>Ga0326728_10019448_pt1 | contig 13173 bp, 10 predicted proteins | sample MB3enrmetagenome_FD_207602 | JGI IMG/M metagenome (GOLD analysis project Ga0326728, IMG submission 207602) | Lab enriched peat soil microbial communities from McLean, Ithaca, NY, United States - MB31MN | ecosystem: Environmental > Terrestrial > Soil > Wetlands > Peat | place: USA: New York...
TCGCCAGCCGGATTCAGATCCGAGGTATAACCATTAATTAAAGCGTTGCTGCCGTTGCCGATGTTGTTGAAGTCGGTATAGATCAGGCCCGCCCCATTTACCGGGTTGCCGATCTCCCAGCTCTGGCCGGCCGCCGCGGTGCCCGATGTGCTCCCCTGCTCGTTAAATAAATTGATATAACTATCCAGGTCGAAAAAGGCGGCGACGTTCTGGTTTCCAGTCACCCCGGTCAAGGTGATGGTGACCGTGCCCATACCCGTACCGGTGCTGTTCAGGTCGTAACTGGACGCGTTGATGTTGGCGGGGAGCCCGTTGTTGAGGCTTGAGCCCCCTGGGTTTGGGTTGTAATAGATAGTGCCGTTGACATTGAATCCCCAGTCCTGCACAAAGACACTATCTGCAAAGGCGGTGGAAGACGCCAGCGCCAGGGCCATAAGTGATGCCAGTATTACAATGATTCTTTTCATGTTAATCCCTCCAAGTATGATTTAGCGTAGGCCTTATCTCAATCTCACTAACGGACTGTCGCCACTGGTTTCGCTTGTGCGGCTGCCGACATGCATGCAGTTGAGCCGTGTACGGTCACCCTGTAGTAATAGGTCGTGCCATTGGTGACGGTGCGGTCCTGATATGCTTGGTTCGGGGTCGAATATCCTGAAGCGATGGTGGTGAAACCGCTGTTGGGCCCCGTTGTGCTGCGTGCGATGTCATAGGTCTGGTTGCCGGTCAGGCCGGTCCAGGAGAGCTGCACCACCCCGCTCTTTGGTGCTGCCACCAAGTTGCAGATGCAACCTGGGACAACGGATACGGAAGTGAACGCCGCGTTGGTTTGATTGCCAACGCCGCTATCCGGGAAGGCAGTGGCCGTGTTGTTAACGACCTGCAAGCCGATACTCTGGGTGCCGATGAAAAAATCATTGGCGATGTTGGCAGAGGTCAGGAGCGGGGTCACGCCGGTAGCATTTGGCGTACCAGTAAAGGTCAGCGGTGGGATCAGGTCCCAGTTCCAGGCAATCAGAGCTCCAGCGGCACAGGTCGGGCAATTGGTTTCGGAAAGCCCCTGGTCCGGGTCGTAGGACTGGGAGCCGTTGAGTTGCACAGAGTCATTGCTGCAGGTTGAGGTGAGATAGGGCCCGCCCGCATTGGCGACCGGCGGGTGAGGCGGATTGGTGATGTTCACGTTGACGATGGTTGTCGCCGTCAAAGGAGGAGTATTGTCGTCGCTTACCCGCAGGGTGACCGGATAGGTGCACGGCACGGGGGGAACAAGCGAGAGGCCGGGGCAGGCAAACGGGTGCTGCTGCAGGGATGGGGTTGCGCTGGAGACCTCGTACACCCCGTCATTGGTCCAACTCCACTCGAACTTGGTCAGATTGGCGATTGTTTTGCCCGGTGCCGAATCGCCGGAGCAGGATGGGTTGAAGATAACGTTCTGATTTGCGAATCCCGGATTCGGGGAGGCGGTGAAACAGGCGATCGGCGCCGCCGCAAAGAGGGTCGGGTTGAGGATGTTGATCATCCAGGCGGTGGTCAGCGGCGGATTGCTCAGGTTGCCGTTCTGCCAGGAGCCGTCGGCACTCTGCGCTTCAATGATGCGTTGCGCCAGTCCCTTGCGGCAGTCGCTCTGGCTGGTGCACGAGGCGGTCAGGTCGCCGTAGTACCAGTCAAAGGGGGTGGCGTCGCCGGTTTTCTGAATCGTTGTGATGGCTGTTGGTTGCGCGAGCCGCATCGCCTTGGCAAAGCCGTACCAGCCATAGGTGCTGTTTCCGCCCCATGATGAGCCGTTATACAGGAATCCGTACCAGTCGTCAGTCAGGTACTGCTGGGCCGGTGCCCACTTCGGGTCTGCCGTGGTCTGGCCGTTGAAAGCCATTTCCACCATTGCCGCGGCGGTGGTCTGCAGGCAGCTATCGCCGGCACATCCGCACGGGCTATTATAGCTGAAAAATGCATGGACGGGCCCGGCGTCCGTTGGGCAGAAACTGTAATTCACCCAGTTTTGGTTGTAGGTCTTGACCCACTGGGGGACCACCACGTTCCAGGGAGACTGCTGGGCAGGTATCATGCCGATGGCACCCCACTGGCTGGCGGAGTTGTCGCCGGGGAAGCCGTAGTTCCAGCCATACCACCATGAACCGCAGAGGCCGCCATCGCAGTTGGCGCCGTCATACTGCCCCCAGGCATACATGTCGGCCATGTCCTGCAGCAGTTCGCCGTAAGTCCAGTTATGGTTGATGGTCGAGCTCTGTTGGGTGAAATCCCTGCCGGTAAGATCGCCCGGCGCCACGCCGGAGGCGATAATGGCGTCCATCACCCCTCCGGTCTGGTACGGTATATGGCTCGCTTCATAGTCGTAAACCTGTACGCCGTAGCCGTTGTTGTTTGAATCAGGGTTGTCGGCGGGATGAGTCGATTCCGGGGCAATGGCGAGAGCGGTAAGTGCCGGGTTGGTCGTCCAATAGAAATACCCCTTGACGAGGTAGTTCATGCCGTCCTGGACCGCTTCCACGTAGGGGTCGAGTGCCGGATTGCCCTTGATCTGGTGGCCGTTAATGCCAAAAGCCTGCACGGCGGCGGCGGTTGGAGCCGTATAAGTAACGACGTAATTGTCCTGCTCCCAGACCATGACCGGTGAGCCGTCGTAGGCTTGCGGCAAGTAGCCGGCATTGTAATAAGAACCTTTGTTCGCCTGGTTGTACAGCCACCACAGCCCATTGTCGATGGCGATGTTTATCAGGGCATTCTGGGAACTGGCCTCGATCTTCACCAGGAAATTACTTGACATGACAACCGCAAACGGGTTGGAGATAGAGTTGGTGTTGGAAACCTGCAGCGTAGCGGTAAAGGGGGTCTCATTCGCGGCAGTGTAGGTGTACGGAGCCGCCACGTTGTATTTCGTGCTGCCGCTGAGGGTTGTGATGGCAGACGTGGTTCCGTCTCCATACGACCATTGATAATAAACCGGCGTCGTGTCGGTGGTCTTTATGACCCCCTGCAGTTGCACAGGCGACCCGCTTATCGCGGTGTGCTGTTTGTTGACATCCCCCTGCCACGGGACGCAGATCACCTGACTCACCACGGCGGATGCCGATCCGATGGCAAGGAACAACAGCGTGACGGTCAGATAGGCTCTGAACAGCCATATGCGTGCACTTGTTTTCATGTGTTTCCCCCTTTTTAATTGGTTGATTGTCTAATATACAGCAATATCCGGTTAGGAAATTGCGAGGACTGAAACGTGCTCTCAAGACCCCCTTCCCGTCAAGGGAGGGGAACTAAATGCAACTAACTAACCGGACAACCTTTATTAAACATGAGACATTAAATAAAATTATATGTATACACCCACCAGCACAAAATGTGCCATTTGGTTAACATGCTTATTTTATTGTATTTTGGGATGCCGCAGTGTGTCGTTGTCAATAATTTCGACAATCATGGTAATTTTGCTGCTACTCGTCGGATGAACCTTCGAATACCTGCAAAGGAGTTACGGGCAGGGCTTGAAACAATAGGGAATTATTGAGTTAACAGCCGGAGGGATTTGAGATCTTGAGTTATGAGATCATGTTCAAGATGGTATTTGCCGTAGCGAACCATGTCACAATGTTCCATCAGCAGGTGTATGCGTTCGAAAAGAGGGTGATCTTCGTGGTGCGGAAAACGGGCATCCGACGGATTCGCTGTAGCATCATCACGCATAATTTGCTGCACGATCATGAAAGCGCAGTTGTAAAAATCCTCGACATTCCTTGTGTTACGGTTGTGTTCCGCCTTGGCAAGCAGTTCCCCGATTGCGGTCGAACCGGCAGGGGTTTGTACGTGAGGAGCGCCGGAACCGGTAAGCCGCCTGACCAACTGGATAACGACGACTGTGATAACCACGACACAGGCGGCGGCCAGCCATACGGGAGGGTCCGGGGCGTGGGCGGGTGCTGCGGGAGCAGGCTTAACGGCAACAGGCGGCGCTGGTGCGGCGGCGCTGTCCGAAGCGGAAGGCGCCGCCTCCGGCAACTGGTGGCGCAGGGTGATGAACCGTCCCTCATGGGGGTCAAAATAACTCCATATGACCGCCGGCAATGTGCCGGCTGCCGAAGGCACCACGACCTGCTCGCAGGCGAGACCATCGCTGCTGCGCTGGATTGTTGCCGGGTAGCTGCGGAGATGTTCCCCGGAGACCTCGGGGCATTGTGCCTCTGCCGCGTTCCCAGAACCATGGATCGACGTGGAGATGGTAAGCGGCTCGCCGACCAAAACCCGGCCCGGCCTGGTCGTAACAGCCACTGTAAAACTGCCGACTGCGCCGCTGAACGTGGCCGGTCGGCCGGCCACGGGAAGCGGCAGCACCGTAAGCGGAGCCGACGGTGTTGTCAAAGTATGCTGGCGCAATTCAACATCGCCAAAGAATGCGGAGCTTCCCGTTGCCTGTTCCGGTACCTCACAGGAAAGGCGTGCAGGCCCGACCGACAGCGTGCCGGATGTGCCGTACCTGAAACTGCCGGCGAACCGGTACAGCGAGACGCTCTGGTCCTTCGGGTCCTGGACCTGGTCAGGCGCATCGAAAACGACCTTTTTCCCGGCAACGGCAAGCGACGGATACCCGACGTTGCGCACCGTTACATCGCTGACCCGGAGGGTAACGGTAACCGGCACCACCTCGCCGGCATAGACGCGTTCCCGGCCAAGTGTCAGATCCAGCGAAACCCCTGCCTCTGAAATGGCGCCCGTTCCGGTTACCATCAACAAGGCTGCGCCGAGGTACCGCACCACGGTTACACCGCCCAAGAGAGGCTCTTGCAAAAGTCTTGCAAATTGACTCCCCCTCCCTTGACGGGAGGACCCTCTGGGGCCTAAAGGGGCTGGGGGGTGGGTGAAGCTGCAACATGCGGATTTCAAGGCAAACTTCCCCCCCTCCCCAACCCTCCCCCGCAAGGGGGGAGGGGACTTTTTAGACTTTTGCAAGAGCCCCAAGAACAATGATATTGTTGGCGTCGTCCCGTTCATTTCACCAGTCCTTCTCGGGAGGGGTCAGTTTTTCCTGCCGACCCCCGGCTGCGACGCCGGAACGGAGCGTTTCCCGCCCTCGCGCATCATCCAACATCCTCAACGCCTTCTCTGCCGACAGGGGAGGAACGGCACGCCGCGAGCCGCCGGGAGCATCAAGGGGGGTCGCTGCACCCGGTTTTCCCTTTTCCGGCCGGCCCGGTCCCGGCTGCCGTGCCGCATCGGCATCACGCGCAGCAGCATCCTGCTGATGCTGGAGGCCGGTTGGCGGTTTTTTCCCGACAGGCGGTTCGCCGGAGCGCAACGCAATTCTGGCACGTGCCACGGCACTGTTGTGCTGCGCGTCGGTATCCCCCGGATTCATCTCCACCGCAGCCTGAAGCCGTTGTACCGCTTCGTCAAGACCGGGGCGCCCAACGGCGCCGTTAGGCCGTTCCATTACAAGGAGCGCAGTGCCGAGATTATAGAGCGCCCGCTGCCGGAGTTTCGGGTCTGCTGCGGCCGCTGCCTCCCTGAAGTCTGCTGCGGCCGCTGACAGTTCTCCTAGCCGGTAACGGGCAATGCCGCGATTAAAGCGTGCCTGGCATCGCGAAGCCGGGGTGATGGCGGCCGCCGACCATGCAGCCGCGGCTCCGTTCATATCACCGGTGCGGTATATCCGGTCGCCCTTTGCAAGGAACCACTGTGAAATATCGGCGCGTAGGGCGGGCAACAACGCAACGGCCGCCAGAAGCACCAACCCTCCCTGCAGCAGGCGCACGTTCATCGCCGTCTCTCCCTGTCCGTCACCAACGGCAAAAAAAGCAGGAATAGCGCTGCCGCCAGGGGATATTGAAAACGGCCGGCCAGCTTGCGGCGCTTCTGCCTGCCGGCGCTCGTGGCGCCGGCGGCGCGGGTCTGGTCGAACAATCGTTTCAGAGCGGTATCCGACCCATCCAGCGTTACCGTCTCCGAGGTTATTGTTCGCAAGGTATCCATCCGGGCGCGGCTCATGATAACCGCTCCACTGCGATCCTTGACAAAGCCGCCTCCAGGGAGCGGAATCAGCGCCCCGCCCGGAGTCCCCGCCAGGCCGGCGATAATTGATACCCCTGCGCTGCGCAGGGGGGAAAGAGCCGGCATGATCCCGCCACGATGATCTTCTCCGTCGCTTACCACTACCAATACCCGTCCCCCAGGGGGCGTGCCGCGAAAAGCCCGTTCCGCCTCTTCAAGTGCGGCAGCAATTGAGCTGCCGCCAAGGGGAATGCTTTCGGGGCCCAGTTCATCAAGCATCTGCCTGACAACGGCATGATCCGCAGTCAACGGGCAGACGAGAAAAGCGCTGCCGGCAAACGCCAAAAGACCGATACGGTCATCCGAATTGCTGGTAATAAGGCTTGCGACCGCTTTTTTGGCAACGGCCAGCCGATTTGGATCGCTATCGTTGGCCAACATGCTGCGGGAAACATCCAAGGCTATGATGATATCCATACCATTGGTTATTTGAACTTCCTCGATCAGTCCCCATTGGGGCTGCATCAACGCGATAACCAGAAACAGCATTCCGAGCAGTGCGGAAGTATGCCGAATTAAACGCCTGCCAGGTTGTTCCAAAGGCGCAAGCCGGTCCAATAACTCGGGCTCCGCCAATTTATTCAAATCTTCCCGGCGAAGTCTTTCGCCTCGCAGCACCAGCAGGGAAAGCATTATTACCGGAAGTGCCAGCCATCCATATGCAGGAGAAGCGAATTCCATATCAGCTTCCCCGAAGCCAGGTGGAGCGAAGGGTATGGAAAAGCGCGTAAAGAAAAAGCGACGACAGGATAAGGAGAGGCGACAGCTCCTTGAAGCTCTGGCGCCTCTTTTCCTCAATCGGCCGACGTTCCATCCGATCAATATCCAGGAAAACCGAGCCCAGAGCTGTTGTGTCACCAGCATGGTAATATCTGCCCCCGGTTGTGGCCGCTATCTCCCGAAGGGCAGCCTCGTCCAGGTCAGCGCTGATTTCACGCCAGATTACGCCTCCAAACGGATCGTCAACAGGAAACAGGGCCGGGGATGATCCGCCGATGCCTATGGTGTGAACCTTGATCCCAAGTGTCCGTGCTACTGCTGCAGCATTCCGGGGTGTCACTTCACCGACGTTTGATCGACCGTCTGTCACAAGCACCACGGTGCGGCTTCCCGCAGATGAGAATCGGAGCCGGTTCACCGCTGCCATGATCGCATCGCCGATGGCTGTTCCGTCTTCAATGCCGCCGATCTCCAGTTTATCGAGTACCGCTGCCAACCAGTCATGGTCGAGTGTCAGGGGAGCAAGCGGATAGGGACGGGCCGCAAAGGCGACGAAACCGATACGATCTCCTGTCCTTCGTGCGATAAAGTCTCTTACAACTTTCCGGGCAATGGTAAACCGCGAAAGGGTGCGATCTGTTTTTCCACGGTCAACGGCCAGCATACTGGTTGAGAGATCGAGGGCAATGACGATATCGACCCCCCGCGAGGTCACCGTTGTTTCTGTCTTGACCAGTTGCGGTCGTGCCAAGGCCAGAATAAGACAGAAGATCATCATCGGATGGAGCCATGGAAGCAGTTGGGCCAAGCGTTGACGCACAGTTCGCGGCAACGTCGGCAGAAACTCCACTCCGGGGAACGGCAGTGCTTGTACCGGGCGATTTTTCCCGAGCAGCAGGATGAAAGCCAGGGGTAGCAGCGCCAGCAGTGCCAATGGCGTCCGGAAGATCATAAGACCCCCCCGGGCGGGTACGTGAGCAGCTTTCTCACCGTCTCGAACGCCTCGTCGACAATAGCTGTTTCCGGTTGATGACAGCCGAATCTGACCCGGTCACCCGTGGCAAAAAGTGAAGCGGCTTTCGTGGCCAACTCTCCCGGAAACTTTTCACCGGCGGATTGGCGCAACTCCGCGCCGGTCAGGGCATGCCAATCTCCAGACACAATTCTGGAAGCGGCGCAATCGATCAAACGCTGGAACAGGATTCCAGCCGGAAGCTCCTTGCGATCATAGGCACTCCTTAACATGGCAAGATCATCAGTCAGGGGTGACTGCACGTGAACGGCAGCGATGCGGCGGCTTTTTTTTCCTAACAATGCCAAGATTGCCAAGATCAGGCAAAAGGCGCCCAGCACCATGGCGGTGTGGCTGAAGGGAAGGAAATAGCCGGTTTGCAGCGGGCCATGAATATCCCTGATAGACGAGGAGGCCGTCAGCGTCTCCGGCCAAGCTGTCGCCTCGCTGCCTCCAAACAGCAGAAGAGCCGTCAGTGCAATCTGTGGGCCGTTCATCTACTCCCCGTCAACTGTCGATTGAGAAAAAAACGCGCCAAGGAATAAAACGGCGGGGTTCCGGTGTCAAGTTCAAAGAGCGCTGCACCTGATGAAGCGATAGCCTCCCTGAGCGCGTCGTGTCGTTGTTGAGCATGAACAAGATAGCTGTTGCGCACCGCAGGGTTGTCGCTGTCAACCAGTTGTTCCATGCCGCTTTCCGTGTCCGCGAGACGTAACAGCCCTGCTGCCGGCAGTTTGCGCTCAATCGGGTCGTTAACGATAACCGTCACCACATCGTGCTTGGCGGCGACGGCGGCAAGCGGCCGTAGCGGCAGAGAGTCGATGAAGTCGGAGAAAATGAATACCAGCGATCTCCCGGTGGCTACCCGCCGGAGATGGTCCAGTGCCTCGGCAAGTCCAGAGGCACGTCCGGGGGCGGCCACTGTCGTCACCGTTGACTTGATGAGTTGCATGGCCCGGTTTTTCCCTTTTTTGGGAGGGAGATAACAGATACCTCCATTACCAAAAGTCAGCAGCGCCATTTTGTCCCTTGAACGAAGTGCCGCAAAAGCCAGAAGGGCACAAGCTTCATTGGCGGTTTCCCGTTTTGTGCATCTCACCGTGCCGAAATCCATAGACGCTGAACAGTCCAGGAGCAAAATCAGAGTCAGTTCCCGTTCTTCAATAAATCGTTTGACAAATGGGTGTCCTTGGCGGGCAGTCACATTCCAGTCAATGGAGCTGATGTCGTCACCTGCTTCGTATTCCCTTACTTCGTCAAATTCAATGCCGCGGCCCCGGAATGCGCTCCGGTATTCACCTGAAAAGATAGAGGAGGCCAAACGGGATGAGACGATTTGCAGACGGCGCAGGACAAGCGCTTCCGGTGTATCCCGATTGGCGGCGGAACACCTCTTGGCACGCATGGTCAGGGAATCCTGACTGTTGCCAGAATATCGGCGATCATCTGGTCGGTGGATATTCGGTCGATGTCGGCCTCATACGTAGTGATGATTCTATGGCGAAGCACATCGGGAGCAATGTCCTTGATATCCTGGGGCACCACGTAGCCGCGCCCCCGGATCAGCGCCAGAGCCCTTGATGCGATTGCCAGATAGATGCTTGCGCGGGGCGATGCGCCGAATTCAATATAGCGTGCCAGACGCTCCAGGCCGCAACGGGACGGATCTCGTGTGGCAGACACGATATCGAGGATATACTGTTCGATCTTTTCGTCTTGGTAGACAGCATCCACGACCCCCCTCATTCTCAGGATGTCGGCAGGATGAACCAGCGCCTCAAGCGGTTGTGGCGGCGACGAGTGAGCGGTACGGCGAATGATTTCCCGCTCTTCCTCCCAGGTAGGATACGTAATGACGGTTTTCATCATGAAACGATCCATCTGTGCTTCAGGTAAAGAATATGTACCCTCCTGCTCAATCGGATTCTGAGTGGCCAAAACCATGAACAGCCCTTCAAGAGGGTGGGTTGTCTCACCAATGGTCACCTGCCGTTCTTCCATTGCCTCAAGCAACGCGCTGTGAACTTTGGCAGGTGCTCTATTTATCTCGTCGGCCAGAACGATATTTGCAAAGATCGGTCCCTTCCTTGTTGTGAAAACACCATCGCGGGGATTGTAAATGAGAGTGCCGACAAGATCTGCAGGGAGCAAGTCGGGCGTGAATTGAATCCTTTGAAAGCGGGCGGATATCAATCCGGCAAGGGTCTTGACTGCCGTGGTTTTAGCAAGACCGGGCACTCCCTCGATCAGTATGTGCCCATTTGCAAGGAGGGCGACGAGAATTCGCTCAATCAGATGCTGTTGACCAATAATCCGGGCTTCAACACCAGAGAGTAGTTTCTTGACCAACTCCGCCTCAAATTGAATCTTTTCGGAGATTGCTTCGATATCATTAACCAATTGTCGTCTCCATGTGCTTTACTTGATTTCAGGTGTATTTTACACGTATTTTCCTCTTCTACAGGATAAAAACATAAATTTCAACGTAATTTCAGAGTGTTGAAATGTTTTTAAGTAATTTGCAATAATAGTCAGATTAACATCTGACTACCCCGCCCTATGGCCGGGATAATTCACGTGCTGTGTTGCCGGATGAGTGTCGTTTTATTTTACACATGCGTATTAAATGAAGCTCTAAAGTCGCAACATACTGATAAATTAATGAAAAATATTTGGTATACATTATGCTTCATCAAAATATTTATTTAAATGTCAGAGTAAGCAAAGAGGCTTGGTTATTTCTTGCCTGCTGCTTTCGAAAGCCAATTCTATAGAAACGTCTCAAATTTGCAAGGGTTAGGTGTCTACTATTGCCAGCCGAAATCAAACTTCAGAGATTATTATGGATGGAGTTCTAAATACATCATTTAAAGAACTACCCATTAAATTTGATAATAATGTGTGTAATTCTTGGAATAAGTTTTGGAATTTCGCGTTCCTCTATTCCATTATACTCCATCTCTTTGCCTGTTGGATTTCATTACATGTCATAGCAATAAAATCTCCTAGTAATAATCAAAAGGAACCTTTCGAATCAATTTGGGTCACTCCGGTGATAACGCCGAGCTTTCATCCAATTAAAATAGAAAAAACAGTTACTAACGTGAAATACACCAGGGCAAAAACACCCCCTCTTCCAGCCGTAACATATAAACCACAGAGTGCTAATTTTGATACTCGCGTTGCCGAGAGTCTTAAACAATACAGAGAAGTTCCTATCGATAAATCTCCGGTAGAGCCTCATGTTTTTCAATCTATTCCAAAAGTCAACACCACTACAGATAGTAATATGACACTTCATAAAGCAGAATCATTGCCGCCTTCCAGCCAAACACATGATTCGTACCAATCGACAACGTCCGATGTTAAAAAATCATTTGATGGAGAAAAAGGTGGAAGCGGTTCGTCCATCACACAGCCTGGCTTCTCTGCGGGCTATTTGCATAATCCTTTGCCGCAATATCCGGCTCTCGCCAGGAGACTCAAACTTCAAGGTGTTGCTATCGTGCGTGTTTTGGTCAACTCGACAGGTCACCCTGAAAACATTAAACTTATAGAGAGTTCCGGTGCGAGAATTCTTGACAATGCTGCCGAAGATACCGTAAAAAGCTGGACATTCGTTCCTGCACGCAATGGCTCGAAGCCTGTTTCTTCATGGGTAGACGTCCCAATCAGGTTTCGTCTCGAATGAAACTGATTTTTCCCTATTTTCAATGCTGTTAGTCGGTATTTACGGTTGTACTTATTATAAGTTGCAATCAAGACGACACTAAAAGCGACCACCCCTAACCCCTCCTTATCAAGGAGGGGAGCTTATAGTCCCCCTCCTATTTTAGGAGGACCCTCTGGGGCCTAAAGTGCTAGGGGTGGTAAGGTGTCAACTTGAACGCATATTGGAATTAATTTAATGATGAAGGAGGATTTTTTATGAAATGGTCGTGGCTGGTCATTGCCTGCTATTTACTGGTTTATTCAATTGCCCAGGGAGCTGATGTTGCACCTGCCGAACCGGATGTGACAGATAAAAGTGCACCTCAGGCCCACAAACTTTCTGAGGTAGTTATATCAGCGACCAGAAGCGCGGAATATATCGAGGAAGTCCCTCAGACGATGACCGTGGTCGACAAAAAGGCTTTGGAAACCAAACAGTCACTGAACGTTAATGAAGCCTTGCGTGAGGAACCGGGAATCTTTGCAGTACAGGCGGCGCCGCAAGGCACTCCGATCGTCAGGGGCCTTAACGGCAACAAGGTGCTGTATCTATGGAATGGGATTCCGATCAACAACGGCAGCACCTTTAGTGGGCCTAATGCCACATTGAATCAGTTTCCTCTGGGGGCGGTGGATCGGATTGAGGTTATACGCGGACCAGGCTCGGTGCAATATGGTTCCGGCGCTATCGGAGGGGTCATAAACCTTATCAGTAAAACAGCACCTTTTTCCGATACCCCGGAAATAGGCGGAGATACAAGCTTCCGGTACGGCACGGTCGATCATGAATATACCGAGATCGGCAATTTCTGGGCAACTGCACAGAAGTACTCCCTGATAGGCGGCTTAACCCGTCAGGATGTGGGAAACTATATGGGAGGGGTAGGCGCGGGAGCCCAGAATGACACCGGGTATACGGCGACCGGAGGCAATTTCGATTTTGCGTATAAGCCGATGAACAACCAGACGCTCAGGGTGTCCGGTATTTACAACAGCCGTGACGATATCCAGTACTATGCCTCGTCCAAAGTGAATGCGGATGGCGTCCCCAAGACGTATGATCCCTATGAACGCCGGGGAATAGTACGTTTTGACTACGAGATAAACAACCTCGGTTTTCTGAGCGACTCCCTGAAGGCGTATGCGTATTACCAGGGCTACGGCCAGATCAGGGACAGCAACTCGTACACGGCATCAACCAAAACGTTAAGCACAACTGCGACCAAACAACAGCAAAATATCTTGGGTGGCGGACTCCAGAATACGATGGCATATGCGGGAAATAACATTAACTACGGCTTTGATTACCGTTCTGAAGATCTCATGTCAACGCTTGCGCTGACTAACGTCACAAATAATCCTGGAAAGACACCTGACGGCACCTACGACGTACTTGACGGTTTTATCATTGATCAAGTCAGGATTTTGCAAAACCTTACCGTAACATTTGGCGGTCGTCTCGAACAGACTCACCTCCATGCAACCCCCCAGGCATCGGATGTCATTCCCAATGCAGGGTATACCCTTCAGGATATAGCGGTTGATAAAACCTGGCTCGCCGGAACGTGGAGCGTCGGCGTGGTCTACAACGTGACTCCGTCGCTTGACATTGCTGCCAATGCGGCAAGCGGGTACAGGGCGCCGACCTTTTCAGACGTCCTGAGCACGGG
>Ga0326728_10019449_pt1 | contig 13172 bp, 13 predicted proteins | sample MB3enrmetagenome_FD_207602 | JGI IMG/M metagenome (GOLD analysis project Ga0326728, IMG submission 207602) | Lab enriched peat soil microbial communities from McLean, Ithaca, NY, United States - MB31MN | ecosystem: Environmental > Terrestrial > Soil > Wetlands > Peat | place: USA: New York...
CGTTGCGGCGGGCGGCTTCGACGAGCTCCGGTGTAAGTTCCGGTGATTTGCGTAAACACATAGATGCTCCTTGATATTATGGGATAATCGAGGAAAGGCGTTTCCTCGGAAGGCAAGAGCGTACATGTGTGAAGGCTAGCACATATAGCCGACAGTTGTCAAGCACAAAATGAACAATACTAGGCCATTTAATGGAACTAGACAGCTTGTCCCTAGGGCGGCCCACCTGCCGGCCGATGACTTGCGGCTACGCCGCCTGCTTGGCGGAAAGGCTTTGCCTTTCCGTCGCGCCCAAATCTCCCTTATCGTTAGCCGTGAGGCTGCGCCACACACGGCGAGGCGCAGCCTCGCCTTAAACCAGCAAATCAGATGAGTAGCCCCGCCCCGTAAAGGCGGAGCCTTTCCGCAAAGCTGGGCGGCGGAGCCGCACCCCAAGCTTCCTTCGGCACATGGATTTGCATGGCCAGCAATCTCGCTCTGGTGTTTGCTTGGACCCACTACTTACTTGAGTGAGCTGGTAATCGAAAGGCGCGTCATTCCCGCGCAGGCGGGAATCCATGGAAATGCGCGCAACGCCTTGGAGTGCGGTAGCAGCAGCTACCGCCTTTTGGTGTTCTCGACCCTGGAAGCGCGGAAGGCGGCGCGATTCATGTTATGACTTTGCGCTGCCGAACGCAGTCGAAAGTCGGTAGCTGTTGCTACCGCACTCCAAGGCTGCCTCCGCCCCGGGGCGGCCACAAGGGCCGCCCCTACGACAGCGGGCGAGACGCCGGCGCTGCTGAATGCTCCCCCAACGTCTCGAGGGCTAAGGGAGAGGGAGTAGCGGGAGTCTCTGCATGGCGCGCAGCACCACTTCAAGGTCTGCGCTGTCCACGACGCCGTCGCGAATCACGTCCGCGCGGGGATCGTAACCGGGCATCCCGGCGGTGGTCCCCAGCGCAGCTTTCACGATCTCCACGTCCTTTTCATCGACTTTTCCATCCCCATTCACATCACCCACCAAAGGCGCACCGGGATTCGGGTCGTAGAGAATCTGATAGAGGTGGACCTCGTAACTCCTGCTGAAATAGTCGCTGAACGCGCCGTTGATGATGGGAATCGTCCGGTTCTGCCCTACTGCGGCCGCTTTCGTGTAGGTAATCGGGTTAGGGCCGGCGGGCGCAAAGTAATCCGGGCTATCGTCCCCACCGCACGCGTAGTATCCCCCCGCAGGGCAATTAACCGGCAAGTCACTCAGCTTCAGGTTTTCCCCGAGCACAATCGCCGTGGCGTGGCGGGGGAAGTCGCGGAGGAAAAAAGTGGCGACGGTAGCGCCGGCAGGCGACATGCTGAGGGCGCCACCCTCTTGTGCTATGGCATCCGTACAGGTGGGGCTATACAAACAAAACAGGCTCCTCTCCTGCATGGGATCTGCCTCTGGGGTCTGGTTCTGCGGTAACCCGTCGTTGACGGCGAACAAGAACGTCGATCCTCCGTAGCGTTTCAACAGGACGTTGATCGCGGCATTCCGTCTGTGTGTCCGCACCGTAACGCCATTGCCCACCGGAGGCATGTTGAGCGGACGCGCCAGCGCCGCCAGTTGAATGTTGGACTTTGCGACGGCGGCTTCCGCGTCGGCATGCTCAGAGTAGAAGATGGAGTCTTCTTCAAAAACCGGAGCAAACTGGTGAACGAAGTAACCCACGCCGCGCGCGCCATGGATAATCGACATCCAGACCTCGGCTTCGATCTCAGCCGGAGTCAGCACAATGCCTACAACGCCGTTAAAATTCACCAACTCGATCCACTGCCAGACGGGTTTCGAGTAATTGGACCAATAGCGCAGCCGGTCGGTGGTTCGGCTGATCCACCAGAGCGGATTTCCATCATTCTCGGGGTAAACGTCGCTCGAGACGATATCCGCGCCTTGGACGTAGGTCGGGTAGTCGGAGAATCCATTGTCGGGATCGTTACAGCCACAGCCGGCGAATCCGCCTCGGCCGTAATAGCACGTATCGGCGTCCCAACCCGTGCCCTGGCCCAGCCCCAGGAACACCGGCCGGTTCGGATCCGCAGCTTTGAACTGGTCATAGAGGGCGACAATCTGGGAGGGGAGCACGCAGGCGATGTAGTTGCCGTACTGGTCGGTCTGCGCATTGTCCGGTTCGTCCTCCTGCACCCAAGCGTTGATGATCGGGTCGGCCAGGTGCTCAGTAGCGTACGGTCCGACCAAGCCGCTGCCTTGATCGCCGAAAACAGGCATCTTGTAATCGCGGAGTAGAGGCAGTATGGGACCATCGAACGGATCGGCCTCGACGGTGCCGTCATAAAGGGCGATATATTGATTCACCGCCACGCCCTCGAACAATGGCGCGTTCCAAGGACTCTGGAGCCACACGCCACGAGTGAAGTAATCCTGGTTGGACGGCGGTCCTAACGACCACGTCGCGTAATATGAGGCGCCGCCCTCCCAAGGGAGATAGGTGTCCCGGGTTTGCGCCTGACCTGTAACCGCGAACGCGGCGGCCAGGGCCAAAGCGGCCATCGACCAGCGAAGGCCGCAAGACACATCGGACCTGTGGTGTCGTCCCATTTCGCCCTCCTTTGAAACTTGGCATCCTGAACTAACTTATACCGTGGTGGGATGATAAATCTCGCGGGATGGCAGTACAAGGGAAAAGTTGGCCGCTGCCGGTATTGTAGGGGCAACCCTTGTGGTTGCCCCAGGGCGGCCACAAGGGCCGCCCCTACGGCGCGATGTGCCTGGGCCGTTCGGGCCTGGGACATCTTTACTTGACTTTCGAACTTGGCAGAGCGTGATTTATAAGTTACAATAAAAGAGTGCTCGAGATTCGCCACTACGTCACCCGCGCCGGAAAAGATGTCTTTGACGATTGGCTGTCGGAACTGGCGGACGCCCGTGCACAAGCGAAGATTGCGAGCCGAATTAACCGGCTCGCCGCCGGGAACTTTGGTGACTGCAAAGCGCTACGGCAAGGCGTGTGCGAGCTGCGGATCGATTGGGGACCGGGCTACCGGGTCTATTACGCGATGCTGGGGAGGGTATGCGTATTGCTCCTCTGCGGGGGCGACAAACGAAAACAGTCGTCCGACATTGACCGGGCGCTGGAGTACCTCAGAGATTATAAAGAAAGGAGCGAAACCTCATGAAACATAAAGCCAGCGTCTCCCACGACGAGGCCATTGTTCGGCGGCTCCGCAAGGACTCGGACTTTGCCGCCGAGTACCTCAAAGCGGCATTGGAAGATGCGGACGAACCCCGCGTTCTGCTCATTGCCCTGCGTCACCTCGCCCAAGCCCAGGGCATCGCCAAAGTTGCTAAGGCCTCCGGCATCGAGCGGGAGAGTCTCTATCGGGCATTGTCGGCCCACGGCAACCCTCGTCTGTCTACATTGGTTGCCGTCACCAAGGCAATTGGGCTCAGACTCACCGTCGAAGCCGCTCCATAACTCGCGCTGCAATCAGGGAGTTGGCTGTGCTCGTGGAGTGGAAGCGATACATCACGAGCGACCCGGAAATCCTGCGTGGAAAGCCGCGCCTGAAGGGAACCCGCATCCCGGCGAGCCTGATCCTGGGCTACCTGGCGGCGGGGAAGACGGCTGAGGATGTCACCGCCGAATTTCCTGACCTCACCCGTGAAGAGATCGCCGCCTGCCTCGACTACGCGCGTGACCCGGTCGAATTCGAGGTCACCGCCTAATGGCGTTGCGCTTCTTCGGCGATCATTGCGTTTCCAATCTCATTGCACGCACACATGGAAGACTATCCAGGGAAGTTGATAACCGTCGATGCCTCTCGCACTAGGGTGCGCAGGTAGACCGCTGGCAGACAGCCGTGAACTGCCTGCCTCGGTCCTGGGTGGCGCAGTCATCGGTCCCGGTGTCGGTGACCCTTGCGAACATGCCCTAGGCCTCCGGGGTTTCCAAGCCACCACATCATCCACAGGCGCGTATACCCAACGCACTGTATTCGCCACCCGGGGTGCTACTCACTGTCCCCGGAGCCCGGCAGTCCCAAGGCCGAGCCGCTCGCTCGTGCGGTCAGAAGCAGCACGCGCAGCTTCTCAAGAGGCAGCTTGCGCAACGCTCTCCAGCCTGTGTAGTACTCCGGCTGGTGCTTTGACAGTGTTTCGAAGGCCGCCTGCAAATTCGGGTCCTTTAGAAGGAGGATAAGACGGTCAGTGAAGGCCTGCACGAGCGCCACGTGGGCTGGGCTCTCACGGCGGATAGGGCCGCTCTGCGGCCACACCTGGAACCCGTAGCCATGTTGTCCGTCGAGGTCCCGTGCCTCTTGGGCGAGAGCCCCGGCGGAGAGGTGAATGAAAACGACGCTCTCCAGGGAACGTGAAGAGAGCCCAAGCGCCTCGGCTGCGGCGGCGATCACAGGGACATATAATTCAATGTGGCCCGAGCTCTCGCAGTGACCCAGCAGTCCTTGCGTGACGAGCTCGCGCCTGGCAGCGGCGGCCTTTAAGCGATTTCGCAGACTCACGTTAGAGGTGAGGACTTTCTTGGCCTTATCACCGAACTTCTCCTTCGCCTCCTCCAACGTGCCGCGCCACCATCGATCTTCCCGCAATGCTTCTTCCCACAGGAGAGCTGGCGGTACATCGTCGGAGAGTCGCAATCCCTCAATTCGGTCCCTTCGGCTCCGGTGCAGCCACATCAGGGACCGCTCATAATCACCTTCCTCCTCGGGGGCGCCGTCGGCGGGCAATCGGGCGATCCAGTCCCGTGATTCCTCGAGAGCATCCCGGTCGGGATCGTACCGGAGGCCCATCAACCCCTCCGCCAGGAGCTGGTATCCAGCCAAGCATGGCGCTTCCCCGGGATACCGTCTTTCCTCCATGGATTTCAGTGTGGCCTCGACGGGAAGCCGCCAGAAGAGCGGCGCGAAAAGCTGCTGAGCTATTCTTCCTTCGATACCTTCGTCAAAATCCCAATCGTCCCTATAGTGACGCGAGCGATGCCAGAGGTCGTAGCCACTCGGTTTGGCTCGGCGCAGGATTTCCTCCGCGCATCGTAAATCCTCCGTGGCGGCGAGGCCGTCCAGGATGCGTTGGGCCCTCTCGGGCTGCCACTCCCGGTGGCGGCGAGGGCCATAGCTGATGGAGGAGGCGTCTCGCCACTCATTCACTAGCCAAGCGACCGCTTCGATGTGCCCGTGGCGGACGGCGTCGAGCATGGACTCCACCGATCGGTCTCCGACATCTCGCAAGAGCTCAAACTCCAGTGGTCGAGGTAGATCCCACCTCTTGGCTTCGTGGAACTCGCCTTGACCAATGGCCCGAGTAAAGATGTGGCGTTCCGCAGAGCCGTACTGGCTTCTGCCCACCAGCAACACACAGCGCACCTCTGTGTTGTTAGCCCAAAACTCCAGGGCCTCTGACGCGCCGTCGTCGGGCGTGTATTCGGCGAGCATCAACGGCGCGCCAGCTTCGTTGCGGCAAACAAGGTCCGCGTAGCGAGTGTCTTTCCCGCGGTACTGCCTGGACTTGAATAGGACTCCCTCTTCGATTGTCGACGGGCTCCAAGGTGAAAAAAGCTCATCGTACCCGGGGCCTTCGCGACGGCTGCTGGTCAATCCCTCCCGGATGTCGGCGACGGCCTTCAGTCTCTCCAGCACCCTCCGAGCTGGCTCGGCCCCTGTGGGAAACAGTTTTTGGAACAGCTCCAGGTACGCCTGGTAGAGTGGCGAGAAGGCGCTGGCTCTCTGCTCGCCAGCGACGACTCGCTCCGTGGCGCCGAGTGCGTCGTCGTGAGGGAGGGCAAAGATCTTCGCTTCCTTTTCATTGTCCTCTTTCTTCCCTTCGCCCAACTCCAGAAGTCGCTTGATCCCGCTCACAAATTTCGCGTCGTCCGGAGCCGCCGTGCCGGCGCGGGCCAGCACCGGTACCACCCGAATCGGCGCCTGATTCTTAAGCCGCGGCGCGGCCTTAAGAGCCTCGACCACTGTGAGTGTTCCGTCGAGGGACTCCTGGTTCGCCACGAACATGCACACTACGGTGTCAGCCAGAAGCGTGGTGGCAAGGCCCCCCAGCTCCGTGACACCCGTCCGCGCGTCGATCAGGAGATAGTCAGGTTTGAGTTCGTCTGCTATCCTCGCCTGAAGGTCCAGAAGGGCCATCACACCTCGCCCGCTCGGATCAGCGAAATGGAGCCTTTCGCCAAACTCCTTGAAGGCTGTCCAGTACGTTTGTTGTGGGGCGGGACCAGCAGGCATCAGTCGAAGCCAACCCTGGGAATCCTTTGGTACAGGGAGGGCCAACATGTGGGCTTCGAGCGGGGGCGGAGGGTCAGCCCCTTCCGCTGTAGCGGTTAGATACGGAACCGCGCCGCCAGTGAAGGACCCGTTCCTTCCACCGAGTTTGTAATGAAGCCCCGGAGCCTCAAAATCGAAGTCGAGGGCCACCACCCCTTTGCCTAAGGTGGCCAGGAAGCGAGCGGCGTTGGCAAGGAGAAGGGATCGACCGACCCCTCCCTTGTACGAGTAAAAGGCTACACTTTCCACCGCGTTCAGGCGGCCAGGCAGAAAGCGCCGAACTCCCGGAAGCGACGAGCCAATTCCCTTGCCTCGCGCGGGCTGTGCTGCTTCGTCGCGTACCGGAAACGGCTCACCATGGCCGCGTCCTCCTCCTTGAGGATCTTGCGGAGCGCCGCCTTAAGAGATTCAGGCGCCGCTTCCTCTGCGGAGTAGCTCGCGAGGAGCGCACTGGCGCGAACGTAATCCCCGGCTTTCAGTGCCGCTCGCACTGAACCCCGGCGCGCGATGCGTCCTTCGGGGCCCGACGCAGGGAGCGCCTTCGCCAGTTCCTCTTCGAGGGAGGACACCTCCGCCCACGCATGACCAGCCGAGCTTATACCCCGCGCTTCGAGCTGCTCCGCCCGCCAAATAGCGCCAGTGACAAGAGAATTGAGTGCGTCAGTTTCCACGCTTCCGCCGTTTCGTCGACCGGAGGGCCATAGCCGGCTCCTGAAATCCTACCACACCAGCCCACCGCCCGTCGACGTCTAGGCTCATGGCAACCTGGGCCAACTTTTGCGACAGACGTGCCGCAATGGCGCCTCGGTCGACCCCGCTGACTTCCAGGGCGATTATTTGGCGGCCGCCTTTCCCCCCGCCCTCAAGGAGCCAATCTGCGTGCTCCTCACGCTGCAACCGGCGGACGACGCACCAACCTCGGTGTCGATGCACCACGGCCAGCGCCACCGCCTCCGCGCCGTCCTCGGTAATGCGATTCTCGTCATGCTGGTTGGCCTGATTCAGGTCCGCCATGGGCCAAGAAAGTACGCAGTTCGTCACCGCCGGCTCTACGTCCACTGGCATGGTCAAGCCGGGCGAGTGGCCGTTCCTTCCGAGAGCAAGCGCCGCACGTCCCACGATCGCTAACGCCACATCGGGAGGCAGGCGTCTGTGCATTTCACGTAGGAGCGCTAGATCGATGTCCATTTGCCAAGATTCTACTTTACGGGCAGAACGAAGGCAAGGTTCAACTCGTGGCCAGCTCTGAGGGGGCGATTTCGCGGGGCGCACACAACGCTCTTTATGTATACGCCCCACGAACGCGGGCGACATCTCTATCACAGCGTCCAATCCGTGGCCTATTCTGGCTTCCAAACGGTCTTTACGGTCGCCGACATAAAATGGCAATGTCGGCGCCACCTACGGCTTGACATTCCACCACCCACAGTCTAGTGTGAGGCTTATGGATTACGGAAAATATATCACGATCGAGCCGGGGAAGCGCGGGGGGAAACCCTGCATTCGCGGCATGCGCATTACGGTTTACGAAGTCCTCGACTATCTGGCTTCGGGCATGACCGAAGCGGAAATTCTCGCCGATTTCCCGGACCTTACGGCGGAGGACCTTAAGGCCTGTCTGGCCTTCGCTGCCGACCGCGAACGCAAACTGGTCACGATTCCTACGTGAAACTCCTCCTTGATCAGAACCTGTCGCCGCGCTTGGTGCAAGCACTTGAGGCTGTCTACCCCGGTTCTTCTCACGTGCGGTTGCTGGGTCTGCGGGACGCGGATGACGCTGTGGTTTGGGAATTTGCCCGTGATCACGACTTCATCATCGTGTCGAAGGATTCCGATTTTCATCAGCGAAGTTTCGTCTCGGATTTCCACCCAAGGTCATATGGATCCGCCTTGGCAATTGCGCCACGACAGATATCGAAACGGTTTTTAGGGAGCGCCAGTCCAGTATCCTGGAATTTTGTGGGGATGACGTCCACGCGTTCCTGGCCCTTTCTTAGCGGGTAGCGGTCAGCGTTATTCTGACCGTGGGGCTTTCTCCTGCCTGATGCCCCTCGCGTCTCACGACTTGTTCGTGAGGGCTTTTTCCACCGCTCCCGGGTTTCTATCAATCACCGTCAAGTAGGCGCGCACCGCGCTTTCCGGACGCCTGCGCCCTTGCTCCCATTCCTGGAGCGAGCGCGGGCTAACGGCATAGCGCCGTGAGAATTCCGCTTGCGACAAGCCCAGCTTGGACCGGATCGCCCTCACGTCCACATCCTCAGGGACCTCGACGTATCGCATGGGAAGGGCTGTCCTCCACTCCACGTGATCGACGACTTCCTGCATAGCGGCAATCAGACGCTTGCCCATTTTAGAGTGCTTGGTCTTTGTCATTGGACACCCTTCAAACGATATACAAGCTCCCTTTCTCCTTATACGGCATTGACGGACGATGGTCAAGCAAGCGCAGAGAGGGTACTGGTGTCATTTGAGCAATACGCGCGTCCCAGATCACACGTCATTCCCGCGAAGGCGGGAATCCACTCCGGAAACCTTTCGAAGTGAGCGCCTTACGTGCTGGATTCCCGCCTTCGCGGGAATGACGTGTGGTCTGGCGTGACTGAATCGCGCAAACGACGCCACTACCCAGGGGAGGCCACCGTCAATGAGATGTTAGGAAAACCGTTCTCGCGAGGAATACTCAGATCAGCGGTACTTGCAGGTTTGGAGCAACGCTTTGACTTCGTGATTCCCCAGGAACGAGACGAACAGGTCCGATGGCCGGTCCTACCGAAGCAGGTTCCTCAGTTGCTCGGTGGAGAGGGTCGCCAATTTCCCCGAGCGCTTGAGCCGACGATAGCGTTTGTCGGTGGCCGCCGCAAACGCCGCAATCTGCTCTGGCGTTGCTGAGTATTCGCGTTGCGCGTAATCGGTGGATTCCACGTCGACCCTGCGCAGAGCAATGATCTCGGCCCCACGGATAATCCCGATGTCCTGTCCGCGGGCGGCAGCATCTAGCCAGCGGCTCAGATTTTTTTCGCATCGGTTATAGTAATAGTCTTCATGGGGTCTTCATACAGTCTCTAAATCGCCTTGTCAATCCCCTCCCCGGCCATCGAAAATCGAAATTCGAAAACCGAAATTCGAAATTGGTGCTCTTTCGATTATCGAATTATGGACCCTCAAGACAGCGGCCTCACCGCGGCGCTTCGCCGAACAGCGACAAAGGCGTTTGCGGCTTGCGGTTGAGCAGACCGCCCACGATCAAGCTGCCGAACAGAAGGACATGCTGCGCGGCCAGGGTCGCAAGCGGGCCCCAATACCGGGTGTCGCGCACGGCGTCCATCGCCAGCCGGATCAACCACGGGACGTCGAGGGGCGCCCACGCCTCGAGGTTGAAGAGGCTGAGGGTTGCCGCAAAGGCGAGCACGCCCGGGAGCGGCGCCGCGCGATGCAGCCGCCCGATGGCCCAGCCGGTTGCCGCAAGCTTCAGGCAGTCGAGCCACAGGCTGGCGGTAGCCACCCAGTGGGCGCCCACTACGGGGGCTATCAAGAGAAGAAGGGGGCGCTCGGCGAGGTAAGTTAACGCGATGAGCGCCGCCCAACCCGCCGCGATCGACCGCGCCACCCTCCATAGCCGTACCATCGCTGTAGTCTAATCCAGAATCCAGATAATGTATCTGCCTTGGACACAGGCAAGAGTCCCTGTGCCACTTCACCAGCCAGAGGGGCCGCCCCACTGACCATCGACTCTTGCCTCTCAACTGTCGACTGTCAACTGTTCTTGAGGGTGTATCATCAGAGAGAGGGCGTATCTCGATCGCGGCGCCCGGAGGTGACTGTAACGCCGTGCGAGTATTGGCAATCGATTTCGGCATGAAGCGAATCGGTCTGGCGGTGTCGGATGCTTTGGGGATCACCGCTCAGGGCCTTCCCACTCTCCCGCGCACCCGCCTGGAGGATGACCTGCGAAAGATCCAGGAACTGACTGTGGAGTACTCAACCGAGCGGGTGATCGTTGGCAATCCCCTGGGGCATGGCGGAGGCGAAACAGCCATGTCGCGCAAGGCTGCGGAGTTTGCGGAGAAGCTCCGGCGCCGAGTTAGTTGTCCGGTCGATCTCCGGGACGAACGCTTGACGTCCGTGCAAGCCAACCGGGCCCTGCGCGACTCTGGTCTGACGCTGGGCAAGCGCCTGCGCGCGGTGGATCGCGTGGCGGCGACGCTTCTGTTGCAAGGCTACCTGGACTTCCTCTCCAACGAGCGAAGCCGTAACGCCGGGACGGCGCCATGAGACGGCGGCTCCTGCTTCTGGTTCTTGTCACCGCCGCATTAGCGGTCTCCTGGCTGGCTTTCGATTTACTTTCGCCCTACCGCGGTTATTCCGGAAACAATCTGTTCGAGATCCGATCCGGGTTGCGGGCTTCCCAAATTGCGGATTTGCTGGTGGCTCGCGGAGTGCTCAGGCATCGTTGGCCATTTCTGCTCCGCTACCTAGCTGGGCGCCCACGTCACTCCCTGCGGGCCGGTGAGTACTTGTTTGACCGCCCCCTCCGTCCCATTGATGTTTACCGCAAACTGGTACAAGGCGATGTTTACCTTCATTCCATCGTCGTCCCGGAGGGTTCGGATCGTTTCGACATCGCGCGGATTCTCAACCAGCGGCTGGGCATCGATCCCGCGCAATTCCTCGAAGACACTAAGCAGGCTGGGGCGATACGCGATCTCGATCCCGAAGCCCCTTCGCTCGAGGGCTACCTCTTCCCGGACACCTACCGTTTTCCCCGCGGCGCCAGCGCCGAAGCCGTGGTCAACACCATGCTGACGCGCTTTCGCCGTATCATTGCCACGCGGCTTGCGGACCAAGGTCTTTTGCCCACCCCTGACCTTCCCCACTCGGGGAGGGGAGCCGGCACACCCACCGCTGATTCCCCTCCGCCGTTGGGAAGGGGAGCAGGCGGTGGGGTGAAAAGTTGGCACGATGTGATCACGCTGGCCTCGCTAGTAGAAAAGGAGACACCGGAGGCCCCGGAGCGACCCCTGATCGCCGGCGTCTTCGTGAGAAGGCTCAAGAGCGGAATGCCCTTGCAGTCCGATCCGACGGTAGTCTATGCGGCACGATTGGAGAGCCGCCCAATCGGCCCGATCACCGCAAGCGACATCGAGCTCGATTCCCCCTACAACACCTACCGCCACGCCGGACTGCCGCCGGGGCCGATTGCGAATCCGGGCGAAGCCTCAATCCGCGCGGCGCTTCACCTTGCGGGCGGGGACGCGCTCTATTTCGTCGCCAACAACCAGGGCGGGCACGTCTTTTCCCGAACGCTTGCCGAACATCAACGCAACGTGGCACGATATCGTAGAGCATTGGCGGCGTTGCGGCGCAATCAGGCGGCGGGCACGAATTCGAGCCCGCCCGCGCAAGAAGCAGTCCCGAGCGCTGCCCGAGCGCAAAAACGTGGCAGAAACCAAAAAGCAAGTCATCCTTGAGTACTGCCGGGCAAAGGCGCTCGAACGCATCGGCCCCGAGGAGATCCGCGCCCTCGAGAATGAGTTGCGCGCTCGGTTGGGATCAAGTATCAAGACTTCGCCTTCCTACATTGCGGGGGTTTTGCGCGAAGCAGGGAAAAACGTCGAGTACCACGATCGCTTTGCCGACCCGCCCCTCGAGGAGCCTTACGCCAGCCGCCTTCGCAACCTGCTTCAGTTTCACGACTTCGCAAGCGCCGAGGCTTCGCTCAGGAAGCTCGACCAGGTCTATCGGGAATATCTCGAAGCCTCGGACCGCACCGGGACGCGCCTTGTCCGTTCCCTGCTGCGGAAGGGGAAATTGCGCGCGGGAAGTATGGCAGCGAACCCACGCGTGCGTCCCGATAAGAGGGCGGAAAAGGGCGAGATCGCTGCCTGGTTCCGCATTTGGCTGGAAACGCCGGACCTCTTTTTCGACTGGCTGGAGCTGCGCAAGGCTTCAGAAGAGTTTCGCCAGTTGAATGCAGCGCCGGCGCCTAGCCATCGCTAGTGTCTCAGTTTGAAGTAGAGGCGGCTTTACGCCGCCACGTGGCGAGGTAAACTCACCGCTACAACTTCAAACTGAGGCGCAACTCACTCTCCTGCTTGACCATTTTTCTGCCGATGGTACAATGTGTGGCTCTTACAAGTGGACTTTAGACTCTCCTTAGCGAAGTTCACCCGAAGAAATGCCGCAGGAGAATCCTGTCTCAACCTCGCACGGGACAGGCAGCATAAGGAGATTCAACCGGAGGAAAATCGATGTTTCATCTCGTAATAACGAGTATCAAAAGGGTCAAAACGATTGCGGCCGCCGTCGCGTTGACGTTAATGGGAACAGCCGGTGCACTTGCCGGGCCCCAGGAGGCGGCTCCCAGCGGCGAAGCCAACCTGAAGCTTCCGGACCTCCATCAGGTCCAATTCCTGGGCGTCAGTGGCCACAATTTGCTGACCATCGGCATTCTGTTTTGCATCTTCGGACTCCTCTTTGGCGTGATCACCTACAGCCGCTTGAAGAATCTGCCCGTCCACCACGCGATGGCAGAGATGTCCGAGTTGATCTGGGAAACTTGCAAGACCTACATCATCCAGCAGGGCAAGTTCCTGCTGCTTCTCTGGGCTTTTATCGCGGTCATCATTCTGCTGTACTTCGGTGTGCTGCTGAAATATGAGGCGCTGCGCGTTGTCGTCATCCTGGCGTTCAGCGTGATCGGGATTTGCGGCAGTTACGGGGTGGCATGGTACGGCATGCGGGTCAATACGTTCGCCAATTCGCGCACGGCGTTTGCCAGCCTTCGGGGCAAGCCATATCCCGTCCTTCAAATCCCTCTCATGTCCGGAATGAGTGTGGGCATGATGCTGATCTCGGTCGAACTCCTGATGATGCTCATCATCCTGCTCTACGTTCCGGGAGACTATGCGGGA
>Ga0326728_10019451_pt1 | contig 13172 bp, 10 predicted proteins | sample MB3enrmetagenome_FD_207602 | JGI IMG/M metagenome (GOLD analysis project Ga0326728, IMG submission 207602) | Lab enriched peat soil microbial communities from McLean, Ithaca, NY, United States - MB31MN | ecosystem: Environmental > Terrestrial > Soil > Wetlands > Peat | place: USA: New York...
GGGCGAAGGTTTTCGCAATATGAACCTCACCAACGATTTTGCCACCGCCATGCCGGCCTCGCTGGGGCTGGCGGCCACATTTAATACCAATCTGGCGATGGAGGACGGCGCGGTCATCGGCCAGGAGGCCCGGCAGCGCGGCAAGAACATCATGCTCGGCCCCAGCCTGAACATCCAGCGCACCCCCCTCTGCGGGCGCAATTTCGAGTATATGGGCGAAGACCCTTTCCTCACCTCCCGCATCGCGGTCGGATTTGTCAAAGGCGAGCAGGCCCAGGGCATTGCCTCCTGCGCCAAACATTTTGCCTGCAATAATCAGGAAACCCAACGCGGCTCCATCAATGTCCTGATGGACGAGCGCACCCTGCGCGAGATTTATCTCCCCGCCTTCCGCGCCGCCGTGCAGGAAGGCGGCGCCTTGAGTGTCATGGGCGCTTACAATCGCTTCCGCGGCCAGTACTGCTGCGAGAACGACTACCTGCTCAATCAAGTGCTCAAGAAAGACTGGGGTTTCAAGGGCCTGGTCATGTCCGACTGGAGCGGCACCCACAATACCGACGAGGCCGCGACCAACGGCTTGGACTTGGAAATGGGAACCGGCGCGCCTTACGAGCGCAACCGGCTGGCCAATCCCTTTTTGGTGAAGATTCAGTCCAACCAGCTTCCCGTCTCCGCGCTCGATGACAAGGTGCGCCGCCACCTTTATGTGCGGTTCGCCTTGAACATGATTCAGGACCCCGCCGCGCCGGCTCCAACCGTGGTGGCTTCCAACAACCCGTTGAGCACGCCGGCCCATCAGGAAGTCGCCCGCCGCGTGGCCGAGGAGTCCATCGTTTTGCTCAAGAACGACGGCATTCTTCCGCTCGATGCTTCCAAGTACAAATCCGTCGCCGTCATCGGCGTCAACGCCGCGACCAGGTTCGCCCTCGGCGGTGGTGCCGCCCAAATCAAGGCGCCCTACGAAATCACCGCCCTGGAAGGAATTACCAACCGCCTCGGCGCCGGCGTCCAGATCACTTACTCGCCGGGCTACATTGCCGGCGGTGGCCGCGGCGGACGCGGCGGCGGACGGGGCGGACGGGGCGGCGCGCCGGTCGCGCCGGCCACGAATACCAATGCGGTCGCAGAACCAGCGGCGCCCGTCGTGGACGCCGCGGCGGTGGCGGCGGATGCGGCAGTGGCGGCCGCCAAAGCGGCTGACCTGGTAATTTTCGTCGGCGGCCTGGGCCACGACCTCGATCAGGAAGGGCGCGACCGGCCGGACATAAAACTTCCCGGCGGCCAGGACGCATTGCTGGAAAAAATTCTGGCGGCCAATCCGAAGACCGTCGTGGTGTTCAATGGCGGAGGCGCGGTGGAAATGGGAGCCTGGCTGGCCAAGGTGCCCGCCTTGCTTTACGCCTGGAGGGCGGCCACGCCCTGGCCCGCGTTCTTTTTGGCGATGTGGACGCCTCCGGCAGGCTTCCCTGCACCTTCCCCAAGCAGTTGGCGGACTCTCCCGCCATCGCCCTCAATGCCTACCCGGGCGTCAACGGCGTCGAGACTTACACCGAGGGGCTGCTCGTCGGCTACCGCTGGTTTGACGCCAAACAGATCGAGCCGTCGTTCCCCTTTGGCTACGGCCTTTCCTATACCAAGTTCGCCTATGCAAACTTCCAACTCGTCCCGGGCAGCGACCCGGCGAATCCGTCCGTCACGGTCCAATTCGACTTGACTAATACCGGCCAGCGCGCGGGCGCCGAGGTCCCGCAGATTTACGTCCAGCAAGTCAACCCAAGCCTGCCCCGTCCGCCCAAGGAACTGAAAGGCTTTACCAAGGCCCTGCTCATGCCGGGGCAAACGCGGCGGGTCTCCATCCGCCTCGGACGCGACGCCTTTGCTTTTTATGATCCGGACAAGAAGGGCTGGGTCGCGGAAAAAGGCGATTTCAAAATCCTGGCCGGCAGTTCCTCGCGCGACATCCGTCTGCAGGGCAACTTCCAGCTAACGCAAACCGTTTTTGAGCCGGACGGGGCGCCCAGGTAGCCGGATTGGGAGGAGGCTTCCACCCGTTGTGGAGTGCGGGAGCTTGCTCCCGCTTTCAGCTACGGCATGACTTGCCGGGAGCAAAGCGGCGGCAAGCCGCCGCACTCCAAAAAGTCAGGACAATCGGCTTGTTCCACCCGGGAGGGACAGCCTCGCCGCCGCGATCTGCGCGCCATCCCGGTGCTGGCGCCCGCGCTTTTTCAGAAATGCGGCGGCCTTCTTCTTGACGGCATTCCGGCTGTTGCCAAGCTGCCGCTGGACGAAGGCCAGAACCGGTTCCGGGTCTTTAATGTGCTCAAAGAACAGGTCCAGCGACTTGACCACATGACCCAGCGCCACGTTGCGGCATTCCGGGGTTTGATAATTCGCCGCCTCGACCCGCAGCAGCGCGCGCACAATCCTGTCCGCAAACCGGGGCTTGGCCAGCGCGATCTTCCCGGCCCCGCCAATGGTGTTGGCGGCCGTGATCATGACCGGCCCGGAGATCGGCGCCAGGTACCGCTTCAGAATCCGGCCGATCTTCTCTTCCGAGTCCACCGCGGCCAGATTGCCAATGATGATGATGGCTCCCCATTTGAGGATGATGTTTTCGCTGTCCAGCATGTCCACAAACCGGTCGAACTCGGGGTAAAGCGCCGCCGGCTCCTTTTCGCTGATCCGGCGCAGCGCCTTCAGGCACCCGTATTTGATCTCCGGCTTGTCCGCGCGCAACCCGGCAAAAAGCTCCGGGAGAGACTCGGTTTCTTTGGCAATCCGCCGGGCCAGGGCTTCGACATTCGCCGGCAGTCTGGCGATTTCTGCTTGCTGAGATTTTTTTGGCATATCAGCTCCTTCTCTTGTTCAGCCCCGAATTCTTAGCTCACCGATGGTGTCCTCCCGGACTGAAGCATTCTTAGGTGGCTGCGCATATTCGCGGCCAACCGGGTCTTGGGGGTGGTGGGTTTCTCCGCGACTCCCAGAATTTGAGCCGGCTTGGCAGCGCTGCCATTCGCCACAGCGACTAATTGGGCGAAAGCCCTCTTGTGAACGTAACGCTCTGGGTGGGCCTTGATCTCCTTCCAGATCTTGGTGACGAAGCCTCCCCCAGCGCGTTGGTACCTTGCCTCCCACGGCTTCCAGAACCCATCGTCAAAGTCGAATTCGACTCCGCGCACCTCTGCCTCCCGAATCCGCCGCATTCGATCCGCCGCGAGCGGCATCAACCCACGAATGATTTCAGCGTGCTTCCGACATCCCAGCGACTCAAAAGCAGCAATAGTATCTTCGAGAAGCATGCCATTGTCATCACGCATGAGACAGCTTTCCAAGCCCCCTGAGCCTCGCTCCCAATCAAATTGTCGAACAAGGAAATAGCGGCGCAAGCAGGGCGACACTCCGGCCAACATCAATTTGATTCTCTCGGGGTAGGAGGCGCCGTCTTCGGGGATCAGATCAAGAAGATATAGCCACATGCCGGTGTCAATGTCAGCGATGTGTGACGCAGCACGATAAAACTCCTCGGAGAGTTCGCGCGGCGGTTCAGGGAGCCAACTTGGCCTCTGCACTCCCGTTGATGGTTGTTCAGACATTTTCAGCTTTTGCCGCTCAGATCACCTTTTCTTCCACAAAGCGTATCCGCTAGACCGGCCAAACCCAGAAGAACCACCGTGCCTCCGCCAACGATGGGCAAGGCCTATTCGTTCGACCCTCTATACATTCTGCCACTCCGTCGAAAACTCAAAATATGAACTGTGTAATGCCAAAGACCGTGTCGCCGCCAGCACCCAAAGTCAAGTTCTTAGCGCCAGTTTTTAGCGCCAGCCTTTAACCGCGATTATCCATGCTCCCGAAAAGTCGCCGCACATTTCATCCGTGCCATCCCTGCCATCCGTGGTAAGCTCTTCGCCAAAATGAATGATTCGTCCAGATTGCACATCGCAGTCCAAGAGGGTAATGCGCCAGTCTTGGTTGGTAGGGCGCGCACTCCGTGCGCGCCGCGGCGGGCAGAGGACTGCCCGCCCTACCCATCCATCACTAACGCTTTGTCCAAGAGGAGGATTCTCTTTTGAGCCTTCTGCGCCTTTTCGCGGCTATTCCGCCCTCCTGCGCCGAGCCTGCGGAGGGCAGGCAATCCGCAATCCGCAATCCGCAATCCGCAATCCCCCATGAACCTGGCCCGCGCCTTCTTTGATTCCGCCGGGCGGGATTTGCAAAAAACCGCGCTCTTTTGGGGCGACGCCCAGTTCTCTTACGGAGAACTCTGCTCGCGCTCTTTGTGGGTGGCCGAACGCCTCGCGCAGGATTTCGGCGTCCAGCCCGGTGATCGCGTTGGAATATGGCTCAAGAACTGCCCGGAATTCATTCCGGCCCTCTTTGGCATTCTGCAAGCGGGCGCCGTGGTTGTCCCGATCAACAATTTCCTCAAACCCAACGAAGTCCAATTCATCCTCTCCGACGCCGGCATTGACACCCTCATCGCGGACGCCGCCATGCCGGAGGCGCTCGCCGCGCTTCGCGCTGCCCGCCCGCAACTAAGAACTCTGCCGGCGGAGGCAATCGCCGCCGCGCCAGTGACTGCGCCCTCCTTCGCCGGGCCTGCGGAGGGCAGGCTGTCCGCAATCCGCAATTCGCAATCGAGTCAATTGTGCGACGGTCATAGACCGCCGCTACAGGAGCCGTCCTCCATGCTCGCGGTCATCATCTACACCTCCGGCACTACCGGGCATCCCAAGGGCGCGATGTTGTCGCACGCCAATCTCCTGGCCAATCTGGAGAGCTGCCGCGTCGCCCTGCAAGCCGTTGGAGAAGACCGCTTCGCCGTTCTCCTTCCCATGTTTCATTCCTTCATGCTCACGGTGGGGATTCTGCTCCCTCTCTGCGTCGGCGGCTCGATTGTCCTCGTCAAATCGCTCCACCCGGCCAAGAATATATTGCAGGAAATCATCCGCCATCGCGCCACCCTTCTGCCCGGCGTGCCCCAATTCTTCCGCACCCTGGCGCGCGCCGCCGTGCCCGCCGATTTGCCCTTGCGCGTTTGCATCAGCGGCGCCGCGCCCCTGCCGGGGGAGATTCTGAGGGAATTCACCGCGCGTTTCCCCATTCCCCTGCTCGAAGGCTACGGTTTGAGCGAAGCCAGCCCGGTCGTTTCTTTCAATCCCATCCGCGGCCCCTGGAAAGCCGGGTCCATCGGACTCCCGATTTCCGGCGTCGAAGTCACCACCCAGGACGACGCCGGCGCCATTCTCGGTCCGGGCCAAACGGGGGAAATCTGTGTGCGCGGCGCCAACGTCATGCTGGGCTATTGGAACCAGCCCCGCGAAACCGCCCAGGCCTTTCGCAAGGGCTGGCTGCTCACCGGCGACATCGGCCACCACGACCGCGACGGCTATTTCTACATCACCGATCGCAAGAAAGACATGCTCCTGGTCAACGGCCTCAATGTATATCCGCGCGAGATCGAAGAAATTCTCTACCAATTCCCGGGCGTGCGCGAAGCCGCCGTCATCGGCCTGGCCGACGCGCGCAAGGGCGAACAACCCCTGGCCTTCCTTTCCGCCAACGACGGCATCACCTTGCACCCGACCGCCCTGCTGCAATTCCTCCGCGAGCGCCTGGCGGATTACAAATTGCCGCGCCAAATAATTGTTCTCCCCGACCTCCCGCGCAACGCCACCGGGAAGATTCTCAAGACCCATCTGCGCCAAATGCTCGCTGCCGGCCAACTCCCCGGCGGCGCTCCATTGGCCTCCCCATGAACCCAGCGGGAGCCTCCTCTTTAGCCTTTAGCCTTTAGCCTTTAGCCTTATCAAGCAGTCCTGCACGACCTGTTTCCGGCCTTTTTCACCCCGCCAACTCATGTTTTATCTGCTTGAATATAAACAGGTTATGAATTACCGGCCGTTTACGAGTTGACGCTGACGGCCTGTCCCTTGTAACCTCACAGCACTGCGGTATCACGCCAGAAGCGTCTGCCCAGACCATTTTTATGCCTGAAGGATATTGTGTTAAATGCAAGGCCAAGAAAGAAATCGCCGAGGCGGTGGAAGAAACCATGAAGAACGGGCGCAAAGCCATCAAGGGCAAATGCCCCACCTGCGGCGTCGTTATGTTTAAAATTCTGGGCGGCAAGGCCGCCGTCGCCACTCCCGCCGTCCCGAAATCCGCGGAGGGGCCACCCGCCAAAGCGGCGGCGCCAACTCCCGCCGCCGCCAAACCAACGACCCAGTCCAGTTGATTTTCCTATGGCGCAACAACTCGCGTACGTCCTCATCACCCCCTACACCCTCCACAAGTCCCGCACCGGCGGCATCATTGCCCGCCTCATCACCCGCACCGGGCTGGACCTGGCGGCCGCGCGCATGTTCGCTCCCTCCGCCGAATTGGTGCAGCGCTATTCCGAAGAGATCGTCTCCGCCGCCGATCCGCAAGACCGCCGCATCCAGGAACTCATCCGCGATTACATCCTCACCAATCTCAGCCCCGATCTGAAAACCGGCCGCCACCGCCGCGTCATGATGCTGCTTTTCGCCGGCGAAGAAGCCGTGCGCAAAATCCGCTCCGTCATCGGCAACATCAGCGCCCACCGCCGCGGCGGCGAAACCATTCGCGACACCTATGGCGACTTGATCCTGGATGACCAGGACCAGGTGCGCTATTTCGAGCCGGCCGTTTTGGCCTCGCCCAGCGCCGAGGAAGCCGTGCATAAACTCAAACTCTGGGCTCATTACTCCGACAGCGACGGCGGCATCGTCAAGGACACCCTTTCCTATGCGCCCGGCGAAATCCCCCAGCGCACCCTCGTGCTCATCAAGCCGGACAACTTTCGCTTCGCCACCGGCCGGCCCGGCAACGTGATTGATTTCCTTTCCCGCACCGGGCTCTACATCGTGGGCATCAAGGTCCACCGCATGAGCGTGGCCCAGGCCGCCGATTTTTACGGGCCGGTGCGCGAAGTTCTGCGCACCCGGCTCACAGACATCGTGGCCTCCCGCGCCAAGGCCGCTTTGGAAAAGGAGTTTTCCTTCGAGATTCCGGCGGCCGAGGAAAAGCAACTCGGCGACCTCCTCGGCCCCATTTTCGGCGACAACCAATTTGACAACATCGTCAAATTCATGTCCGGCCGCGCGCCCGGCGAATGCGACGCCGCCCAGCTTCACCAGCCCGGCACGGAAAAGTGCATCGCCCTCATTTATGAAGGCGTGTCGGCCATCCGCAAAATCCGCGATGTCCTTGGCCCCACCGATCCCTCCAAGGCGCCCCCCGGCTCGGTCCGGCGCGAATTTGGCCAGAGCATCATGGTCAACGCCGCCCACGCCAGCGATTCCGAGGAAAGCGCCGCCCGCGAAATGGCCATTGTCAACGTCGGCGAAAACAACCTCCGCGCCGTCGTCGAGGAAGCCTGCGGAAAAGCATGAAGTAACAAAAAAGCCGGGCTTTCGCCCGGCCTCTGTGTATGAGAACAAAGTTGTTACGCTTTGCGTTGCAAGTGCGGCGCCGCAGACACACGCCTAATTCACACACACGGAACACTGCGTTTCACACCTTCAACAAGGAGAGCTTACCCCATCCCCCATTCCCCGCCAGTCACCAGAACTGGTGACAATTGGCCGCGCTGGAATTGTCCCCGGCGGCTTTGAACGCATTGGCAAGCACCAGTCTATTCGCGCCCGTTCCAGCGGACAGCGTCCGCTAATCAGTGGCGCATGACGATTTTGGTTGGTTTGGCGGCGAAAAAGCTGTTTAATGGCCCCGGATGAAAACTTTTGCCGAACTCGGATTTCCCGGGCGCCTCATCGCCGTCGAGGGCCTGGATGGCTCGGGTAAATCCACCCAAATCTACCTGCTCAAGCGCTGGCTGGAATTGCAGGGGCTGAAAGTGTTCTTCAGCGAATGGAATTCCTCCGAACTGGTCAAGAACGCCACCAGCAAGGGTAAGAAGCGCGAACTGCTCTCGCCCAACACCTTCAGCCTCATTCACGCCACCGATTTCGCCGATCGCTACGAACGCCAGTTGGTGCCCCTGCTCCGGGCCGGCTACCTCGTCTTGTGCGACCGCTATATCTTCACCGCCTTCGGCCGCGACACCGTGCGCGGCTGCCCGCCCGAATGGGTGCGCGGCATTTACAATTTCGCCGCCATGCCGGACCTGGTGTTCTTTTTCAAGGCCTCGCTGGAGGTTTCCCTGCACCGCATTCTGGAGGGACGCCCGCAACTGAAGTATTTTGAGGCCGGCATGGATTTGCGCCTCTCCACCGATCCGTACGAGAGTTTCCGCATTTTCCAAGGCCGGATTTTGGAGGAATATCTGGCCATGAGCACCGAATTCAACTTCCTGGTCATAGACGCCAATCAACCCATCGAAGCCCAGCAAGCCATCGTGCGGGACCTGGTCGCCGCCAAGGTGAATCTGAAGCAATACAAGCTCCACAAACCGCTCCCACTGCCATGAAACGTTCCGATCGCGTCCCCGTCGAGACCAACCCCCGCCACATCGTGGTGCCCAAGGTCAAAACCCGCCAGTTTTACGGACAGGGCGTTCCCGGCATGGACCTCTCCAAGCTGGGCGGCAAGCTCATTGTCGTGGAAGGGGCCGACGGCTCGGGCCGCTCCACCCAAATCGCCCGCCTGGTCCAATGGCTGGAAGGCTGCGGCCACGCCACCGTCCAGGTCGGCCTCAAACGCTCCACCCTGGTCAGCGAAGAATTGGACCACGCCAAGGCGGGCAACGTTTTGAGCCGCACCACCTTCAGCCTGTTTTACGCGACGGATTTTGCCGACCAGTTGGAGAACATCATCCTGCCCGGTTTGCGCGCCGGCATGATGGTCCTGGCCGACCGTTATATTTACACCCTCATGGTGCGCGACCTGGTCCGCGGCATGGACATGGCCTGGCTGAAAAACCTCTATGGCATCGCCCTGGTGCCGGACGTGGTTTTTTATCTCAACGTCCTGCCGGAAGAGCTGGTCGAGCGCAATTTCGCCAAAAACCAGTCCCTGGACTTCTGGGAAAGCGGCATGGACCTGGGCCTCTCCCGAGATATGTTTGACAGCTTCCTCAAATACCAGACCCTGGTCGCCCTCAAGTTCAAGGAATTGCAGGCGACCTACGGCTTTACCATCGTGGACGGCCATCGCACTCCCGAGGAAATCAACATCGAACTCCGCCGACGCATCGAAAGCGTCCTGGCGGGCAAATACCATGTCTGAACCTGCCAACAAGGCGCTCTGCTTCGCGGGCGTTGACCTGGGCGGGACCAAAATCCTGGCCGGCCTCTTTGACGCGAACCTCAACTGCCTGGGCCGCGCCAAAGTCAGCACCAAGGCCGAGCGCGGGCCGGAGGAAGTCATCGAGCGCATTGCCCGCTGCGTGCGCGACGCGGTGGATGAATGCGACCTGGACCTCAAGCAAGTTCAGGCCGTCGGCATCGGCGCCCCCGGCACCATTGATGCCGCCGCCGGCCGCGTCATTTTCGCGCCCAACCTGCAATGGGAGGACGTTCCGCTGAAGAAAACCCTCGAAAAGGAACTCGGCCTGCCCGTCTTCGTCGAAAACGACGCCAACGCCGCCATCCTGGGCGTTTATGAAACCGAACTGTCCGCCAAACCGCGCCATGTCATCGGCATTTTCCTGGGCACCGGCATCGGCGGCGGCATCATCCTGGACGGCAAACTTTTTTCCGGCTTCAGCGGCACCGCGGGCGAAATCGGCCACATGGTCATCGAAGTCGGCGGACCCAAATGCAACTGCGGCAACCAGGGCTGTTTTGAAGCCCTCGCCAGCCGCACCGCCATCTTCCGCAAACTTTCCGAGGCCGTCGCCAGTGGCAAAAAGACCATCCTCACCGAATCCCTCGGCTCGGATTTGAAGGACCTGCGCAGCGGCGATCTCCGCAAGGCCATCCGCAAAGGCGACAAATTGGTCGAGTCCATTATCGAGGAAGCCGCCGAATACACCGGCATCGCCGTCGCCAACCTCATCAATCTCTTGAACCCCCAGGTCGTGGTCCTGGGCGGCGGGGTCATTGACGCCCTGGGCGACGAAATGATGGCCATTATTTTGGAAACGGCCCACGATTACGGCATGAGCGGCGCCTTGAAGGGCGTGGACATCATCGCCAGCAAGAGAGGCGACGACGCCGGCATCGTCGGCGCGGCCGTTCTCGCCCGCCGCCAATCCAAGTGAGGGATGAACAGCCAGCCGCCGCAACGCCGCGCCGTTATTGACGTCGGCACCAATTCCGTCAAATTGCTCGTCGCTGACGTCGCCGGCTCCCAACTCACCCCGATTTCGGAAGAAAGCAACCAGACACGCCTGGGCGCCGGTTTCTACGCCACCCGCCAACTCCAACACGCCGCCATCGCCAAAACCGCCGCCGCCGCCGCCCAGTATTCCGCCAAGGCCGCGAAACTGGGCGCCTCCGCCGTCCTCATCATCGGCACCAGCGCCGCCCGCGACGCCCTCAATGCCGCCGAGCTGGCCGCCGCCATCCTGCAGGAATCAGGTCTGCCCATCCAGATCCTCTCCGGCGAGCGGGAGGCCGAATGGGTCTTCCGCGGCGTCGCCAGCAACCCAAAGCTGGCCCGCCTGCCCGTCCTCATCCTCGACGTGGGCGGCGGCAGCACCGAATTCATCGTCGGTGAGAACTCCGTTCCCCGCTTCTGCCGCAGTTATCCGCTCGGCACCGTCCGATTGCTCGAACAACTGCAGCCGGGCGATCCGCCGGGGCTGCCCGCGCTGGCCTGCTGCCGCGCCGTCTTGCGCGAATTCCTGGATCGGCAGGTCGTCCCGGCGCTCGAACCCGCCCTGCGCCAATGCGCCGGCGAAGTGCAATTAGTCGGCACCAGCGGAACCGCCTCCATCCTCGCCCGCATCGAGGCCAAGGCGGAGGATTTCAACCGCGAGCAGATCGAATCCACCCTCCTGACCGCGGGCCGTCTGCGCGCGCTCCTGGAAGAACAATGGCAATTGCCTCTGGCCGCCCGCCACAAAACACCCGGTCTCCCGCCCGACCGCGCCGATGTCATCCTCACCGGCATGGCCATTTACGAGGCCATCATGGACCGGTTCGGCTTTGCCCGCTTGCGCATCAGCACCCGCGGCCTGCGCTACTGGGCCTTGCTGCAACCGCAGGGCGCATGACAAGAACCTTCATGTCTTTGGTAGGGCGGCAGCTCTGCCCTACCACGATGGTGGAGATTCTCGTCCTGCACCCTGCAACCGCTGGCGTGATTCATTTCGCTTGGTAAAACCTCTCCGGCTTGGTATATATTTCCGGCCAATGATGACCGAAAACGATTCGATTCCGGGAGAGAACACCGCCGGATCAATAAAAAAGGGCGGACGCCGTTGCAGCGTCCGCCCTCCCAACAACCAAACTAACCAACCCTTGGGTCTGATCGGATAACCGGGTGGGAAAACCAAAAACCCGCCCGGTTCCAGTATCAGAACCCACCTATATGATACCAGAAAACCTCTCCGTGTTCAAATTTTTTCTGCAAACTTTTTCAGGCTTGGATGGATTTCACTTTTTCGGGTTGTCTTTCTTAATCTTGATCTTGCTCCTAATCCGTGCGCAGGAGGGAGATGAGATTAGGATTAAGATTAAGAGCAAGATTAAGAGGGAAACCCAAAAATGTGAAATGCATCCTTCCGGCTTCCCGGCGCCGGGTTTCCGCTTCCCGCATCCCCGCTCCCTCCCCCCATGCGCATCGTTAATCTGAATCCCGACACCGATATTGGCGCCAGCGCCTGGTTCGTGGAAATGGACGGCAACCGCCTCCTCCTGGACGCCGGTGCCCATCCCAAACGCGAAGGCCGCGCCAGCCTCCCGCTTTATTCCGCCATTGCCCAGGAAGACCTGGATGCCATCGCCCTGACCCATTGCCACCACGACCACATCGGCTCCCTCCCGGTCGCCCTCCGCCAGTTCTCCAATGCCCACATCCTCATGACCGAGTTGAGCTACTTCCTCATCGGCCGCGTCCTGCACAATTCCGTCAACGTCATGCTCCGGCAGCGCGACGAAAACGGCGTGCGGGACTATCCCCTTTATACCCATCAGGAGTTGGAGGACCTGGAGCCGCAATTCCAGGGCTTTCGCTACAACCGCCAAATCGAATGGAACTCCCACGCCAAGGCTCGCGCCGGCCTGCCCGCTCCCACCCTCGAATTCCACGACGCCGGCCACGCCCTCGGCTCCGCCGGCATCCTGGTCCGCGGAAAATCCCAGACGCTTTTTTACACCGGCGACGTTTGCTTCCACGACCAAACCCTCCTCAAAGCCGCCCGCTTTTCCGGCATCCGCGCGGACGTTCTTATCATGGAAACCACCCGGGGCGACCGCGCCACGCCGCCCGGCTTCACTCGCGAAGCCGAAGCCCTGCGCCTGGCCGAGGCCATGGACCGGGTCCTGGCCACTGGCGGCTGCATCTTGATTCCCACCTTCGCTTTGGGCCGCACCCAGGAAATCCTGGCCCAACTCGCCCTCATGATGGACGCCCACCAACTCCGCCGCCAGCCCATCTACATCGGCGGCTTGGGCCGGGTTTTCACAGAAACTTACGATTTAAAGGCGCACCTGGCCAATCGCAGCCACCCCGATTTGCAACTCTTGGAGGCCCTGCAACTCGTCGTCCTGGAACGCGAGCAACTCTTGAACATGAAGCTCACCGGCGGACGCATTTTTGTCCTCACCGCCGGCATGATGACCGAGGGCACCCCCGCCCACGAATTGGCCATCCGCATGGCCGGCCAGGAGAACCAGGCCATCTTCTTCGTCGGCTACGCCGACCCGGACACGCCGGGCGGCCGCCTCAAGGCCTCCCGGCCCGGCGTCCCCTTCCTCTTCAGCGCCAGCGGCGGCGAACTGACCCGCCGTTGTGTGCTGGAAGATTTTGATTTGACCGCCCATGCCAGCCGCGAGTCGCTGGTGGATTTCGTGGGCGTCGTCTCGCCGCGCGCGGTATTATTGGGCCACGGCGGCGCCACCGCCCGCCAATGGGTGGAGGAGCAAATCCGCGACCGCCACCCCAACATCAAAATCATCCAGCCCGCTCCGGGCCTGAGCGTGGAGGTTTAATTGAATGGCTGGAAGAAGCCGAGACCCTCACCCTCCAATTGCGCGCCGCCCGCCAGTCCAAGCCCAAGACGGAAACCACCAAAACGGTAG
>Ga0326728_10019454_pt1 | contig 13171 bp, 9 predicted proteins | sample MB3enrmetagenome_FD_207602 | JGI IMG/M metagenome (GOLD analysis project Ga0326728, IMG submission 207602) | Lab enriched peat soil microbial communities from McLean, Ithaca, NY, United States - MB31MN | ecosystem: Environmental > Terrestrial > Soil > Wetlands > Peat | place: USA: New York...
CCCCTCTTCAACAGTTCCTCGTCCAAACATCATCCGCAAATCCTCAGGAATCTCCAACCCTAGGTCCCTTCTGAGGCCGTAACACCTCCAAAGTAACTCTTCGACCTCAACGCTCACGATATCCTCGCCTGGTTGTATTGAGAGCAGCGCTCTGACCTTGGCTTCATAGACGGTGAGACATAGTTCCTTGCTATCAGGTGCCAGTTGCAAGGCGTGATTGTAATTGACCTCCGCTCCCTCCAAGTCTCCCTGCCTGAATGCAATATTCCCCAACCCGAGGATGCACTTCGCCATCCCATCGAGATCACCAAGTTTATCTTTGATCTCTAAGGCTGCACCATACCACCTCTGCGCAGCTTGCAAGTCACCCAGCATCTGGGCGGTGTCGCCCAAGCCATGGAGACAGCGCGACTCAGTCTCGGGATCGGCTGCCGCGCGGGCAACCTCCAACCCGGATTGGAAATGCTGCGATGCCCGCTCCAACTCTCCTAAGTTCTTTTCAACATTTCCGAGGTTATTGTAAAGTCGTGCCAGCATCTTGTGATCATTCAGTCTGCGTGCCAGGCCGATTCCTTGATCATAAAGTTGCATTGCCTGCGACCATCGCCCTTGCTTTTTGGCTTGCAGGCCAGCCTCAAACAAGACTTTCAGTGTCATGTGCGGGTCTTTCACCTGGCCTGGAAGCGACTGACCGCGTTCCAGCCACCGCTCGCCTGCCTCGCGGTTGTTCGTGGCAAACTCCAAATACGCAAGTTCGAGATAGATGCCGGGAAGAATACCTCCTGCGGACTCGGTAGAAACTCCACGTAGCGCAGAAAGCACCTTTCGGCAACATCGTTTCGCGATGTCGAAGTGGCCACTGTCTCTAAACAACCCAGCGAGGCGCGTTACCATCACGAGGTCTCCATCTGCATCGTCCGGTGCATCCAAAGCCGGCCAGTATGCTTCTTCCATTCGAAATGGAGAACTGGTTTCAACCCTGCGCCAGTGAGTTTTTAGATCGTACTCGTCCAAGTCCCAAGCGGAGACAAAAAAGTCCGGCTTAGCCAGTAGGTCGCAGAGCCGCCGCCACTCGGCAGCCTCCGCAAGCTGCCATGGAAGCTCGCCGATCTGCCGTAGTCCAAGGTTCAAAGAGGCAAAGTAATTCGCTAGGTCGCCGTGTCGAGCCCGCGCCTCATCCCCGGCGAGAAACCGCTCCGCAACCCGTTCCGCCAGTTGGCGATGATAGAAAGCGATCACCGTGCCGCCCGGCGCGGCCCGCTCCGTGAGGTACGGCTCCAGATCCAGCGACAACCGCGACCACACCACTACCGGCAGGCGGCGCTCGCTAACCTCGTGATGCTTCCGTCTATCGAAGTCGTTCCAGACAGTGTCGTCCGCGGTCAGAACATCGAGCATCTCGCCTTCAGTGAGTCCGTAGCGCGCGGCCGCTAAGTAGCCCAGGCTGCGCTCCACCAGCACCGGCCCGTGATTCGCATTGCTGGCCAACCGGTCAAAGAGCGTGTCGATCACGCCCGCGATGCCCTCGCCCAGCCTGCACGCATCAGGAGGAGAAAACGACTTCCATAACCGGCTCTCCTCGGCCGCCAGCTTCAGATAGAGCGGCAGTCCACAGCGCCCGAAGTGCGTGAGCATCTTCTCCCGCTGACCCGGCTGAAGCGTGCGCCGCGCCGCGCGCAGCAACACATCCAGAACCTGCCCGCCTTCTGTCGCCGTCATGCGTTCCAGCGGTATCTGCATACCCGCCGGCAACCGTTCCCAATCGTCCGTCGTCGAGACCACGACTTTCACAAACGGCGGCAATTCCGCCGGGAGCCAGATTGCAGCCCGCGCCGGGTCGCTCGCAGACAACTGATCCAGCGCATCGATGAAGAGAACTAACGGATGCTCCGCCGTCGCCGTTGCCAGCCGCTCCTGGAACGCTCTTTCGAGCTGGTAGTAATCGACCGGCGTGTCACCCGGCGCAATCTGCCGGCAGAGGCTGGTAAGCAGCGCGTGCCCGCTCGCCGATTCGGGTGACGCGCCGATGAAGCGTCGGATCACTTGCCCCGGCCCCATGTACAGCTCGGAAGCCTTCGCCATCACCGCCGACTTGCCCGAGCCCGACTCGCCGTGTAGCACCAGCGGCCGCCGCTCCGGTCCTCCCAGGTAGTCAGCGATGGCCGTCAACGCATCCCCGCGCCCGACAAAGATGCGGCAGCGGTCCGCGGCAAAGCGGTCGTGCGCCTCAATCTCCAGATCGAGGGCATCGCGCGAGGTGAACCTGCCAGTCTCGTCGAGGATGACCTTCTTGAGCGACTCCTCTACCTCGCCGCAGAGCTTTTCGATCTCCCCCATCCGAAATAGCCGGACATCTCCCTCCGGCAGCTTATGCCGCAGATCATCCTTGAGCGCCTCAAGCTCCGGATCGACCGTTGCACCCTCGGCGGGCTCACGGAAGAAGGCAACCACGTGCTTGCGGTCTTCTTCGCTCTGGCCCAGGCCTTTCAGAATCTCCTGGTGCGTGGCCGAGGCCTCGTACTTGACGAGCGATTCCGGGGCCAGCCCGGCCTGCCGCGCGGCCTGCCGAAGGATGCGGTGGAGCTTCTGCTCGACTTCAGCCCAACGTTCCCTATCGGCAAACTCGCCGGTGCGCGGCTTGAGCAGGAACTCCTGAGGCACCGCGTTGTCGTCGCGCTCATACCAGTCGTCGATCAGCCGCTGATCGGCATCTGCTGCTCGACCACGAACCTTCTTGAACTCCTCAGCCTCGATCCGCGCCGGCAGCGGGCGCCAGCCGTAGCGCTCGCCCAGCAGCACGATGAAGTTGGGCTTGATGCCGGTCTGCTGGCAGCGTTCAATCTCGCGTAGGCAGATCTCCATAGTCTGCTGGTCGAGCGCCGCCTCGTCGCGCACTCCCCAGCGCAGGTCGATGGCCTGGAAGCGCGCGTTGTTCGCTTCGCAGAGTTTGCGCAGCCGGGGAAAGACGTCGTGCTGCAGAACGTCGCGCTCGGCCTTCAGGTCTTCAAAGGTCGAACTGACAAATACCCGGAATGTACGTGTTGCGGTGGGCATCAAACGATTCCCAAAGAGTTTACTCCTCGCTGCCTTGGCTTGCGACAAGCGGCCTGACCAGAAGTTGGGCCAACTCGATGCTCTTGCCGGGCGCCCCAGATATCGATCCTAACCTGAGATTCCCACTAGGCCTGTCACGGCAGCGCATACCAGGAGCCCTTGCCACTTCCATGCCGGATGAGATGCTGCTTTTCCACCAGGCTGCGGAAATGGTCCTTCAACGTGTTGCGGCTAACTCCTGTAACACGAACCATGTCGGCCATTGTGACGCGCCCGTGCTGGCGGACGTAGTCGATGATCTGTATGGCCAACTCCGGCAGAGCGGCAATCACCAGCCGTTCGTGCTCCACTTTCACCGCCAGCCGTCGTTTCTGCTGCTGCAATGCCCGCAGAAAAAAGGTCAGCCACGGTTGCCAGTTTAGTGAGGCGGTGCGGAGGGTGCCCTGCGTCTGGCGCAGCGCTAAGTAATAGCCCTCTTTGCTGTTCTCGATGACTCCTTCCAGAGAACTGTAGGGCACATACGCATAACCGGCTTTCAACAATAAGAGCGTGGTGAGCACGCGGCTCAAGCGGCCGTTCCCGTCCTGGAAGGGGTGGATTTCGAGAAACGCGACCGTAAAGATGGCGATAATCAGCAGCGGATGCAGCCGCTTCAGCTCCGGGGCTTCCTTGAGCCAAGCGACGAGTTCGGCCATCAGCCGCGGGGTGTCGAAAGGAGAGGCTGTATCGAAGACGACGGCGATCTGCTGGCCGGCCTCGCCGAAGGCGGCAGCGCTATTCGGCAGCTTCTTGTACTCGCCACGATGCCGGTCGTCCTTTTCGCTGAATTGCAAAAGGTCGCGGTGGAATTGCTTGATGTGGTTTTCCGTGATCGGAATCTCCGGCCACGCATGAAAGATCGTCTCCATCACCTCGGCATACCCGGCGACCTCCTGCTCATCGCGAGTGGCAAAGGATTTGATTTCCAAATTGGCGAGCAGGCGCTCCACGTCGCGGTCGGAGAGTTTGCTCCCCTCGATGCGCGTGGAGGAGCCGATGCTCTCAATGGTCGCCACGCGGTGCAAGGCGCTCAGGCGTTCAGGCGTTCAGGCGCGAGAGTTCCCAGCGCGCGCCATGCCCCTTTGAACTCGTCGATCTCGGCGATGAGCGTGAGCACTTCGAGTGTGATCGGGATGTCGGCAGCCTCAAACATTTGGCTTCATCACCATATATACACCCATAAGCACCCATATATCCATTCAAAGAAATCCCAGAATTCGTTATTCGCACGACTCATGCAGCGACGCATCCTACTTAGTGTGCCTTGGAATTCGACGCAGACTCCGGCGGCTGGGTTAAACCAGCGTCGGTTATCAGATGGAAGCCATTTCGGAATAAGTAACGGCAGACGTTAGGTCTGTATCGTGACTGCCCCGGCACAACACAAGTAGTCTTTCCTAAGACTCTTGGCCGGTGCATTTCGATAGGATCGTTTGAAGTAAGTCGCTGGCGTTTGCGACGTACGCGGTGATCTACCAAGAGATTTCAATCGGCGGCAGATGGTTAGCGGTGTGCTGCAAGGTCGAAGAGCGACGGCTCGGGGGCCGCAGGTGAGAAGGTCGTGGGCCGGATCTATCCGATCATTTCCGGTCCTCCCCGCCAGCACAGCATGAATCGGTTGGGTTTCTCTGGGTTGTCTTCATGGATGATGCTACTCAGGCGAGCGGTGCACACTCGGTATGCCGGGACGGATTCACGACGAAGCCGAAGTGCGTTCGTGCTTCGTATTCAGCTACCGGCACGAGGAAGTAACGGTCGGTGGAGTTGTCGTGCGCGGGGTTGCGGTTGCCGCCTTTGGTGGCGAAGACGCCAACCATGCCGGCAGGAACCTGTTTGTGCCAGTCGCCCCAGGCGCAGGTGGCGACGAGATGGTCCTTGTTCTCTTCATCGAACAGCGCCTGGTCGCGCTTGTACGATTGACCGGGTAAAAGGCGGACTGCGAAGTGCTGCTCATACAGCTCTGGGAACCAGTTCTGCAGAGTGCCTGCCGCATCGACGATCTCTTTTTCGGAGAAACGAAAGGGAAAGGAGATAACAACCATGGCCCATTCGCAGTCTTCCTCGTACCAGCCATCATTATGGCGAAAGTACTCGGGCATTTGCGCAAGCAATTCGGGGGAAATGTAGAAACCGCCATGAGAGGCGGTGCTTACGAAGACGAGATCGGCCCCATAGAATTTGCATTCTTGAGACGGCCCCCAAGGGGTTTGCATGAAAAGTCTCCTGGCAACACATGTGGTTGAGAAAATTGTGGAGGGTGTCGGTCTGTAGCGCATCTAAGTTGATGCGCGCTTGCTCAGTTCCCACTTGACATGGCGTCGACTTTGCTCCGTAATAGGGGATGTCGAGAGACCTACCGCGAGGGGCGGCAAACGGCGGTTCGCCAGTAAGGTTAGGCGAGCACAGTCGCCAGGCACGCGGGAAGTGATGCCGTGGGAGATACCTGTTGCGCTCAGCGCACATGGCCCGTGGAACTTGCCGGGGGTAGGCAACACCTCTCCGGAAGTCCGGTGAAATATCCGGCGTAGATGCCAGGCCCCTTGCCATGGAGTACGCCCGGCACTGACCCCAGTGGGGGATGGGCGACAGAGCGGCTCTGCCGAAGCGGGAGAAACACATTACCTGCGGCGGTGCAAAATGGCTTAACCCAGCAAATAGGCGAGGCGTGCAGAGCCAGGCTCTGGCGCCTCGACTAGATTTGGGAAAAGACAGGATGGCACTTGGCCGTCCGCGTCGAAGAAATGATTGTCAGAACAAAGTTGCATGACTAGCCGGGGACGCAGGAGGCAGCATGCCTGTAGGTACGTAGACCGTGCGTTCGACGTAGTTGCTGGTCTTCAGTGCCTGGTGGACGCCGTAGGCCATGGCCAGTTCGTCGACCAATCCCAGGTAGAGACCGCGAAGCCGGGTCAGTTCCATACGCAGTTCTTTGCGGAGTTGCGGGGTGACGCTACTGGACGGTTCCCAGCGAGCAACGAGAATGATCGTGAAGCGCAGGTGAGCAAGCTGTTCGGTACTGCCGGCAAGCAATGCCTCTGCGTCATCGTAGGCATACCGAGAGTCGGGGTCGATAAAGAGTACAGCGGGTGTGAGGCTGGACATGGACTCCTCCCGGTAACGTGGGCACCGGGACGGGCAAGGAGAGTGGAATCCCGTCCCGGTGGCGTAACCAGTATCCCTGGGGATACCGGACTCAAAGGATTGAAATCAGCGGATAGGACTGGAAAAGCACTTGTCGAGAAGCTGGTCTTCGAGGTCGAATAGTTTGGCCAGTTCCTTCTGGATCTGCGCACCGTTTCCGCCCCGAACCTCACGATTCCAGAGCTGCTCCCGGTACAACTGGCGTCTGCGCAGGCGAATCTGATGCAGGGTTATAGCGACCTCCGCAGGTACGGGGGGTTGGGGCCGAACGGCGGTCGGCGCCGCATCCTATATATATGTGGGAGCCGGGCCGGTACCCAGTCCCGATCCTTTATATGGTCGGAACCGGGGCCCGGAGCCGGGACCGGTCTGCGGCGGAACAGACCGCATCCATATATATAGGTAGGAGAGTGTTCCCGCCAGGGGCGGCCGAGTGTGCAGTCGGCATAAGAAATGGCGGCGTAAAAACACGCCGATGAAGACGCGTGCTTCGATCTCCTGTTTCATGGGCGGTGTTTGTACCGGCATAGGAGTGTACCTTCTGCGGGTTGTACCAGGGGAAACTGGTTGCTCCCCTGGGCTGGCCATGGTCGATTTGGCTAGTCCGCAACGGCTGCAACAGCCGAACGGTATCCGGTGGTGGAAGCAACCTGCGTGCGGGCCTTCCGGTTTCTGTGGCGGCGCCGATGGTGCGCGGCGCGCGGCCGGTCGGGCGCATTGAGGAGGGCGACAACCTTTGGCACCAGGATATCGAGCTCATTGCGGGTGAAATCGCGGTTGACCCCCTCCGCATCCAGCAGGAACAACGCGCCGCAAAGTGCATCGAAGACATAGATGGCGCCGGAGTTTGGGTGGCCTTGGACCCGGATCGCTGCAACGAAGCCGTTATGCGTCTCCTCGACCCGCTGCAGAATTCCCACTTCCGATTTGCGCAAAAGTTCGGAAAGCACTTTTATCGGGGACTTGCCGGTCTCAAGAGACAGGAAGCAATACTCAATTTTCATGGCGATTCCCTCGGGCTGGTTCCTGAATGAGAACCAGCCGGGTTGTCTCGCGTGCAGGGCTGAGTGTCGCCACGCCACCCCCACGAACTTGCGGTGGAGATTCCCCTGTCACATGGTGAAAGGATTGCAACCGGGCCGGATGGCACAGCAGCAGGATATTGAGTTGGAGGTGTTAGGCCACCTCGTCCAGGAAGCAGTCGATTGGTTCGTTGACTGACTCGGCGATATTCTCGAGAAGCGCTTCGACGAAGCGGGTGGCTGCCGGGGTGCCGACACCCAGAGAGGCGCTGGCGATGATAACCGCAAGCTTTTTGCGATCGTCAGGCAGGACAGGAATGCTTACAAGGGCAGATAGGGCCGCGCCCACACCACTCTCAAAGGGTATGCTGTTCTCGGTGATTGGCATTGCTGACCTCGTTATCGAAATGAACTGTTCGCCCGGTTGCCACCGAAACACTGGAGAACCATCTGCTGTATCACCGCGGTCCACCCAATAGCGGCTCCAAGCATAAGGAGCGCGGTGGGGTCTTTGCCGAGAAAACGTATGGCGCACGGGATAGCTGCTGCGACAATGCTGAGTCCCTCCAGCAGAGGACGATACAGGTAAGGCGCCACAATCGTGTTTCCAGCGTTGGACCTGAAGATGATGTGTGCATAAGGCCTCGAAATCGGGCTTCGCCGACCGGTTGGAGGCAAACGAAGCCACTTGGGTTGAAAAGGAAGGTGTAGAGTCTCGGCGAAGTTGGGGCAGCGGTGTGAAAGAGTGCAGGCCGATTGGGGCCCGGCGCCGCCACTCCGGTTGGTGATGCCATGGCTTAGTAGCCCCTTAAGAACGGGTTCAGCCGCGGGAACGCGAATGTCGGCGGGCTGGTCCGCGACGGGCCAGCCAACAGCAACGGCGGCTTGAATGGAAAGGTCGTCCGGGTCGTGGTGGGCGTGGTGCTCCTGGGCCAGAAAGGCGTGCGAGAGGAAATCGGCATTTGGCTATCTCCTGTGACGGGTTAGGGGACTCGCGATCGGCGAACTCGGCCGATCGCAGGATTAGAACAGTGGAAGGAATGCCGGGCAGATGGTCTGACCGGCAGGCGGCGGTTCAGTCACCGGCCTGAGTTGTTTAGCCCCGGCAAAAAGAGAACATAACGCTTGGGCCTTGCAACGCGGGAGCCAATAGGCACAAAGTGCCACTAGCAGGTGCTCCGGGGCCCGCTAATCGTGAGTGGTGAAGAGGTCAGCAAGTCAGACGTTCGGGCGCCAGTTCGAGACCTTGCAGGTCACCAACGAGCGCGACAACCAGTCGGGTTGGGTCAAACAGCGCATTTGCAAGCAGCATCACCTGGTCTTTGGTGACGCCTTCGATGCGCGCTTGGCGTTCTTCCAAACTGACCGGGTGGCCGAGGGCCAGAAGCTGGCTGCCGAGTTCATTTGCTCTGGATGCACTGGTTTCCATGCCGATGACCTGATTGCTGATGAGCAGATCCTTGACGCGCCGGAGGTCGCCGGGCGAGATGGGTTCCGTCTTCATGCTGTGCAACTGCTGAAGAACTAGGTCCAGAACCGGCGCGATGCGGGTACGTGACGCGCCGGTGTACACGCTGAAGTATCCGGTGTTCTGGTACGGCATAAAATCGGCTGCAACGGCGTAGGCCAAGCCGCGCTCTTCACGTATAAACTGGAAAAGAAGAGAGCTCGGTCCGCCTCCCAGCAGCATGGCCGCCAAGTGCGCGATGTAGTACCGGGCATCGGTGATTGACGGAGCAGGGAAGCCAAGAACCATTTGCACCTGCTCGGTGGGTCTGTCGACCAGCGTACTTCCTGAGAAAGACCTGGGAAATGCGGCGCGAAGAAGCGGCGTGCCGGCCGGGGCTCGGCCAAAGCATCGCTCCACCTTCTCCACTAGGTCATCGTGCTGGAGATTGCCGGCAGCGACGAACACCATATTCCAGCCAGTGAAGTGATCCTTTGCATAACGCACGAGCGTATCGCGGGTGAAAGAACCCAACGTCTCCGGCGTGCCGCCGATCGGCAAGCTGATAGGGTCGTCTTTCCAGAGCGTACGCATGAAGGCGTTGCGGGCAACGTACTCTGGGTCATCCTGGGTAGCGTTGACCTCTTCGAGGATGACTGCGCGTTCGCGGTCAATCTCTTCGGGAAGGAAGTCTGGGTTCAGGATGAGGTCGGCAAGAAGGTCGAGCGCACCGGCCACATGAGTATCGAGCACGGTGGCGTGAAAAGCGACCATATCCTGGGCAGTGAAGGCGTTGAGGAATCCGCCTAGCTCATCGATATCGAGGGATATCCTCCGTGCCGACCGGGTGGTGGTGCCCTTGAAGACCATGTGCTCGACAAAGTGAGACAGACCATTGACTTCCGGCGCATCATGGCGCGCGCCTGTTTTGAGCCAGATGCCCATGGACATGGAGCGGACATGCTCCATGCGCTCGGTGAGAACGGCCAGGCCATTGGGAAGGATAGTTGTGCGAACGTGATTGGTTGCGAGCACGGCGATCTCCGGAATAGTGACAGTGAATAGCGGTAGGGGTTGGTGGACTTAAGCCGGCCGCCTTGATCAGGCGACCGGCTTGGCTGTTCAGGTTGGGTTTAGGTTGCGTCGGGAATCTCCGCCTCCCACTTCCCGTTCTCCTTCCGGACGAGCCGGACCTCGGACAGGTTGGCGCGGTCGAGCGCAGTGGTGAGCTCCCAGTCGAGCGCGCGCGACAAGGCCAGGCGCGCGGTGGCAATCGAACCGCCGAGCGTGTCGACAATGCTTTTCTCGTAGCCGCGCCAGAAGTGCTCCTGCTGGGTTTCCACGCTGTCAGCTTCGTAGTCGTCGCTCGGGTTGAAGGCGAGATGTTGCGCAGCATCGATAAGGCTGAAGGGCTGGAAGGGCGAGCCGGTCTTCGCCCACTCGCTCTTGCGCGTGATGAAGAGGATGGCTTCGTCCTGGCAATCCTGGCTCCAACCCGCGAACGGCAAGTCCCATGCAATCTGCTCGGGGTCGGCGCCGGACCGCTCAAGATCGAAGGACAGTTGGATGCTGTCGACGATTGTCAGGTCCGATATTGGAGCGGCATCTTCGGCAGGTTTGCCGTCGATGGTCACCTTGAAGTTGCGGCAGCGGGCCATGCTGTCGTACCAGACGTAGCCCTCGAAGCCGCGCTCCAGCCGCACCGGCACGAGACCTCCCGGAAGCCGGTGGTCCCTGGACCCCAGGTCGAAGGTGAAGGAAACGGCTTCGCTGGTGTCGTTATCCAGCGTCACGAGAGCGCACTCGGCCGCCTCGTACACCCTGGCCAGGTAGGCGCCGCGGTCGCCATCGAATGGCTCCTGTTCCGAGTTGCTGTCCTGTGCCGAGACGAAGAATGGCCGCAGGTACGGGACGGCCGGCTTCAGGAAGATGCCGAGCTCCAACGCTTCCTTGTATACCGGAAAAGGCGCGATGTGCTCGTCCACGGTTGCCAGGTACTCGAGGAGCGCCCTCCGCACTTGCCTCCGCAGCACGTTGAACGCCTGGTCGTAGACAAGATCGGTGCGGTCGGGAAGCTTCAAGTGCAAGCTTGTGGCGGAGACGATGTCAACACGCGCGGTGATATTGAGCGGTGTGTTGTGCGCTAGTGAGAGCGCAATCTTCCCGAGGTCGCACTCCAACAGGCTGACGCGGATGGCGTTGCCGTGAAAGTTGACCGTCTCCCATGGCGCGGAATCACCGGGAAAGACGCCGATGCGCACGCCGTCCACTTCCTTGATGTGCGCGGCGCCGGCGAGAAAGTCCTGCCGTCCCAGCACGACGCCATTGAACAGAACGTCTACGGGGCCGTAGCGCACGACGCGTTGGAGGGTTTCTTTAATGCCCGTCTCTGTCTCCTCGCGAAAGAAGACCAGAGTTGTTCCCGTTTCGGGATCGGGAGTGTCTTGGTCGCGGACCTGTACCGGTTCCTTGCCCAGGAAAGCCTCGGTAGTGATGGTCGCAGTCTTGCCGCGGCTGCTCACCGTGACCCCGCTATGCAGGAGCGCGAAGAGGCCCATGCCGGCCGGATCCTCGGCGCGCTCGACCGCCTCATCCCAGCCCGACTCGCCCAGGTAGAGCAGTTTGTTGAAGTCGTCGACGCCGGAGCCATTGTCCGTGAAGGTAATGCGAGTGGTTCCGGCGGCGGCTCCGGGGTTGATGGTGACGGAGACAAGGGACGCGCCGGCGCGCCGGGCATTCTGGAGCAGCTCCACGAAGACCTGGCTGAGTCTGTTCGTAAACAGCCGATCCGCCTTGTTGAGAATCCTGGCGCTCACATGCGCCTGAATGGTTTGCACGATGGACTCCTTGTGGCCGCCTCGCTCAGGAGGGAACGGCCGTTATCGTTTGCGGGTGCAAGTGCTGATAGAGAAGTTGTGCCAGGGTGGCGATAATCAGAGTGAAGCGGGTTCGGCCTACGGCAGGGTGTTGCCACACATCCAATTTGGTGGATTCCCGTATTGCCGAACCGTCAGGAAGTTGTGATCAGCTACCGGGCGGAAGCTGCCGCCTTGGCCACTGCCGCCTTGCGCGCAGCCGCCTCGGCCGCCTGCTCGTTGAAACACGCCCGAACCAGAAATTCCTGCGACTGTTCGTACCGATTCCAGTTGTTGCGAGTAGTTCCGCGACGCATAGTGTTCTCCTTGAGATGGGAATTGGTTGGCGATCTGCCATGAAGGCAAACCGGGGGTGTGATTGTGGTGGGGTGTTAGTGCGAAAAAAGTGCAGGGCTGTGTGTCGCCACGCGTCCCATGTGAGGGGGTCCCCTGTCACTGGTTGCTATATGTGAGGAAAAGCCGGCGTTGGGCACTCGGCGAAGGCATCTTGCTTGTCACTCCAGCGGGAAACCGGTCCTCAACGTGAGAACGTCCCGCTAGACAAGACACCCAGTCCGACAGTGATGCGCGTAGGGCGCCTTGGACTGGCAAACCTTCCATGGCAGTAGCAGTAAATTGGTGGCAAGCTTGTCGTATTTGCCCGTCCTTAAAGCGCGAAGGGACGCTGGCAACCGCCCGGACGGCAGCTACGGGAAAACAAAACTCGGTTGGTTGTGCCGGAACGCGGCTGAAGGGCAGGGAACGTGACCCGCCGATGGCTGGCCGTGGCAAGTTGGCACAACCCGTTCGCCGTCTGGTAAGGACGCGGGCGACCGCATAAATAGCATGAGCTGCGGTCGCCGGTGAAATGAATCCTGGTCGGCGCTGAATTGGGAGGCTCAGCGCCGCAAGCCGGTTGGCAGGACTGCTGCAAAGCGGCAGTGGTATGTGAAGGGAATTGTGGGGCAGAGGTGCGAAAGCCAACGACGTTTCGACCACCCCCTGTCGGGGGGAAACATTGGCGGCGCATCAGGCGGCAGATAGCACAGTCGAAAGGAAGTCCTGCAGCTTATCTCTCACTGCACGGTAGAAAGGACCAGCAACCAAACGCAGCCCTTCGGTCGCTGTGGCATGGGCATTGACCTCGTCGCCGGCTGCCCGGTACTTCTCCGCAACTTCCAGGTAAATCTCTCAGCGCTGCCGGGCGAGCGTCTTGCGCGCGTGGGCCTCTGCGGCCGTGCGCGCGTCGCGTGTGTTTATAAAGGTCATGGCGGTCTCCCGATTGCAGCACTCCGCAGCCGTCAGATTGTAGTGCATGTCGGCGACAGCCGAACAGCATCAGAACGCGGCAAGTCAGCGCAAAGGTGTTGCACATCCGAGCGTAGTTGCACAGACAAGAACCAAAACAGCAATTGGCAGATGTACCAGGGAGGCGTCGGGATGGCAACGAATTCTGTCAGCCGAACAGCATCAGAACGTGGCAAGTCAGCGCAAAGGTGTTGCACATCCGAGCGTAGTTGCACGGACAAGAACCAAAACAGCAACTGGCAGATGTACCAGAGAGAGGCATCGGGATGGCAACGAACTCTGTCAACCGAACCGCATCAGAACGC
>Ga0326728_10019458_pt1 | contig 13169 bp, 13 predicted proteins | sample MB3enrmetagenome_FD_207602 | JGI IMG/M metagenome (GOLD analysis project Ga0326728, IMG submission 207602) | Lab enriched peat soil microbial communities from McLean, Ithaca, NY, United States - MB31MN | ecosystem: Environmental > Terrestrial > Soil > Wetlands > Peat | place: USA: New York...
ACGCCGCGGCCATGCCGGAAATGCCGCTGCCAATCACCGCGATGCGCATTACTCCGCCTCTTGCACCTGCGGGGTGGGGATCCGAAACGGCCGCAGGTCCCGGGCGATACCGAACATGACGAGCACTTTCAGCACGCCATAGGTAACGTCGATCTCCCACCAGCGGATCCCCTGGCGGCAACTGCCCATCGAGAAGTGATGGTTGTTGTGCCAACCCTCCCCGAAGGTGAGCAACGCCAGCAGCCAGTTGTTGCGGCTTTGATCGCCGGTGTCGAAGCGCCGGCTGCCGAATAGATGGGCCATTGAGTTGATAGCGAAAGTGCAGTGATACAGCAGCACGGTGGAGATCACGTAGCCCCAGACGAAGGCGGGCGGACCGCCAGCTACCAGGACGAAAGCCGCGAAGACCACGGTCGGAAACCAGTGATACCGGTCCAGCCAGCGCAGTTCCGGGAATCGCGCCATGTCGGCGACTTTCTTGGGGTCATAGTCGTCGTGCTCGTTGGAAAGCACCCAGCCAACATGCGCCCACCAGAAACCGCGCTGCCAGGGCGAGTGGATGTCGTGCTCATGGTCCGAGTAGCGATGATGATCGCGGTGCTGCGCCGCCCACCAGAGGACGCCTTTCTGCGCCGAAGTCTGCGCCAAAAACGCCATCAGGAACTGCGCCAGGCGTCCCAAGCGGTAACTGCGATGGCTGAAATACCGGTGATACCCCGCTGAGATTCCAAACATTCGGATCGAGTACGTGGCCAAAAGCCAGATCGGCAGCGACGTTGTAAAAGGAACAAAAAGCGCTGCCACGACGGCCACGTGCAGCATCACGAAGAGCGAAACCGCTCCGAAATGATAGCTGCGCAAGAACCGCCGCAGATTGCCCACGGATTTAGCGTAACGGTGCCCTTGCATGTTTGTCAAGTGTTTGTCCAGGACAAAAGATTGACAAGCGATCCTTTTTCTGCGAACCTGAAGTACGTCAAGCTGAGACATGCCCGCTCTCTACCCCATCCGAGCCGTTGCCAAATTGACCGGAATTCCCATCGAGACCTTGCGCGCCTGGGAGCGGCGCTATCATGCGGTGACACCTGACCGGACTGCGCGCGGGCGGCTGTACAACGATGTCGAGGTCCGCCGCCTTCAACTGCTGCGCGCGGTTGTGGATGGCGGACACGCGATCGGTCAGGTAGCGGGGCTCTCCGATGCTGAACTTCAGGTGCTGGCCGGGGCGCCGTCAGTCTCCCCTCTGCCTTCCGGCCCCGGCGCGCAATTTGCCAACCCGAACCTCGAACTTCTACTGGATGCCATCGCCGCCTTTGACACTGAGACCATCAATCAGGAACTGAGTAAACTGGCGCTGCTGCTGCGTCCCGCCGGTCTGGTGCACAGAGTGGTCTTGCCGCTGATGCGGCTCGTGGGAGAGAACTGGCAGAAAGGAACCTTTACCGTCGCCCAGGAGCATCTGTTTTCCGCCTGCATGCGTAATCTTTTAGGAGGGCTGGTTAGGCTTCACCGGACTGGCACGAGCGCCGGCAGAATGTTATTGACTACTCCCATCGGCGAACTGCACGAATTCGGCATTCTGGCGGCGGCCATGCTCGCCGCGTCGCAGGATTTTCAGGTCACCTACCTAGGTCCGAACCTGCCTGTCGCCGAGATTCTGGACACCGCCGGCAAGTGCGCGGCGGACGTGATAGCGCTGGGCGTTATGGAGACGAACGCCACGCCCGCGGTTCGCGGCGAGATGGCGCGTCTGGCGTCCGAACTGCCCTTGCCGACGGAGCTTTGGGCCGGTGGAACCGGCGCCGCCGAAGTGCTTGCAGGCGTGGACCGCACAGGCGCTTTCATCCTCGACGATCTGGCACAGTTCGAGCGTCATTTGAGCCGCTGGAAGGCCGCCAACTCCTCTGGGGGCCGGCCGTGAAGCTTTTCCTCCAGGTATTGTTCGGGGCGATCTTTATTTGGATGACGGTGATGACCGTTCGCACGAGCCTTGCCGTCAGCCTATGGGAAGCCTGGCCGGGCTATTCGGCCAACCAGTGGGCGGTGGCCACGTTGTGGGATGCCTATTTCGGCTTCCTGACCTTCTATTTGTGGGTGGTCTACAAGGAGCGGAACATCCGGACACGCATCTTGTGGTTTGTGTTGATCATGGGCCTGGGGAACATTGCCATGTCGCTGTACGTTTCGCTGCAACTGATACGGCTGCGCGCTGATGGCTTCCCGGCAGCAGGGTTTTGGGCGGCGCAGAATCGTAAATCCGCTGGTGGATTTGCTGCGCCAAGGCATCACGCCGGAGAAAATCGCGCTCAGCATCGCCCTGGGAATCACGCTCGGCATCACGCCGGTGATCGGATCGACGTCGATTTTGTGCTTTCTGGCCGCGATCCTGCTCGGCCTGAATGCTCCCGCCATCCAGTTGGTCAACTACTTGGTTTACCCCCTGCAGATTGCCATGTTGGTTCCATTTCTGCGAATGGGACAGTGGCTTTTCGCCGCGCCACCAGCCGCTCTTTCCGTCGCGGAGATCTTTCACCTCATTCGGGCCGATGTCTGGGGCGCCATCGCCACGCTTTGGACCGCAACTCTGCATGCGCTGGTAGCGTGGGTTGCGCTCGCAGCTCTGGCCGCGCCCATCCTGTATCTTATTATGGTGCCGGCGCTCCGGCGACTCGGCCGATCCCTGCAGGCGGAAGCTCGATGAACTCGCTGGTTTGGCACGAACTCATCGTCGGGACCGCCTCGGTCTGCGGCCTGATGCTGGGCCTATGGCTGATCCACCTGCCTCTGCACAATGCCGCCATCGTCGATGCCGGATGGGCTGGCGGGCTGGCCTTACTCGGTGCGCTATATGCCATCACGGGAGGCGGCTATACGGTGCGCGCCCTGCTGATCGCGGCGATGGCGCTGCTGTGGGGTCTGCGCCTGGCGATCTATCTTCTTTTCACGCGCGTATTGGGCCAACCCGAAGAGGGCCGCTACGTGCAACTCCGCCGCGAGTGGGGTGGAAATCTGCCGCTCAAGTTTTTCCTCTTCTTCCAATTCCAGGCGCTCCTGTGCGTCTTTCTGGCGATGCCGTTTCTGCTGGCGGCGCTCAACAGACGACCCGAGTTGTCGGCCTTCGAGTTTGCCGGCGCGGCGCTTTGGCTGGCCGCGTGGATGGGTGAGTTTCTGGCCGACTGGCAACTGCAGAGTTTCAAATCCAATCCGGCCAATCGCGGCGCTGTGTGCTCGATAGGGCTCTGGAAATATTCCCGGCATCCCAACTACTTCTTCGAGTGGTTGATCTGGGTGGCGTTCGCCGTCTTCGCGATGGGCTCGCCGTACGGCTGCTTCGCCCTGCTCTGCCCGGCGCTCATGCTCTTCTTTCTCTTCCGCGTCCGGTATCCCGGCTACCGAATCACAAGCCCTACGCAGCAAGGGTGACGCCTACCGCCAATATCAACAGTCCACGAGCGCTTTCGTGCCGTGGTTTCCCAGGGGGTAATCCGTGCAAGCAGATACTTTGGAAGTGTCGCCCGTCCTGGAAGCGGGCTACAACAAGTGGCTCGAACGAGACCTTTTTCCCGACTGGCTGATTCGCCTCGCCATCCGGCGGTTGCTGGCGGCGCGCTTGCGCGAAGAAAGCCGCGGCGGACCCGAAGCGCAGGCGGAGCGCCTCATGTGGTTCCTCCATCAGCTCCGGTTGAGCCCCGTGGCGATCCGCACCGATTCGGCCAATGTACAACACTACGAAGTGCCGGCCGAGTTCTTCCGCCAGGTGCTCGGCCCGCACATGAAGTACAGCTGCGCCCTTTGGAGGGGCGAAATCGCCGAACTCGTGGACGCCGAGGATGCCATGCTGGAGCTGACTGCTAGGCGTGCACGATTGCAGGACGGCCAGGACGTGCTCGAATTAGGCTGCGGATGGGGATCGCTCTCTCTATACATGGCAAACCACTTTCCGAACAGTCGCATCGTGGCGGTTTCCAATTCGCGATCGCAAAAGCAATTCGTCGACGCCGAAGCCTCGCGACGCGCGATCTCGAATCTCGAAGTGATCACCGCGGACATCAACGAGTTCGACACCGAACGGCGTTTCGATCGCGTAGTCTCAGTGGAAATGTTCGAGCACATGCGGAATTACCCGGAACTGTTGCGCCGTATCGCCGGATGGTCGCGGCCCCAGGCGCTCCTGTTCATTCACGTGTTCGCCCACAGCCGCTTCGCGTATCCCTTCGAAGTACGCGGCCCCTCGGATTGGATGGCGCAGCACTTCTTCACCGGCGGCATCATGCCCAGCGACGATCTGCTGCTTCATTTTCAGGACCATTTCCGCTTCCGCGACCGTTGGCGCGTCAGTGGCGTCCACTACCGGAAAACCGCGGAAGCATGGCTCGGGAATCTCGACCGGCGCCGGAACGAAGTGCTGAAAGTTTTCGCCGAAACGTATGGCAAAGAAAGCGCCCGCCGCTGGCTGGTGCGATGGCGGGTGTTTTTTATGGCATGCGCCGGGTTGTTTGGGTTTGCCGGCGGGCGTGAGTGGATGGTGTCTCATTATCTGTTCGAGAATGTCTCCCCGGAGCAGCGTGAGCCGCATGTCTAACGTATGTTGCCCGTAATCCTGATGGCCTCCTCCATGATTCCGATTCTCACCCCGGGTGCGCCGATGCCGGCCTTGAAAGGCGAGTTCCTCACGGGCCAGCCGGCCGAGCTTCCCGATGCCGCTTCCGGCCGCGTGGCCCTGCTCGCTTTGGGCTTTACGTACGACTCGCGCTTTGCGGTGGAAGAGTGGGTGGACCGCTTCCGCCGGGAATTCGGCGATCAGCCGCTGGTCACGTTCTATGAAATCCCCATGATCGGCGGCATGGCGCGCCTCGGAAAGTGGTTCATCGATAGCGGCATGCGCAAGGGCACTCCGCGGGGAGACTACGAGCACGTGATCACGGTTTATGGCGGCACCGATCCATGGAAACGGCGACTGGGCTTCCAATCTCCCAATGCCGCTTACTTGATTCTGCTGGATCCGCGGGGCGTTGTGCGTTGGCGGCATAACGGCCCGATGGACGAGGAAGCGTTCGCCGCTCTTTCCGGCCAGGTTGCCGCCCTGGTGAAATGACGGCTCACGCCGGGACGGAATCGAGGTGGCGTTCCAGACGCCGCCTCAACTCCAGGCGGGCGCGCAGCAACCGCGATTTGGCAGCGGCGATCGAGATTCCAAGCTTTCCGGCGACCTCCTCCATCGATAACTCATGCAGGTCCCGCATCTCCAGCACGCCGTCGGGGCAGTGGCGGCCCTGGTTTGGGCCCGCGCCGCCCATGGAACAGTTGAGCCGGGCCACGACGACGGAGGGCGTTGCTTTCTCCGCGGACTGTGCGGCCGTAAGTTTTTGCGGCGGTGGTGGACTCAGCGGGGATGGCCGACCGGCGACGGTCTTCGATACTGTGGATTGGACCGTCGCCTGTTTGGTCTCCTTCTTCAACTGCGAGAGGCTTATGACGGCGACAATCGCAAAAAGGATCACGGCACCGACGACGATTGCGATCTTGCGGGTGTTGTCTTGCGTCTTCTGGACCGGAGCAACGGGAATCGGCCGGGCGACTGCGTTCTGATTCTCCGATTCCCGGCGAACTTGGGCCCGGTATTGCTCTTCATCAGGGCGCTGCCGCTCTTCTTGGAGAATGCGCTGCTTCTGGTCTTCCGAGAGTCAGTCACTCATACGTCGCCATCCTACGGTCTGTATTCTATTGCACTCTTTGGGCGGCGATAATACCAACGCAACTCTCAGAGAAGGATCGACTGTCGCCTTCGAGCTTCCCGGCGCTGGTGCTTTACCTCCCCGCCTGGGCGCTGAGTGTCGCTCGTACAGCGGCGGCTCCAGAGGATTGCTGCGCTGAGGGCGAACCCGGTAACGTTAGCGAGTCAAGCCGGTCCTTCGGCGCAAAAACAAGACGAGAGCCCCGGCTGACAATAAATCGACTGCCAGGAGCGCCGGACTCGACGGCTCAGGCATCGCAATCTTCAGGGATCTTCCGGCTTTGGCGGGTGTCACTGCCTTAAGGACACTGTTCTCAGCGCGTCCGTAGGGCGCAAAGCAAGCCAGCGTGAGCAGAACTGCGCAACATGTTTTCCGCATAGACACTCCTATTCGTTATGGCTAAGGCCCAGGTCCACTACAGGGTGGCAGCCACCCAAGCAATCAGGGGGCGCACTGGTATTGGTAGGCTACGCCAGAGTTGAGGCGGCGTCAATGGATGCCGGTACTTTTGGAGCGCTTCCCTGGTACGGAGCCGTCGGCATTGTGCCACGAACCGCCGCAAATAAGTACCCTGAGCGATCAAGTCTGGAAAGTGGGCCGATCTACCGGCCTAAACGTCCCGCAAGAGATACGAGATTCCTACTCCCAACCCGTCCGCGAGGATTTTCAACGTTCGTATGGTGACGTTGCATTCGCCGTGCTCCAATTCGCTTGCAGCTGAAACAGTCCGCGCCAAGCAAATGGGCAAGTAGCGAGGAGGCCGGCGCTGTTTGCGGCGCTCAGAACTTGTAAGCCTCCCTTGCCCAATTTCATGCTATTTTGGAAGCTCAGCGGGTTTGGTCATGGCAGACGTCAAAGTCGACATCAAGGTCAACTCTCCAAGAGTCACGAAGTTCACGGTCTCCGGCAAGACCCTGAAAGAAGCCCAGAAAAATCTCGACTCGCGCGATGAGTGGGGTCTTTACGATGCGACCCGGAACCCTAAGCAGAGCGCGAAGGCAGACCAAGACGGCAACGTGGTTTCGGTGACGATGGTGCTCAACCCCCTCATCGAGTTGCCGCAATGGAGTGGCTACAGCTCGGCCACGAAAGAGCAGAAGGCCTCGTGGGACAAGATGGTCAAGGCGCTCGAAGCCCATGAGCGCAAGCATCATGACATCCAGGTCGATTGCGCGGACGATTTGGAGAAGCAAATCAAGGATGCCAAAACGCTGGACGCGAAAGCCCTCAACAAAATGATCAGCGACCAGCAGAAGGCCTGTCAAAAGAAGCAGGACGCGTACGACACAAGCAGTGGGCACGGCGCGAAGGAAGGGGTTGAACTCGACCTCGACGCGTGACGTACACCGCCTCCCAGCTTGCGCTCCCCTCCCTTCTCCCGAATCGGTTCCAATCGCGATACTAGTCAACCAACGGGCACGACGATCACCTGGTCACATGACTTGTCGCGTGGTCACTCGATCATATGTGATCATGATCAGGCAAATAAGAGGTTATAGAACCTATGGGAGGAAAAGTGAGGGCAACACGTTCCAAGGCCAACTTGAGCGACATCTGCCACGCAAATGCTTCCGCCGCTGCGACTCCGGCGGGGAAGCGTTGTTGTAGTGTTGTCGCCGAACCCCGGCCACGAAGTAGGGCAATCGTGGTCAAAGGGAAAGGCAAAGGACCCCTGGTAGAAAGTGGCAGTAGTTCGCAGTAACCGAAGATGCGGTTCGAACCCCTGTAAACACGGGTTCTCAGCACTCCACAGACAGTGGCAGCAACCAGCAGTAAAACTGGCCGCTGCAACTGTTAATCGAAGGGTTGTAGGTTCGAATCCTACTTGAGGAGCATACTTTCTGCGCGTTGAAAACACGACGTTTTCGCACCGCAACTTCGCCGAATCCCTTTGTTTTCAGGTTCGAATCCTGCCTTGGTCTCGGTTTGGGGAGACAAGCCCAACTTCCGTAGGCCGTGATCCGACCCAGGAGCGATGGAGGGCCCGCTAGAGCGACGACAGAGCGTCTGTTTCGCTGATCTTCTGCTCTCATACCTTGACCTTCGACCTATCTAGGGTGTAAGCTCAGCCATAGAAGCTTGAGGTATCGGTGCCCTCTTCGCGTTTCCCCATCCCGCAAGGCACGCTCGACATGCTAATCCTCCAGATCCTATCGCTCGAACCCGCCCATGGGTACGGAATCGCGCAGCGGTTGGAGCAGATCTCGCGCTCGGTGGTCCGGGTCAACGAGGGCTCGCTCTATCCTGCCCTCCATCGCCTTCAGCAGAAAGGCTGGCTGCGCGCCGAATGGAAGCAGTCGGAGACCGGCCGCGACGCCAAGTTCTACTCCCTCACCCCCGTCGGCCGCAAACAGCTCGCGGTCGAAAAGGATAGCTGGGCGCGCCTCTGCGGTGCCGTCAACCTCATCTTCGAGGAGGGCAGCCGATGATCCAACTCTTTAACTGGTTCCGCCGCGGGTCGCTGGAGCGCCATCTCGACCGCGAGCTTCAATATCACTTCGATCGCCGCGTCGCTGACCTCACGACCGCCGGCATTTCCGAGCCCGAGGCGCGTCGCCGCGTGGCCGTCGAGCTCGGCCTCGCCCAGGTGCGCGAGGAGGTCCGCGACGTTTGGCTTACCCGCTGGCTGCGCGATTTCCTCTACGACCTCCGTTACTCCGCCCGCTCGCTCCTCCGCAGCCCCGGCTTCACCGCCACCACGCTGCTCTCGCTCGCCCTCGGCATCGGCGCTACCACTGCCGTCTATTCGCTGGTCGATCAGGTGATCCTGCACGCGCTGCCCGTCCACGATCCCCAGCGCCTTGTTCTCGTGGATTGGAACGGCGACGACTTCATCACCTACGCCACCGGCACCTTTAACCTGATGCCTTACCCCATCTGCCGCGACCTCCAGCAGCAGGCCCGCTTCCTCGACGGCGTCCTCTGCCGCGCCGAAATCCAAGTTATTCTCACGGTCGGCGCCGATCCCAGGCCCGTCGCGGCCGAGATCGTTTCCGGCAGCTACTTCGCCGTGCTCGGCGTGGGCCCTGCGCTCGGCCGTGTCATCGGGCCCGCAGACGATGCCGCGCCCGGCGCCGGTCCGGTGGTGGTGCTCTCGTATGACTTTTGGCAGGAGCAGTTCAGCGGCGCTGCCGATATCGTCGGCCGCAAGGTCCTGATCGGCAATCACCCCATGACCGTGGCCGGCGTAGCTGCTGCCGGCTTCCGCGGGGTCGACATCGGCGCCGTGCCGGCCTTCTGGATGCCCACGTCAATGTACGCGGAGGCGAACCTCGACGAAGACGATCTCTTCAACAGCCCCACGCGGTGGCTACAGATCCTCGCCCGCCTCCGCCCCGGTCTCTCCGTCGCGCAGGCGCAGACCGGTTTGCAGCAGTGGTTCAAGGCATGGCTCCAGGACAGCACGCTTCGCCCGAACTTCCCGAGGATTTCGGCCGACCACCGCCGCGAGTACCTGGCAACCACTCTCGAAGTCACTTCCGCGCCCCAGGGCCATTCGGTGCTGCGCCACAACCTAGCCCAGTCGCTCTGGCTATTGTTCGCCGCCACCGGTGTTCTGCTCGGCCTCGCTTGCCTGAATGTCGCCGGCCTCTTCCTGGCTCGCGCCTCTGCACGGGGCCGCGAGATCGGCACGCGCCTCGCTCTCGGCGCTTCCCGAGGCCGTATCGGCCGCCAACTCCTCGCCGATAGTCTGCTCCTTGCTGTGGCTGGTGGCGTCCTTGGCGCCGCCGTGGCTCCGCTGGCGATCCGGGGGCTCATCGCGTTCCTGCCGAACGATCTCGGCTCCAATGCCCTGAGCGGCGCCCTCAGCTTTCGCCTGCTCACCTTCGCCTTCCTAGCCAGCGTAGCCGCCGGCCTCTTGAGCGGCCTTGCTCCTGCCCTCCACGCCGGCGGCGACGGCCTGGTTAGCTCGCTCCGCGAGCGCGTAGGAACTGGGTTCGGCGGTGTCCGCCTCCGCAAGATGATCGTCACCCTCCAGGTGGCCTTCTCGCTCATCCTCCTCATCGGCGCCGCCCTTTTCGTGCGCACGCTTAGCGGCCTGCTGGCTAGAGGGCCCGGCTTCGACACGTCGGGTCTTCTCTCTTTCGCCGTCGCTCCACTGCAGAATGGCTATTCCCGCGTCGACGCCTCGCGCCTGGTCCGCCGCCTCGACGAGCAGCTCCGCGCCTTGCCCGTGGCCAGTTCCTCCGCCGCTGCCCGATTCGCCTTCCTCACCGGCGGCGCGTGGAGCAACGCAGTGACTATGCAGACCGATCGCCGCACCGTTACCGATGGCATCATCAACTTCAACGCCGTCAGCCCCGGTTTCTTCTCGACCCTCGGCATTCGCATCCTCGCCGGCCGCGATTTCAACCGGAGCGACTCCCGTCCGGTCGGCGAGATCGGTCCCCGTTGTGCCATTGTCAATGAGGCCTTCGTCAAGCGCTATCTGGCCGGGCGCGATCCCCTAGGCGTCCTCATCGCCCGGGGCGGTAGCTCGGACGTTAAGCCCGATAGCATCATCGTGGGCGTCGCCGCCGACATGAGCTATCGCGGTCTCCGTGATAACTCCGAGCAGGTCTTCTTCCCGCTGTTCGAACACGATGACACCGGAGCGACCTTCTATATCAAGGTTCGCGGCGCTCCCGAGCAAGCCATCCCCTCCATCCGCCGCCTGGTCCGCCAGGACGACCCGCGGTTGCCGATCCTCTGGTTCCGCACTCTTGACGATCAGGTAAGTAGATCCCTCACGACCGAGCGGCTCCTGGCCGCACTTTCGGGCGCCTTGGGCGCCCTCGCGCTGCTGCTCTCGTTGATCGGTCTCTACGGAGTGATGTCTTTCGTGGTCGCCCGCCGCACGCGCGAGATCGGCATCCGCCTCGCGCTTGGCGCTACGGGCGCTTCCGCCATCCGCCTCGTCCTGCGCGACGCCGTCGTCATGATCGCCGCCGGCACGGCCATCGCGCTCCCGTGTGTCGCCGCTCTCGGCGAGCTCGTCCAATCCCAGTTGTTCGGGGTCACTGCGACCGATCCTGCGACGGTCGTCACCGCCGCCCTGGTTCTCGCCGCCGGAGCCCTTGTCGCCGCCTTCATACCGGCTTGGCGCGCCTCGAACGTGAGCCCGACCGACGCTCTGCGGCTGGAATAGCCGACACCGAGAGGACCTTCGTGTATCTGCTCAAATGGCGTTTTCCGCCTTTCGAGCTAACGATCGGCAACTCGGAAACTCGACTGCGGCCAGAGTTCCGAAACCGTCCAGCCTGGGCGCCCAGTCTGGATGCAATCGTCCTTGCAGGCATTATCCCGCGTGCCGTCAACCATTTGATCCGGTTCGAGCGAGAGAGTTGTCATGCCACAAAAGTTCGAAACGTGTCCAAGGTGGGGAGCCACTTGGCTTCGAGTACGAGCCCGTGCGCGCTTGGTTCGCTGCGAACGCGTGCATTCACGCCGAACCCCGGTTTCTCTCTCAATGCGCCGTAGCGGCCACCTCAACCGGCCGAGCGCGATCATCTGCTGTTGCTTCTCGTCGTTCAGGACACTGCTCACGACGAGGAAGGGTACCCCTCCCTCGCGGTTCAATGTCCTGCCCTATTCCCGTTGGCCGGTTTTCAGGTGTCCCTCATTGGCCGGTTTTCGGTGTCCCCTGGAGTAGTAGATTGGGTGGAAGAAGCCTATAAAAAAGCTCACCCAAGTGCTTAAAAAGGGATTCGCGGTACGGTGGAGGGACCGGCCGGTCGAGTTTTTGGTCGTCAGCAAGAATTAACCCGCTTAGTTTTCCGTGGCCGGCAGGGCGGAGTTGACTAGGTGTATGCTGGCAGGAAGATGCGTCGAGGAACGGGCACCTGCCTCGTCTTCTCGCCCCCTACGGATTACTGCCCGGTTCCGCGCAGCCGGCTTTTTGCATCTGCTTTCTGAGTTCGAGCAAAAACTCCCTTCCGTCGTCTTTGGTCAGTCCGAGAAAGACGGACTGCAATTTGGGGTCAGAGCTACGGGGAAAATGCCCGTAGGTCTTGTCCGTGGCGACCGTGGTTGTGAACTTGAGTTTGCACCCAGTGGAGGTCTCCACCTCCCATTTCGTGGAAACTTCAACTGTTTTTTCCCATCCCGCCTTGTTCCCCCAAAGCGGCCGGGCAGCCAGGCACGCGAACAGGTTGTTCTCTCGGGCCATCCCAGACAACGAAGGATGCTTTGTGTACTCCCCGAGCGCCAGTTGTTCGCTGTTGACGAGCTTGTACTCGCTCATTTCCTCAATCGCGGTTTCGTAGGTTCGCTGTACCTGTGGGCTGATCGACGCAAAATATCGATCCTGTTCGTCTCCGGCGTGGAGCATAGCGGCGTTCGAAGGGACCGTGCGCACGCCGATGCCGGTCGCATCGGTACCGCTTACCTGAAAGCTGCAGAAACTCAGCGGCACTCCTGGCCGAGCGTCGAGTGGAGGAGAAGCGGGTGCAGCGCTTACGCCTGGAGCCGAAGGCAGGGCCGGAACTGGCGGAGGCGATGCCGGGTTGGCGGCTACGCGCTGCGTGGATCCGGAGGATTTGAGCACAACGGCCGCGATCACAGTTCCGCTGGCTCCGGCACCTTTGAGCGCGTTCAGCGCAACTGCCGAGGTGTCATAGTTCCCCGGTTTCGCGTTAATGGCCGTGACGATGACATCATCGGAGAGGCCGGCTTGGACCAGTCTGACGACGGCGTCGTTGTCCATTGGTTTGTTCCCTGGTGCGCTGGGCGGAGTGGATGCTGCCCCACTGCTTCCGGGATTGACCGGCGGTGCCTGCGGCACGGGTGAGACCGATGCGCCAGGGGTGCGAACGTTAGGCTGGGCGGACGCGGTTCCAGCCGGGGAGCTCACTTCTGGTACTAAGGTCTGATTTGGCACGATTCGAGGATTCTGTTCATCAGTTACATCAAAGACGATTGGGCTCCAGGTCTGCCTGCCAACTTGCATCCATGCAACACTGTTGATCGTGTATTTGTGGCCAGGCTCAGCTGCGAAGGTCAGATTCATTGCCTGCGATGTTGAAATCCTGTGATTGGGGGTCACATAAACGCCCGCTCCGAACGAGCCAACCGATTCGCCAGTGGTGACTAACGCGGCGTAGGCCGCGGTGAGAGTGTGCGAACCGGCAGTAATCGGTACGCTGAAGGTGCCGCCCCAGGTGCTCTCAAAGCGCTTGCCGCGACCGTTAGTGAGGATGTTTGAACCTTTCAGGCCGAAACCTTGCGGCCCCGTGCCATCAATCAGGTAGGTATTCACGATGGCGCTTCCTTTGCATTTGAGATTTTCAAGCGCGATGTCGCTCAGCATTCGGGGTACTGGCGCACCTTCGCGGAGGATACAGTTTGCTCCACTGTGCAGTGTGGTTGTAGATGTGATTTGTTGCGCTGCGAACCACGGGCAAGAAACCAGAATGAGGGTTACCGCGAGGCACTTATGCATCACGTCTCTCCTTT
>Ga0326728_10019459_pt1 | contig 13167 bp, 13 predicted proteins | sample MB3enrmetagenome_FD_207602 | JGI IMG/M metagenome (GOLD analysis project Ga0326728, IMG submission 207602) | Lab enriched peat soil microbial communities from McLean, Ithaca, NY, United States - MB31MN | ecosystem: Environmental > Terrestrial > Soil > Wetlands > Peat | place: USA: New York...
GCCGGTGCTGCTCCAGCAGTTTCGAATCTCGGCCACCAGCTATTCTCAAATCGTCTTCGCCTTCATGCTGGCCTACACGTTCATGAATGGCGTCTCCGGCAGATTGCTCGATTGGCTGGGAACCAGGATTGGCTATAGCTTAACCATCGCCTTCTGGTCCGCTGCGGAGATTCTCAATGCGCTGTCTTCGGGCGCTCTAAGTCTTGGGATCTTCCAATTCCTTCTAGGCGTTGGAGAGGCTGGCAATTATCCCGCAGGCGTGAAGTTGATCACCGAGTGGTTTCCGCCCGAAGAGCGTTCTTATGCCTCGGGCATCTTCAACAGCGGCGCATCCATCGGGGCTATTCTCGCTCCTCCATTGCTTGCGCTGATTATGCTCGCGAGTGGATGGCGGACAGCATTTGTGGTGATCGGTCTGCTGGGGTTCTTGTGGCTGGCCGGGTGGCTTGCGGTTTACCGGGAGCCGGGCGCGGCCGGCAAAAGAGATCAGACGGATCGCCTTCCGCTGAGAGCGCTGCTGCGGTCAAGGTTTCTTTGGCAGTTCACCCTGTCGAAGGTCTTTAGCGATCCGGTTTGGTATTTTTACATCTTCTGGTTCCCGCAATACCTTAAGGTTGCCCACTCATTCTCGCTGCGGGAGATCGGCGAAACGGCCTGGATACCTTTCTTTACAGCCACGCTCGGGAATCTTGCCGGAGGCGCCGTTTTCAGCGCTCTGTCGCGCGTAGGAGCAGGGCCGGCGACGGCGCGGCGAGTTGCAATCCTTATCTTCTCAGCGTTAATGACGCCGGCAGCTCTCGTGGGAGGAATCAGCGGCTCCGCAGGATGCATTGCTCTCATTGCTACAGCGACCTTTGGGTATTGCGGCGCTCTGGCAAATCTGCTGGCGGTTCCGGGAGATGTATTTCCGAAGGGGGCGGTGGCTTCCATCTGGGGATTTGCCAGTATGGGCTCCGGAATTGGAGGAATGATCTTCAGCCTAGTGACCGGGTGGCTGGTGGATCACTACTCGTTTCGGCCGGTATTTGTACTCTTCGGAGTGATTCCCCTGGTAGCTGCGTGGCTGGTCTGGATGCTGCCGCGAAAGGCGGAGCCCGCACCAGCGTTAAGCTGAGCCGACATTTCTCCATTGGGCAACACTACGCCTGATTGAAACAGCGCTGTGCTGAGCATGGAGTTTTCAACTTGATATGCGGTGAATTCCGCCGGTACAACAACGTCAGTAATCTGAACCTGTGCCATGTGGCAACCTCGAATCAGAGTGGATTTTGTTTGATCCGGGCTTGCCGACTGGTTCGCCTTCGTTCCCGACTGGGAAGGTATTACCTGTTGCAGTTGTGCCGACTGGCACTCACGCGAAAATACTGCGGATTGATGCAGAATGCAAATTAAATAATGGGCGAATAATGGCGAACTCTGGCGGACAATTGATGTTCAACTACACTCAATGGTTCGGAGTGTCCGGAGGCGGCTGCGTTCCGTCAATCGCACTCTTGAACTCAACGTCTAGCCGCTGTTCAAAGTGGATGTTTCGTCCGTTCCCACAATTGCTCTGTTCGCTGCACCAGCCGATGAGAGTTTTTTTGCCAGAGAGCAAATCAACCACTTCCCAATTTTCGTCAATCCCTGCCGGAAAGTTCTCGTAACGATCCACAGCGACAATACAACTGTTACTAGCCGGACTGAAATCAACTTCTTTGAGTTCTAGGCTCGTCTCATCCTTGCTATTCTCTCGGATGTATCGGTCCGCGAGACTCCTGCACCGCTCTTTTTGTGCAAATGCCTGTTTCATTCGTTGATCGCTGTGACGATGAAAGTAATCGGCAATAACCCAGCCAACGGCCAGCCCCAAAAGGGCAGCAAGGGTAGGAATAATAAACTTGCTCGGCATTTCCAAACCTCAACACTTAACTGCGACCGTAACTACGGCGAGATGACCAACTTCGATTTTTCGACAGTGGGAGAAGCTTCTTCGATTGCTTCGGCTTCGCAGGTCTGAAGTGCTCCGGCGGAGCCATGACTCCGTTCACCAATTCAAAGACAAGCGTTCTATTGCAGAGTCCGCAAACTCCGCGTCCATCAGGTTCGTCAACATGGCTCAGCAAGTGTTCCTTGCCGCTCCCTTCGCAAATTGCATTGCTAAATGCCTGCATGTTGTCACCGTGCCACAGAACAGGAAATGCTTCTAGACGAATCGACAGGCCTTATTCGGTCATGCCCCCCCAACTTGTATATCTCATCCACCGCTATTTGAACCCTACGATACTCACCGTCTGAGTCCATGCCAATAATATAGGCGAAAATAAGGCGAATATCTGTGGATCGCTACGATATGCGGTCGTGGCTTCCTTTCTACCGGCTGGGTTCAACTGAACTGTTTGGCTTGGCGTTCCACTCTCGGTATGACAACCGCTGGTTAGACGCCTCGATTAAGCGGCTCTCAATCAGAATGGTCATAAATGCTGCGGATAAAGCAAACATCTCGCGTGGACCAAACAGTGGCTCTCCAACGATCTTGCCCGAATGCATCAGAGATTGGCAACGCGACACCACGCTTGGCGTTCGGAATGACACCTCAACTGAGTGGGCAAACTCGTTTCTGATGTTCCGTATTAAGTTGAGTTCACGATATTCATCTTCCGGGAGAAGTCCAACAGCAAATGAGAAGAGGATTCGGGCGGAAAACGTTCCGAGCGGAGCGCTCACGCCATTGAACAATTTTTCGATATCCTTGTGCTCAACCAAGTGTGCCAGAAGATACTGCTTTAGCAGTTCATCAAGGATCGTTGCGTTAATGAGTACAAGGCCTCTGTCGCTCTCTCCCTTGACTGCCTCTCCCATCCGTTTCACCTGTTCCAAAGTCGGAGCGGAGTATTTCCCATCAATGTTCCGAATCATGTCGTGGATGCTCTCATTTCATCGCGGCCAATACGCTTCAAATGTACACTTCATTCCCTGGTATCGAGTCGATTCGGGGACCGTGGTTTTTTGGGCATACCCCAATTTCCGATTCACTCCCCGGAGTGACGGAGCGGTATCCCCGCGATTCGCCGGATTGCCGCTAGGGGGTCTGGGGGGCTCCGGTAGGCTCTCGCGGCAAACGAGCGCTGCGAACGGTTCAAACGGCACTCTCACGACCCGCTATGACGTATGAGTGACGTACGTGTTTACTATTCGATTATTGAGCGACGATTAAGTTATTGATTTAATTGGCGTCCCCGACGGGATTTGAACCCGTGTTATCGCCGTGAAAGCGGGTCTAGGGCCAAATTGCAGGTTTTGCCTGATTAAGGCAGGATTCGCCAATCGCCAAGGCTGGCGCGGGGTCCCCCTGATTTCGCGCGTTGCAGCCCTTTCCGTCTGGTGCAGGGTTTGGCAGCCTATTTGTCACGATAGCGTCACGGTCATTTAAGCGGCGCGAATCGCACGACTCCCTATCTCCATTTGCCGCTTTCAGCCGCTTCAATATCTTTGGCATACTGCGCTAACGAGATTCCTGCTTCAAGCGCAATGCGCATAGTTTTTCGGCGGAGCCGATCAACCCTCATTTGCCAAGCCCCCAAGATCAAAATCCCGGCACAAAGCCCCAGAAAGAAGCTCGCCCAATCGAACCGCATAGTGCCCCTCCATTGACGGAAATTGCATTGCCCATTCTAAGCCAAGGGGAGTAAATGAGCGCCAAGAGAGCAAATCTCGCCCAATCCGCGCGCGAGCGCACATGTGCGCGTACTGCTCTCAAAGCTCCCCTCGAAGCCTTCAGAGCCGACATTCTCTCTCGCGCGCACACGCACGCACCTGGTTGAAATACAAGAGCTTTAACGAAGTCACGCGCGCGGGCGCACATGCGCGATACGTGTGACATTATTCAACCGATTGCCGTCCTGGGCGGCTCCGCAAGCGCGTAAACCACCTTCAGGCCCATCTTTCTGCAAATGCCCTTTGTAGGCCGCCATTGCCCCGCCAAGAGCCGGTTTAAATCCTTCGGGGGGATTCCAAGGAATTCCGCTGCCTCCGCGATAGATTTCCCTTGCAGCCGTTCTCTCAGAAGAATCGGGAACTGCGAAGGGTAAATCGTAGTTTCTTTGACGGGGGAAAGCCCTTGCGCGCTCGGCTCCAAAATCCGGTCGTATTTTTCAATTTTCGTTCTTTGTATGATCTGCATTGCTCGAATCTCCTTGGTTGCCGCCTCAGTCAAACTACTTGCGAATTTGCGTATTCAATCCCGCCGCCTCCACATCTTCCCGGAGCGCCAGCCCGGACACTAGCGCGGTCCCTTCGACCTCTCCCATGAGAAAGCCCCGCTCTTCCAATAGCTGCTCGAATGTTTCCCTGGTGCATGGGACGCCATCGTGTGCGATCTCCCATTCACAATAGGCAAGATGCAGCGCGGCCACTCCGCCAAATGCGCGCGGGTGACGCGCACAGTCCGAATCCAGCCATTGCACAAAAGGTTTTCGCCACTCTGCCGGGTCTACCGGCCCGGGTGGAAGCAAGACAGGGCTGGAGGCTTCCGGCTGGGCCTGTTCCTCAATCGCCGCTTGCGGCTTCCGGCAAATTGAATTAAGCGCATCCAATGCCCTCCGGAGCGTTGCGGTCTGCTCTTCCATACATCTATCCTCCTTCCATCCGAAACAAGCGAAACAATTCAATGTTTATGCGGGCTTCCGTGTGTTTCTGCATCCGAAACATTAGCCCTTTGTTTCGCTTCCCGAATGAGCGGTTTCACCAGTGTTTACGCGGGTTGTTTCGCATGTTTCGGATTCCGCGCCTTGAGAAGGCAAGTAACTGGAAAGCACCTGCTCGAATTCCTCTCTCAGATAGCCTTTGCCGGCCCCGGCGATCACCCGAATCTGGCGCGGATGAATCTGGTACGCGCGAAGCATCCTGGCGAGTTTCCGGGGGTTCAGCCCGCAATCAGTCCACGGGCCATCAGGGATCGCTTTAAGCGCGTCAATGAGCGTTGCCGTCAGCATTTGAGCGGTCCCGGTAGGCCAGGTGGCCCGCACATCGGCCAGCAACCTCAAGGACAAGGAATCCTCAACATCGTCGGCGGCTTTCGTCTGCGTGAGTGCCTGGGCGCATCGCTTCAGTTCTCCTACCCTCTCCGGCGCGGCAACGGCACAGACGGCAAAGAGAGGCATCCAAAGGTCTGCATCGCGGTCCGTGAGAAAGCCAAGATCTTCCATGCTTTCGTATGTGGCGCGCACGGTAGCCCGGTTGTTCTCTGTCCACATTGCGAGCAATGCTCGAATAGGTTCCACTTCCGCCCGCACCTTCGATTGCAGAAAGCGGGTTACCGTTTGTTTCGCCGTTTTGCGCTGCATCGTAATGCAGAGGCTTCGATCCATGAGCGTGTCCGGCAAGCCGCCAATTGCGGCAAATGCCTTAGGTCCATACACGGGGAAATGTTTCAGTTCATTCTTAGGTCCATCACAGCGCGGAACCGTCGCGCCTTTCCTGTGTCCGGCATTGAGCACGGCAAGAATCGCCTGGCTCACCTCAGAAACTTGCTTTCCTCTGAGTGCTTCCACCTCATCAAGCAGCAAGGTTGGCGTATCGGCCATCATGCGATAAAGGGCGGCGGAAGTTGGAGACGTTCCCCTCCATGCGTTCTTGATAAGGGCTTCTAGTATTTCCAACACGCGAGTTTTGCCGCAACGCTTTGCAGGCGAGACAAGCGCAATGTAGGGGAAGGCATCAAATACCTCTGGTGCGTACGCCGCAACCGTCCACGTTGCCAGCGGAAGATAGGCCACTTCCGGGAGAATGGCATACCGGCGAATAACGCGCTCGGCTTCTGCAATCACATTCGGCGGCTGGGGAAGGTTCAACTCGGCGGCCATCTCCGGCCCAACATATTCCGCTGTGACGCCTGCCAGCGGATCGCTCTCTGGAAACATTTCGCCCGATTCAAACAATGCGGATTGCACGGTCATTCTCCGGCCCTCCATTTTGGACAAATTCGGCGCAAGCATTCGTCCGCTTCCGCTTCCGCCTCCCGGTGTCTCTCACACGCCTGGTGAAATAACCTCGTGAGTTCCGCGCCTTCCGCCTCCGGCGTGCGTGCCAGCTTCTCGCCCAGCCTGTTCACAATTGCGCTCCATCGGCGCGCGCGGTCAAAGGCTGCGATCCGCACTTTGCGCTCTTCGCGCGCCTTTCGTTCCCGCTCTTCCCGTGCGATTCCAAGCGCGATTCGTTCGGCTGGTGCAAGCGCTACATTCCCAGCGAACAATTCCCGCGCGCTCAAGCCCAGCGCGGCGGCAATCGCCAAATGGGAGCAGCCCGCGAAGCAGTGAAGCAATACGCGCCCATCTCTGCCCGTCCGAATGCTGAGGCTTGGGGAACGGTCCTGGTGCGCTGGACAACGCGCCTGCCATCTCTCCGGCCCTTTACGGCGCGCCTCCACCAGCGCGGCAAAGGCTTCCGCTGTCATTGCTGCCGCCTGGGCCGGGTTCCTTCCGCGACTACACGCTTAATCTCCACGATGGGAATGAGAAGCTTTGCGCCAATCTTCACGCTCGCAATCTTCCCGCTATATGCGTCCCGTCTCCAACTCCATCGAGACCGGCCCGTAATAATTTCTGCGCCTTTCACGTCCACCAATTCCGGCTCCAGTTTTGCGATTGTTGCCACGTGAGAGTCCTCCTATACCAACCGATCATCGGATTCTTTCCTCTTGCAAACCACAACAAAATGGTGCAATATATGCTTGTAATCCGCATCATGTTATGAACAGAGCCTCAAAATCGCAACGGGAGAGGGATAAGGGGGAAACCCTCAGTCCTCTTTCGGGCCACCCCAATGTCGTCAGCTATGGTGGCTTGCCTCCGGGGTTCCGAGATGAACCAAGGCCATTCCTCTCATTCATTTTGAGAGTGCTCGACGGAAAGCACCGCCAGATGGTCCGGCAACATCTGGAGTTTTTCCTGCGCTTCGATTTTCAGAGCGGCACGCCGGAAAACGACAAGATTCAAAGTCGATTGAATAGTGATCCTTCGCTATGGCCTTACGCCGTAGACGGCATGATTTCTGCCATGCGGGAAATGGCCGATATGTGGATTGACTCCGGTAAGAGTCTGACGGATCGGGATGTGGATTCTCCAGCGGGTCGGAACGTGGAGGATGTGTTGCCCGGACATGCTCACTCTCTGGCGCTGCTAATTTATCGGTCCCTGTTAAGGAGCCATCCGGTCTACAAGGAAATGAGGCGGGACGGCTCCCAGGCGATCACCGAGACCTATCCACGGTTCGACCCACAATCGCACTGGAAGCTCGAAGACGCTCTCCAGGCGCACGGCGTAAAATGGGCGGCCTTCTATTTCTCGCGGCTACTCGATTCTCCATTCTCGCGCCACATCTCCCGTTGCGATCACTGCAAGTCATATTTCGCCTACGAACGCGCGCGGCTCCGCACGGTGAAACATGGCGTCTCTTGCCCCGCGTGTGACGGAATTGCTTCGATGAAACGGACCAAAGACAGCCGCGACAAACGGCTCGACACCGCCGCTAGGGAATGGGTCAAGTGTGAATCTACGCGAAAGGGGAAAGTCCAACCGGAATGGATCGCAGAGCAAGTGAACAAGTCACATGGGACGGCGTTTGGCCGTCGATGGGTTTCTCAAAACTTACCGGAGATTTTGAAGCGCATGGAGGCGCTACGCAATGCCAAAGGCTAGGAAATGGGACGGAGTTTATCAGCGGCCAGACTCGCCGTTCTGGTGGTGCTCTTACAATGACGCCAGCGGGAAGCGCGCGCGGCGCAAGCTGGCAGGGGCGCACACGCGGACTCAGGCCGTGAAGATGCTGGACGCGATCCGCGTGCAAGAGGAAAAGGCCCGCACGCTCGGAGTCCGGCCCGCTACTGAAATCACTACGGAAGCCCTCTTTGAGCGCTACGAAAAGCACCAGAAGGCGCGAATCCGCGCTACAACCTTTGAGCGGCTGGGCGGCATCCTGGGTACTCTCAAATCGCATTTACCGGAGCAAGCGAAGGCCATCACCAAGCGCACGGTGAGCGAATACATCGAAGCACGCGCGGAAACGGTGAAGCCCGGAACCGTGGCAAAGGAAATGAGCGTACTAAAGCATTGCCTCAAATTGGCCGTGGAATGGGGCGAGTTAAACCAGAACCCGGCGGCTGGCGCGCGGCTCCCGCAACTCCCACCCGGAAAGACACGCTATCTGACTCCGGGCGAATTGAAGGCGGCTCTCGAATTGGCTCCCGAATGGCTCCGCGCGCCGATGGCCTTTGCAGCCTGTACCGGGGTCCGGCGCGGCGAAATGCTTGCGCTCAAGTGGGCAGATGTGGACGCGAAGAATCGGCGGCTCTACCTCCGCGAAACCAAAAACGGCGCGCTCCGAATCCTGCCCATCCCCGAATCTGCCCTTATTGTGCTTCGCTCGCTCCCCCAGGGCACGGCTGGCGATCCCGTATTTGCCGATGTGAACCCGGCCCATCTGTCTGTCTACTGCAAGCGGGTTCTCAAGCGCATTGGAGCACCAGACGCCAGCTTTCACACCTTGCGCCATACGGCGGCATCGTGGATGGTTCAACAGGGCGTAGACCTGTACGCTGTGGGCCAGATTTTAGGCCACAAGACGCCGCGCATGACGCAACGGTACGCGCACCTGTCCCCCGATTACATGGCGGGCGCAGTGGGCAAGTTGGACGGCATCATGGGCGGGATGCTGCCCGCGCCAGAAGTGAGCGCGGCCTAGTGTTGGCCAGGCCGGTGGGAGAATTCTTTGAGAGTTACGATTTGAGGAAACAAGCGCACCAGCTTACCTCCATTGAAATTCATGTAGAGATAGGCTGAATCAAATGCCCCATGATCTGCCAATAGGCATTCGTGCGCTTGCCGTGCAGCGTCCTCCAAGCGCATATTTCTGCCCTTGTAAGTTGTGTTGTGCAACATCCCTCGAACCCCGTAGTGTGCTAGAAGTGCGAAGTGATCGAGATTCTGAGTTCGATGAATGTCGCGGTATTTCTTCGTCTTTGACTTGATTCGTGAAATCAGCGCATTCACTGACCACTGCGGATCATAAACTCCGCCGACAGGTTCAAATTCGATCCACCTCTTACCTGGCCCATAGAGGACATGGCCGCTAGGCGTTGTGAAAGCGTACGGAGGACCATACAACGTAACGCTGTGGCAATACTTCGCAAGCGTCGGATACGCGGCCAGAGCCTGCACTGGCCAACTACCGGTCGGATCAATGGATTCCCAGCGAGGGGCGTGATCTGCGGCAAACTGGTAGATTTCCCGGACATACCTCTCCCGATCACGAATCCGAAACGGAACGTCAAGGCGATCACAAACCTGAAGGCAAATGAGCGGACTGGGGCAATCGGCATGTTCGCTATCTATTGCTTCCAAAAGAGCTATCCGGGAAGCCTGATTGCTTACCGACACCGTTGTTTGGCGATCATCGAGCCACTCAGTGAGTTCGAGTCCAAACCGTTTCCCTTGTAGGGATGTTGCTGCGAAATCCGGCGGATCGGGGCCTGGTCTCCAGTCGAGGTTCTCAGAGAGAAATCTGGGATATGCTCCCAGCAAGGAATTGAGAATCTCTTGCTCCTCGGTCTTTGAAATGCGAGTCATTGCGCTTGCCGTCCAAGCAGAATACATGCCAGATTGTCACGATAGCGTCACGTTTGCATTGAGCGCACAGCGTCAATTACCTTAAGTTATTGATTTAATTGGCGTCCCCGACGGGATTTGAACCCGTGTTATCGCCGTGAAAGGGCGGTGTCCTAGGCCGGGCTAGACGACGGGGACTTATTTTGAGGGCCGGAAACAGCCCTTGAATGGCCGGACGCGCCCTTATGAAGGCTATCAACTTAGAGGGTGTGTGTCAAAGCGCGGCGAAGGGGTGCGTTATCCTCTTGAAATACTCCAAATGTGGGAGCGGAGCGGGGCCAAACGCGACGCCGGTTTGTGCAGGTCGGCCTGCGCTGTCGGCTATGGCCATAACTTTTGAGTCGGATGCGCGGGGCGCGGCGTCAGATAGCCAAGCGTTTTTCAGGCATTTTCAGGCATTGGCGTGCGTCGGCCCGGCGCCGGGCGGAGCACGTACCCGGCAAGCGCAACAGGGACGCAACTCATTGCCGATCTATTGAAGCAAACAGCCCTGAGTCGCCGGGCGCTGGAAATCTCTCAACCGTGGCAAGAACCGGCAGGGGAAAATTGAGTGGAAAAGAGAACGAGTATCCATACGGCAGGCTGGTTGATGATTCTGTGCGTGGCGGCGGCCGGATGCCACAAGAAGGCGCCGGCGGCAGGGGCAGGCATGCAGGCGCTGCCGGTGCAGACCTACGCGGTTCAATTGCAGCCGGTGCCCGAGAGCAGCGAATACGTGGCCACCATCAAATCGCGCCGCTCGGCCACCATCATGCCGCAGGTGAGCGGCATCCTGACAGCCATCGAGGTCACTTCGGGCCAGCACGTGGATGCGGGCCAGGTGCTGATGACCATCGATCCGCGCCAGCAGCAGGCCGCGGTGGATTCACAGCGCGCCACCGAACGCCAGAAGAAGGCGGTCTATGACTACAACGTGATCGAGCTGGAGCGCCAGCGCAAGCTGTTCGAGGCGGGGGTCACCAGCCGCGAGCTTTACGACCAGGAAAAGCAGGCCTACCAGAACTCCAAGGCCGATTACGAGTCGGCCGCGGAGTCGACCAAGACGCAGGAGAGCCTGCTGGCCTACTACACGGTCCGCGCGCCATTTGACGGAATCGTGGGCGACATACCGGTTCACGTGGGCGACTACATGAACCCATCCAATTCGCCTCCAAACGTACTCACCACGGTAGACGAGTTCAAGAACCTCGAAACCTACGTCTACATTCCCACCGAACGCGCCAACGAGATCCGCAGCGGGCTTGAGGTGGACGTGGAGGACACCAACGGCAAGCTGCTGCAGAAATCGAGCATCGATTTCATCTCGCCGCAGGTGGATTCGACGCTGCAGGGCATCCTGGTGAAGGCGCCGGTGATTCCCACGCCCGAGATTCTGCGCAACATGCAGATGGTGAAGGCAAAGGTCATCTGGAAGACGTCGCCGATGGCGGTCGTCCCGGTGCTGGCCGTCACCCGCCAGGGCGTGCAGAGTTTTGTTTACGTGGTGAAACAGAACAACGGTCACTTTGTGGCCACGCAGGTTCCGGTCACGCTGGGCGATACCGTGGGCAACGCTTATTCGATCACCTCCGGGCTGGGCGCGGGCGACAAGGTGATCGTGTCGGGCACGCAATTCCTGGTGAATGGAATGCCGGTGATGCCGCTCGGTGGATGAGCCTGAAGCTGCCCGTTCCAGCAAATCACCGAATGCTGCCTGCTGCAAATTGAATATCTGCGATCTGCCACGGACAAAGCTGAAAGCTGATAGCTGAAGGCTGAAGAAGGAAAGAGAGCATACCTTGTTTGTCGATTTCTTTATTCACCGGCCGGTATTCGCAACGGTTTGCGCGCTGCTCATCATTCTGGCCGGCGCAATCTGTATTCCCAACCTGCCCGTAGCCATGTACCCCACGCTGGCGCCGCCAACGGTGACCGTATCCGCAGCCTACATTGGCGCCGACGCCGAAACGGTCGAGAAAGCCGTCACGATTCCGCTCGAGGAGTCGATCAACGGCGTCGAGGGCATGCGCTACATCAGGTCCTCAAGCACCAGCAGCGGCGTAAGCACAATTACAGTTACCTTCAATACCGGATACGACCTCGACATCGCCGCTGTGGACGTGCAGAATCGCGTAGCCAGCGCCCAGGGCCGCCTGCCGGGCGAAGTGATTTCGACCGGCATCACCATCACCAAGGTCAATACCAATTTTGTCTTCGGCGCGGGAGCTTTTACGCGTGACGGCCGCTACTCCGACGAGTTCATCTCAAACTACCTGGATATTTACGTGAAGGACGCGCTCAAGCGCGTGCCCGGCGTGGGCGACGTGATGATCTTCGGCGAGCGCAAGTATGCCATGCGCGTGTGGCTCGATCCGGTCAAGCTGGCGGCGCGCAGCCTGACGGCGAACGATGTAGTGAACGCCATGGTCGAGCAGAATGTCGAGATTCCCGCCGGCCAACTCGGCCAGCCTCCGGCGGGCGCGGGACAACAGTTCCAGATTCCGGTGCGCGTGGTGGGCCGGCTCACCAGTCCCGAAGAATTCGACAACCTTATCGTCAAGAATTCCTCCAACGGCCTGGTGCTGCTGAAGGACGTGGGACACGCCGAGGTAGGCGCCGAAGACTACAACTCAGGGCTCAAGTATTCCGGTCACTATGCCGTGGGCTTCGGTGTGATCCAGCTCTCCAACGCCAATGCGCTCGACGTGGACCGCAGAACCAAAGCCGAGCTCGAGCGGCTTGCGAAGTCTTTTCCGCCGGGCCTCGAATACGCGATCGCCTTCGACTCGACGACCGCAGTCGGAGAATCGATCCGCGAGGTTCTCTACACCCTCGGTGAAGCCGTCTTCATCGTTATCACGGTCATCTTTCTCTTCCTTCTCGACTGGCGCGCAACCATCATTCCCGCGGTCACCATCCCTGTATCGCTGATCGGAACTTTCGCATTCATCAAGGCCTTCGGCTTCAGCATCAACTCGCTGACGCTCTTCGGAATCACGCTGGCCACAGGCCTGGTGGTCGACGACGCCATCGTGGTGATTGAAAACGTGCAGCGGCACCTTCACCTCGAGCACTCTGAGCCGCACGCAGCCACTTCGCGAGCCATGGGTGAGGTGACGAGCGCCGTCATCGCTACGTCGCTGGTGCTGGTTGCCGTGTTTGTGCCGGTCTCGTTCTTCCCCGGCACTACGGGAATTCTCTATCGTCAGTTCTCGCTCACCATCGCGTTCTCCATCGCCATCTCGGCGTTCAATGCTCTAACCCTCTCGCCGGCGCTCTCGGCCATCTTTCTGCGCGGCGAAGAAGCGCGGCTGCATCAGCTTGATTTTCTTCATATCGGTTTCGTATCGCGGGCCTTCGCGGCATTTATTCGCGGCGCCGACGAAGTTATCTGGTGGCTCTCGGGCACCTACGCGCGCATTGTTCACGTTGCGCTCAAGTTGCGCTATGCGCTGCTGGTGCTCTTCTTCGTGGGACTGGGCGCAACTTTTTGGATCTATCGCACCGTTCCCACCGGCTTCATTCCGCAGGAAGATCAGGGCTACTT
>Ga0326728_10019460_pt1 | contig 13167 bp, 15 predicted proteins | sample MB3enrmetagenome_FD_207602 | JGI IMG/M metagenome (GOLD analysis project Ga0326728, IMG submission 207602) | Lab enriched peat soil microbial communities from McLean, Ithaca, NY, United States - MB31MN | ecosystem: Environmental > Terrestrial > Soil > Wetlands > Peat | place: USA: New York...
AAAGTTCCCCTATCTCAGGATATCGAAAACATTAAGTCACAAGCTATTCACACTTATCGCAGCCAGCTTGAAAACGAATGGCTGCATGGGCTGTTGCTTTCATCGATTCGAAGAAACGAACTGCTGGCAATGCCCAATAAAATACACGCTAATTAATCGACGTAATTCGCTTGACAGCACAATCAATCACAAAAAGAACATTGATTCATTGATATAGCTATCAACTTGGGTAGTTTATTAGTTGTACATCAACAGATTTAACCAGAAAGGTTTAGCGATTTCATTAAGCGGGATTTTTACTTATTTGGTTTCACCTGCAAACTTACGATAGAACCAGATTTTCATCATTTCAACCAAGAACAGATAGACGGCTATAAAGCCCACGGTTATCAATAAAAAGCTAGCCGGTAGGGGAATGAGCTTAAAAACTTTACCTAGAACGGTATATGGCAGGATAATGGCTACTAACAAAAGGCCAACAATGTTGATGGTCAGCCATTTATTGGGTCTACTCTTGAAGAAGGGTATAGTCCGTGTCCTAATCACAAAAATTACCAGGGTCTGAGTGAAGATCGATTCCACGAACCATGCCGTCTGAAATAAAGAAGGCTTGGAATAGGCGTGGAAGATAACGAGCAACACAAAGAAAGTCGCATAATCAAATATGGAACTTACCGGTCCAAAGGCAATCATGTAATTCCGGATGAACGAAGTCCGCAACCGCTGTGGTTTTTGCACATAAGTCTCATCCACGTTATCGATCGGGAGTGCTAGTTGCGAGAAAGAATAAAGCAAATTATTCAAGAGGATCTGAATTGGTAACATCGGGAGAAATGGTAGAAATATCGAAGCCCCGGCCGCGCTGAACATGTTCCCGAAATTGGAACTTATCGCCATTTGGATATATTTAAGCGTGTTACCGAAGGTTTTCCGGCCTTCAATCACACCTTCAGTTAATACCTTTAAATCATTTTTCATCAAGATGATATCCGCTGATTCTTTGGCAATATCTACCGCATTCATTACCGAGATGCTGACATCGGCCACTTTCATCGAAGGCGTGTCATTGATGCCGTCTCCGATGAAACCAACCACGTGCCCGTTGGCCTTCAAGGCATTCATAATCCGGTTTTTCTGGGCGGGATTAACACGGGTAAAGATATCCGCTTTTTCCACGATTCTGGCTAAGGCATCGTCATCGACATTTTCAATCTCACTGCTCTTCACGATATTAATTGGCTCGATTTCAGCCGTACGTACAACCGTTCCCGTCTTATCGTCTAATTTTCTACCCCGTCGATACTGGTAGACCTGAAAGCCGAGTTGGTCGCAGACTTTTCCGGCAACGATCTCGCTATCTCCAGTAAGAATTTTAAGTTTGATACCGGCCTTTCTCAATAATTCCAGCGATTCACCGGCTGTTTCTTTTATCGGGTCGGTAAAAGCGATGAAGCCAATGAAAGTCATGTTGGTTTCATCAGCTACTGCATAAGTCGGTTTAGTGTCTACATTGCGATAGGCGACGCCCAAGACACGGAACCCCTGATTACTTAGAGCAAGGTATTCATTGACGATTAACTTTCGGATATCTGGTGTCAGGTCGTGAATTCCTCCTCCCAATTCGTACTGCGAAATTATTTTCATAACTTCTTCAGGGGCGCCCTTGGTAATCAGTATATTTTGCTGATTCGACTTAGCGACGACCGACAACCGCTTCCGGATAAAATCAAATGGTATCTCATCAACCTTTTGATATTGATCAGTATTTACCTCTTGATGTTTTAGAATGGCTTCATCCATGGGGCTGCGCAACCCCGTCTGTAAGCGACTGTTTAGAACGGAATAGAGGAATACTTTTTCCGATTCCTTGTCCTCAATATCTACATGCCGTATAACTTCAACTCTGTTTTCTGTCAGTGTCCCGGTCTTATCTGAACATAGAACATCCATACTGCCAAAATTTTGTATGGCAGCTAGCCGTTTAACAATGACTCCTTTCTTGGACATCGCGGTTGCCCCGCGAGAAAGGTTGATTGACAAAATCACCGGCAACAACCCAGGTGTTAGACCTACTGCTAGGGCAACAGAGAAAAGCAATGAATCGATAAGGGTATGCTTGAACAACGCATTTATAAAGAATACTGCAATAACAAGGACGAAGGTCACCTGCATAATCAGATAACCGAATTTCCTTAATCCCGACTCAAACTCTGTCTCAGGTTTTCTTTCCGCGCTTTTCTTAGCAATTTCGCCATATTCTGTATCACTGCCGGTTTTAACAATTACCGCCACTCCCGTTCCCGCGGTTACAGACGTACCCATGAACAGATAGTTATTCCATTTATTTGAATCTGAGGCATCGGGGAGCTGAATAGGCTCAATCGTTTTTTCTATGGGGAATGATTCACCGGTTAATGCCGACTGATCGATAAAGAAATCTTTGGCACTTATAACCCTTGCATCCGCTGGCACTATATCACCAGCGGTTAGTTGAACAATATCGCCAGGAACCAGTTCGGCAATATCGAGTTCTTTCTTGGTTCCATCTCTGGAAACAGTTGCAGTTGTGGCTACTCTTTTTTTCAGTGCTTCAGCTGCTTTATTCGCTCTGAACTCTTGAGTAAAATCAAGTGTTACGCTTACCAGAACAATGATAAGGATAATACTGGCATCGAGCGGATCACCCAAGAAAGCTGATACGATAGCTGAAACGATTAATATTAGGGTAATCGGACTGCGAAAATGCAATAGGAATTCGATGATGCCGGAGCGTTTCTTGCCACGAACGACTTCATTAGTGCCATAGGTCTCCAGCCGCTTGGCCGCCTCTTCACTACTTAGTCCTCCGGTTGATGTTCCCATCCGATTGAGAAATTCCTCCGTAGGTAGAGACACGGCTCCCACTGAACTTACGAGCTCAGTAGTGCTGGCTGATTTTTTGATGCGGCGGTTGTTCGCCATCGTTCATCAAATTCTCCTCGAAAATGGATTCTAATTATAGAACCATAATTTTCAGTTTACACTTACTTTTTACTAACTGCAATATATCGAGTATTTATTTTTTCTTTCTCAATTTTCACAAAACTTTTTAGTTAATTTTTTACTGATTGTTAAATAGGATCATACGATTTTCCTTTCGAGCGCTATATTTGCAGCGTTGGTGATCCTGATTATTTCTTGAGCACATTGACAGCTATTTTAAAAGGGAGCATTACTTTTGATTTGTGACTAAGTGATGAGGAAAACCTGATATTAACCAAAGGGGCTCCCGAAGAAGTCGCCAAAATTGCCACGCAGTATGAATTAGGTGGCGAAGTTCACGACCTTACTCCCGAAAGCCGAAAGCTGATTGACAAAGAATACCGGGCACTAAGCAACCAGGGCTTCCGCGTCCTTGGTGTTGCCTACCGCAAAGCGGAGGCCAACCCGGCTTTTGCCGTGGCCGATGAAAACAATATGACCTTTATCGGGTTTATCGCTTTTACGGATCCGATTAAAGAGACGGCCGGCGAATCGCTGGAATTATTGAGAAAGGCCGGGATCAAACTAAAGATTCTGACCGGCGATAACGAAATTGTGGCTGGTAAAGTCTGCGACCAGCTCGGCTTTCAGGTCTACCAGTATCGCCGCGGCCGCAAGTTCGATGCCCAAACCGGCACCGTCACGCGCACCAGTGAAATTGAGCCGATTAACATCGTGCAGAGCAGCGAAATCGAAAACATTGATGACGATGCTTTAGCCAGAATTGTGGAAAAAGCGGATATCTTCACCCGCGTCAATCCCGGCCAGAAAAACCGGATTATGAACGCGTTAAAAGCCAACGGGCATGTAGTGGGCTATATCGGGGACGGCATTAATGACACGCCCTCAATGAAAGTGGCCGATGTCAGCATCTCGGTGATGAACGCTGTTGATATCGCCAAAGAATCCGCCGATATCATCCTGATGAAGAATGATTTAAAGGTCATCACCGACGGCGTAATTGAAGGCCGGAAAACATTCGGTAATACGATTAAATACATCCAGATGGCTATCAGCTCGAACTTCGGCAACATGTTCAGCGCGGCGCTGGGTTCGTTATTCCTGCCTTTCCTCCCGGCATTACCGATACAACTGCTGCTCGGGAACCTTTTATACTCGTTCGCGCAGTTAGCGCTTCCCATCGATAATGTCGACCAGACTTATGTACAGCAGCCGCAGCGGTTGCGGACTTCGTTCATCCGCAATTATATGGTAGCTTTCGGCCCAATAAGTTCGATATTCGATTTTGCGACCTTTTTTGTAATGTTGTATGTTTTTAAAGCCAAAGCCCCGCTGTTCCAGACTGCCTGGTTTGTGGAATCGCTGTTCACGCAAACTCTGGTTATTTTCGTCATCCGCACCCGGACAGTGCCTTTCTTCAACAGCAAACCAAATAAATGGCTGACAATCAATATCGCGGTAATTCTTGGTTTGGCTCTCATACTGCCATTCACTCCATTAGGCAAAATTTTTAACTTCGTACCGCTGCCTTGGACATTTTTACTGGTGCTGGTTGGCTTTATCATCGCGTACCTGTTCCTGGTCGAATTGATGAAAATCTGGTTTTACAAACACAATCTTGAGCCGACTAATTTTTCCCATGCGCCGAAGGCAACGAAAAGCTAAGGATAAAATCGCAAACGAAAATATTTAACATAAAAGGAAGGCCTGCTGGTTCAGCAGGCCTTCCTTTTATCAAGCTATAAATATATTGAGTTTAAATCAGATGTTTGCGGCGCAGGAAAGAAATCAACGCCCCTGAGAAAACCACGAACACCGCGATTAATATCAGATATATGCCGGTGCTGCCTTTGCTGACCGTGCCGAAGAACGTTATATACATACCGTATAAACCGAAGACCATCACCAGCGGCAGCAATATCGCCAGCATCACTTCCAGCACGCGGATGCCGCGGTTGGCCCGGTAGCTGCTTAACAGATAGTCTGCATCTTTGTAAACTTCGATGATATCGGTGGTTTCATCCAGTGTCTCGCAGATTTTATTCATGTGGTCCATCAGGTCGCTGAAATAAACGGTTAAATCTATTTTGCTGAAGCGTTTGATTTTCTTTTCCAGCTCGGTCAATAAGGTGCGGGTGGGGAACATCACGCGGCGCTGGGTAATAATGTCCCTTCTTAACGAGCTTAACTCTTGGGCCGCCTCGACGCCGACATTGAAGACATTATCTTCGATGGCATCCGTCAAGTTCATGATCTTATCGAGCACCGGGAAATAAGAATCCAGCGCCCGGTCCAGTATCTGATACAGCAGGTAACCGGAACCTTGGCTGAAATATTCGTTGCGGTCGTCTTCATTCAGTTCGCATTCATGTAAGAATTCGTCCAGAGCGGTCAGCTCAATGGGATGCAGCGTCACCAGGTATTTATCGCCGAGAAAGGCCGACCACTGTTTCCGGATGCTGACTTTGGTCGCCTTGTTATATTTCAACAGGTGGAAAATGGCGAAGATATAAGTGGGATATTCTTCAACTTTGGAAAGCTGCCGGAGGCTTAACGCGTCCTCGATATCCATCGGGTGAAAATTATATTTTTCGGTTAAGTATTTAGTGATGTCTTCGGTCGGGTCGGTGATATCCACCCAGGTCAGGTCGCCGAAGGTGATGGTCTTGATGTTCAGTTGCTTTTTTTCCGGACTATTCGCGGATACAGCCATCTTAATTTCCTTTAATTATTACACTAATATTCTAACATATATGCACGATGACTGAACAGTGTTTTCTTTTCATCAGTTTGCCGGGTTCACCGATGAGCGCGGCAGATATCACACATGCAGCAGCTGTCACAGGTGGGCTGTTTGCGGCAGGCTTCTTTGCCGTGACGGACCAGCAAAGCATGATACTCGTTGAAAAGTGCCACATCGGCCGGTAGGTTTTTCATGAAAAACATTTGCCATGCATCATAGGTATCTTCTTTAGGCCCTAAACCCAGACGGTTGTAAATACAGCGAGTGTAAGTATCAATGACAAAGACCGGTTTATTGCCGGCATACAGCAGGATGGAGTCAGCGGTTTCAGGGCCGATGCCGTGGACCCCCAACAGCTGCAACCGTAACTCTCCGGTATTACGAGTGAAGAGTCCATTCAGGTTATCTCCGCAAACTGCGCTTAACCAACATAAAAGGGCCTGCAGCTTCCGAGCCTTGGCATTGTAGTATCCGGACGGACGGATGAGCTGTGCAAGCTCTGGCGTGGGGATATCGCGTAAAGCGTCGGAAGACATTACACCGGCGGTTTTGAGATTTATAATGGCCTTTTCCACATTTTGCCAGGCGGTAGATTGTGTCAGAATCGCGCCCACCATGACTTCGAGCGGACTGTCCCCCGGCCACCAGTGCTGCGGACCGTAGTACTCAAATAACCGGTGGTAAATCTGAAGTAATGTCTTTTCAGTATTCTTCAATTTTGACCCAATCCGGAACGGTGGCGCCGGCAGCGGAATCATAGCCCGGGATGTACGGTTTAATATCTAAAACCAGGGAGCCGTCAATCGCATCCAGGCCCTGTACCCGGAGGATATTATCCCGGCGGGATAAAAGCCTCACCGTAGATTTGCCGATGGGATTCGGGCGTTTCGGGGTGCGGACCGCGAACAGGCCCTGCAAAGCCACGTTATAATTGCCCATGGGATAGGTTTTCAGATTGTCTTTATCGAAAACAGCGCGGTGCATCCAGTAAAGGACGATAATGTGCGAGAACCCTTCCAACCCATCCAGCGCCTCGGTTAGTTCGGGATTAATTTCGATCTCAGCATTGATTTTTTTTAAATCCAGGCGGGCGGAGGTCGGTTCTTTAAAATCGCTGTGCACCACACCGATAGGTTTCAGGTTGATTGGAGAAGACCGGTTCAACATTTACTGCCCTCCCAAAAGGTTGATAGAACAGCAGATTCTCACTGTTGCCAATGAGAATCTGCAAAATATCATCAAATATCGGGAGTAGTTTAACGCTTGGTATATTGCGGCGCCTTGCGAGCTTTTCTCAAACCGGCTTTCTTCCGCTCTTTGGCGCGCGGGTCGCGGGTGAGCAGACCATTCCGCTTGAGTTTGAGCCTGTTCTCCGCGTTAGCCTTCAACAGCGCGCGGGAAATACCCATACAAATCGCCCCGGCCTGGCCGGCAGTGCCGCCGCCGACAGTTGTAACCACCACGTTAAATTTGCCGAGGTTCTCGGTAACGATTAACGGCTTGGTCACCATGCTGCGGTGTTCGATGCGGGTCAACAGCTCTTCATAAGGTATGCCGTTGATGACAATCGCCCCTCTTCCCGGCATTATCTTGACACGGGCTATTGCCGTCTTGCGCCTTCCCGTCCCGTAAAAATAAGCCTGATCCTCCAAGAAAACCTCCCTTTATCTCTGAAGACAAACTAAAAATTATTCTTTCTTTGGTTCCGCTTCCGCTTTGACCGCCGCGGGCGCTTTCGCTTTCCCCAGCGACTTGGAAGCTTCGCCTTTAAAAACCCTGAGCCGCTTCATCATTTTAGCATTCAGATGATTCTTAGGCAACATGCCCTTTACCGCGTGTTCAATGACCCTTTCCGGATAGGTCTCCATCAGTTTTTCCAGACTGACGGTTTTCAACCCGCCGGGATATCCCGAATGGCTGTGGTACATTTTCTGCGATGTTTTACTGCCGGTAACCTGGATTTTGGCGGCATTGGTCACGATAACAAAATCGCCGACATCCGCATTACGGGCAAATAAAGGTTTGTGCTTACCCATCAGCAAATTGGCAGCGCGGGCGGCCAGCTTGCCTAATACCTCATCCGAGGCATCAATTGTGTGCCATTCTCTTTTAACATCACTTGCTTTGACTGTAACCGTTTTCATCTTTTCATTTCCTCAAACGAACAGGGGTAATTTACCCTCTCCAAACACAGGCCGCAAGGCGGCAGCGTCGGGCCGGCCAAGCCGACTCTTTTAGTTGCAAGGATATTAACAAATTCAGCCTCGCTCAGCTTGCCTGACCCCACCAGCACTAAAGCGCCTGCAGTGCTCCGTATTTGATGTCGTACAAAAGCATTAGCCACTATGTTAAAGACAATCATGTCTCCATTGCGTTGTACCGTTGCCTGATAAATCTGGCGGGTAGTACTCATTTCCGGTTCATCACTGATATCACTGGCAAATGAAGCGAAATCATGTGAGCCGACCAGCGATTGGCACGCCCGGTTCATTTTCTCAACATTCAGTTCGCCGCTCACCCGGTGCGCAAACCGGGAGGTTATCGGGGAACGGGTGCGGCAATTTAAAATCGTGTAACTGTATTCCCGGCTGACGGCCATACTCCGGACGAGGAAAGAATCGCCGACCGGACAGGCCGATTTTACGGCGATATCTTCCGACAGATGGAAATTCAATCCGGAGACAAATGTCTCTGCGGTCAGCGCCGAAGCCGTGTCAAAACTGACCACCTGCCCGCGGGCATGAACCCCGGTATCCGTCCGGCTGGAACCCAGCACCCTTACTTTCTCACCGGTGAGCTTCTCCACCGCATTCTCCAGCTCACCCTGGACGCTGGGGACGTTTGCCTGCCATTGAAATCCGGCGTAATCAGTGCCGTCATATTCCAGCACCAATGCCATCCGGGTGGTCAGTTTCCGGGTCTGCTCAATTTCACGAGCAGTCATTGTCAGCGTCATTATTTCACCAGCTCAAGTTGCACAATCGGTGCGCCGTCACCAAGTCTGGCGCCCAGTTTTACGATGCGGGTGTAGCCGCCTTTTCGCTCGGCATACCGCTTAGCGAGCTCATCAAAAACTTTATCGGTAGTTTTCTTGCCGTAAATAAATGACAGCGCCTGCCGCCGGGCATGAAGGTCGCCCTGCTTGCCCAGGGTTATCATCTTTTCGGCCACCCCGCGTACAGCCCTTGCTTTCGCTTCGGTGGTAGTTATTTTTTCATAACCCAACAGATCTGTTACCAGATTCCGGTATAAAGCCTTCCGCGCCCCCGATGACCGGGTAAGCCGCCTGCTGTGCATAATTAACTTACGTGCCATAACATTCACCTATATCCATGTAATATTAATTGGTGTCCGACTCAGATTCGGATTCTTCCTCTGAGGAATCGAGCAAACTATCCCCGGAATGTATCAAAGTTAAGCCCAGTTCGCTAAGGCGGTCAGCTAATTCCTGGAGTGATTTGACGCCGAAATTCCGTAGCGTCATTAACCCTTTTTCGCCTTTATTAACAACTTCACCGACGGTCTGGATGTTACCGCGCCGCAGGCAGTTCATGGTGCGAACGGAAAGATTCAGCTGTTCCACCGGCATGTTGAACAACTCTTGCGGAATGGATGATTCCGAAACAACCTTTTCCGGAACATCCTCCACCACTTTCCCGAAAGTAGCGAACGGCGCCAGCAATTCCTCTAACATCCGGGCACTCTGACTCAAAGCATCGGCAGCTTCGATTGTGCCATCCGTCCAGACTTCCAGATACAATCTTTCCAGTGTAACTTCCCGGCCGACATGCACCGGCTCGATCAGGTAATTCACTTTCCGGGTCGGCGTGAAGATGGCATCTACCGGGATAGTTCCCACCGGTAAATTATCCACTGCTTCGGCCTGTTTAAAACCGTTCCCGAGTTCCACATCAAACTCGATATAGAGTTTGGCATCGGAAGAATTCAACGTCGCCAGGTAGGTTTCCGGATTGGTAATTTCGAAGTCGGCCGACGGTTTGATATCCGCCGCGGTCACTTTCCCTTCGTTATTGACATCCAGAATCAGCTTACCCGGTTGGTGTGTAATGGATTTTAATCTGATGGCTTTAATATTCAGCAGAAACTCGATTACATCTTCCTTAACACCCGGGATAGATGAGAATTCATGCTGGACGCCGTCGATTTTGACATTGGTAATGGCCGCACCTGGTAAATGCCCTAGCATAATCCGCCGCAATGCATTCCCCAAAGTGATACCGAAACCCTTCTCTAATGGTTCGATGGCAAACCGGGCGAAGTTCTCTCTAGTTTCAACGACTTGAATCTTAGGTACTACTGACAAAGTCAAATCCGTACCTCCTTAACGTGAATAGTATTCGACAATGCTTTTACCATTAAACTGGGCAACTGTTTCATCAACGACGGGCAGCGTAACCACTGTTCCAGCGAGGGTAGCTCTGTCCAGTGTCAGCCAGATGGGCACAGTCTTTGCTTTAATTTCTTCAAGGACTTTCTTGAAATAAGCTTTTTTCAGACTTGCTTCGCGGATACCGATGGCATCTCCTTCATTCACCAGTCCGGAAGGAACGTTTACTCTGTGTCCGTTCACCGTCACGTGGCCGTGCAGCACCAGCTGGCGCGCCAGCGGGCGGGAATCGGCTAAACCCAGCCGATAAATGACGTTATCCAGTCTCCTCTCCAGCAATACCTTGAGGTTATCGCCGGTGATACCGGGTTGTTTGGCGGAGATTCCGTAGAAACGGCGGAACTGCCGTTCGTATAACCCGTAGATATAACGTGCTTTCTGTTTTTCAATCAACTGGGTGCCGCGCTCTGAAACACGGCGGCGGCGACCCCGGCTGCCGACAACAGCGGTTTTATGCCGCCGTTCCATAACGCACTTGGGCGTCATGCAGCGTGTGCCTTTTAACATTAACTTGTCACCGCAGCGGCGGCATAATTGACAATTTGCCTCTATATGTCTAGCCATATTCTATATCCTTATACCCTTCTTCTCTTGGGAGGACGGCAGCCGTTATGCGGGATCGGCGTGATATCTTTGATGCTGGCAATCGCCAATCCGGAAGCTTGTAAGGACCGTATTGCGGCTTCGCGCCCGCTGCCGGGACCTTTCACAAACACATCCACCTGGCGCAATCCGTAGCTTGCCGCCTTTTTCACGGCATCCGAAGCCGCCAGCTGCGCGGCGTAAGGAGTGCCTTTTCTCGACCCTTTAAATCCTGCCGTGCCCGAACTTCCCCACGAGAGAACATTTCCCTCGGGGTCGGTAAGCGTCACAACTGTATTATTAAAACTGGACTGGATAAACGCACGTCCAGAGGGTATTACCTTTCGCTCTTTCTTTCTAGTTTTTCCTTTTTTACCTGCTGGCATTATTTCCTCCCGTTAGTTGAAATTATAATTTACTTCTTCGTGGCGCCGCGCTTCTTCCCTCTTCCGGCGACCGTCTTCTTCACACCACGCTGGGTGCGCGCGTTAGTACGTGTCCTTTGTCCCCTTGACGGCAGATTGCGGCGATGCCTGGTGCCGCGGTAACAACCGATCTCCATCAATCGTTTGATGTTCAGGTTCACTTCTTTACGAAGTTCGCCCTCCACCGTATACTCTTTATCAATTAACTCACGGATTTTATTGACTTCGACTTCCGTGAGTTCATCTGCCTTTACTTCAGGGTTGATGCCGAGCTGATCTAAAATCTTCTGGCTGAATGTCGGCCCGATGCCATGAATATACTGTAACGAATACAGTATCTGTTTCCCTCTGGGAATATCTACACCTGCAATACGCGGCATTTTTTTCCTCCCCTAACCCTGTCTCTGTTTGTGCTTGGCTTTAGTACAAATAACCCGGACAACGCCATGCCGTCTGATTACTTTGCACTTGTCACATCTTGGTTTTACTGAAGACCCGACTTTCATATTTACCTCTTTATTTAAACCGGTAGGTTACTCTGCCCCGAGTTAAATCGTACGGGGACAGCTCGATTAATACTCTATCGCCCGGTAATATTCTAATATAATTAACCCTCATTTTCCCTGAGATATGCGCCAGTACTTTATGACCGTTTGCTAATTCCACCCGGAACATCGCATTCGGGAGAGACTCTGCGACCACACCTTCAACTTCAATAGTCTCTTTCTTTGCCATAGTCTCCTTAACTAAACACGGGTCAGTACCTCTGGTTCGCCATCCGTGATGGCGATGGTATCTTCAAAATGGGCGGACAGACTGCCATCCCTGGTGCTCACCGTCCAGCCGTTACCGGCTACTTTTGTTTCCCATCCGCCGATATTCACCATCGGTTCGATGGCCAGGGTCATCCCCTTTTTTAATACCGGCCCCGTCCCCCGCATCATTCCCAGCAGGGATTTGGTAGTATTCGGAATCTGGGGGTCTTCATGCATATTTCTGCCGATGCCGTGCCCGGTATATTCACGCACTACCGTGTAGCCGCGTGATTCGGCGTATTCTTCAATGGCGGCAGAAACATCGCCTAACCGGTTGCCTTTGTAAGCCTTTTCAATGCCGGCTTTTAACGACCCCTCCGTTACTTCCATTAATTTCTGAGCCTGTGCGCTGACTTTGCCCACTGCAACCGTCCTTGCTGCATCGCCCTGAAATCCCTTATAAATTACCCCATAATCTATTGATACTATATCACCTTCCAGCAAGATTCTCTTGTCTGGTATTCCGTGCACTATTTCATCATTGACCGACACACATAAGCTTGCCGGATAACCCCGGTACCCTTTAAATGAAGGGATCGCCCCGAACCGCCTCGGTTCTTTTTCAGCAATGGCATCCAGCTCATCGGTCCGCATCCCGGGTTTTACACTTGATGTCAGTATTTCCAATACTGTTGCTGTTATCCTGCCGGCCTCCCTCATTATCGCGATTTCCGCGTCGGTCTTTATTATAATGCCCATTTTTAATCTCGCCGGGGGCTTTTCTTCCCAACGGCATTCAGTATGCGCTGCTTGATTTCTTCCATTCCGCCTTCACCGTTGACTTCCACGAGCTTACCGGTGCGGGTGTAATAATCAATCAAAGGCGCGGTCTGGGCAAAAAACACCTTTAATCTTTCTTTGATTGTGGCCGGGACATCATCGGAACGCTGGTAAAGTTCGCCGCCGCATTTATCGCATTTACCTTTCACTTTGGGAGGCGATGCAACCTCATGATACAGGGTCTGGCACTGCCGGCAAATCCACCGTCCACCGAGTCTTTTTAACAACTCTTCTTCCGAGACTTTAATGTATACCACTTTATCAATGGCTTTCGACTGTTCGGCCATCGCTTTATCCAGAGCCTGTGCTTGCGCTAAATTACGCGGGAAGCCGTCGAAAATCACACCTCTGCCACAATCCGGCGCAGAAATCCTTTCCTGCACCATTTTGATGGTGATTTCATCCGGCACCAGTATGCCTTTGTCCATATAG
>Ga0326728_10019463_pt1 | contig 13166 bp, 8 predicted proteins | sample MB3enrmetagenome_FD_207602 | JGI IMG/M metagenome (GOLD analysis project Ga0326728, IMG submission 207602) | Lab enriched peat soil microbial communities from McLean, Ithaca, NY, United States - MB31MN | ecosystem: Environmental > Terrestrial > Soil > Wetlands > Peat | place: USA: New York...
ATGGGCCCAACGGGCTGGTGCCGCGCAGACAAACCGACATCAACAAGCTGTGCGCCGGGTGCCATGCGGACGTGTGGGCCAGCTTCCAGCGGCCTTACAAACACCGGCTGCCGGAAGGCGCCATGTCCTGCGTGGACTGCCACAACCCGCACGGCAGCTTCCTGCCGCGTCTCATCCAGACCGTGAGCGCCAACGAGCCAGGCTGCTTCAAGTGCCACGGCGATAAGGCCGGGCCGTTCACCTTCGAACACCCGCCCGTCCGCCTGGAGGGCTGCACGGCCTGCCACCAGCCGCACGGCTCGGCGAATCCGCGCATGTTGACCCGTCCGCAAGTGCGCTTCGTCTGCCTGGAGTGCCACTCCAACATGCCGGCGCCGGTCCCGGGCCCAGGGGGCACCCCCACCCTGGGCACAGTTCCTCCGGCCATCCACGACTTGCGCAGTCCGCGGTTCCAGAACTGCAACCTCTGCCACCAGAAGGTGCATGGCTCCTATGTGAGCCGGGACTTCCTCAAATGAGATACCCGCTGGCCCTCATCCTGATACTTCCGGCCCTGGCGCAGCAGCCGGAACAACCAGCCAAGCCCGGCGGCCAAGCTGCCGCGGCTCCCGCCAAAACCGAACAGGCGGCCGAAACTCCAACGCCGTCGCCGGTGCCCGCGCCTACCGAGGACTGGCTGACCGGGAGCTTCGATTTCGGGTATCGCTGGGTGGCCGACGCCGGCAATTTCCAGGCTTACCGGAGCGTCGTCAACCTGGGACAAGGGCCCAAGCTGACCGGGATGGATTTCACCATTCTGGACCCCAAAAAGCGCCTCTTCGACCGCCTGGATGCGCGCGCCTATGGATGGGGCGGCGATCCGTACAGCACGGCCCACCTGGATGCGCGCAAGCAGGGTGTTTACGATTTCAGCTTCGACTACCGCAACATCGCCTACTTCAACGCCCTGCCCTCGTACTCGAACCCCCTGGCGCCGGCGGGTTTTGACGAACAGGCGTTCGATACCCACCGGCGCAACACCAGTCTCAGTCTCGATCTGCGTCCGGGGAAAATGATCGTCCCCTACCTGGCATTCGACCGCAATTCCGGTTACGGGCACGGGATCGACACCTGGGTGCAGGACTCCAACGACGAGTTCGCCGTGCCGACCCTCCTGCGCGATTCCACCAACAACTACCGGGGCGGCATCCGCATCGAGTGCAATTGTCTCCACGTCACGCTCGAAGTGGGCGGCACCACGTTCAAAGACGACGATCAGGCGTCCTACAGCGGGGCCAATCTCGGCGACAACCCGGTGCCGCTGCTCGGCCAGACCCTGGTTTTGAACAGCCTGCAGCAGGCCTACGGCATCCGCGGCAGCAGCATTTACAGCAAGGCGCTGGCCACGGCAAGCCCGTTCCCGTGGCTCAGCTTGTACGGCCAGTTCCTGTTCAGCGAGCCGAAAACGAATGTGAACTATACCGACTCGGCGACCGGCAACTTCGCGTTGCTGAGCCAGTTGCTGTTCTATAGCGGCCAGATGAACCTGGGCACCGGCGCCGCCAATCAGCCGCACACTTCCGGCAATGCCGGCTTCGAGTTGCGGCCGTTCCGCCGGCTTCGGATCGTCGAATCGTGGATGACCGACCGGTATCACGATGCCGCCTCGCCGATGGCCGCTGAACAGATCCTGCTAACCCCCAAGACGCTCGGCCCGGACCTGGTTACCGCGCCCAACTACAGCCAGGTGGTCAACTACAATCAGCAGCAGACCGACGTGCTGTTCGACCTCACCTCGAAGCTTACGCTGCGCGGCGGCTACCGCTACGTATGGGGCGACGCCACGGTCCTGGCCGGGCAGTTCAGCCAGTCGGGCCCTCTGGCTTCGGGCCAGTTGAGCCGCAACGTGGGGCTGGCGGGCTTGACCTTCCGTCCTTCGCAGAAGCTCTCCGTCAACCTGGACTACGAGGGCGCTTCGAGCGACCGCATTTACTTCCGCACCAGCCTGAACGACTATTACAAACTCCGCGCGCGGGCGCGCTACCAGGTGGCTGCGTCGATCGCGTTGCAGGCCAATTTCCAGGTGCTGAATAATCAAAACCCGGCCGCCTCGATTCAATACAACTTTGAGAGCCGCGACAATTCCCTGGCCGTTTACTGGACTCCCGCGGGCGGCAAGCGCATCAGCCTGATGGGCGAGTACAACCGCTCCAGCCTCAGTTCCAGCATCGACTACCTGGGGTTGTTCTACAGCCCGGCGGTCTCGTTCTACCGCGAGAACGCCCACACGGCCACCTCGGCCATCGATATCGCGCTGCCCGGTTACGCCGGCCTGACGCCCAAGTTCACCGCCGGCGGATCGCTGTTCATCTCCTCGGGCACCCGGCCCTCGCGCTACTACCAGCCGCTCATGCGGCTTTCGCTTCCGCTCCAGAAGCACGTATCCTGGAACACCGAGTGGAAGTATTACGGTTATGGGGAGCAGTTCTACATGTATGAGGGTTTCCGGGCGCAGGTGTTCATGACCGGGCTCCGGTTAACGAGATAGGAGGCCAGCCAATGGGGATGCTTCGAGTGGTTGCCGCGGGCGCGCTCGCCGCCTGGAGCGCGCTGGCGGCCGGCATCGTTCCCGGCGACGCGCGCCGCGGCGAGCAACTCTTCAAGAGCGAGCAGTGCATTCTATGCCACAGCTTCAAAGGCGTGGGAGGAACGGCCGCGCCCGACTTGTCTACCCACATCGGCCGCGACTATACGCCGGCGGTCATGGCCAGCCTGATGTGGAACCACGCTCCCGACATGTGGGCGGGCATGAAGAAGCGGGGCATCGTGAAGGCCGAGTTGTCGCCGGAATCGGCGGCCGACCTGTTCGCTTACTTCGTCTCGGCGCGCTACTTCGAGAGGCCCGGCGATGCGGCCCGCGGCAAGCGGGCGTTCACCGCCAAGCATTGCTCCCAGTGCCATGGCATCGCCGCGTCTAACGCCGAGGGCGCGCCTCCCGTGGCCCAATGGGAATCCCTGGCCGACCCGCTGGTGCTGGCGCAGCAGATGTGGAACCACGGCGCCCGCATGCGCGAGGCGTTCGCCAACAAAAAGGTGGCCAGGCCGCAAATCGCCGCGCAGGAACTCACCGATATGCTGGTGTACCTGCAAAACCTGCCCGAGACGCGCCACCTGGCAACCAACTTCGCGTTTCCGCCTTCGGATTCCGGCGAGGCGCTCTTCCAATCCAAGGGCTGCTCCGGCTGCCATACCGGCAAACTGGCGCTGGAAGGGCTCTTGCGCAACCAGACCCTGACCGATATTGCGGCGGACATGTGGAACCATCAGTCCGGCATGAAGCAGCCGCCGCCGGCGCTCTCGCAGGAAGAGATGCGGCAGATTGTCGGCTACATCTGGGCGCGCCAGTATTTCGTGGGCAGCGGCAACGCCGAGCGCGGCCGCAAGGTCTTCGCGGAAAAGAACTGCGCGGCGTGCCACAACGACCCCTCGAGCGGCGCCCCCAAGCTGGCCCAGGGCAAAGACGCGTATTCGGACATCACCCTGGTGGCCGCTCTTTGGGAGCACGGCCCCCGCATGTTGGACCTGATGAACCAGAAGAAGCTCGTCTGGCCGCGGTTCACGGCGCAGCAGATGTCGGATCTGATCGCGTATCTGAATTCGTTGTAACGGCGGCGGCAGGAGCCGGGTAACGGCATTGTCTTCTGAATCTTACCTCTCGAACACAATCCCCGCGCTGGGCAGGATGGGGAACATCTTGTCGAGCGTGATGTACGCCTGGTGCGTGCTCGAGGTGTAGCCGTTGAAGCTTTCGAATACGTAGTTGGTGCGGTTAGTCAGGTTAATTACCTCGCCGAAGAGCGTCAGCTTCCATTTGTCTTTTGTCCAGGACTTATTGATGCGGAAGTCGCCGCGCTGGTAGGGGTCGAGCCGCAGTTGGTCGCGGCTGCTGGTGAGGTAGTAGTTCCCGCCGCTCATGCGCAGATAGCCGGGGATCGGGAAGCCGCTGCCGTAACTCCACTTGAGGCTCAGGTTGACGGTGGGGCGCAGGCGGTAACTGCCGTAGATATTCATGGTGTGGCGCTGGTCGTAATCCGACGGGAAGCGATTCCCGGATCCCGCCGGCTCCATGCTGTCGCGCATGCCGGTGCGGCCGAAGGCGTAGGAAATCCACCCGTTGAAGCGGTTGGCGCTGGAGCGCTGCAAGAAGAATTCGACGCCGCGCGAGTATCCGCGCAGCGAATTGTAATAGAGCGGGTTGGACGGCGGAACAAACACTTTGCCGGTGGTCAGCAGGCGGGGATCGTAGAGCGGCTGGAAGGGAAGGTCGCGATCGGCGCGGTTGTAATACTCGGCGCGGAGGCGCGTGCGCGGGCCGAGCCGGTGTTCGATGGCGGCGATGGCCTGGTTGGAGCGAATCGGCAGAAGGCTGCGCGCGCCCAGCGGAGAGGTCAGCAGCGAGATTTCCGGGTACTGCGCATATTGGCCCCAACCGAGATGGACGACCGTGGCCGAAGTCAGGTTGAAGGCCGCGGAGGCTTGCGGCGACACCACCGAGACGCCATCGATGGAGTGATGGTCCCAACGCGCGCCGGCGGTCAGGTGCAGGCGGCCGGACCAGGCCATCCACGACTGTTGCAGGTAGCCGCCGGTGTGCACGGCGGTTCCGTCGAAGTGGTCGAGCAGGCGCGGCAACGGTGAATTCGTCTGGTACTGGTCCGAGAATCCTCCGTCGCGCAGCCGCCGCTCGGACCAGCCTGCGTCCAGCGGGCTGCGCGCATTCCACATCCACGTAACCGTGGCGTTCCAAACCCACTCGCCGTAATAGCCGGCGTCCAGCGGAAGGTTGGTGGGATTGCCGTCGCTGTACTTTTCGCGCATCCAGGCGGCGTGGTTCACCACCAGTAACTTGTCGGTGGGAGCGTAGCGCCAGCCGAGGTTGCCGAGCGTGTAATGGTAGCCCGCGCCCATCAGCGAATTGATCCCCAGTTGCGATCGGACGGCGGAGCGGTCGAGGTCGGAATAGCTTTCGAGGACGTAAAGAGTGATGTTGTTCCTGGTGGTGAGGTCGTAGGTGAGGCGGCCTTGCGCGTCCTCCATGCCGAAGACCAGCGAAGTGGTGGGGAAGGTGCGCTCGAGGATGTACTGCAAATAGCTTTTGCGCGCGCCGGCCAGCCACGAGCCGCGCTTTTTCTTGCCCAGCGGCCCTTCCGCCATGACCCCGGCGTTGGAGGCGCTGGCGGTGGCGCGGAAGGTATTGGCATCGCGGTTGCCATCGCGCGTATGAACTTCGAGCGCGCCCGCGCTGCGGTCCTCGAAACGCACCGGGTAGGCGCCTTCGTGCAGCTCGAGTTCCTCGACCATGTCGCCGTTGAAGGCCGTGCCGGAGCCGCTGAAGGTCTGCCCTTCGAGCATGTGAAACGGCGCGTGCAGCAGGACCCCGTCGAGGTACAGGCCGATGCGGCTGTAATCGGCCCCGCGAAGCGAAAAGCGCGCGTCGAAATCGTTGTTCGAGCTGACGCCGGGCAGGCCCTGCACGGCGCGCAGCGGGTCGTCGGCGAGGACGCTGGCGAGGTTCTTGGCGTCGTTGCCGGCCAGGACCAGCGTGTCGGGGCTATCCTGGCGCGCGGTTTCGAAGGGTCCGGCCTCCACCACCACGGTCTCGGTCCGGCGAAAAGTCTCGGGGCTGAGGATGACTTCAAATTCCTTGATATCGCCGGCGTCCAGATGGAACGGACGCTTCACCAGGTGGTAGCCGACCGTCGAGACGTTGAGCACGTAATCCCCCGGCGCGACGGCCGGGATGCGGAAATGGCCGGTATTATCGGAGGTGACCCGATACGCGCCGCCGACGAGTTGGACCACCACATTGGCGAGGGCCTCGCCGCCGTGCGCGTCCACAACCGAGCCGCGGACCTCGCCGGCCGTCTGCGCCTGAACCGGCGCCAGAACCAGCGCGAGACCCCAGAGAAATAGCAACCGGAGCGGTCTCAATGAAGGAATGATAGCGCCATTTGAGGCGTGCGCGGGGTGGCGCCTGGCGGAGCAAGCTACCGGATCTGCGAGGTTGACGACCACCTGGAACAGACGATCCGACAGTGTTTTACCGATTACTGGCCGACTCCAACAGCGGTGCGCCCGGCGAGCGAAGAGTCCGAATATCCCGCATCGGTGGCTGGCCGAAGAACCGGCTGTATTCGCGGTTGAATTGGCTGGCGCTTTCGTATCCGACCGCAAAGGCCGCACTTGCGGCGTCCAGACCATCCATGAGCATGCGCCCCCGCGCCGCCTGCAACCGAAACTGTTTCTGATACTGAAGAGGACTCATGGCAGTCAAAACCCGGAAATGATGGTGCAGCGTGGACACGCCCATGCCGGCGATTTCCGCGAGATCTTCCACCCGGAGCGGCTTCGCGTAGTTCGCCCTGATCCAGGCGATCGCTTTTGCCGTCCGGTGACTCTGCTCTCCCAGCGTTGCAATCGCTCGCAGGCGTGCTCCCTCCGCGCTGCGAAGGATTCGGTAGACGATCTCGCGTTGAATCACGCTACTGAGAAAGGGGATGTCCGGCGGCGTGTCCAGCAGGTCCACCAGCCGGCAGCATGCACTGAGGAATTCCACCGTGGTCTCACCGGTCGCCATGCCAGGACTGTCGGACGGCGCCTCAGCCACCTGAATCTCCTCCCGGCTGAGAAGCTCCCGGACCACGGGCATTTCGAGTTTCAGCGACAACGCCAGGCAGGGCGCCTCTTCACTTGCCTCGATCACCCGGCTGACGACCGGCAAATCGACCGACGTCAGCAGGAATCGCGATGCATCGTAGATGAAAGTGGTTCGGCCGAGGTCTACTCGCTTTCGCCCTTGGGCGATCACGGTCACGCTCGGCTCGTAAGTCATGGAGCACGGAGCGGTAGGGGCGGTCCGCCGGTGGAGCGTCAGGCCGGGAATATCCGTTGCCCGGTTCTCTGCGGAGCCAATGAACAAGGCAATCTTGCGAGCCAACTCCGCCCGCAATTGGTGTGCTCGATCTGGCAGCGGATGGGCGTGTCCCCTGGGGTTCTTCATGGTAGCGCTTTCGCTCTCCTCTACCATAGAATAACTGCCGGCTCTGTGCATAAATCAACAGTGTAAGAGGAATAGGCAATAAATCGGAAGGATCGGGATACCGCTTCCAGGGCGCTCGGCTCTAACCTGGAGATGAGGGAAACGGTTTCTAAGGAGAAACAATGCAGAAGCGCAAACTTGGAAATAGCGGCCTGGAAGTATCGGCTCTCGGGCTCGGCTGCATGGGAATGAGCTTTTCTTACGGTCCGCCCAAAGACAAGCGGGAGATGACCTCTCTTCTCCGGGCAGCCGTGGAACGCGGCATTACCTTCTTCGACACCGCCGAGGTCTACGGCCCGTTCTTGAACGAAGAGCTCGTGGGCGAAGCTCTCGCTCCCTTCCGCGACCGAGTGGTGATCGCCACCAAATTCGGGTTCGACCTCAGTCCCGATCTCGATCCCCGCGGGATGAAGGGTTCGCCGGGCCTGAACAGTAGGCCGGAGCACATCAAGCAAGCCGCCGAAGGCTCGCTCAAGCGGCTAAAGCTTGATGTTATCGACTTGCTCTATCAGCATCGGGTTGACCCGAACGTGCCCATCGAAGACGTAGCTGGAGCGGTGAAGGACCTGATTCGGGAAGGCAAGGTCAAGCACTTCGGCCTTTCCGAAGCGGGAGTGCAAACCATCCGTCGCGCACACCGAGTCCAGCCGGTCACCGCTCTTCAGAGCGAATATTCGCTGTGGACGAGGACTCCGGAGAAGGAAGTCATACCGGCCCTTGAGGAACTCGGAATCGGCCTTGTCCCGTACAGCCCCCTGGGCAAGGGCTTCCTCACCGGCAAGATCGACGAAAATGCGAAGTTCGACAGCTCCGACTTCCGCAGCACCCTGCCTCGCTTCACGCCGGAGGCTCTCAAGGCGAATCAGGCCCTCATCAATCTGCTCGCCAGCATCGGGGAACGGAAGAAGGCCACACCCGCTCAGATCGCACTCGCCTGGCTGCTGGCCCAGAAGCCGTGGATGGTACCGATCCCAGGCACCACAAAGCTCGATCGCTTGGACGAAAATATCGGGGCAGTCTCAGTCGAACTCACGCCCGGCGATCTCCGTGACATCGAGAACGCCGCCTCGAAGATCGCGGTGCAAGGGGCTCGGTACCCCGAGAAGCTGGAGCAGATGACCGGCCGGTGACCGGAAGGAGTTCAAGAAATGGAAATCAAACGAAGCGGTTCCCAGCCTTCCGGCAAAGGACCGGCGGAGTATTTTACCGGCACGGTGCGGGTTGACCCGCTGTTCAACCCGCCCGCTCCGGCGCGTGTTCTCGGCGCCAGTGTCACCTTCGAGGCAGGCGCCCGGACGGCCTGGCACACCCACCCGCTGGGCCAAAACCTGATCGTGACGGCCGGGTGCGGCTGGGCACAGCGTTGGGGCGGACCGGTGGAGGAAATCCGGCCGGGGGATGTGATCTGGTTCTCTCCGGGAGAGAAGCATTGGCACGGGGCGACGCCAACCACGGCGATGACCCATATCGCCATACAGGAGCAGCTTGACGGCAAGACGGCCGACTGGATGGAACAAGTCAGCGACGAACAATACCAGGCCTGATCATCTCCGCATTCAACGTCCGAGTCTGGTGTACTGCGGCGACGATAAGAACGGCAAAGCTGTAGCCGCTGAGCTGATCCGCGACGTGGGTTTCGATCCAGTGCGCCGGCCCCCTGCAGATCGCCCGACACAGCGGGCCCCACGTTATACTGCCCTCTAGCATGCTTCCCCGGCCCACCACCGACAAAGCGGAAATCCGCCGCCTCCTCAATCGCGACCGCGACTGGTCGCTCTATGCCCTGGCCGACCTCGACGACGGCATGTTCGAACACTGCCATTGGCTGGCGCTCGGCGAAAGCCTCGCGTTGGTCTTCCGCGCGATCGCCATCCGGCCGATCTTCGTGCTGGGCGATGCGGCGTCTACGCGCACTCTCCTCGCCGCTCTTCCGTGCGAGTCCGGCTACCTCAATCTCAAGCCCGATCAGTTGCCAGCCGCGCGCGGCATCTTCGACTATCGCGAGTGTCACGAGATGCACCGCATGATCCTGGAAGACTTCGCCCCGCGCGACGGCGTCACGGAGCCGCTCACCGCTGCGAACCTGGCGGAGATCGAGCGCCTCTATGCCTCTGGCGATGGAGGCGGCATCGCGTTTGCCCCGTTTCAGCTCGATACCGGCCTGTTCCGCGGAATCCGCCGCGGCGGGGAATTGGTGGCCGTGGCCGGCGTCCAGGTGGTCTCGTACCAGGAGAGCGTGGCCGCGGCCGGAAACATCTTTACCCATCCAAGCTGCCGCGGCGAAGGTCTGGCGCAGACCGTCACGTCAGCCGTAGTGGCGGCGTTGCGAAAGGCCGGCATCCAAACCATCGGCCTCAACGTGGCCAGCGCCAACACCGCGGCCATCCACGCCTATGAGCGCATCGGATTCCGCACGCGAGACCGCTACTATGAAGGACCCAGTGACCGGACTCGGGTCGTATCATCTTGTAAGTAACGTATTTTCAATTACTTACGATTTTCCCCGTGACCGGCGTCCCGGTCACTTTTTCAGTTTTAGCCCGCCGCCATCCCGCGTGGCACACTGAGAGGAGCATGAAATCGCAGCACGCACTCCCGGCGGCGGCACTGTGCCTCGCGATCACCCTGCTCTTCGCCCAAGCGCCCACCGCGCCACTGGCGCCCATCGATCCCCAGAAAGTCCAGGACCAGGACGCCATGACGTGGGCCGACTACCACCCCATTCCCGGCGTCGACTGGGCCGACCCGTCGCTCGTGCCCACCAAGAAGAACTTCAAAATCGCCCTCGTCGCCGTCGACTTCGACGACCAGCCGTTTGTGGTGACCCTGCCCAAAAAGTCCGACCTCTTCGGCAACCCGCAGATCGACCCCATTGCGCGCGCCGAGGTTCCGCAATTCTACGCGGACTTCTACAACAAACCGTCGGCCATCAACCACGGGCACACTATCAACGGCTACTGGATGGAGCAATCGCGCGGCCGGGTGGGGATCGGGAGGATCGACGCCTTCGGCCCCTACCGCATGCCCAAAAAACTGTTCCAGTACGGTCTCAACGAGTGGGGACAGGCGGGCGGAGCGCCCTCGGGCTACGCCGCCGACGGCCGCCTGGAACCCGATGCCGACGCCCTGTGGCGCGCCGATGCCGGCGATATCAAGTCGAAGTACGATATCGTGCTGCGCATCTATGCCGGCTACGACGAAACCAGCGTCTGGCAGGAATTCGGCGAGATGAAGTTTCAGACCAAAGAGGACATCCCGCCGGAGTGGGGCAATCCGGACGCCACCAAGCCGCGCTGGGTGCCCACGCGTTACGAACCCTGGACCAGTTGGAAAGCCGGCCAGATGCAATGGGGCCTTTCCTCGGTGCGGCAGGGAGAAAGTTCCGGCACCATCACGCATGAGATCGTGCACTTCGCCTTCCGCGTGGGCGACAACAACAACAATCCCTACGAGCAGCCGTACCATCGCGCGGGTTCCGGCCCATGGGACGTCATGGACCGCGGCGCGTTCAACGGCCCCGGAGGACCGCACAGCCGCTGGGTGGTTCCGGCGATCCAGGGAGCGTCCATGCCCGCCGGCCTCATGCTACGCAGCAAGATCAAGTTCGGATTCGTGAAGGACGAGACCATCCTCAAACTCAGCCGCAACGGCCTGGCCGCCTCCGGGTTGGCCGTCGGCACGGTGACGGCGCGGGCCGTGGAACCCCCGCCGGGAAGCCTCGCCGGAATCACCGTCAAGTTGGACGGCGATGCGCCCCAGGACAAAACGCCGGCGGACGATTGGGACCGGAATCCGCTCTCGGCCGGGCGTCCGGCTTTCAACTTCTACTCCGTGGAAGTGGTGCAGCGCATCGGTTACGACTCCTTCACGCCGGACAACGGCGTGCTGATCGCGAAGAACAAGGATCGCGAGGACGGAAACTCTTTCGCGCCCGAAGGCGCCCGGCGCGGCGAGGGCGGCAAGACCGGCTACAACTGCTTCACCTGGGTGATCGACGCGCATCCCGAGGACATCAACATGCTCGACTTCAGGCGTCCGCACGGGGAACCGGTGATGCGCACCATCGCCGACTACCGCCAGCTCAACGACGCCCTGTTCCACGCCGGCCTGAATTCCGGCAGCCAGTTCGAGTGGGAAGACACGCCCAACCGGCTGCACTTCTACGCGATCGACGCGCACCGGGACGCGCAGGGCATTCTCTCGTACGACGTGGCCGTGCGTTCGCTCGACGGCTCCGGTCCGCAGAAGCGCGGCGTGTCGCTGGCGGGTCCCGCCACGGCGGAGATGCCGAATTCCGCCAGCCTGTCTTTCACCCTCCGCAATACCGGAGCGCCCGCGGAAAAGGCGCCATCGCCGCACCTCAACCGGGACGTCTACCGGCTGAGCGTCTCCGTGCAGGGGACCGGCTGGTCGGCGCAACTCCTCAATGCGCTGGCCGCCGCGCAGTTCGGCGATTCGCAATCCATCCCGGTCTACGTGACGCGCACTCTTGGGAGCGCCTCCGCGGCGACGGTCACCCTGACGGCGGTGTCGGAGAGCGACCCCACCAAGATCGCGACGGCAGTTTGCAAGCTGACGGCGACGCAAAGCGGGCGCTGATCCGCGGCACGCGGTGGGCTGGCCTCCGCGCACGCAAACCGGGAAGGTTTTGGAGCGCGCCGCCCGAAGAGTGGACCTCCCGCCGCGTGTGGAGCGGCAAAGACCTGCCCGCCGGCCTCGCCATTTGGGCCGGGCAGACAACCCCGTCTTGCGCGGGCGAAGACGGCTCCCGGAAGAAAAGCTGTAACTCGCAGGACCAAAGGGCGGCGCTTTGGCTTATCCTGAATGGAACCTGGAAATCCAAAATGGAGATTCCGGACAACGCTCAATGGATATGCATAAAGCCTTGAACCATCCGTCGCGCAACGGGGGGGACGTTCCATCCTCAGCCCAGAGCAGACGCGCCTTTGGCCGTTCCGTGTTGGCGGGCGCGGCTTCCACGCTCTTGGCGAGGCCGCTTTGGCCCGAAGCGCCGGTGAGAACGCTGAAGCTCCAATCCGCTACGGACCGGCGGATCCCGGTTGACTTCGTTGGGTTCAGCTACGAAACCATCCAATTGGCGGATCCATCTTTCTTTGCCGCCGACAATCGTGAGCTGGTGGCCCTCTTTCGCGCTCTTTCTCCGCAAGGCGTGCTGCGCATCGGAGGAAACTCGAGCGAATTCTGTTGGTGGCGGACCCGCCCGGATCAACCGCCGCCGCCCGATCCCAGTTCGGCGGGCAATGGCAACAATTGGATGCCGCACAGCTTGACTGCTATCCAGCCGGTAGCGGTGGACCGTCTGGCGGGGTTTCTGGACGCCACCGGCTGGAAGGTTATCTACGGTCTCAATTTGGGAACGGGGACACCGGAACGTGCCGCGGAGGAGAGTTCCTATGTCTCGCGGGTACTGGGTCCACGGTTGTTGTATTTCCAGATCGGCAACGAGCCGGAGTACTATCGCGATGCCGTCAATGGCCTCCGCCCGGCCGATTGGAATTTTGAAAAGTACCTGGCGCAGTGGGCGGCCATCGCGCGCGCCGTGCTCGAACGCGTGCCCGGAGCACGCTTCGGTGGCCCGGATGTCGGTTCGAACGCCTCCTGGGTGGTGCGTTTCGCTCAAGAGGCGCCGAAGTTGTTTCCGGAGCGTATTGTCGCATGTACGGGCCACTACTACGCCGAGGGTCCGCCTGATAACCCGGCGGTCACCGTCGCACGGTTGCTCGCCCCGGACCCGCGTATCGACCGCGACCTCCCGCGGATTGTGGAAGCCGCGGGGAGCGCCGGCATCCATTACCGGATGACAGAGGGGAATTCCTGCTACCGGGGCGGCAAGCCTGGCATGAGCAATGCGTTCTGCTCCGCGCTCTGGGCCGCCGATTACATGTTGAAGCTCGCGAGCTATGGATGCGTGGGAGTCAATCTGCACGGGGGCGGTTCCAAACAGATCCGCGATTCGTTGGGCGGTCATTTGCCGGGCGAATCGCTCGACCCGACGGCGGCAACCGTGGCGAAGGAAGGCAGCTTCTATACGCCCATCGCCGGCAGCCGCGAATCCGGCTTCAGGGCG
>Ga0326728_10019464_pt1 | contig 13165 bp, 10 predicted proteins | sample MB3enrmetagenome_FD_207602 | JGI IMG/M metagenome (GOLD analysis project Ga0326728, IMG submission 207602) | Lab enriched peat soil microbial communities from McLean, Ithaca, NY, United States - MB31MN | ecosystem: Environmental > Terrestrial > Soil > Wetlands > Peat | place: USA: New York...
GCCGTTGTACTGAAAGAAGCTTCTCGCTGCCAGCTCCTAGCTTCTAGCGAACGAGTTCATGGTTGCTAGCAGCCAGTCGCCAGAAGCGAGGAACTGCCCTTGATCACCGACTGCCACATCCACATCGAACCGCTCGAACTATTCAAGCCGCACGCGCTTGAATTGTTGAAGCGCAAGCGCGCCAATTTCGACGAGATCGTCGAATATTGCCGCTCGCCCAAGGCCTTCCTGCAGTATCTGGACGGTTGCGGCGTTGACCGTGCTGCGCTGATCAACTACGTAGCTCCGGAAGTGATCGGCTTGACATCCGCGGTCAATCAGTTCGTCGCCGATTACACGAAGCACGATCCCAAGCGCCTGATCTCCTGTGGCAGCCTGCACCCGCGGCACACCACCAACATCATGGCGGATGTCGAGCACATTTTGCGGCTCGGCCTTCGCATGATCAAGATCCATCCGCCGCATCAACTGCTGTTTCCCAACGATTATCTGAACGGAGTGAAGGAACTCGAAATCATCTACCGGGCGGCCGAAGCGAATGGAATCCCCGTCATGTTCCACACCGGGACGTCGATTTTTCCTGGTGCGCGCAATAAATATGGCGATCCGATCTACGTCGACGATGTTGCGGTCGATTTCCCCAAGCTCAAAATCCTGCTGGCACACGGCGGCCGGCCACTCTGGATGCACACCGCGTTTTTTCTTGTCCGGCGGCATCCGAACGTCTATCTCGACATCAGCGGCATTCCGCCGAAAACGCTGCTGAAGTGTTTTCCACGGCTGGGCGAGATTGCGCACAAGACGCTGTTTGGCACCGACTGGCCGGGCCCGGGCGTTCCAGACGTCAAGCGGAATCTTGAGGAGTTCAAGGCTCTGCCCATTGGCGACGAGATGCGAGAGCAGATCCTGAGCAAGACCGCGGCCTCGCTCTGGCCGGAATGAGTTGCCCGCGATCTTTACGCGGCCTCCGTGATAAGTTGCGGCTCGCGGGGTTTACGTTTTGTCCTGCCACAGGCCGATCGTATTGCCCTCGGGGTCGGCGAACCAGGCGAAGGTGCCGGTCGGAATCGCGACTGGCGGCACCAGCGTTTTTCCGCCCAGCGAACTGGCCCTCTCCAGGCAGGCCTTCACGTCGTCTACCTTGACGTAGAAGATCGTGTAATTGTGCGGTTCGTGTCCCAGGGCGGTGATGTGGCCGCCGATGTCGCTCCCGGTTCCGATTAAGGTAGCGGGACCGGCTTCGTCCATCTTCCAGTCGAACAGCTCGTTGAAAAACTCCTTGGTTTTGGCACGGTCGCGGCAGCCAATCTCAAAGTGGCAGATAGGGTTCGGCATGGTCATCGGTCCTTTCGTGGGCGAGATTTTACCACTTACGCGGGGGCCATGAGGTTAACCACCTGAGAATGGCGAGAATAGCCCACTGCGCGTGGAAACTGCCGCCAGGTTGGCGTATAAAAGAAGGGTTGCGCTCGGGCGCGTTTTTGCGCGGACGAGCGACCGAAGTCCATCCGAAATGCCAGCGAGGAGCCATGTCCAGCGTTACCAACCTGCACGCCCCCAAAGGACTCGAAGGGGTTGTCGCTACCACGTCCAGCATCTGCTACATCGACGGTGAGCAGGGAGTGCTCGCCTATCGCGGGTATGACATCCACGATCTGGCCGACCACTCCACCTTTGAGGAAGTCTGCTACCTGCTCTGGTTCGGGCATTTGCCCAATGCCGACGAACTTCAGCACCTCAGGTGGCGCATGGCGGAAGAGCGCAAGCTCGACGCATCGATTTTTTATCGGCTGCAACTGGTGCCCCAACACGTCCCCCCCATGGACATGCTGCGCACGCTGGTGTCCGCACTTTCTTATTACGACCCGGAGTATGACAAGAACGATCACGACGCCAACATCAACAAGGCCATCCGTCTGACGTCGCAGTTGCCGATGCTGGTAGCGAACTACGACCGTATTCGCAAAGGCAAGCCGACTGTCGCGCCGGACCGCGACCTCTCGCACGCGGCCAATTTCCTATTGATGCTCAATGGCTCCGCGCCCTCCAAAACCGCCGAGCGGGCGCTGGATATCGCACTGATCCTGCACGCCGACCATGAACTGAACGCTTCCACCTTCGTGGCCCGGGTCACAGCCGCAACGCTTTCCGATATGCATTCCGCCGTGACCTCCGCCATCGGCACGCTCAAGGGGCCGCTGCATGGCGGCGCCAACGAGGCCGTCTTCAAAATCCTCAAGGAAATCGACGCCAACGGCGCCGACCCGGTCGAATACGTCAAAGGGTTGCTGGCCCAGAAGAAGAAAATCCCTGGCTTCGGACACCGCGTGTACCACACGGAAGATCCGCGCTCCACGCACCTGCGGCAGATGTCGCGCGACCTCGGCCATTCGAGCGGCGATCCCAAGTGGTTCGAATACTCGCAAAAGATCGAAGACTTCGTAAAGGCGGATAAGAAGATCAACGCCAACGTGGATTTCTATTCGGCTTCCACCTACCACACCCTGGGCATCGATGTGGACCTGTTCACGCCCATCTTCGCGGTCGCGCGGGTCGGCGGCTGGACGGCGCACATCATCGAACAACTGGACAATAACCGGCTGATCCGCCCGCGCGCCGATTACATTGGCCCGGCGTATCCACAAAAGTACGTGAAGGTGGAGAAGCGCTGACAGGAGCTGCTGATTTGCTGTAGAGACGCGGCTTGCCGCGTCTCCTGTTGCGTTCGAGAAAGACGGGGCAAGCCCCGTCTCTACACCTGCACCGAACCGCCCTTCAACATCAGTACAATAGAAGGCACCATGATGCGACGGGTCTATCTCGACAACAACGCAACGACGCCGGTGCTGCCCGAGGTGCTGGAGGCCATGTGGCCTTACTTTGTCGAGCACTTTGGCAACGCGTCTTCCATCCACCATCATGGGCAGGAGACGAGGGCCGCGGTCGAGCGTGCCCGCGAATCGGTAGCTGCTCTGCTGGGCTGCCGCGCCTCGGAGGTTGTATTTACCAGCGGCGGCACGGAAGGCGACAATCTTGCGGTTTTTGGTGTGATGAAGGATGGTGTGAGGAATCACGGCCTGGCGCGGTCGGGCGACCACGTCATTACCTCGACCATTGAACATCACGCCGTACTCAATGCCTGCAAGCATCTCGCAACACAGGGATGCGAAGTCACGTACATCCCGGTGGATGGCCGCGGTCTGGTGGATCCGGCGGATGTGAAGCGAGCGCTCCGGCCGAATACGAAGTTGATCACGATCATGTTCGCTAACAACGAGACTGGCGTCCTGCAACCCGTCGCCGAGATGGGAAAGATTGCAGCCGAAGCCGACGTTTACTTTCACACCGACGCTGTGCAAGCGGCGGGGAAGATTCCGATCGACGTCGACCAAATCGGGTGCGACCTACTGACTATCTCTGGCCACAAGTTTCACGGGCCGCAAGGTGTGGGCGCGGTCTACGTCCGCAAGGGAACTCAGCTTGAGCCGATGCTCTATGGCGGAAGTCATGAACGCTCGCGCCGCGCTGGAACGGAGAACGTTCCGGGCATTGTAGGTTTGGGCAAGGTTGCCGAGTTAGCGGTCGCGGGCTTCGAATGCGGCGGCGATCTTAAGATGGACGATCTTAGGATGGACGATCGGAAGATGGCGGCTGCGCGTGACCATCTGGAACGGAAACTGCTCGAGATCGAAGCCACCGGCTTAAACGGTGAAGGCGCGCCCCGCGTGCCGAATACGACCAATATTTATTTTGATGGCATCGACGGTGAAGCCCTGGTCATCGCGCTGGACTTGAAGGGACTGGCAGTCTCGACCGGCGCGGCGTGCTCCTCCGGAGCGATCGAACCGTCGCACGTGCTGAGCGCAATGGGGTTGCGTCCCGAGCGTGCGAAGGCCAGTATTCGCTTCAGTCTGGGAAAACAAAACACGGTGGAGGATGTGGACTTCGCCCTGGGCCTGATTCCAGAAACGGTCGCGCGTTTGCGAGAGTTGTCGCCGGTGTGGCCGAAGAGCGCCGTTAGCACTTAGCATTTAGCACTTAGCCAAATCGGAATCGTGAACGGCTAACTGCTAAGTGCCAACTGCTAAATGCTGGCTCCCGAGACCATCGCCGTCGCCATGTCGGGAGGAGTCGACTCCTCGACCGTTGCGGCCATGCTGCGTGCCGAAGGGCGCAACGTCATCGGCTTGACCATGCAACTGTGGAATCAGCGACGTCTTGCCGGACACGAAGGCATGCCGGAATCCGTCCAAGGCCGCTGCTGTTCGATCGACGATGTCTACGATGCTCGCCGTGTTGCCGAGACCCTGGGCATCCCTTACTATGTGGTCAATCACGAAGAGCGTTTTGAGCGCGATGTGGTGCGGCCGTTCGTCGAGGAGTATCTGGCCGGACGCACGCCGATCCCTTGCAGTCTCTGCAACAATCACTTGAAGTTTGACCAGCTTCTTGTTGTGGCGCGGCAGATTGGCGCCGATCGGATTGCTACCGGGCACTACGCCCAGGTGGTCTTTGACGCGCCGCTCAATCGCTGGTTGCTGAAGCGTCCGGCGGACAAGTCCAAAGACCAGACTTACTTCCTCTTCGGCCTCACGCAGGAGCAACTGAGCCGTACCCTGTTCCCGCTCGGCGGCATGACCAAGCCGGAGGTGCGCGAACTTGCCCGCAAGCACGGCCTGATGATCGCGGAAAAGCCGGACTCGCAGGAAATCTGCTTTGTCCCCGGCGGCGACTATAAGCGCTTTCTCGAGGCCTATCTCGCCGAGCAGGGAGACAGGCCGACACGAATTTCCGGTGAGAAGATTGCGGGCGAGATGGTGACGACCGACGGTAAAGTGATCGGCGAGCACGCCGGCGTGCACAACTTCACGGTCGGCCAGCGCAAGGGACTGGGCGTGGCCACGGGCTCGCCTCTCTACGTGATTCAAATCAAGAACGACACGCGGCAAGTGGTGGTCGGCAAGGACGAGGAGCTTTACTCGCGCACGCTTCGAGCTCGCCGCGTAAACCTGATTTCGACGGCCGAGCTGCGCCAGCCCATGCGGGTTGCAGTGAAGATCCGCCACAAGCATCAACCCGCACCAGCCACGATTGAGTCAGCCGGGCGGGACGAAGTCCGAGTGACCTTTGACCAGCCGCAGCGCGCGCTCACTCCCGGGCAGGCCGCCGTTTTTTATGATGGCGACATGGTTGTCGGCGGCGGCTGGATCGAAAACTCCCCGCGGTAAGACCTTAACAGCCTGTGGCGAAACTCCGGCGCCAAGAGCCAGCGCCTGAAGGCGCTCTCATTACACGGCACTTACGGTATGCCTGAAGGCATACCCTGATACAGATTTTACTTGCACCACGGGCTGTTAAAGGTGGAGTGAGGGGCGTCCCCGCCCGGCTGGACGGGCTAGACGCCCGTCGCTCCACCGCAAGATTACTTAGCATTAGTTACTCACGATTACTTTTTCACAAATGCATAGCACCTTCGTGGACTAGACCTGCTGATGAAGCAGAGTTAGGTTAGTTCACGGCGGGACCTTCGTAGTCTCTCCCCAGTAAAAGGTCCGGCGTGGGGAGCGATGGAATGAAACTCTGGCATCTGTGTTATGCGGCATTGGGAATTGCGGTGGCGCGCTGGGTTTTTAAGCGTCAACCAATGCGGGTAACCGATCCGATCGCCCGTTTCCGTACTTCTGGCCTGCTGTAAGTAGCGATTGGCGAAAAGGGATTAGGCGCGCCCCGTTGCGCGTCGCTTCGATTCGAGCGCGTCCAAGCCCCTTTCGCCAACGCCGCTGTCCCGTCCCCGGAAGTGCTAGCCCTTCCGTGTCCCTTCGGTAACTTCTTTTCCCTTCCATCTCGCCTAAACTTTGCATGAGGCCCCACTGAGCCCGCATGTGCCGCTCAGCGACCGAGATCATGCGATCCCGATTCCCCAGCTTACGATTGGTGGCGCTCTGTGCGCTGCTCGCTGTGCCGCTGTTCGCGTTGCCGGCTGCGGCGCAAGAAGATGCCCCCTCGCTCGGCGACCTCGCCCGCAACCTGCGTAAAGACAAAGCGCAGCAACAGCCTCAACAACCGCCGAGCCCGGCTCGTACTGTTATCGATAACGACAATCTGGCCCAGGTTATGGAGGACGCCAAGAAGGCACGGCCGGTCAAACAGGACAAGACCGTGTTTTCCATCGACCCTGCCAGCAATACCCTCAAAGTATCGGCACCCGATGTAACCTGCAGTCTTTCATTCAACGCCCGGGCCAGTTCGCTGTTGATCAAGCCGGTCCTGATCGAAGACCTGCCGCTCACCGAGTTGCTCAAGCTCGACGGCCCCGGTTCCATTCAGGATGAAAGTCTCGAGCTCCAAGTATTCAATGGAACCGACTGGGACATTCGCGAAATCACCATTGGCCTGACGCTCGAACGCAGACCTGGAGAGAACGCGGAAGTGGCCGCGCGTGCGCGCGTGATTCCTGCCGCACAGGGCATGGCGCCAATCGCCGTCGAGCGGCGTTCCGACGTAACCCTCCTCTATCACCTCAAGGCCGCGGCCAAGCCCTTCAGCACAACCGCCTTTCACGAAAACATCGGGATCACCCCCGGCCCCGATGAAGATTGGCGATGGTCGATCGTAGAAGCCAAGGGAATCCGGCCGTCGCAAGCACAGTCGACGCCCGATTCGCTGCCCGACCCGCTGTTTGCCGCTCCGTCGTTGTTACTGCCGAACTCGAATCAGCCGCCGCTTGCGCCAACTCCGCCCGCAATTCCGGACAAGGCGACGCAGGACAAGCCGAGTCTCGACAAATCCTCGAGCCTGGGGGCAACTCCACAACGATAAGAAGCTTGAACCACAGAGGAGCACCGAAAGCGGCGGTTGCCGCTCGGTTCCTCTGAATCCGCAGTGGTTGAGATTTTCAGCAGCGCGTCAGGATGCGTTCACGTCAATCGCCGGCAGGAAGCGCGGCTTCTTACGGGCTTTCGTCAACTGCTCGAACGAATAGGCGATCTTGAGCAGGGTCGGTTCGCTCCAGGCGCGTCCGAAGAAAGAGATGCCGACCGGCAGTCCCCAGAGAGAGCCGGCTGTCACGGTGATGTTGGGATAGCCGGCGACGGCAGCAGCGCTCGAACTGCCTCCGGCGTCGTGATCGCCATTGATCAGGTCAGTGACCCAGGCAGGCCCCCCCGTGGGAGCGACGAGCGCGTCGAGTTTGAATTTGTCCATGATGAAGTCGATGCCCTCGGAGCGGCTGAACTGGTGATTCAAGGCCAGCGCGTCGAGATATTCCTTCGAAGTGAGCGGGCCTTTCTGTTCCGACTTAAGAAAAATGTCCTGCCCGAAGTAGGGCATCTCCCGGCCGCGATTGAGTTCGTTGAACTCAATCACATCTTTCAGACTCTTAACCGGAGAGTCAAGGCGGCGAGCCAGATAGGCCGCAAGGTCGGCCTTGAGTTCGTAGTAGAAGACCATGAGTTCGCTTTCGTCGAATTTGCCAATGGTGGGAACGTCGGCGGGATCGACGATCTCCGCGCCCGCGCGCTTCATCTCGCCGAGGAGTGAGTCCATGAGTTGGTCGACGGCATCGTTGAAGCCGAAATACTTGCGCACCACTCCCAGGCGCGCGCCGTTCAGTCCCGCGGGATCGAGAAATTTCGTGTAGTCGGTGAACAGCTTGCCCTGATTGTTAGCAGTTGCGGGATCTTCTGTATCCGCTCCAGCCATAGCTCCGAGAAGAATGGCGACATCCCGCACCGTGCGCGCCATCGGGCCAGCCGTGTCCTGACTGTGCGAGATCGGAACGATGCCGGTGCGGCTGATAAGTCCAACTGTAGGTTTGAGCCCGGCCAGACCATTCGCGGAAGAAGGACAGAGCACCGACCCATCCGTCTCTGTGCCCACACCGGCAACGCAGAGATTCGCGGAGACAGCAGCCCCGGTGCCGGAACTGGATCCGCACGGATTGCGGTCGAGAGCATAAGGGTTGCGAGTAAGGCCGCCGCGGCCGCTCCAGCCGCTGGTGGAATGACTGGAGCGAATGTTGGCCCACTCACTAAGGTTTGTCTTGCCCAGGATCACGGCGCCGGCCCTGCGCAACCGCGCGGCGACAAAGGCATCGCTCGGAGGTCGCGATCCCACGAGCGCCAGCGATCCCGCGGTGGTGCTCATGCGGTCCGAGGTATCGATGTTGTCCTTGATGAGGACTGGAATGCCATGCAGCGGCCCGCGCGGCCCCGTCGACTTACGCTCCTGGTCGAGCGCGCCGGCAATCTGGAGAGCATCGGGGTTGAGCTCGATGACGGAGTTGACCCTGGGGCCGGCTTTGTCGATCTCCTGAATACGAGCCTGGTATTTCTCGGTCAGAGAGCGGGAAGAATACTGGCCGGACTGGAAAGCCTTCTGGAGATCGTCAATCGTGATCTCATCGAGTTCGAAGTCCCTCTCAAAATTCACGGCCGGCGCGGCGGGCGCAGGCGCAGGATCGACAACGCGAGCCGAGCCGAGCGCCGGATAGGCAGCCGTGGCAAGAGTCGCGGTCACCCCGGTGCGAAGAAAGTTGCGGCGCGAGTTGAACTTCGGGGGAAGGGAATCGGCAGACATCAAGGCTCCTGCGACGTGAATGATTGGGATGCAAGTCCCGACCGGGAATCTTACGAAGAGGGCGCGAGAAAGGCAAACGCAGCTTGCCGGCGTTTGCGCCGCGTCGGGAACGCCTTCGAAATGGCGAACACGTTCTCGTATCTCTATGATAGCCACGCACTAAATCCTTACGGATCCTAATCTTCTGAAACTTTAATGGTCACCCTGAGGGGTGACTTTTCTCACATAGGCGCACTCCACGCGTCACAGACGCTCACGCCTTTCGAGCCTAACTTGAAGAGTGGAGCCGCATGTGGAGGAAAGCGTCTTACATCAGCACAGAGCTGAGCCCTACCCTATTGAATTCCTGGCCCACACCCATTTAGCCGATTGTTATCAATGCGGTAAGTGCACGGCGGGGTGTCCGGTTTCCGTCCATATGGATCTGGCGCCGAACCAACTCCTACGGCTGGTGCAACTAGGGCAGACGGACGCCGCCTTGCGCTCGCAAGCTATCTGGGAATGTGTATCGTGCCAGACCTGCACCACGCGCTGCCCCAAAGAGGTGGATTGCGCCGGCGTGATGGACGCACTGCGTGAGACCTCGCTGGCCCACGGCATGGGAGCGCCTGCGCAGCAGCCGGTGGTTTCCTTTCAGAAAGCGTTTCTCGACAACATCCGCCGCAACGGACGCCTCAACGAGTTGGAGTTGATCGCCCGCTTCAAAGCCGACGTCTTGTTCCGCACGGGGAGGCTCGCGTTCCTGTTCAAAGATGCCAGCCTGGCCCCGCAGTTAGGCAAACGCAAGAAACTCCACCTCCTTCCGGAAAAAGCGCGCGACCGCAAGGTGGTTGAGCGTATTTTCGCGCGTTGCTCGAACCAGGCAGACCAATGAACATCGGCTACTATCCCGGGTGCGCGCTGCACGGATCGTCGAACGACTATGAGCAGTCGCTGCGCGCCTGCCTGGGCGCTTTGGATGTCCAGCTCCAGGAAGTCAAAGACTGGATCTGCTGCGGCGCCACCGCGGCGCACTCGCTCAACCACAAGCTTTCCCTGGCGCTGCCCGCGCGCAACCTCGCCTTGGCAGAGCGGGATGGTTTCCAGCAGCTATTCGCGCCCTGCCCGCTCTGCTCCATGCAGTTGTTGAAGGTGCAAAAAGCGGTGAAGGAGAACGGTCTCCGCGAAGAACTTTCGCAGATCATTGAGGCGGATGTCCGGGGCGACGGCCAGGTTCTAAACCTGATCCAGCTGTTCGAGCGGGTGGGGTTGGATCGATTGAAGGCGGCGGTTAAGGAGCCACTGAAATCGGTCACGGCAGCGTGTTACTACGGCTGCCTGCTGACCCGCCCGCCGGATGTCGTGCACTTCGACGATTTCGAGCAGCCGAGATCCATGGAAGCGGTGCTCGCCGTGTTGGGCGCCAAAACGGTCGATTGGAGCTACAAGACAGAATGCTGCGGCGCGGGCATGACCATGGCCAGCGAGGGCACGGTCCTCGAGCTGGCCCACAAGATTCTCTCCAACGCCGCCGATCATGGCGCCAATTGTCTGGTGGTGGCCTGTCCCATGTGCCACGTCAACCTTGACATGAAGCAGGCGGCGGTGGAGCGGCGCTACGGAAAGAAATTGGACATGGTGATTTACTACCTCTCCGATCTGGTCGGATTGGCACTGGGTCTGTCCGGCGAGCAGTTGGGCGTCAACCGGCATTTTGTGACCAAGGCTTAAGGCAATGTCGAGAATTGGTGTCTTCACGTGCTGGTGCGGTGAAAACATCGCCCGCACCGTGGACGTGGACGAAGTCGCAAAGCAGGTGGCCGGATTCCCCGGCGTGCGCTGCTCTGTGAACTATAAGTACATGTGCTCCGATCCGGGGCAGGCGATGGTGCGCGAGAAGATCGCCTCGGAAAAGCTGGATGGCGTGGTGGTGGCCTCCTGCTCGCCCCACATGCACCTGAAGACCTTCCGCAAAGCGGCCCAGGCGGCCGGGTTAAATCCATATCTGGTCGAGATGGCCAACATCCGCGAGCAGTGCTCGTGGGTGCATCACGATCGCACGCAGGCTACCGCCAAAGCCATCGACATCATCCGGCTCTCGGTCGAAAAAGTGCGGAACGACACTGCCCTCGAACCGATTCGCGTTCCGGTCACGCGGCGCGCGCTGGTGATTGGCGGCGGAGTTGCCGGCATCCAGGCGGCGCTCGACATCGCCGATGCCGGTTACGAAGTTGTGATGGTGGAGCGGGAACCCTCCATCGGCGGCAAGATGGCTGGGTTGTCGGAGACCTTCCCCACGCTGGATTGCTCGCAGTGCATTCTGACCCCGCGCATGGTAGAGGTGGGCCAGCATCCCCGCATCAAGCTCTACAGCTATTCGGAAGTCGAAACGGTGGACGGATTCGTAGGCAACTTCAAGATCACCATCCGCCAGAAGGCTCGCTACGTCGATACCAGCAAGTGCACCGGCTGCGGCGAGTGCTGGACCGTCTGCCCGCTGAAGCGAAATCCCAGCGAATTCGACTTCGGGATGGGGATGCGTCCGGCGATTTACATTCCATTCCCGCAGGCGGTTCCGGCGCGCCCTGTGATTGACAAGAAAGTTTGCGCCAAGCTCATCCGCAATGGTTGCGGGTTGTGCGAGAAGAAGTGCAAGGCCGAAGCTATCAACTTCAAGGATGAGGACAAGCTGGTCGAGGAGAAAGTGGGCACAGTGGTCGTGGCCACCGGTTACCGGCTCTACAGCATCTCCAAGGAGCAGGACAAAGCCTCTCTGACCGGCTACGGCGAGTACGGTTACGGCAAGTACAAGGACGTGATCGATTCGCTCCAGTTTGAGCGCCTGGTGTCGGCTTCCGGCCCAACCAACGGCGTGCTCAAGCGGCCGTCCGATGGCGCGATTCCCAAGAATGTGGTTTTCATCAGTTGCGTGGGCTCGCGCGACAACGCCAAGGGCCTGCCGTATTGCAGCAAGATCTGCTGCATGTACACGGCCAAGCATTCCATGCTTTACAAGCACAAGGTGCACGACGGACAGGCGCACGTCTTCTACATGGACATTCGCTCCGGGGGCAAGGGATATGACGAGTTCGTGCGCCGCGCCATCGAGCAGGACGGAGCCAGGTACTACCGCGGCCGGGTTTCCAAGATTACGGAAGAAAAGGGCAAGCTGATCGTCCGCGGGGCGGACACGCTGGCGGGATTTCCCGTAACCATCGAAGCGGACCTGGTGGTGCTGGCTGCCGCCATGCGTCCTGCCGAGGGCATCGAGGAACTGGCGCAGAAGCTGAACATCGGCTGCGACGAGTTCGGATTCCTGATGGAGTCGCACCCCAAACTGCGTCCGGTCGAAACCAATACTGCCGGGATTTTCATCGCGGGTGCATGCCAAGCGCCGAAAGACATTCCTGAGGCGGTGGCGCAGGCCTCGGCGGCCGCCAGCAAAGTGCAAGTTATGCTGGCGGCGGATGAGCTCACGCGCGAGCCGGAAATCGCCGCCATCAATGAGCAGACTTGCGCCGCGTGCTTCACCTGCGTCCACACCTGCCCCTACCACGCGATTGAGCGCGCCGAAGTGCGCACCGGAAGAGGAGTATTCATCAAGCGTACCGCCAGAGTGAATGCGGGATTGTGCATGGGCTGCGGCACCTGCGTTTCCGTCTGCCCGTCGAAGAGTGCCGACCTGCTGGGATTCACCGATCAGGAGGTCTACGCGATGGTCGAGAGTCTGGTATGAGCGAGACGAACCGGTTCGAGCCGAAGATCGTTGCCTACGTGTGTAACTGGTGTACCTACCTGGGGGCCGACCTCGCGGGCACAACCCGTCTCGAATATCCGCCCAACGTGCGCATCATCCGGCTGCCTTGCACGGGCCGAATCGACTTCAACCTGATCGTCAAAGGATTCGAAATTGGCGCCGATGCCGTGCTCGTCTCCGGCTGCCACCCAGGTGATTGCCACTACACTGCTGGTAACTATCACGCGCGCCGCCGCTGGATTCTGTTTCGCGAATTGTTGGACACGTTGGGCTTCGACCTGCGCCGGATTCACTTCACCTGGATTTCGGCGGCGGAAGGGAAGAAGTGGCAGCAGGTCATCACCGAGCTTACCGAGGAGACCCGGCAGCTGGGGCCGTACACCGATCTCTATACCAACGGCACGGGCAAAGACCTCCCGATGGGCGCGCCCGCTCCGTTTGAAACGAACACTTTGGCCGCCGAGCCCGTGCTGCGCGAGCGCGGCCGCAAACTGCTGGCCGAGGGCACGGTGAAAGTCGTTATCGGATACGGAGCGCGCGGGCCCGTGATGGTGCGGCGTCCGGAAGACGCAGACCGTCTGGTCTGGAACAACCGCTGCGTCAGCAATCTCACCGCTTACTTGAAGCGCAAAGAAGTCAAAGCCCTGGGCAAGCCCGCAGTCGTGGTGAAACCCTGCGACGAGAAGTCGCTGGTGGTTCTGGAAAAAGAATCGCAACTGGAGCGCAAAGACATTCACGTGATCGGGATGGCCTGCGAAGGCGTGGGCGAACCCAAGTGCACTTTCTGCACCGCCCGCACTCCGCGATTTGCCGATGAAATCCTCGGCGAGCCGGCCGGTCCAAAAACGCAGG
>Ga0326728_10019466_pt1 | contig 13165 bp, 12 predicted proteins | sample MB3enrmetagenome_FD_207602 | JGI IMG/M metagenome (GOLD analysis project Ga0326728, IMG submission 207602) | Lab enriched peat soil microbial communities from McLean, Ithaca, NY, United States - MB31MN | ecosystem: Environmental > Terrestrial > Soil > Wetlands > Peat | place: USA: New York...
ATGCGCATGCACGGCGGCGCGCTGCGGCTCGACGACAACAACCCCGGCCTCAAGGTGACCGCGACCCTGCCGGCGGCGGAAGCGGCGCGCCTGCCCGCCCCGCAGGCGGCGGCGTGAGCGCCGCCCATTCCTGCCCACAGGGGGCGGCGTGAACGCCGCCCTTGGCGAGCGCCTGCGTGGCGCGCCGCGGCTCGCTGCGCCGGCTCAGGCGGGCAAGCGGCTCGACTCGCTGCTGCGCGACCCGCGCGCCGAAGCGCTGGCGCCGCTGGTCGAGGCCGAGGCGACGCGCGCGCTGCTCGCCGGGATCGCCGACCACTCGCCTTATCTGTGGTCGCTGATCGCCGAGGACCCCGGTCGACTCGCGCGTCTCCTCGCCGCGCCGCCCGAGGACGCGTTGGCGGCGCTGATCGAACGCGTCGCGGCGCGCCGCGACCACGACGAGGACGAACTCAAACGCGCGCTGCGGCGCGCCAAGCGCGAGGCGGCGCTGCTGATCGCGCTCGCCGACCTCGGCGGGGTCTGGGACGTCGTCGGGACGACCGAGGCGCTGACCCGTTTCGCCGACGCCGCGGTCGGCGCGGCGGTACGCTTCCTGCTGCGGCGCGAGGCGCGCGAGGGACGGCTCGCGCTCGACGCCGAGGCGGCCGACATCGAGGCCGGCTGCGGCTTCGTCGTGCTCGCGCTCGGCAAGCACGGCGCGCGCGAGCTCAACTATTCGAGCGACATCGACCTGATCGCGCTCTTCGACGGGCAATCGCCGGCGATTCCCGCCGGCGTCGAGCCCGCGACGCTGTTCGTGCGGTTGGTCAAGGCGCTGACCCGGCTGTTGCAGGAGCGCACCCCCGACGGCTACGTCTTCCGCGTCGATCTGCGCCTGCGGCCCGACCCGTCGGCGACGCCGGTGGCGCTGTCGATCGCCAGCGCCGTCATCTATTACGAGACGCTCGGTCAGAACTGGGAACGCGCCGCGATGATCAAGGCGCGGCCCGCCGCCGGCGACATCGCGCTCGGCGCGCGCTTTCTCGCCGGGCTCGCGCCGTTCATCTGGCGCAAATATTTCGACTACGCCGCGATCGCCGACATCCATGCGATGAAGCGGCAGATCCACGCCGCGCGCGGCCACGAGCAGGTGACGGTCGCCGGTCACGACCTCAAGCTCGGCCGCGGCGGCATCCGCGAGATCGAGTTCTTCGTCCAGACGCAGCAGCTCATCTTCGGCGGCCGGCGCCCGTCGATGCGCGGCGCGCGCACGCTCGACATGCTCAGGCAGCTCCATGCCGAGCAATGGGTTTCCGCCGAGGCGGTCGCCGACCTCTCGGCCGCCTACGCCTTCCTGCGCGAGCTCGAACATCGGCTGCAGATGGTCGCCGACGAGCAGACGCAGCGCCTGCCGTTCGACGCCGCGCCGCTCGCTCGCTTCGCCAAATTCTGCGGTTACGAGCGGCTCGAACGCTTCGCCGCCGAGCTGACCGGCCATCTCAAGCGGGTCGAGCGCCATTACGCACGGCTGTTCGAGGACGCGCCGACGCTCGATGTCGAGGCGGGCAGCCTCGTCTTCACCGGCGTCGTCGACGACCCCGAGACGCTGACGACCCTGCGCAGGATCGGCTTCCAGCGGCCGGAGGCCGCCGCCGAGACGATCCGCGGCTGGCATTTCGGCCGCCGGCCGGCGGTGCGTAGCGCCCGCGCGCGCGAGGTGCTGACCGAGCTGACGCCGGCGCTGCTCGCCGCCTTTTCCGGCTCCGGCGATCCCGACGCGGCGCTGGTCGCTTTCGACTCGATGCTTTCGCACATGCTCGGCGCCGTCGAGCTGATGTCGATCCTGCGCTCCAACGCGCCGGTGCGCGAACTGTTCGGCGACCTCTTGGGCGGCGCGCCGCGGCTCGCCGAGGTCGTCGCGCAGCGGCCGCACGTGCTCGACGCGGCGATCGATCCGGGCCGCGTCGCGGCGATCGCCGACAGCCTCGACCAAGCGCGCATGGCGGCGCGGGTCGAAGCCTACTTGGCGTCGGCGAAGAGCGTCGAGGACACGCTCGATCGCGCCCGCGACTTCGCCGCCGAGGAAATGTTCCTGATCGGCGTCAGACTGTTCTCCGGCGCGCTCGATCCCGAACGCGCCGGCCAAGCCTATAGCGCGCTCGCCGAGGCGCTGCTCGAAGCGCTGCTGACGCGGGTCGCCGCCGCCTTCGCGCGCGACCACGGCAAGGTCGGCGGCGGCCGCGTCGCGGTGCTGGCGATGGGCAAGCTCGGCTCGCGCGAGATGACCGCCGCCTCGGACCTCGACCTGATCGTCATTTATGACTTTCCCGCCGACGCCGGCGATTCCGACGGCGCACGGCCGCTTGCCGCGGGACTCTACTACGCGCGGCTGACTCAGCGCCTGCTCGCCGCGCTGACCGCGCCGACCAAGGCCGGCAAGCTCTACGAGGTCGACCTGCGGCTGCGCCCATCCGGGCGCAAGGGCCCACTGGCGACCCAGTTGTCGGCTTTCCGCCTCTACCAGGCGAACGACGCGGAGACCTGGGAGCACATGGCGCTGACGCGCGCGCGCGTCGTGGCCGGCGACAGGCGGCTCGGCGACGAGATCGCCGCGACGATCGCCGCGGCGCTGACCAAGCCGCGCGACGAGGCCAAGCTCGCCAAGGACGTGACGGCGATGCGCGACCTGATCGCGCGCGAGAAGGGCGACCAGGACCCGTGGGACCTCAAGCTCGTCTCCGGCGGGCTGATCGACGTCGAATTCGTCGCCCAATACTTGACGCTCGCCGAGGCGCGCCGCGTTCCGGCGCTGCTCGACGCGTCGACCCGCGCCACCCTCGCCGCGGCGGCGGAGGCGGGCGTGATCGCGCGCGACGACGCCGAGGCGCTGATCGCCGCCCACCGGCTCTACACCGACCTGACCCAGGTGATGCGCGTCGCCGTCGCCGGGCCGTTCGATCCGACGACCGCGGCGAGCGGCGTCAAGCGCCGCATCGCCGCGGCGGCGGCGCTGCCCGATTTCGAATCGCTGCAAGGCGCGGTCGGCGAAGCGCGCGCCGCCGTCCGTCGCGCTTACGCGCGCGTGCTGGGCGGACACTGAGGTGCGCCCCTTCTCCCCTTGCGGGAGAACGCAGCCGACCAAGTCGGCTTCAGCCCTGCAAAGGTCCGGCGGCGGCGGCGACCTCAGCCTCGTTGAGGCCGCCGTCCGGCGCATGTCGGTCTACACGAAACCGTATCTTGACCACATGCAGAAACTGGGAATATGTTCCGCAGAGCGCGCGAAGGCTGAGCGTGTCAGGGTGAGCGGCGGCGACGGAGTCAGCCTTGGATAGCGTGGAGAGGGAAGCCGAAGCGCGCCGTGCGGACGCCCCCGCGCCCCCCTGGACGCCCGGCGGCTGGGCGCTGCTTCGCCGGCTGATCTCGTCGCAGATCGCAATCGGCGAGCCCATGCGAGCCTTGCGATTAGCGTGGCGATTCGTTCGATCCCCGATTGAAACTTTGCGTTGGCTGGAGACTCTGGAGCGCGTTTGCGCGCGCGCCGGCGTCAAAACGGCGCCGTATCGCCTGGCGAGAAAATCCGGCCAGCGTTTTCTTCGCCGTGCGCTGCCGCGGGCCGCGACGATCAATCTTCTCACGACGCACTACGAACGACTCCTGCTCGCGCTCGGTTCGCAAAACGTCGGCAAAATCCTGAGCGGCGAAGTCATCGTCGCGGCGGAGATCGAAGGTCGATCGGGGGTCCCCTATCGGCTGTGCCTGGCGCGCGAAGCGTTGAACTCTCGCGAAGGCGAACTCATCGTCAACCTGGTGCGAAAGGACGACGACAGGCGCGTGGCCAGTCTCAGCGTCGTGGTCGGCGCAATGGCGCCCGGGGGCCCGGTGAACCTGTGGATCGGGGGCCTGCAAGGGAGCAACGGCGCCGACAGCAAGGAGGTCACCGTCAGGGCGACCAAGGACCTCTGGGGCTTGCGCCCCAAGGACTTGCTGATGCACGCGGCCTACGCGCTGGCCGATGTCTTCGAAGTGGAGAGCATCGAGGCGGTGTCGACCGCGGGCCACGTGCTCCAGCCGGCGCAAGGCGTGAAAAAGGGTTGGCGCGCGGACTACGACGCTTTCTGGCGCGAGTGCGGCGGCGCGCCGATCGCCGGCGACTTCTTCCTGCTGCCCAGGACGCGACGTCGGCGGTCGGTCGAAGAGGTCTCGCCCGCCAAGCGCAAAGCGTGGCGGGCGCGCTATGCGCTGGCGGACGAGATCGGCACCGACATCCGTCGGCTGGCGATCCGTCGCCGCGTCGACGGAAGAGCCCCCGGGTCCGATCTCATGGCGGTTCGGCCCCCGACGACGTCGCCGGCTCGCGCGCACTGAGACGGCGCCGCATCGCCGCGGCGGCGGGGCCGCCCGATTTCGAACCGCTGCAAGGCGCGGTCGGCGAGGCGCGCGACAGCGTGCGGCGCGACCACGGTGGGCTCGTGTGGACAGCGCCGGCGCGCGGGCGCATCAATCGCGCGCGACGAACGGAGCGGGCGCGACGAGCGGCTCAGCGAGGGCGAAGCCGCCTACGCGACCTTCCCGCCCAATCGGCTCACTCTGTTCGACCGTTCGAGCGAGCGCGCGTCGCTCGGCGTCGGCGATGAGGCGCGGCTCGGCGGCGCCGACGCTTGCAATCGCCAAACGCCTTGCAGCGCCGTCGCGGACGAGCGGCCGGGGCGGCGGTTTGCGCCGCGCGCTGAAAGGGAAGCGGGAGGGGCAATGTCGCACCGGCATATCATCGCCTTCGACGCCGGCGGGACGGCGGTGAAGGCGGCGCTCTACGACGAGTGCGGCGAGGAGCTCGCCGTCGCCGGCGCGGTGATGGCGCCGCTGATTCCCGCTCCGGGCTGCCTGGAGCGCGACCCGCAAGCCATGTGGTCGGCGATCTGCAGAGTTTCGCGCGAGGTCCTGGCGGCGGCGGCGGTCGCGCCGTCTTCGATCGTCGCCGTCGGTCTGACCGGCTACGGCAACGCGCTCTATCTCGTCGATCGCGACGGCAAGCCGGTTCGCAATGGAATCCTCTCGCCCGACCTGCGCGCCGAGGCGATCGTCGCGCGCTGGCGCGCGTCGGGGCTCGAGGACGGCGTCATCCCGCTGACCTACCAGCGGCTGTGGCCGGGCAAGCCGGCGCCGCTCATCGCCTGGCTCGAGGCGCACGAGCCGGCGGCGCTCGCGCGCGCCGACCGCGCGATGTTCTGCAAGGACTATCTTCGCTTTCGCCTGACCGGCGCCGTCGGCCTCGAAGTCAGCGACCTTTCGTCCGGCGGTCTTCTCGACCAGAGCGCGCGTCGCTTCGCGCCCGCCGCGCTCGAGCATTTCGGCCTCGGGCGCTATGCGCGGCTGTACGGCGAAGGCCTCGAACCGCTGACCCTCTTCGGCGCGATCACCGAGGAAGCCGCGGCCGAAACCGGGCTCGCCGCCGGGACGCCGGTCTCGACCGGCTACGCCGACGGCCCGGCGATGGCGCTCGGGTTGGGCGCGATCGACGAAAGCCTGATCAGCGTCATCGCCGGCACCTGGGGCCTCAACCAGTTGTCGAGCCGCACGCCGGTCACCGACGGATCGATCAATGCGCTGATCGTCGGGCCGCGGCCAGGCGAATTCGTGTTGAACGACGCCGCCCCGACCTCGGCCAGCACGTTCGAATGGTTCGTCGACTCGGTCGTCGCCGCCGCCGACGGCGGCCGCCGCGACCACGCCTCCCTGTTCGCGTTCTGCAACGAACAGGCGGCGCGCGTCGGCGCGAGCGAATCCGCGCCGTTCTTCCTCCCCTACGTGAACGGACGCATCGATCAACCCAAGGCCCGCGGCGCCTTCGTCGGTCTCGCCTCATGGCACGGGCTGCCGGAAATGATCCGCGCCGTCTTCGAGGGCGTCGCCTTCGAGCACCGGCGCCACATCGACCGCGTGCTGGCGGGCCGGGTTCGGCCGCGCGCTGCGCGGTTCGCCGGCGGCGCGGCGCGCAGCAAGCCGTGGCTCGACATCTTCGCCGCGGCGATCGATATGCCGCTCGAACTCGCCGCCGCCAGCGAACTCGGCGCACTCGGCGCCGCGATCGTCGCCGCCGTCGGCGTCGGCCTCTATCCCGATCTCGAGTCGGCGGTCGCGGCGATGACCCGCGTCCGCGACCGCGTCGAGCCGGACCCCGCCCTGGTCGACGCCCTGGCCCGCCGACGCGCGATCTACGGCGAATTGTGCGACGCGCTGGCGCCGACCTGGACGCGCCTATAGTCGCGGCGCGCGACGCCCGCGATCATAGGCTTCAGCAGTTTGGGGAAATTGGTCGGAGTGAGAGGATTCGAACCTCCGACCCCCTCGTCCCGAACGAGGTGCGCTACCAGGCTGCGCTACACTCCGACGGCCCCGTCTCCGGCGCCGGCGGCTTTATAGTGGCCCGGCGGGCGCCGCGCAAGCGCGAAGCCGCGGCGCGGAGCGCGCGGCTTGCCGCCGCGCGCGCCTCTCCCCACATCCCTCACAGACCGCGGGCCGAGCGGCGCCGCGATTTTCTCAGGGGAGGGCGCACATGAAGATCGGCATCGTCGGATCGGGCACGGTCGCGCAGACGCTCGGCGCGGGTTTCCTCAAACACGGTCACGAGGTCATCCTGGGGACGCGCGAGGCGAGCAAGCTGGCCGATTGGGCGGCCAAGAACAAGCACGCTGGAATCCGCGATTTCGCCGCCGCCGCGGCGTTCGGCGACGTCGTCGTCCTGGCGGTCGGCGGCGCGGTGGCGCTCGACGCGCTGAAACTGGTCGGCGCCGAGAACATCGCGGGGAAAACCGTGATCGACGCGTGCAATCCGATCGGCGGCGAACCGCCCGTCCACGGCGTCCTGTCATTCTTCACGACCCTGACGGACTCGCTGATGGAGCGCCTGCAAAAGGCCTATCCGGGCGCGCATTTCGTCAAGGCGTTCAATTCGGTCGGCGCGGCGCAGATGGTCGACCCGCATTTTGCCGGCGGCAAGCCGACGATGTTCATCTGCGGCGACCACGAGCCCTCCAAGCGCACGGTGACGGCGCTGCTCGCCCAGTTCGGCTGGGAGACGGAGGACATGGGCGCGGTGGAGGCCGCGCGGGCGATCGAGCCGCTGTGCATGCTGTGGTGCATCCCCGGCGTCGCCCGCGGCGACTGGTCGCCGCACGCCTTCAAGCTGTTGCGCTGAGGCGGAGCTTCGCGATGTTCGCGCCCCCCTGTCGGCTGGCCACCGCCAGGGGGGGGTGATTTCTGTCATCCTGGGCGCCGCGGCGCGGCGCGCAGAGTCTCCATGACGCTGGCAGGCGAGCAGGCGCCCGGCGCGGTCGACCCCTCGCTCGCCGACCACGTCGCCCGCGAGCCGGCGCCGCCGCGGCGCCTTCGGCGCGACTGACGCCGGAGCGGCGGGCGGCGCCCGCACTCGCGCCGATTTCCGAGGACGCTCTCCATTCGCCTTGAAAGCGAGCCCTGGGCAAGGGGCGGGCGTTTGCGCGCGTCGCTGGCGAAAGCGCGATTCGGCGATCCCAAACCGCTTCAGCCAATTTCGTCGCGCCCAAGCGGCGAACGCTTCGCAAATCAGCAAAAGAGCTTCGTGTCGCCAAAATGCAACAGACGGCGCAAGCGGCGGAAGTCATTAGCGGTTTTGCTCGATGAGCCACTTTTTCTCGAGCGAGGCGCTAATTTCGGCGTCGAACGCCGCTCATGCAACCTTGACGTGTGCATGTCGCCGCTATACCCGTTGAGAGGGCATTCGTCATAGCTAAGGACGGGTTAAGGCGGGGTTGCGCACGAAATACCGCGGTGAGCACGATGAATAAAGTCGTTCGTCCAACTCGCGTCGCGTTCGTCTTGGTCTCGGCCGCCTTCGCTGGCGACCACGTCTCCGAAGCTTAGGCGAAACTTAAAAACGACGACGAAGCGGGCGCTCGACTTTAATTGCGGCTGGGGCCGACCGGATAACCTATTGCAGGGGATCGATCATGAAACGAACAACGATGGCGGCGCTGAGCGGCATTTTGGCGCTGGCGGCGTTGACTTTGTGCGCCAGCGCAGGGTTGGCGCAGCAGACGCGCGACGACTCCAATTCCAATTCGAACGCGACCTCGGGGTCGACGTCGACGTCGGGCGCCAATTCGAACCAGCGCCAGACACAGGGCCAAAGCGTGACCTACCAAGAGACGACGCCGGCCGATCAGACCATCAAGAACGTGCCGAACGTTTATGCGCCGGGCCTCGCCGCCGCGGGCTCCGAAGTCTGCCTGGGATCGGTTTCGGCCGGCGGTGCCGGCGCGGGATTCGGCCTGACCGTGGGCGGCACGATCGTCGATCAGGAATGCCAACTGCGCATGAACGCGCGGACGCTGGCGACCCTCGGCTACGCGAAAGCGGCGCGCGAGGAGATGTGCCTCGACCCGCAGGTGCGCTCGGCGATGATGGCGGCCGGCACGCCCTGCGTGGCGGACGAACCGGCTAAGCCGCAGGCGACGGCGGAATACGGCGCGCCGGCGGCGCAGTCCGCCGCGGCGGCGGTCGAGCTGTCCTCGGTCCCCGCAACGCCGAACCGCGGCTGCCACAAGGAATACCAGCTGTTGGGCGGCTGGTACGACGTCTGCCCGCCGGGCGCGCAGACGGCCTCCGCCGACAATCTTTCGGCCCAAGCCACTGCGCTGGCGCCGGAAGCCACTGCGCTAGCGCCGGAAGCCACCGCGCTGGCGCCGCAGGATTCGGCTCCCCCGGCGGCGCCGGGTTGCCGCAAGCGATACCAACTGGTTGGCGGTTGGTATGACGACTGTAAGTAACAATTGGGGGCGCGAAGACCTGATCTAAGCGTAATGCGTATCCGTATCACCCCGATAACGTCAGCGAAGCAAATATCGATAACACAACTGTAAAACGGAGCTAGCAATGAAAAAGACGCTTATTGCAATGACCGCGTTGTCGGCGGTTCTTCTCTACGCGGGCGCGGCGAGCGCGGCGGATGATTCCATCGTCGCCGGCGGCGGAATCAGCGGCAGCTGGTCGACCGCTCATGGCGGCAGCAGCGGCACCGCGACGACGACGGGAACTTCGTCGAAACACGGCACGACCAGCGGCAGCGCGGGAGCTCTCACGGTCGGTGGGGCGGTTGCGACGACCAAGTCCAACGCCGGCGGCGGCGTCGACACTGACGCAGCCGGAAGCGGCGGCGGCGGCGGCTCGACGACGACGGCCTCGGTTGGCGGCGCCGCCACCTTGAGCCAAGCCTCGTCGACGACCGACGGCCGCGGCGGCACCTCGACCGACACCTCCACCGCCAGCGGCGGCGGCGGCGGCACGGCCACCGCGATCAGCGGCGGCATCGGCGGCAGCAACACCGGCGCAGAGTAAAGCCTCGGGACGGCCGGCGTCTTCCGCGCCGGCGTCGCGGCGCGGTCGCAGAAACAGTCTGGCCTCGCGGCCAGGCTGTCTTTCTTTGGCTGAAGCGTCGAAGCGCCCCCCTCGTCCGATCATCGCGAGCCAGGCGGTCCGGGTCTCGGCCGGCGCGGCGCGGCAAGGCGGAACGCTTCGGCGCGACGTTCCCGGGATCGAGCGTGAGGGTTCGCGCGCATCGGGGCTCGCCGAGGCGCGGCCGAGACCGCGCCCTCGATCCGATCACGCCGGCGCCGCCCACATCGGCACTAAGTTTGGCGCTTGAGTTCGCCCTCACGGCGTCATGACCGTCCCCGGACTTGATCTGGGGACGGTCATGACGGCAGTAGCCCGTTATCTTAGCGCCTATGCGCCGCCCGGGGCCGCCAATGCCGCCAGCGGTTCCGATCGAACGGGGACGGCGGGCGGGAAGGCCGCGCTTACTTGCAGGCCGGTCGCCAGCGATGGCCGGCGGCCGTCGTCGACGACACGAAGACGCAGTCCGCATCGGCGCGCAGCCAGGCCGGCCAACGCCGCGAACTCGCGAGGTCGCGGCCAACGAAATCCAAAGCGGGGTCGAGCGTCTCATCGGCGGCACCCGATACGACCGAGACCGCTCCGCTGGCGAACGGCTTGGCGGTGAAATTCTGCGTCCAGCCGCCAACCCCGAAATCCGCGGCGGAATGGCCGTCGTCGATGCGGATGCTCGCGGCCGAAGCCCATGTCGCCGCAAGGCAGGCGAAGGCGAGCGCTGCAGCGAATTTGACCTTGCGCATGACAATGCCCTCATGAGGTTTGGCGTCGAGCGGACCGCTCCGTCTTCGCCGCAACTCTGGATTGCACACTACCGCGTCGCGTGATTGCATTGCAATATTCAACGGTTGTATCTAAATCGGTTCCGGCTGGAGTGGCAAGAAAAAACTTTCGCACTTGTCGTAGAGCCGGATCGTGTTGCCGTTACAACACACATTTTCTAACTTTATCGCGAGCGTTTGCCGCGCCTTGCTCGATGATGAAAGAAGACGCAGAATTATAGACTGCGCTGCGTTGGCGGTCGCCAGCCCGCGCAACCGCTGGATCGGCGTCCAGCGCGTCGTTCAGGTCGAGACACCAGAGAAGGAGGCGCGCCGATGTCCGTGTTGTCCCGCTTTGCCGCCTTCGGGCCGATCGCATGGGCTTCGGCCGCGCGATTCGTCCGCCGTCGCGGCGCCGCCGCAGGAATTCTGGCGATCGCCCTCGCCGCCGCGGCCGCTGCGCCCGGCTGGGCCGAGGGCGCGAAAAAAAACGCTCAGCCGCAGCAGGACGCCGCCGCGGCGCTCGATCTCAACGCCGACGGCAGCGTGCCCGACAAGATCGTCAAAGCGGGCGCACAAACGACTGTGGCGGCGGTGTGGGACTGCGACCTGCCCAATCTGGCCCCCGTGGTCTCGGCCCGCGTCGAACACGGATCCGTCCGCATCGGCACGGGCAACGGGCCGCGCTGCGGCCGTCCGTCGATGAGCCTCACCAGTATTTTTTACACCTCGGCCCCCGGCTTCAAGGGTACGGATACACTTCATATTCTCGCTTTTCTCAGCCGTGGCGACATCGATCAGACCTTCACGATCCTGGTGAAGTAGCCGCCAGATGGCGAAGCCGACCCGCGACGGCCGAGGCAATTTCGTCGCGGTCGCCCTCGCGCGGCCGGCGCCTGTAAGGCGCCGTCGGCGGCCGCGCTCGTGGCGCAAATTGTGGCTGCGGTCGCCGACCGCGGCTCGCGCGGGACGGCGGAAGGCGGCGCTGAACGTCGGCTTCGCCAACCTCGCCGCTTCCGTGCGCAGATTCTTCTGAGGGCCGGGCGGCAGCGCGACGCGCGCGGTCGCCGCCGCCTCGCCGAACGGCGAGAGCGGCCTATCGCTGCGGCTCGCCTCGATGCGACGCGGCTGAAATCGCGTTGTGACGCTATATCGCATGCGTCGCGATCGAAACGGGCGCGCTTTGCGCCTCGCCGATCCAATAAGCTGTCTTGCGAGGCGGCCGGTCCCGGCTCAGCCGACCGGCGAACGCAGAGGCGATCGATGACGCAGCACGTCTGCCCGTGGTGGATCGGGTATCTGCTGCTCGGACCTTTGCGCCGGGCGCTGCAAGACCCCGCGCGGATCCTGGCGCCGTACGTCGGCGCGGGGATGACCGTGCTGGAGCCGGGACCAGGGATGGGGTTCTTCACTCTCGACCTCGCCCGTCTTGTCGGGCCGACCGGTCGGGTCGTGGCGGTGGACGTTCAGTCGCGCATGCTCGACGTCCTTCGTCGCCGCGCCGCCAAAGCGGGCCTCGCCGATCGCGTGGCGACACGATTGGCTCAACCAGGCGGCTTGGGCGTGAGCGACCTCGCCGGACAGGCGGATTTCGTCCTCGCCTTCGCGGTCGTGCACGAATTGCCGGACGCGCGAACGTTCTTCGCCGAGGCTGCGGCAAGCCTTCGGCCGGGCGGCGTCCTGCTGTTCGCCGAGCCGACCGGACACGTGTCGGCCGGCGCCTTCGAAGACGAATTGCGGGCGGCGGCCGCCGCCGGCTTGACGGTGCAAGAGCGGCCGGCGATCCGCCGCAGCCACGCGGCGCTGCTGGCCAAGGCAGGCGGTTGAGCGCGGTCGCGCCGACGGCGGCGCCGCGCGGCATCATTGCGATCGCGAGGGCGCCAAGTCTTCTTCGTCGCCGTCGATCTCGCGGGGCGGATCGACGACGATGCGTCCGCCGGCGAAGTCGATCGCCGTCGCCACCGCCTTGTTGAACGGCATGAGCAGCGTTTCGCCGCCGTCGGCCGGCGCGATCTCGAGGATGTCGCCGGCGCCGTAGTTGCGCAGCCCGAGCACGCGGCCGAGCGGCGCGCCGTCGGTCGTCACCGCAGCCAGGCCGACGAGGTCGTCGTAATAGAATTCGTCCGCCGCCGGGGGCGGCAGCTGATCGCGGCGGGCGAAGATCTCGACCCCAGTCAGGGCCTCCGCGGCGTCGCGCGTCGTCACGCCGGCGAGGCGGACCACCAGCATGTCGTCGCGCAGCGGCCTCACCGTCTCGAAGCAGAACGCGCGCGCGCCGCTGCCGTCGGTCAGGGCGCCGTAGCCGGCGATCGCCTTCGGCTCGGCGGTGAACGACTTGACGCGCACTTCGCCGCGCACGCCCTGCGCGGCGCCGAAGACGCCGAGCAGAACGAGGCGCGCCGACGAAGCCATCGCGCGATCAGCCCGCGGCGGCGGCCTTTTCGGCCGCGGCGGCCGCGGCGGCGGCGCGCTCCTGCGCCTTCTTCTTCGGCTGCGCCTTGACCGGATTGTTGTGCGCTTCGCGCTTGGCGATGCCGAGGCCGTCGAACAGCCTGAGCACGCGGTCGGTCGGCTGCGCGCCCTTGGCGAGCCAGGCCTTGGCCTTCTCCAGGTCGACCACCAGGCGGGTCGCGTCGTCCTTGGCCTTCAGCGGATCGAACGCGCCGATCCTCTCGACGAAGCGGCCGTCGCGCGGCATGCGCGCGTCGGCCACGACGATGCGATAGAACGGCCGCTTCTTGGCGCCGCCGCGGGACAGACGGATTTTCAGGGACATCGGGGATTTCCTTTCAGACTAGCGTTTGCGTTGCATTCAAGACCTGGATCGCGCCCTTCTCTCGCTTGCGGGAGAAGGTGGCCGCCGACGGCGGCCGGATGAGGGGAAGACTGCCCCTCACCAAAGGGCGTTCGCAAGAACGCCCGTCATTCGACTGGCTATGCCCTCTCCCGCAAGCGGGAGAGGGGGAATTCATTTTTTCTTCCCCCCGAACGGATTGAAT
>Ga0326728_10019469_pt1 | contig 13164 bp, 17 predicted proteins | sample MB3enrmetagenome_FD_207602 | JGI IMG/M metagenome (GOLD analysis project Ga0326728, IMG submission 207602) | Lab enriched peat soil microbial communities from McLean, Ithaca, NY, United States - MB31MN | ecosystem: Environmental > Terrestrial > Soil > Wetlands > Peat | place: USA: New York...
ATCGCGGCGGCGGGGGGAACAACAGCCCCCGCCGCCGGCCCCGGCGCAATAAGGCTCTCGGCCGCGCCGTCGCTACCGCGGGCAGGCCCCGGGGAGGACCCGCCGCCGGTCACTGCGCTCGCACGTGCCGATGGGACGCCGCGTGGTATAGATATTGGGGCCTTGCGCTTCATGCGGCTTGCTTGGCGCCAGGCACAGCGCCGAAGAGTTTGAGACGTATCTGATCGACCTTATCGGTCTCGCTCAAGGCGCTGTCTGCGGAAATGGCTTTGAGATCGGGAAGCTGGGCGAGGCAGGCCCTGGCGGCGTCGAACTCGAATTTCTGGCGGTCGAGGGAGAGCTGCTCGGCGGTTTGCTGGACGCGGTGCCAGTTGATGAGCTGCTGCATCATGCGGGTGGCGAGGTCAAGGAGCGGGCGGTCCACCTGGCCGGCGGTGGTGAGCTTGAAGATGATGACTTGCCAAGTCTTCATTACCATCTGCATTTCGGGGGCCGGGTGCGCGCCGAACTGCTCTTCGGCCTTGCGGCAGGTTTCGGCGCCGCTCGCAATCTGGGCCAGCAACTGATCTTCCTGGCGTTGCGCTTGGCGGGCCTGCCACCACTCGGACAGGCGGCCTAAGCTGACGTGGACGCCATCGAGGGCGAGCTCGTGCTGAGCGAATAGCAAGGGCTTGCCGGCCAGGAACCACTCCTCGAGGCGCTCGGCGTGGGGGTCCAGCTTGGAGGGCTTCGCTTTCAAGTGCTGAGTGAGGAATGGGGAATGCGGAATTGGTTCACGCCAGTTGGGCGGCCTTGTGCTGGCCCTTGGGCGTTAAGGTCCAGGTTATCAGCGAGTCATCGAGCGGATCGCGCTGGGACTGGATGAACTCATCGGCCTCGAGCTCGCGCTTGGCCTGGCTGATGTCGCTCGCCAGCGGCTTCGGAGTGACGGCCGCGGAGACCGCGTCGCTAAGGCTCTCATCGGGCATGGGAACGCCCGAGGTCCGGGCCAAAGCCCTCAACACGAACCTTTTGATGGTGGGGATCGGGTTCATTCGAGTGCGGAGCGCGGACTGCGGAGTGTGGAATGGAAATGGGGCTTCATTTTTTGGCGTGCTGGATGATGCCGTCGAGCTTCTCGTCGATGCGGATCAACTGCGTCTGCACAGTGGCTACGCTGCTCTTGGTTTCGCCCACTTCGCGGTCGACCTTGTTGACTTTATCGTAGAGGGCCTTCACGTCGTCCCGCCGCTGGCCATCGAGCTTGTCGATCTGGCGCTCAAGCTTCTCCTGCCACTTGCGGTCGAGCTCCTCGGCGCGCTGCGTCGCATCGCGACCCACACCGCCAAGCTCACCGAAGACCTTGGTCAACTCGGCGGAGAGGATGTGATGGGTGGCCTCGCACTGATGGCGATGGACGAATTTCTCGATGACCTCGGCGCGCAACTCGCCGGGTGGCGGCTTGTCCTTGAGCCGGTCGAGCAGCTTGAGACCCTGGTTTAGCATAGCGACCAGCGCGGCCAGGCTGACTACGATCCAGCCAATGGCGGCGTAGCCGGCGGGGTCGGGCATGGCGGCGAGGAGAGGCATCGGAGGGCGGTGGTCGGTGGGCAGTAGCCGGTAGTCAGTTGTGGCTGAGGATCGAAAGTCGAGCATTGCCGGCTGCCTTGCCCGCCGCGGCGGACTCCTCACGGCTTGATGTATTCGTGGCCTGGCCGGCCGGCGCGGCCGATGCCTGTTTTGAAGGGATGCTCATGAATCGAGAGCGGCCTGGAGTTTGTCCGCCTTGCGCTGGAAGATCATGGCCATTTTCTCGCGGCCGGCGCCTCGGTGCTGGTCACGCAATTTCAGCGCCTCCTCGAGCTTGGCCTGCAGCTCGGCCTTGCCATCAGCGCTCTTGCCGCCCCGGTCTGGCGCCGGCGGCGCTTCTGCGGCAGGGGCCTCGCCCGGCCCGCGAAGTGGGTCTCTGACGGCCGGAAATATGAGGGCCTTCCGCCAGAGGCCTTTGCCCCGCCGCTCGATCCAACCTTTCGCTTCCCACCGATAGAGCACCAGGCGGACCTGCGGCAATGGGTAGCGCATGGCGTCGGCCAGGGCTTTGGCCTCGAACTCGTCCCCCAGCTCACGCGCGGCGGCGAGATAAGCTGCAGAGACCACGCGAATGCCGCTAGGCTTGGCTTCCACCTGCCGAGACGCCGCTACGCGGGGCTTTGGAACGCGCGTGCCGCATTCCCGGACACGGCCCGGGCCCGGGGGAGCGCACGGCAGCAAGGTGGCGCGAAGCTCGCCATTGAGACCGTCGAGCGTCTGCAGGATCGTGATGGCCTGCTCGATGAGCGCAGCCCGACCGCGCAGGTCCGCAATGGTTTGCTGGATATGGGGTTGCACAGGGGGTCCTTTGGTCAGCCGATCATCCGGCGCAACGCTTCGCAGCCGGCGCCGCTCACAATGACGGCCGCAAGCGCCAGAGCCAGAAATAGGATCCGTTTCATGGTTCGGCCGCGCTACGGCAGGTTGGGGTTTTGGAGGATGGCAAGTTCGGCGGCCTGGGTGGCGATCTCGGCGGGCGTGGGGGCGGCGCCGGAGATCCAATTATCCACCGTCGCGGCGAGGCCGGGGATAGCCGTGTCCACGACTTTGCCGAGCTCCACGTAGGGCGCGATGGCCGGGTCAAGGCCCTCGGCGATGGAGCCGGCGGCGTCGAGGTTGGTCACGATGGTGGTCAGGAGGGACTGGAGTTCTTGAGAGGTCATAAGGGGTGACGAGTGACGAGTGACGAGTGACGAGTGACGAGCGGACAGATCAGTATTGTTCGGCCAGGCGAAGGGGCATGCCGAGGTTGCGGTAGCCTTGGAGCCAGATCACCTCCTCCAGGCGCTCGGAAGCTACGCTCAGGCCCGGGATGATCGTGGTGTCCATGCCCAGCGGGACATTGTGCCAGCCGCTCTGTGCCCGGCCGGCCGCTGGATTCTCGATGCCGGTGCCGGGGAAGCCCGGGGCCGAGTGTGCGGCCGGGGACGCGGCTGCCGGCGTGGAGTTGGTTGCGGGCGGCCTGGCGGCCGGGGCGTTGGTGGCGGCGGCGCTCACGTAGCCGATGGTCCAGACGATGTTGCTGGCCTGGTCACCGAGGGTGGCCAGGGCGGCGGTGAGTTGGGATTGGATGGCGGAGTTCGTCGCGTATTGGGCGTTGAGCGAATCGACCAGGGAGACGCTGGCGGCGAACTTGAGGCGGAGGGCGCGGATATTGTTGCTGTCCGCGGCGCTGATGCGCAGGAGGCCCTTTGCCAGGGCGTTCGTGTAACCGGCATAAGCGCCGAAGGCGAGCTGGGTGGCAGCCTGCTCCGTCCGAAACACGTTAGTCGAGAGGGAGCTGCACGCGGCCAGTCCAAAGGCAATGCACAAGATCGCCGATGCGACCCCGAGAGCGGCCAGCATCGCGCCGAGCCCGCTGGCTTTGACTGGCGCCCGCGCGGGCGGCGCGGTTGCGGAGGCCGGGCTGGCTGGCGCATTCAGGAGGGTGGAGAGGGTTGCGGCAGCCACGGGCGACGGGCGGGCGGACGACTGGGGCGGCTGGGGCGCGGACCAGTCAGAGGCTTGCGGCGCGGGCACAAGCTCGTCCAGGGTCGGAGGCGGGTTGGTGGCGGCGATGACGCCGTTGGCGGCATCGGCGGTGTCGCGGGCCAAACCGGAGCGGAGGAAGGAAAAGGCCATGGCGAGCAGGCCGGCGTACGCTTCGGTGGGGATGATCCAGAGGCGGGCCCATTGGCCGATGACGAGGAGGATGATGAGCCAGGAAGTGAGGTGGGTTTTTCGCCCCTGCAGGGCGGTAAGGAGGGCGTTCATGATGCGGGGTCAGTTGTCGGTTGTTAGTTGCCAGTTGTTTGCCAAGGCTTCCGCCGCCAGCGCAGGCCCGCGGAAAGCCGAATCTCGCGTGCAGTTTTAGGCAAGGGGGCGCGGCTGTCCAATAACCGTGGCGGCAGTGTGGGCAATGGCGGCTCTTTCTTTCAGGGAACGCCACAAAGGCGGCTCGGCGGGGCGGCCCGGCCAAAAAAAAGCTCAACCCTTGGGGGTTGAGGTGGGAGCAGCGTGGCAGAGGCCGGAGGGCTCGTCAAGGGAAATCTTATCGGACGGAGCGGCCATCAGTGGCCCTGGTGAGACCAAGGTAGTCGTAGCACGTCCGGCACAAGGCGTAGCCCGCGCGCTCCGCGCCGGAAGCGACGGCGGACCGGACGGCCGCCGCCCTTGGCGACCGCCACAGCTCTCCCAGCGATTCCTCGTTCACGCTGCCGATTGCCAGCTCGCGATCCCAATCCCTGCAGCATAGCGTCGCCGTGCCGTCCCAGTCGACGGAGAGCTTGTCAAAGACCTCCGGGCAGAAGGCGGCCCGATTCCTCTCGGTCTGCCGCGCTTGCATTTCCGCGTCGCGGGCCAAATCGAAATTTGTGGCCCCGACCATGCAACTGTCCGCATATCGCGACACCAGATCCTTGAAACGATCCACGCGCTCCGGGGCTTCGTCCGTGATCGTCGTCGTGACCGCAATGTAGGGATACTGGAGCTGGCCGCGTGTGCGGTGCAGCGATTCAAGCCGGCTCAGCAGAAACTCGAAATACAGACCCCGCCGCGTCTCCTCGTAAGACTCGGTATCAGTCCCCTGGAAGCTGATCTTTATAGACTTGAGGCCAGCGGCGATAAGGCGCCGCACCATGTCGTCGGTGAGCAAGCTGCCGTTGGTGCCTACGTGCGTGATGCAGCCGGCGGAGGACAGCGAGGCGATCATCCACACGAGCCGTTCGTGGAGCAGCGGCTCCCCCCACCGGATGAACCGCACTGGCGTTTGGCGCGCGGCGAGCTCGGATAGGAGCCGGCGAAAAGTCGCCTCCGTTAGGTCGCCTCTTGGCCTTCTCATCATGCCGGCGCCGGTCACGCACATCCGACAGCGGAAGTTGCACCGGTTGGTCGCCTCAAGGTCAACGAGGCGAGGGAATGGCAGGACGACCTTTGAGGGCCGGTTGCAGAAGCTGTACACTGCATTGAACGGGTTTGCTCTCCCAGGTCGCGCCCCGGTCGGTTCCAGGGATTTCACGGACCCCTGCCGGGGCCCTTTCGCCGGCGGCGGATTTTCGCGGCCTGGCGCCTGAGCAACTTGGAGCCGGCAGCATCGGCAGGAGACTCCGGCTGCTTAGGCGGCGCCGATGTTGGCTCATTGGGGACAAGACTCTCCGACCTGGTGGCTGGATAGCGCCCGCCCTTCCCCGTGCGGTCCGGGGCGCGCCTGTAAGCCTCGGGGATGGAGATTTTCCGCTGGCGCAGGTATTCTACCGTTGCGTCGCGCAGAAAGTCTGACCGGCTATTCGGCCCCCGGGCGCTGTCGATCTCGTCAACGAGGTCGCTGTCGGCATAAAAGCCAAGGAGCTTGGTTTTGGCGCTATGTCTGCCAGGCATGCCCCACTTTTAACACCGCGCGAAAAAAAAACAACTATTTTCAAAAAAGTATTGACTCGGGCGTTAAACAGAGTTTAAGATACCCACAATGGCAGTTCAAAAACGAACAGCATCGCGGGGTAAATACCGGGGTAAGCAATGCCAGTTTATCGGCGCCTGGTTCCCGGTTGATCTCGTAGATTTGATCGATCTCGTCGTCGAACGCGATGATACGGACCGGTCCAAGGTGCTCCGCGTTGCCTTAGAGGAAAAACTGCGTCGGCGATCAGCGGCGCTCGCCGAGTGAATCTTCAACTGCCAACTGACGGCTGCCCTATGACGATGGTAGGCAAACACCCGATTGACGCCGCTCGGCCCGGCCGTGGTAAGCTGGAGGTTTTTGGCCGCGGCTGGCAATTGGGGATCTCAAATGGCAGACCTCAGATCCCAGATCCGCCGGGCTCGTCACTCGTCACTCGTCACTCGGCACTCATTTATGAAACCTGCTCTCCAAGCATCGTCCGGCAACATGTATGACTGGGTGACCGATATGTTCACCCATCTCGGCGGCGGGTGCTCCCACGCGTGCAGCTACTGCTACGTGAAGTCATTCCACCGCTGTCCCGCGAAATACCAGGGCGCGCCCCGGATGCTCGAGGGCGCCCTGGAGGTCAACTTCGGCGCCGGCAAAACCATCTTCATGGAACACTGCGGGGACCTCTTCGCCGACGCGATCCCGGAGCCGCTGATTCTAGAGGTGCTCGCGCACTGCTCCGCCTTCCCGGCCAACCGCTACGTCTTCCAGACCAAGAACCCCGCCCGCTGCATGGCGTTCATCGATCGGATGCCGCCGCATTACCTCCTCGGCACAACCATCGAGAGCGACATCTTCTACCCCGGGATCATGGGCGCCGCGCCGGCCCCCGAAGCCCGTCACCGCGCCATGCTCGACCTGCGCTGGAGGCGCGTAGCCACGTTTGTGACCGTCGAGCCCATCATGAGGTTCACCCTTCGGACCCTCGCCAAGTGGCTTCACGCCATCGGGCCGCTCTTCGTCAACATCGGCGCCGATTCCAAGCGCCATTATCTGCCCGAGCCGACTCCCAACGAAATCCGGGAACTCATCGGCGCCCTCAACGGCATCGAGGTCCGGCAGAAGCCGAACCTGGCCAGGCTGCTCCAATAGCCCAGAACCCTCCCCACCCCATGTTAAGAACCTTCGTAGGCTACCGCGGCAAGATGGCCGCCGCCCAGATCGGGCGCATCCAGTTTGTGATCCTGGCCAAGAACGCCACGCAGCTCCGCGCCCTCTGGAAGGGCATCATGACCCAGGTCGAGCTCGACCCGGCCGGGATCAAGAACGCGGTGCTGATCGAGGCCTCCGTCTTGCCCGAGCGCCCGGCCGCCAGCCAAGGGCCCGAGGTCCTCGAGGCCGCGGAACCGCCCGAGGACCCGCGGCAAATGATCATCCCGGCGGTAAAGGGACTCGTGACAACGGACCACTGACAACGGACCACTGACCATGCCCACCAAACACCATTGCCCCAATTGCGGCCGAACCCGCTGCCCCAGCCGGCGCGACAGCGCGCCATACGCGCCGTGCTCCGTCTGGACGGACGTTCCGGCCAGCGACCCGCGGCCCCTCGTCATCTGCCGGCTCGCCCTGCCCGGGGGCGCCCAGCAATGCACGCGCGCCGACTGCGAGCACGCCGCCGAGCACGCCTCCAACGGCTGCCCCGCGGGCGGATGCATCGTCCAACACGAGTGCGAGCAGGGCAATGGGCGGACTGAGTGCGTCATCAAGCCTGTGGACGGGGCAAGAGGCCATAGACGATGGGCAATAGCCAGACGATGGGCAATAGCCAAGAGCCAATCGCCGGCCAGGCGGCCGGCCAAGGTGCCGACGCTCAAGACGGGCGATGACGCGAAGGTGGCGGCCAAACTCACGGAGCTCCACGGCCAGGCCCAGAATGCCATGCGCACGATCGGCGGGTTCGCCCTCTACTGCTTCCAGATCAAGTTCTGCGCGCTCAAGCATGGCCAGTGGCTACCTTGGCTGGAGGCCAATTGCCCAGGCCTCCCCGCTAGGTCTGTCACGGCCTATATGTCCCTGACGGAATCGGCGCTGAGATCGTGCGGCGTGAAGAAAATCAAGCCGTGGATAATGGCGCTATCGGCGCAAATCGGCAGCGCGCTGCCGATTTGCCACTCTGGCGAGCTTCTCCTGCTGCCCGAAGCCCCTGTGCCCGAGAAACTTGCGAAGGTCCGACAGAAGTTTTTCGACGTGGTCGACGGCAAGAGCATGCGGCAGCTCTTCGCCGAGTTCAAGCAGGTTGACGAAAACGGCCGGCCCAAGCGCGGAAACCTCAGCGGGCGGGGCAACCCCAAGCGCCAGCGGGACCGCGCCAAGATGAGCGCCGAAGAGCGCCGGATAGACGACATGGAGATCAAGGCTGTCGAAGCCACCGAGTGGCTCCTCGAGGTTGCCGACGACAAACACCTTGGCCTGATCGATGAGCAGATCCGCCGCAAGCTGCTCGACGCCCTCGACACCACCGCCGGCTACGTGCGCGCGCTGGATCGCGCGCGCCAGCCGGAGGCCGACATTGCCAATGAAGGCTGATGCAAATGCGTTGCTCAACTTCTGAACCGCTCATGAGTGCTGATCCAACTCAACAGAAGCAAACGGCCTCCTCCGCAGAGCCTACGGAGGCCCGAGGGGAAACGAAGCCTTCCTCTTTGTTGCCTTCGTTGGCTTCTGTAAAATCTCCCCTCCAGCCGCTGGGGAACATCGCCCAATACTTGCGCGAGCGCGCGGCGGTGCCCCACTGGACTCAGGAGGAGGCCCTATTCGCCACCCTGCCGGCCAGCATCAAGGCCGAGATTCGGCGGTTGCTGGGGCTCGAGCCGGGAGGCGGCGCTTTTGGGGCCATTAAGGCCCTCGTAAAGGCCGGTTACTCGGTCCAAAAAGCGGCGAAGGAAACGCGCTCCGAGCGCAAGCTCCCGGGCTCGCTCAAGCGGCTCCGCGCGCGGTATGACCTCTGGACCAAGCGCGGGGACTGGGTCTGCCTGGTGAACCTCTCGCGCGCCGGGGCGGCCTGGCAGGCGCCCAGGGAAGTGCTGCCGGGGGAGTTCATCCGCTTTTGCGCCGCGCGGTGCGGCGGCTTCGTCCGCTGGGACGGCAAACGCCAGGCCATCCTCGCCATCAAGCGGCAGTGGGCCACCGGCCGCGACCTCCACGGCGAGCGCAAGCCCATACCCGGCTACGGCTTCTGGCCCGAATGGTTCCGCTTGAAGGGACACCGCATCCTGGGCCTGCCACCAAAGCCCTTGCCTGAGCCGGCCTGGGAGCCGCCAGGCTGGAGCTACGTCAACATCCTGGACCAGGTCAGCAAACACAACGCACTCCCGCAGCCCGTCAAGGCGCTGCTGTTGCAGGGCACCGCCGCCGCCCGCGCGTCCATCCCCCAGGCCCGCGGGGACCGGAATAGCGGCGGCGCGGATGGCGGCCCGGTGCGGTTCCTGGAACGCGTCGAGTTCGACGACGTGAAGGTGGACTTCCTGATCATCGATCCTCTGACGGGCCAAGTATGCGACCTGTGGCTCCTCATCGCCCGCGATTACGGCACCGGCATCCTTTTGGGATTCGGGCTGAGGCCGGCGCTGGTGCGCGAGGATGGCAGCCAGGTCCATCTCAAGTTGCGCGACATGAAACAACTGTGCGGGTGGATTTTGGAGCATTACGGCTTACCCCCCTACCTCATGGTCTGGGTGCTGGAGCGCGGCACGGCGGCGCTGCCCCCGGGCGCCCGCGCGGCCCTCCGGGAGCTGCTGCCTGGCCGAATCGACTTCCGTTGCAACCAGATGATTGGCGGCAAATCACCCAACGGGTTCGCCCAGCGGGAGATCGGCAACTCCAAGGCCAAAGCCTCCTTGGAGTCCCACAACCGCCTCGAGCACACCATGTCGGCCTGGGTGCCTGGCCAGACTGGGCCGCTCTATGATGTCCGGCCCATGGACCTGCAGGCCCGGGCGCGGGACGCCGCTGACACGTGGAAGCTGGCGCAGGGCCTGCCGCCGCACTTGCGCGGCCAGATGGGCTACAGCGTCCTCACCATCGGCCAGGCCCGCGAGCACCTGCATCGCGTCTTCTGCCTCCAGCACGCGCGCACGGAGCACGAGATGCAGGGGTTCGAGCAGGTGGCCGAGTGGTATGACGAGCGGCGCGGGCTGTGGCTGCCGCAGAATCAGCTCACGGCCGAGGCCGTGGCGACGGGGCCGGGGCTCAGGACCCGGGTGCGCAAAGAGTCGCCGCTCGAGCGCTGCGCGCGGCTGGTGGCGCCCTATCGCGACCAGTGGACGGCGGTGAGCCCGGATATCATCACATCCTTCTACAGCCACACCCAGCGCGAGCTGCGCGTGCAGGACAACGGGCTCATCGAGTTTTCCGCCGATGGGACGCGAGTGGAGTTCATGCCCGCCCCCGACTCGCCCCCACTTATCCCCGGCACCAAGCTCCTCGGCTACTACCAGCCCAACGATCCGGCTTTCCTGCACCTGACCGATGGCGCCGGCCGCGTCGTCGGCACCTGGCTCCGACGCGCCCGGGCCCATGATGCCGAGTCCCTCAGCCTCGCCATCCGCTATTCCCAGCACGCCCTCAAAATCGCGCGCCAGACCGCCGAGGCATACTCGGCCGATGAGCGCGCCCGGCTCGCGGCCATCAAGGCGAAGAACGCGGACCTGCTCGCCGCCAATACCTGCGTCGAAGTCGCCGCTCCCGTCGACGCCCACTCCTCACCCTTCTCCTCCCCCGTCGCCCGGGCCCTGGTCGCCGTCGACTCCGAACGCGACTCCTCGCGCGCCGCCGCCGCCGCCCGCGCCGGCGCCGCCGCCAACGCCATCCTCGCCCCGGCGGGGGAATGCGGAGTGCGGAATGCGGAATGCGGAATGGGCAGCGGGGACAATTTGCTCAGCGCCTTGGCCGCCCCGACCGGCGCTGAGGCTAAACGGTAAAGCAAACGAACCTTATGCACAACGCGTCATTGCCACCAACCGACCGCGACGAGCCTGCTGCCCAAGCCCTCGCGGCGCCCGCATCCAACGCCGCCATCGCCATGACGGAAGCCCGCCAGCGGATCCCCGGCGACGTGGTCAACAAAGCCACGGCCGATCTGCCCGACAGCCAGCGCAGTTCGATTAGGAGATTCCACGCCTTCTACATCGAAAACGACCTCAGCCTAGAGGAAGCCGCCAGGCTCATTCGCCTCTCCGGAACCACCCTGAGCCTCGTGCTGCGCGGCAAATACGATGCGACTCTCGACAACGTGGTCTCGGAAATCGAGTCGTTCTTCGAGCTGCAGGACAAGCGCCGCCAGGGCCGCAAGATGGAGTTTATTCAGACCAAACTCACGGAGCGCATCTGGAACGTATGCGACGCGGCTCTTGAATTCCAGCGCATCGCGTTCATTTTTAGCGAGTCACAAGTGGGGAAAACCGAGGCCCTCCAGGCCTATGCCCGCGCCCACAACCACGGCTCAACGATCTACACGTCCGTGCCGACCGGCGGCCACCTCCTGCACTTCCTCTGCAAGCTCGCCGGCGCCCTCCGCATCAGCCACCAGCAGCGCCGGGACGACCTCCGGCGCCGCATCATCGAGGCCTTTGATGATCGCATGCTCCTCATTGTCGATGAGGCTCACCAGTGCGTGCCCGTCAGGGGGCGGAGCCCGGCGCCGCTCCAGACCATCGAGTTTGTGCGGGAGTTGTTCGACGAGTCAAAGTGCGGCCTCGTCATCTGCGCCACGAATGTCTTCCGAGATGCCATGGAGCGGGACGCCGCCTTCGCCGGGATCCTCAAGCAAACCCGCCGCCGACGCCTCTGCGCCGTCCAACTCCCCGACCGGCCAAGCCGCGAGGACCTCAACACCTTCAGCGCCGCCTACGGCCTGCCCCCCAGCAGCGGCCAGGCCCGCGCCCTCGAAACCGCCCTTATCGGCGAGGAGGCCCTCGGCATGTGGCTCACCTTGCTCCGCATGGCCGCCAAGCTGGCCACCCAGGCCAAACAGCCCCTCTCGTGGCCCCACGTCCTCACCGCCCACGCGGGCCTGCAGGCGCTCGAGGGCACGAGCCGCTAGTGCAGTCATGGAGCTGGACCTCACCATCCGGAGACCCGCGCTGCGCTACCATGGCAGCAAGTGGCGCCTCGCGCCATGGATCCTCAGCTTCCTGCCGGAACACGTGACCTACTGTGAGCCGTTCGGCGGCGGCGCGGCTGTATTGCTGCGCAAGCCCCGCTCGAAGATCGAGATCTACAATGACTTGGACTCCGAGGTCGTAAGCTTCTTCCGCATCCTGCGGGATCCGGAGTTGCGGCCTCGCCTGCTGGCAGGCCTCGAGCTTACCCCCTTCTCGCGCGAGGAATACTACGCCGATTTCGACGTAGCCCAAGATCCAGTCGAGCGCGCCCGCCAGATGGTCGCCCGCGCGTTTATGGGCTTCGGCTCCCATAGTCACAACCCCGCCAACCGCACCAACGGCTTCCGGACGCATCGCACCGCGGCGCTACGCATCAAGTCCTACGCCGCCGAGTGGCTCGGCATCCCGGAAAATCTGATGGCCGTCGCGTCGCGTTTCGATGGAGTCACCTTGGAGCACCTGGACGCGGCCAAATGCATCGCGAAATATGACCATGGAGGCACCTGTTTCTACATTGACCCGCCTTACGTCCGCGGGACCCGTGATGATGAGACGAAAGGTTATGCCTGCGAGATGAGCGACGCGGATCACGGCCGCCTCGCCTGGCTGCTGCACCAGACCAAGGGCCGAGTCCTTATCTCCGCCTACGATTGTGATCTGTATCGGCGGTCCTATGCTGATTGGCATCGCGAGCAGACGAGGGCGATCGCCAATGGCCAGCATGGCGGCACAGAACGCACGGAACTCCTGTTCATGAACTTCGAACCAAGAACAATCCCAAACTCAAACAATAATCCCGTATGACCGAACTCCAAGGTATCCTCCGAACTTACGCGCGCGAGTGCGAGCGCGCCGCTCTCCCAAACCCATGCGCGGCGCTGCTGCGCACGCAAATCACCGAACGCTTCTACTTCCGGCCCATAAATTACCTGTGGCAGACGCCGGACGGCACAACGCACCGGGGCAGGACTTGCGTGCTATCCCGCACCCGCCGCGGTCTGGCCGCAGCCTTGCGCCGTTTCTGGCAAGTCAACCCCCATGTGAGCCGCGTCCCATGAAATTCCTCGCCATTACCTCGACGGAGGCTCTGGACGCCGCCGTCTCTACCGTCGTCCGCCGCAAGATCCAGCACACTGAGTTGCGGGCCAAGTATGACGCGGCCATCGCCGTCCTGGAAAAAGAGTTCCAAGACCGGGCCGGCCCCATGCTCGAAGTGATGGCCCGGGCCGAAGCCGACATCCAAGACTATTGCGCCGCCAATCGCGCCACCCTGTTCGTGGGGAAGAAAAGCCGCGAGATCAGCCTCGCCGAGTTCGGTTTCGAGACCACCCCGCCCCGCGTCGAGACCTCAAGCAAAAAAGTGAAATGGAAGGACGTGCTCGCCCGCCTCCTCCGCCTGCCCTGGGGCTCGGCATACGTGAGGCAACCTGAACCACAGATGGACAAGCAGGCCCTGCTCAGCGATCGCGAGAAGCTCTCGCCCGAGCAATGCCTGGCTGCCGGCATCCAGTTCTGCCAGGACGAGCAATTCTTCATCCGGCCAAAGCCCGAGACGGCCCAGGT
>Ga0326728_10019471_pt1 | contig 13163 bp, 18 predicted proteins | sample MB3enrmetagenome_FD_207602 | JGI IMG/M metagenome (GOLD analysis project Ga0326728, IMG submission 207602) | Lab enriched peat soil microbial communities from McLean, Ithaca, NY, United States - MB31MN | ecosystem: Environmental > Terrestrial > Soil > Wetlands > Peat | place: USA: New York...
TCCCATAACCCCACTGCTCGCGCCAGTTCTTCCAATACCACCAGCCCGCCCAGACTCGTCAATCGCTCCGAACTTCTTTCCAGCTTGATAGGCAGAATCAACTGCGGTAGGCTTGCTTCCATCGTTCGCCCTCCGGGTGTGGGTCTAGGATTCTTCGCAAAATCTCTATAACACACATCCCGCGAGGGTGAACGTCTTTTCTGCGGTTTCCCGCTCCTATCAATCGCGATTCTCGGGTACAACCGTTTGCGGGGGAATTTGATAGTTACGGAACGTGGCAGATCCGGGCCGATTTGCCAGAGGTGACTGCCGCCCCAAGGCTCGAAGGAAATGCGCCGCTCATTCATGGCTGAACACGACAAGCTGAGCGCTGCTCGCGAGAACTAAACTCATTGCATATCAGGAAATATTTGGATGAATCAAATCGCACCCCCCTAGTAAGCGAGGCGCTGATGAACTATACTGCGCCTCCTTCTCGTAACCGGGGCGAATGGTTCAGTCCCCTTACGGCTTTTCACATGTGGAACAAAAGGATGGTGACAGAATTTGAAAAATTTCGGAGCGGTGGCCTAATGCGCGCCCGCTTGGCGGACCTCCTGCTTTCCAGCTTCCGCTACCTCTTCCAGACGGAGGTGCATGCCTATGCCTTTTCGATTGCCGCCAATGCCTTTCTTTCCTTTTTCCCCTTCACTTTAATTTTATTGGCCATCTGCCGGCGATGGCTGCATTGGCAGAGCGCTTACCAGATGGTCCTTCAACTTCTGCGCGTACACCTTCCTACCGGTTCGGAATTCGTGATTCACAATTTGGTGGTTGTGGTGCAAGGCCGGCCACGGTTGCAGGTGGTATCCGTGCTCATGCTCTTATTCACCAGTTCGGGTGTGTTCTTGCCGTTAGAGGTCGCGCTCAATAAGGTGTGGGGATTCCAGCGCAATCGCAGTTTCTTGAGAATTCAGGGACTGTCTTTTATCCTTGCGCTGGTTTCGGGGGTGCTCGCGTTATGTTTCATCCTCGCGATTACGCCCGTTCAGGCGGCGATGACTTTCTCGATAGGTAGGATACCCTCCAAAAGCTTCTTCACACTGGTGTCGCGTATTGTCCTGGAAATTGCCTCTGTGCCCTTCGTGGCCTCGATTTATTTCATGATTTACTATTTTCTGCCCAACGGGAAAGTTCCCGTAGCGCGGGTTTTCCCCGCCGCCATCGCCTCGGGAATCTTAACGGAAGTCGGAAAAGTTGTGTATTCTCTGACGCTCCCGATGTTTCGTTTCCGGGAGGTTTACGGGCCCTTTGAGTTGTCCGGCACTTTGCTCTTTTGGGCGTATGCGGGCGCCCTGATTCTGCTCTTCGGGGCGCACCTCTCGGCGCACATGTTTGTGTCGAATGAGGCCACGCAGCTTGCGCCCGCGCTGGATGGCGCGCGAACCACAGCGCGGCCAAACAATATCCAAAGGTAGGTTGAAATCCGTGGGAAACCGGCAACAGATCCACGAAATTCCAGGTGCATTGCGCATCACTTTGGAGAAGGCCCACGCCGAGTATGGGGCAGTGGTGCGCAAAATCCGGTGGGGCGATGGGCCCGTCTACGTCTGCGGGACGGGGGACTGCGCCGCTCTGGGCCTGGCGGCTGGCTATGCGTTTGGAATGTTTCCCGGCTGGCCCGTGGTGGCGCGCCCGCTGGAGGTTTTCCAGAACTACGGTCTCTCTCTCCTGCATCCGCGGTCGGTGCTGGTCATGATTTCAGCCCGGGGAGATTGGCCGGAAGCCCAGGAACTTGCCCGCAGTGCGCTTGAGCGCGGTTGCACTCTGGTAGCGTTGGCCAATACCCCTGACAGCCCCCTGGTGAAATTGTCGGATTATGTTTTCCTTACCCGTGCCGAAGGTGATGCGGATTCGCCCGCGGTGACGGTCTGTTTGCACGCCGCCCTCAATTTTCTGGCATTCGAAGCCATGCGTGCGCTGAAGAAACCTAAGCCGTGGTGGGATCTGGTGGGAAAGGAAATTGATCACTTGCCGGATCAGCTCGAGTGGGTGTTCACGCAGCTTTCTGCGGTGGTCCGCTCGGCTGCGGCAGAAGTGGCGCATTTTCCCCGTCTGCACATTGTGGGTGGAGGGTTTTACCACTTTCCCGCCTGGCAGGCGGCGCGGCGAATGAAATTCCAGGCCGGTCTATCGGCCGAGGGCCTGGAAGCCTCGGATTTTTGGAGTGGACTCGCCCACTTCGCCCGGCGTGACGACGCCGTTCTGTTTCTTTCCGGTTCGCAATCGAAAACCAAGAAACTTATCAACCGCTGCGCGGCGCAAGCACGCCAAAATGGTGCGCGGATACTTGCACTAACGGACAGTAATGATCGCGACCTTGTCGAGGGCTCAGACTTGGGAATCCTGATCCCTGCGCTGCTGGAAGTGTCGGGGTGTACCCTCATCATGTTCATGCTCGAGTGGCTGGCGATGGAAGCCTTACGTGCGACGAAGCAGTCCCCGGGTTCCGAATAGTCGTCAATTCTCAGTTTTCAGCTTTCAACATCCTCTCTTTTTGGTGCTATCTTTAACGGAAACCACAAATCAGACATCTTAATGGAATTAATAAGGCGTTAAGATATTAAGTTAATACCATTGACACGGGTTTCTGAATCTGTTCTAATTGAGCTATGGACGTTGGTAAACGATTAAGACAATTGCGTGAAGTTAAAGGTCTCTCGCAAGGCGACATCGAACGGCGGTCCGGTCTCTTGCGCTCGTACATCTCTCGCGTCGAAGGCGGATACACAGCTCCCTCCCTCACAACTCTGGAAAAATTTGCCAAAGCATTGGAAATTGAACCCTATCAATTGCTTTTCCAGGGTGAGGGAAAACCGTCCGCACCCAAGGTCCCTGAACAGGTGAACCTGGGTAAGCCGGTCAAGAGGCTGATTAAGTCTTTTGAGAGCATGTCGAGCACGAACCGCAGGCTGTTGCTGTCAATGGCGGATAAGCTCGCCAAGCATTGAGAGCGCCCAAGCTGTTCTGTACGCGCCGACCACAGTATCCTTCTGAGTTTTCCCAGGGAAGGGGGGAATGGGTTTTGGCGAATGCGCCAAGGCCAGGGTCCCAGCCTTTGCCTCGGAAACGCTAGGAAGCGGGTAATCGCGCGAAGGTGTATCTGTACCTCGGGTATAAAATGTACAACCAAGGGTTCAACCTCCTTACAAGCGCGGCCTGACGACCGCCAGATCTCCATCGACCGCCTCAGTTCAGTCCCCTCCATCAAGTTCCAGCTCAGCCCCGGACACGTGGCGGCGTTTCCCCGCAAGGCCAAGATTGTTATCGAGCACGCGAAATTCCAGGCGGAGCAAAAACTCACCCCGAACCCATCGCAGGAGCTGGCTGTGGACTTTGAGTAGGAACGGGAAGGACGAAAGGTAAGCTGGCGCGCCTGGGGAGGCTCGAACTTCCGACCTACAAATTCAAAGTTCCCGATTTACAAAGAATCAACAAGTTATACTGACTGTTATGTAGTGCGATAACCCGCTATGGAGTCAGTGTTTATGCGGGTCTGGCGATAGTAGGCACGCTACCGATGTTAGCGATGGGTACAGGGTTGCGGGGCAGATCAATTGCTTAGGCTTGGGGCGGTGGGCGCATCCTGCGCCAATCCTGGCGCGCTGACGGGCCATTCTAAGCGAACACCCACCGGGAAATCGCGGCTCGGCGCGCGGGGGATGACGGATGGTACCTCCGGGTGGGTACTGGCGTACTATTGTAGCCAGTTCTCGTAGGTATTATAAAGCGTGCTTAGTTATCGCAACACGCGGCTCTGGGGATAGCCACGGATTTTTATTCCAAATCCCTAATAACTGCTGCAGGAGGTTGTCGGTTTTAGTCGGCATAAATCGGAATTATCCAAGGGGAGTTCTCAATGCGGCGAATTATGGTGCAGGAATCCACGGTACAAAATTACCCCTTCCTTTCCGCGGAAGGGCAAAGGCAAGCCCCCACGGACTTCTGTCTTGAATGTAACTTCGTGGGCACGCGGAAGAAGTACCGGCCAGGCACTTCCCGGATGGAAGTCGGGCTATGGCTCTTGTTTCTGATTCCTGGAATCATAAATCTTCTATGGAGACTGCCCGCTGCCTTTCAGGTGTTGGAAGATTGCAGGCAGATGCTGGCGGGACAATTTCCGGGTGTTGTCCGGTCCATCGCGGCCCTGATGTCTCGTTACCGGGCAGAAGCTTACGGACCGGATATTGAGAATTGGGTTGTCTTTTTCGTTCCGGGATTTCTCTATTCCTTCTGGAGACTGTGGGCTCGCCATGAGGGATGCGCGACGTGTGGGAGCCCCCGGATCGTAGGCATGGATTCTCCGTATGCGCGGTCCTACCTTGCCACCCTGACGCCCCAAGGGTCTTCGCAACCCTGGGTCTGTGTAAAGTGCGCAAGTGTAGTCTTCGCTTGGGGGCGGGTTTGTCCGGCCTGTGGGGCGGAGCTAGTGAAAGGAAACTCCCATGTGGGGAACGCCTGATTTTTCCTGCGTTCTCCGTCATTGCGACTCAATAGATTCGAAGCTGCTCTTGCGAACGTAAATCCTCAGGTTGTTGCCTCTCCTTGGCTCCAGCCGCAGTAAGCTGGCGCGCCTGGGGAGGCTCGAACTCCCGACCTACAGATTCGAAGTCTGCCGCTCTGTCCATCTGAGCTACAGGCGCGTTCTAAATCAGTCACTTACAGAGCCTTATTGCAACTGGGGTTGCAAGTTGGGAACACTTGGGAACAAGCCCGATTCCAACCCCTTGATTGCCGTCCGCATATCATCAAGGCTTGTCTCTGTATAGATGCCAAGAGTAACCTGCGGGGTAGCATGTCCAAGGATTCCTTGCGCAACCTTAACCGGGATGCCGTTCCTGTGCATTTGCGTGCTAACGGCCCGCCGAAAGCTGCGCCAGGTGAAACGCGGGATTGCCATCGCGTCCGCCAGTGGCCCAAAAATGTACTTTACCGCCCCGTCAAAGTTGAGGGGCTTGCCATCCGGCCCGAGAAACAGCAAACCCTCTGTGTTCGTGGTTGCCATTGCCAGCATCCGTAGTGCAGCCTCAGAGCCGACAGGCATAGGAAGCACACGCGCACTTCCCTCCGTCTTGACTTCACTTGATTCGCCACGATAACGCGATTGCCTTACCGTGACGGTCTTCTCAGAAAAATTAAGATCACACGCCCGGAGCCCCGATAGCTCCGATTCGCGCAACCCAAGGATACCCACCAGCCGGACGGCAGTCCGCAACGGCTCATCCAACCTCGAAAGAACCGCCGTGATTTGCTCAGGCGTGAGCGCCACTACCCGATGAACCGATTTACCACGCGGTGTACGAAATCCCTTCGCGGGGTTACGGTCCAAGACACCCATTTCGAGCGCATCGGAAAGCATCTTCGATAGCGTTGAGCGCATGTGCTTGACTACCGAAGTTGCGTAGGTGGCCGCATGAGAACTGAGCCACTTCCGCACGTCCATAAGGCGAATGTCTACCAAGCGCCACTCGGACCAAAATGGCAATACCCAGCGGTGCAGCGTTGCCTTGTAAAACTTGCGCGTGGAGGGGCGATACGTGCAAAGCACCGTTGTCTCCCATTCGGAAGCGAAGTCTTTGAAGGTCATCACAGAGCCGGGCCTCACCATGCCTGAATTTATTGGTCCCAGTTTACCGGCCAAAACACTCTGAGCTTGGCTTTTGGACATCTCCGCAACCACTCCCAGGATTTCTGACCGTTGCACTGTACCAATTGTGCCGTCCGCCATTTTCTGAGGTTCGCGCCAGCGGCCAACCCAAACCTTGCGCCACTTGCCGCGTTTGAAAATACAGCCAAGCTGAAAACGTCCCCGCATAGTCTCTCCGTTTCCAGCCCGCCTAGCTTTTCCTGCGAGGGTAATCATACCTTCCTCGCATCAAGCCACGCAAGAATTTCCAGACGACGGAAACGCCAATACTTTCCCAGTTTGTAGCCCGGCAAACGGTCTGGCGCGTTGTCCCGGAGCCGGTCATAGACCCAGGAGGCTCGCACCTTGAGAAATGCGGCCACGTCTTGAATGTTCAAAATGGTTTCATCGGTTGCCATAATCTATCCTTGTGTCAGTTCTCAGGAAATGGGGAGAGCATTACCACGTCACCGCTCACTTGAATTGCTCCACAATCCTGAGCCCGTTTGAGCGCCTTTTGGGCGGCTTCACGTTTTAAGCCTAGCTTCCTTCCCACTTCGTCCTTGGTGAGTTGCCCGCCATTGTCCGCAACAATCTGGCGAATTCTTTCTGCTTGCCGCGCAAACCGGGGAACAGAGGAGCCGCTTGGCCATACCGTGCCCCTTTCGAACTTGAGGGAAAACGGTGGGACAGGACGTGCCCAGCGTGGGTCAACGGTAACCGTTACGCAGTCCTGATTTCCCTTCCGATAAAGACTGATGAGTGTATCCCGCCAGCCCGCCAAGATGGAGTGGCCGCGTGCTCCCTTTGCCGGGTCTTTTCCGGTGTGCATTACCAGAAACACAGTCAACCTGTGCTCGTCAATCAGGCTCCCGATAAATTTCGTCGCGCCAGAAATCTCTTTGAAGTTGTTCTCGTCGAACCCTGCGATGAATTCCTGCCACGGGTCGAAAACCAGTACCTCGGGGTTAGCGCCATTTGTTTTGTGGTTCTCTAAAATGTCCTTGAGGGTACGCTTGCCCTCGGGGGCGCATAGATTCACCGCGCGATTGCATACTTGGTAAAAGTTAGAGTCATCCCAACCAGGCAAAGCCTTGCGAGTCCGGTCTTGGATTTCTGTTGGTGACAATTCGCCGTGTATGTAAAGCACCCTCCGGGGCTTTGAAACATCCAGTTGGGGGAAAGCGGCCTTACCGCAAGAAAGCCCGAGCATCAAGCGGAGAGCGAAGGTCGTTTTGAATGATTTTTCGGGGGCTACGATAAGGTTTTTCGTAAGAGGCCTGATAATGCAATTATCCGGCTTGCCAAAAATGGGGTCATCTACATCAAGAGACAACCCGCACCAATCCCCAGCGGAAAGAACTCCATTTTCGATGCGCTCTTTAAGGTGTGCATGCGGGCATGTCTCAGTGGCGGTTTGCATGTTGAGTCCCCGGTGTGCCCGATAGGTCACTTGGCTTTATGTTGCGTTCAAGCTTGATGTGGACGATGGTTCCTGATTCAAACTTCAGGGTTATGGCGCCGAAGAATTGCTCGGCTTGCAAACGCTGCAATAATTCAACTGTATCTTTCATGTGGCTGCCCTCACAGGTATTGGTTAATGTCCGTCACGATGTGTGTAATTGGCAATTCCGCATCATCGCGCCATTGATGGACTAGCCGCGTGCAGTTGGGCGGACAATGGAATTCGCAGAGTGGATTCAACTTTAAGGCATTGGGCCAGTGGCCCGTTACGACATGGACCAAAACCGTATTCGTTGGCCCTATTCCCACAATGTCCCACGGTTCGAGATTCGCGTCCGCGCGACTGGACTTGTAGCCTGCAACCCGCAGGAGCGGACGGAGCGGATTATCAAGTCTTCGATTTGCGTCCCGGTATTGTGTGTCGTCTCTGTCATTAGCACCCTCCATTGATTTGCTGCTTGGCAGGGATGGTCCCCTGCCGAATGATGTCATCCAAGACTGATTGCTCAATCCTCACGGACCTTCCCACCTTGGTATAGGAAATCTTGCGGCGGAGAACCCATGACCGCATAGTGGCTGGCTTTAGTCCAAGGTACTCAGCCGCCTCGGCTACATTCAACAACTTGCTATTGCTCATAACTGGTATTCCTCTCTTTCACGATTCAAAACTGCCTACACCCCTCTGATGCTATAGCAGTGCACCTGGATTAGATGTGAGGCCACTCTTGGGGAGGTGCCATCCTTTCGATACTGCACATCCTCCCCAGACTGGCAGGCGTGAAGGATTCCGGTTGCGGCCTTACACTAGATTAGAAGCAGAAGCACGCCTGGAAGATTTGGCTGGCCACTACTTGCTCACCACCTTATTTCATGCTGTATGCGGCCCACATTCATGGACGGCCCCGACAACCCCTAATAGGGTTGGGGTGTGTCTGTCCGCCCTAATTAGTGCCGGAAAATTAGTGGTGCAATCCTTGTCCGTTCGGGGAAAGGCTGCGCTCTTAGTGGGTTATACCGTAAACGGACAGGCGGACAATTAGGGGACACAATTGGCTCGTCCAATCCCCGGACAGGGCGCGTTTGTCCGCAATCAGGGTGGGGCGAGTACTGTGCCGGTTCTTTCGGCGCGGTACGAGCCCTTCACCGCCATGCTTATGAGCGAGCGTTAGCGAAGCGAAATATGCACGGACAAGGGGGGTCTGGGGCCATGTTTCATCAATTAGTCATCGTTCCAAAAGTGCCTATTTCCATAAGCAGGATTGCTTGAAAGACGATACAATGCCACGATTTAAGCTAGTGGTATAAACGCCAAGAATCGGGCGAATTGTGCCGCATCACTTGCGGCCCCAAGTGTTGACTTGGTTTTTCCGTGCGCAGATGGCGTCACGGGTTCCGCTCTATGTCTGGGTACCTACGCGCTATCTTTCGAGGGCCGGGGGGCTCTGCCGCGTGCCTGTCGGATGGCTGCTTGCTCACGTCTCTCCTAGCTGATACTCCCCCGTGAAGACTTGCCCGTCTGTTTACTTTCCCTGCTCCACCGCTTCAACCACTACCCGAATTCCGTCCAGGGATTTCACTATGATCTTCTCCCCGCCGCGCAGGTCTTTTGGTGGCATACACTCCCAATCCTCGCCTAGAATATGCGCAGTCCAAACGTCCGACAAGATGCCCTTCTTTCCAATTAGGGCACCTGTGGAAACTAGTAACAGTTTTGTTTGTTTTCTCGCTTCCTTGCGGATGCCGTTTACGAGATAACCGATGTGGAAGAACTCGAACACGGCAACGATTCCCACAATCCATGCAGCTATTGTTGTAAAGTCTGCGTCCACTTTTCACCTCGCTTCTGGCCTACTCAACCCCTAGCGCACGTCCGTTACCTTGGCATCACGAAACTCGACGGTCATGTTCTTGTACTTATAGAGCACCTTCTCCCCTAGGTCTACCATCGTTTCGGGCACCCCCAGCGCGGCTTCGACTTCCGCCGGTACCATCCCGAGCCTGATTTCCTTGGGGGGGACCGCGCTTTTCTTCTGTTCCTCGTCAACTGTGCGCGAAGCAGCCTTTACTATTCTGACGATGATGAAAATCGCCAAAATTCCAAGCAGAATAGATAGAACGTCCACGTTTTTCTCCATTAGGCCACCCCCAAGGGAAGGTGGCGGGCTTCGTATCGCGCGATTCTACCAACAGCCTTTCTGCAATGCAACGTGATGAGTTTATCGTCTCGAAACCTCACGGGACGGCCCGCCATTGCGTCAGGATGCCACAGGATGCACACGAGCACCACGGGCAATGCAATCCGGTGCGCCAATCAGCCGGGAAGCACCTCTTTAGAAAAATTTATCACCCATCGACGCAGCAACTTACAGGCGCATAATTTTTCTCACGGCCCGCACATGGCATGTTAATTGCGTGCGCGGAACGCAAGGATAGTGCCAAAACCGAACTTCTATTTCACTTTGTATGTATATGTTACAGGTTAACATAATTAATGTTATAAGACACTACTTTAAATTATCTAATGTATTGACACAGGCAGTTTTGAAGCCTAAAATACGCGCAAGGCAAACGAGTTGACGCAACGCGAAATGGCTTCTAGGCGTGGCAAGGCGTGCTACTCTATGCTTGCAGAACTAGGGGGAACAACATCCTTTGGTTTGGGCTTCACCAAAAGGAGGAAAGGACATGACAAACCCAAAAGAACAACAAGTTGATCTAGCCAAACTAAGAGAAATGTTTAACGCACTTACTCACAGGTGCCAAGTTTATGACCAATTGCTCGTAAGCATAATTGACTCTGTTTCCACAATTGGAAATGGCGTTTCCTTCCGGCAGCAGACGGAAAAGAAGAAGTTTGAGAAACTTGCCCATGAATTGCAAAGTGTTCGCACTGAGCTTTCCCAACATTCCGTAAGTGCTGACAAACCTCAGAGGTAGAAAGGCGGCTAATCTGCCGAGCGGTAAGAAGTGGCACCGCTAGGGGCGGAAGTGGGCCCACGCGCGTTGATGGTCGTATTGTGGCTGATTGCATTGTGAGCCTCTAGGCACGCCTCTGCAAATATGCGCCCTATATTTTAGATGCTGCCTTTCACTTCCTGCCTTGCCAGCGTAGCACCCGGCGCTTCGGCGCAACTCTGCGAGAGCGGCAACGTCGATTAGAATGGCCCGCCGTGGGCAATGCTGCCACTTAGACGGGCCACTGTGGGAAGGGTAAGTGAAAGGGTGCGCCACAGTGGGAAGTGGCCAGCCAGCCGACATTTTGCAACAAGCCAAACTCGGGAACACTTGGGAACAAACAGCCCCAAGAACCACCTAAAACCGGCATACATCACGCAGGTAAAAGCTAAGCGGGCTAACAAGATAGAATTTTTCGGTTAGATTCGAAGTCTGCCGCTCTGTCCATCTGAGCTACAGGCGCTCGATTTGAGTCTACCCTAACTCTTGAATTCCGCAAAGAGAAGCTTGGTAGTCATTACCGCGCCGCGAGGCGTGGGTGAGCCAAGCTCCAATCTCCGGTTCAACGGTCCAGGTCAACCTAAGGCCCCAACTTGACTTTGTGTCGGGTTAGAACTACGTTTGGTTTGTGTGGGAAAGTGCCTTGGCCTTTGTAGGCGGACGGGGGTCAGTGTATGAAACATCGATTTACCATCGCAAGCGTCATAGCTATGCTTGGAGCCCTGGTTCTTGTATCGCCCGCAAGCGCCCAAAGGGGCATCGGGGCTAAACCAGCGCCTATAGGTCGGGGGGCGATGGGTGGCTCTTTCGCAATGAGCGGGAGAGGTTCATTCCGCTTCGCTCATCCCATACACCCCATCTTTCGTGGCAGAGGAGGTGCTTGGGGATGGATACCGGGATGGGGATGGGGATATCTGCCTTACCCGGACTACTACGACTCCTCTGATTACGAACCAGCTATGACCGAAGCGCCTCCGTGGGAGAGTGCACAGCCCGCCCAGGCTGCGCCGCCGGAGCGGGAGATCCATCCCATCTTACTCGAAAGGCACGGGGATCAGTGGGTCCAGGTCACGGGTTACCCACCCGCTCCGCCGCAACCTGAGTCGGCGAAAACAGTGGAAGACGCGAATCTGCCCGCCGTTGTGGCGAGCCGCAACGAAGCCGCCGAACCCCCTCGCGAGCTTCCCCCGGAGATACTGGTGTTTCGCGATGGACATGAGGAAGAGATCAAAAGCTACACGATCATCGGTGACATCTTGTACGCAAAAGCGAATTACTGGACCAGTGGCTCGTGGACAAGAAAGATCGAGATTAACAGCCTGGATGTTCCCGCCACTCTAAAGCTGAACCAGGGACGCGGTTTGAATTTCAGCCTGCCCTCTGGACCGCGGGAAGTAGTGGTCCGAATGTAGGTTTCCATACCAGTACGATCATGTGTGAGCAATTTGGCAGTGCAAGAATCCGGATTGCAAGGCAGCTTTTTCACTTCCGTTGAAACGAGGAGGCAACCCTTATGAGGTACTGCCTTGATTGTAGTTTCGTGGGGGAGCCGAAAAAGTACAGGCCGGGAACATTACTAAGGGAAGTTGGGCTATGGCTCCTTATTCTCGTTCCGGGAATTCTCTATTTCATGTGGAGCCTGTCGGCTGACTCTCCGGGAATTCTCCATTCCATCTGGAAGCTGTCGGCCCCCTACAAGCCGAGCACATTTGCAATTGAAGTTGCGTTATGGCTCCCTTTTCTTGCTCCGGGAATTCTCTATTCCGTCGGTAGACGGTGGGGTTCCTATGAGGGATGCGCGACGTGTAGGAGCAGGCGCATCGTACCGATGGATTCTCCGCTCGCGCACGCCGGCCTCAGCAGATTGTCGCCAACGCCGTCTGCGCGGTCTTGGGTCTGTGATAAGTGCGGAAAGCCCATCTTCGGTGGGGGCCGTTTCTGTGAAAGCTGCGCACCCAGTGGAAGCGGAGCAACCGACGAAGGAGCATTGAAATACTGAATCCCCAGACCCCCAGCTTTGTTTGAAAACGGTCCAGCTCTGTACCCAATGGGTGCGTTCCCAACGTGGCCCAAGGGCTGAGTCGCTGATTCTGTTGCCGGAGGGGGCTACCGTTTTCAGTGAAATCAACAAGACTCCCAGCCAATTTTGAAGGAGGCCATTATCCATTGCAATAACTCGTCATAAGGTATATAAAGAAGTGGGCCTCCTGGGGAGATTGAACAATTGCTTTCTCTTGCCTATAAATATATTCACGGCGCTCGGAGGTAAGGTGGGCGTGCTTTAGGGAGTGCGCTAGGCGAGACATTATGGAAGGGAAGCATATTGGTATCATCAATCACTTAGGGGCCGTGGCGTATATTTCAATCTCCCATTACGAGTTCTTCTCTAAAGAGATGATACCCAGCGGCATCTAGCTAAGGGTGAAGCCATGAACCACATGCCTAGGCCTGACGAGGGAGGAGGGACTGCCGATGCGAAAGGATGCCCCCGCTAATTCCCGTCAGTGGGAGCGCGAACCAGCCACAATTCCAGTCAGTCTCGTGCTGAAGGGCGGCCGCTACAAGGCGGACCATTCAGCCACCACGGTTGACATTTCCCTGCGCGGTGCGAGTGTGCGGACCTATCTCGCTCTGGCTCCCGGAGAGTGGGTGGGAGTCGTCGCCAAGGGGGAATTCCCGCATGCTATCCCTTCTCGGGTAGTTTGGGTGCGGGAAGATGAGTACAGCTATTGGAACTTTGCAGGGCTTGAGTTCTTACAGACCTCGGAAGTTTAGAAAATGCACCTTATGGCGTGCCCTCTCAGTGCTTGATTGAAATCACGAAACCCCAGCACCAACACTTTTGAGACATCAGCGGACTGGTTTGCCAGGCGCCATCACACCCAAGAGTCAGAGCATTTCACATTTGATCCTAAGCAACCTGAAAGCAACGGGCTTCCTCCCCAAACCCGGTTCTAAACGCAGCGTCTTAAGTAATTGCGCATAATCTGCGCAACGTATCATTTGGTTCAGTCCACTTCGCGAACTCGGTTTCAACTGCAAGAGCGACATCGCTCATGCTGGGAAAGTAACGGTTATG
>Ga0326728_10019472_pt1 | contig 13162 bp, 9 predicted proteins | sample MB3enrmetagenome_FD_207602 | JGI IMG/M metagenome (GOLD analysis project Ga0326728, IMG submission 207602) | Lab enriched peat soil microbial communities from McLean, Ithaca, NY, United States - MB31MN | ecosystem: Environmental > Terrestrial > Soil > Wetlands > Peat | place: USA: New York...
CCCTGAGGCATCGCATCGCGGGCGTTGATGGCCAGATTGATGATGACCTGCTCGATTTGGCTCGGATCAACTTTAACCCGTCTGAGATCTGGTGCTCCAAGAGTGACCAGCTCGATGTCTTCGCCAATCATGCGATGCAGCATCTTGCTCAATTCGTTCACGATCTGGTTGAGGCTGACCATCTTCGGCTCCAGGATCTGCTTGCGGCTGAAGGCAAGCAATTGTCGTGTCAGCGCGGCGGCGCGGCGGGCGGCATCCCGTATTTCTTCCGCGCTTCCCCGCAGCGGATCATCGGATTTGATTCGTGTCAGTATGAGTTCGCTGTAGCCCAGGATGGCGGTCAGAATGTTGTTAAAATCGTGTGCTACGCCGCCGGCGAGGCGGCCGATGGCCTCGACTTTCTGAGCCTGACGCAATTGCTGCTCCAAAAGATCCTCCCGCTGTTGGTGTCGGTAGCTGTCGAACAGGACGCCGGCGGCACGCGTCAGGATTTCGATCTTTTTCTGTTGCTCACCAGTGTACTCATCGTGGCGGTTGGCCACGCCGATCATGCCCACCACCTGTGTCCCGCTGAGGATGGGCACGCCCAGAAAACGGCGCACGGGCAGCGTCTCCGGCGGCAACCCCTTATTCAAGAGGGAATCAGCCTCCGGTTCGTTGGAGGTGACGGGTTGCCCACTGGTGATGACGGTGCCGAAAAGGTTTTTGAAATCCGTGAACTCCAAGTGCTCGTTCTTTTTGTCACCGTCCGCGCGGTTTCCGGAACCCCCTTGGTGAGCGATCCCGTCCCAACCGATGCCTGCGTGCGCCAGGATGCGCAACGCGGGTCCGTCCATTACCACCGCCACGAATCCACATTCGCTGCCAGTCTGCTGCAACGCGTTGCGCAACAGGATGCTGCTGGGCACCTGCTCGCCTCCGCTTTGGAGGAACGCCACCATCGCCTCGGTGATCGCTTGGAGTTGCTCGGTCTGGGTGCGCAAGTTTTCCTCTGCCTGCTTGCGCACAGACACCTCGACCAGCAGCATCGCATTCGTTTTCTTCAAATCCTTCGTGCGCTCGGTGACCTTCAGCTCCAACCCATCTACCTGGCACCTTACCTGTTGCTGCAGCCACCACTTTTCCGTCAGCGCGTGGACCAATTGCATGACTTCCACGGTGTCGAACGGCTTCTTGAGAATCAGCATGCGATCGGAGTGACCGAGTTCTCCGACGATCTCGTCCCACGAATAATCAGAATAAGCCGTGCAGATCACCACTTGAACATCGGGATCAACCTTCCAGATTCTCTGGATGGTTTCCACTCCGTCCCAACCCGGAGGCATGCGCACGTCCACAAACGCCACCGCGTAGGGCTGCTGCGCCCGGATTGACAGTTCCACACGGGCCAGTCCTTCCTGCCCTTGATAGGCGGAATCGATCTGGAAGTGCAACGGCCCTTGTGTGTCAGCCCGTTCTTCGAACAACGCCGCTTCCGCTTGAGCGAGCGCTGGGTTCTCGCCCGCGGCCCCGTTCAGAATTTTGCGAAAGTCATCGTGAATCGCGCGATTGTCATCGATCACCAGAACACGTTGGTTTCTTTCAGGAGATGAGTATTTCATAAGTTTCTCTCTTTCGGTGGGCATGGCAGCGCCAGCGTAAACGTCGCTCCCTTGCCCACGCCCTCGCTGTGTACGGTCAGCGTTCCGCCCAACTCTTGCGCGGCCAGCGCGCCGCTGTGCAGACCAAACCCGTGCCCGTCCTTGCGCGTGGTGAATCCGTGCTCGAAAATCCGGGTGAGGTTTTCCGGCGGGATGCCGATGCCATTGTCAACGACCGAAACGTGAACAAGGTCACTGCCGTTCTTGGCGATCCGCAGCTTAAGCAGCTTGTTGTGCCGCCCGCCTTCATCCAGCGCGTATTGGGCGTTGCGGATCAAGTTCATCAGGATTTGCAACACCTTGTGTTTGTCGACAACGACCGCCGGGGTCTCAGAGTATTCGCGAATGACAAGCACGTCGTGACCCGCCAGCGAGGCGGCATTCATGCGCAGCGCGTCCTCGACCAACTCGATCACGGACAGCGGCTCCATCACTCCAGAACCCTTGTAATAATTTTGCTGCATCGCCACGATCTCTTTGATGTGCGCGACGTTGCCAATGAGGGATTGAAGCTCATGGAGAATCGCTACTTGCTCCCCGGTCAGGTGCTCGGCGAGATTGATCAAGTAACCGGGCAACTGCGTTCCCTTCGGATCGCTGGTGAGAAAAGCGGCCAAATCGTCCTGGTGTTCCTGAAGCATCCCAGCCGCCTTGGCCAGGTTCTGGAGTTTGGATTTTCGAACCTTGTCGGATACGAGCGCAAAAGAGACGTTGAGGCTGTTCAGCACGTTGCCGACGTTGTGCAGGACGTTGGTGGCCATTTCGGCCATGCCGCCTTGCCGCGAGGCATCCAACAACTGTTTGTGCAGGTTCTCCAGGTCCGCCTCCGCCTGCTTGCGGGCACTGATGTCGCGCCAAATGCCCTGGTACACACCCTCCGCAACTCGACGGACGACGATTTCCGCAGGAAAACACGTGCCATCTTTCCGTCGCGTAATTCGCTCATAGTGCAATGTCTGACTCACGCATATTTCTTCTCTCCGTTTCTCTCCGATTTTGAGGTCTTCAGATGCGTACGTATCCAACACATTAATTCGCAGCAGTTCCTCCTCTGTGTAGCCGAGCATCCTGCACGCAGCCGTGTTGGCAAACTGGATATTCCACCGTTCGTCCGAGGTGATGATGGCGTCCGGGGATTGCTCGACCAACGCCCGATACTTGTGCTCGCTCTCCTGCAATTCTGTCTCGGACACCAACATATGTCGCTTCAGCTTCGCGCCGTAGACGGTAGTGCCAACCAGCATCAGAAGGAATAATCCGCCCAGCAGCCATTCATGCCCGGCAAGTTCCCTGGTTTCGGCAATCTGACTATCCAAGAAGTCTTTCCGTAGCGCGCGCAGATGCACGCGAAGGACATCCAGCGCGCGCAGAAGCTGGTCATACTCATGGCTCAGCAAGGCGACTCGAAGATTGGCCTGATCGAGTTTGCCTTCGCGAACGGACGAGAGGATGGAATCAGCTCTTTCCGCCAGATCGTCCATTTCCTTTCTGGCCGACGCACAATCATTCATCAAAAGCGCCCTCTCCTCTGGCGGTACGTTGGTCGGCAATTCCCGACGCAGCCTGCCAAACGTCTCGTTGAAATCGGACAGAGCGGCGCGCATTCTGACGGATTCCGCCTCCACATCGCGGGATTGCAGCACATCGTTTCCGGGCGCGTCCACTGCGCCCGCGTCCTTGGCCAACGCGTCGCACAGGCTCAGTCTGGCGACCCACTCCAGGTTGCCTTCGACAGTGTGTCTGTGTGTCGCGACCAATCGATGGTTCAGAAACAGACTCAACGAAACGCTGGACAAAGCGAATGCCGCCAGTAAGAAGTAAACGTGATGCCACTTGATCCGCGGCCGGAGTCCCCGGAGTTTCGCACCATCAGCATGGACTGTTGCCATTTTCATCTTTTCTGCGCTTTATGCAGCGCACCCGCAGGCACGTGGCGTTGCGACCGTCCATCCGTCCGGCAATTGGCTGCGGACACCTCGATTATAAGCAGCCCCGAAAACATTTTCGGGGCCAGACCATGTTTACCCCTGCGAGTGTCGAGATTCATTTGCTCCCCTCTTTCGGTGGGCACGGCAGCGCCAGCGTAAACGTCGCTCCCTTGCCCACGCCCTCACTGTGTACGGTCAGCGTTCCGCCCAACTCTTGCGCGGCCAGCGCGCCGCTGTGCAAGCCAAACCCGTGTCCGCCCTTGCGGGTGGTGAATCCGTGCTCGAAAACCCGCGTGAGATTTTCCGGCGAAATGCCGACGCCATTGTCGCTCACGGAGACATGCACGACGTTGCTGCCGTTCTTGGAGACCCGCAGGGTGAGCCGTTTGTCAGGCTGCCCCTGTTCGTCGAGCGCGTACTTGGCATTGCGGATCAGGTTTACCAGGATTTGCAACACCTTGTGCTTGTCGACCAATACCGGCGGAGTCTCGGCGTACTCCCGCACGACCTGCACCTCGTGGCGCGCCAGCGCGGCGTCATTCATGCGCAGCGCGTCCTCCAGCAACTCGACTACGGGCAATGTCTCCACCACCCCAGAGACCTTGGAATAGCTCTGCTGCATCGCGACGATCTCCTTGATGTGGTCAACGTTGGTGGTCAGCGACTGAAGTTCTTTGAGAACCTCCGCCTGCTCCTGCGTCAAGTGCTGCGCTAGACCGGTCAAGTAACTGGGCAACTGCGTTCCTTTTGGATCGCTGCTGAGAAAAGCAGCCAAATCCTTGTTGTGCTCCTGCAGCATGCCAGCCACTTTGGCCAGGTTCTGGATTCTGGATTTCCGGACCTTATCGGACACGACGGCGAACGAGACGTTCAGGCTGTTGAGCACGTTGCCAACGTTGTGCAGCACGTTGGTGGCCACTTCCGCCATGCCCGCTTGCCGGGAGGTGTCCACCAGTTGCCTGTGCAGGTTTTCCAGCTTCACCTCGGCACGCTTGCGTTCGGTAATATCCCGAAAATTCCAAACACGTCCGACGATTTCGTCTCGGATGTGCTGGGGCTGGACGTACTGCTCGAAGACCCTGCCATCCTTGAAATTGACCAGGTCGAAGCCGTCAGCGTCCAAGCGCGCTTGCCGCTCCCGCACTCTGCGCAGGAATTCCTCGGAGTTGCTCAGTTGATCGAGAACCGCCGCCATCATTTGTTCGCTATCACCAGACGCAAGCACGGCCTCGGGGATGGCCCACATGCTCGCGAACTTCCGGTTGTAAGTCACCACCCTGCCCGCCCGATCCACCACCAAAATGCCGTCCACGGTGGACTCCAGCGTCGCATGCAGCAACGAAAGGGAGCCTTCCAACTCGCGCGTGCGTTCTGCCACCCGTTTCTCCAGATTCTCGTTGGCAGCCTGGAGCGCGGTATCCCGTTGCTGAATCTGGGCCAACATCTCGTTGAAGTCGTCAGTCAGCCTTCCCAATTCATCCTCGCTCTGCTTGACCGCGCGCAACGCATAATTCTTTTCGACAGCGACAGCCCTGGCGGTCTTGGCCAGACGCAAGATCGGTTCCGAGAGCAAACGTTGCAGCCTGGACGACAACAGCAAGGCCGCCAGTGTGCAGGCGCACAATACGATGCCGACGATGCTGATGTATTTTCTCAGCCGCACAGGCAGATCCCGCAGGTCGGACTGCAAATAGATCGAGCCGACGGGGTCGCCTTTCTGCGTAATGTTATGGGACACAATCAGGCTGCCATCGGCGAACCGGTGGCCGTCCGCTTCCATCTTGAGGGGCGAGAAATCTGTGATGACGTCCGCCCGACGATAGGTGGCAAATCGCTGGCTGTCCTTGGTGTAAATACAGGCGGCGGTGATGTTCGGCTCGGCGCGCAACGCCGACAGGATATCCTGGGCAGCCTTGGGATCGTTGAAATCCAATGCCCCGCTGGTGTTATCGCCGATGATTCGGGCAAGCGTCGCAAGGTGCTGAGTCATTGTCTGGCGAAACACAATGACTTCATAGGCGACAAATCCCATGCAGGCCAACAACAGGGCGATGGTGCTGGTCAACATGATGACCAGCATCTGCTTGCGCTGGATGGAGAGAGTTTGAGCAAAGCGCATACTAATTCACCTTCGCATCCTCCGCCCGGCCCGTCACGACATCGGCCACGCTCAACAATTTTGAGCTGATCTTGAGGTTGGCCCGCTGCGCAGCGCCGAGGTTGATCTCCAAACGAATCTTGTTCTCTTTCTTCCTAAGGTCGATCATGCCGTCCCGCGCGAGAAACTCCTCGGTTTCTCCTGCGGTCAGAATCGCAGAGCCTTTGACGGCGCTCAGAATCTCCGAGAGATTTGACTGCTCCGACGCGCCGATGAACAGGATGTGGCAGCTTTTGTACTCTTGCGCGCTCGCCACGTGTTTGATCACCACCTGTCGGCCATTGATGGTTTTGCCCGCGATCACTTGTTTGAAGCTGTCGCCAAAATGGTCTTCACCAACCAACCCAATCAAGATGGGAGCGCTGTCGCTTGAATACGCTTCCGCCGGCCAGTCCACGTACTTCGCGAAATTAAAGAGGAAAAGCGCCTTGACCTGGTACTCGGACAGTGCGGGCGTCTCGGCGGCCGTCACCGTCCCCACGCAAGACACCAGCAGCGCGACCAGGACAAGGGCCAGGAGACGAACCATCGCCGCGCCGGTGATCACCCGCGCGGTCGGAACGATCTCATTCTGGATTCCCTGGTTCATGGCTAAATCTTGTGCGTGGCCCGAAGCACTACGAGCCGGCCCGGTTGTGGTATGACGTTCAACGTGCCGTCGCCGCCCGCAGGCACTGTATTGCGCTGATCAAACAGGTTCTGCACCTCCAGCAGGAAGGCCCAATTGCGCAGCGCGTTGTCTGAGCGCAGCGTCAGATCCGTGCGGAACGCATCCTCGCTCTCGATGCCCGGCGCCTTACCGGCGCGGTCGCTGACGAAGTTCTCGCGCGCCGCGAGACAGAGCTTGTCGCCACAAATCGGGATGGCCACGCCGAGGTTGCCGATCCATTCGGGGCTGTTAATTGCAGAACCGGTGCTGAAGTCGGAGGTCTGCCACATGCCATTGGCGAACCCGCGCAGGCCGCTGGCGAATCGCTTGCTCAACTCGGCTTCCACGCCCGTGGTGTGCACATTGTATGCGTTCGTAAAGACCGTCGACGTCAGATTCTCTGCGGGGTTGGCAACGAGATCCTGGGCGTCATTGTGAAACACCGAGAGGTGGCCAAACAGTCCCTGCTGAAAGTCCTGCTCCAAGACCAGCTCGTAGGTCGAGATGCTTTCTGGTTTGAGGTTCGGATTCGCCGGCCCGGTGCCACTTCCGGCGGAGTAGGTGAGTTGGTATTCGCTGGGCGCGCGGAATGCCTCCCCGTACAGCAGCTTCACAGTGGTCGCCTTGGTGGCCTGCCACACGAGCGCAGCCCGCGGCGTGAGGCGCGAGACGTTGTCGTAAAGATAGGCGTCGTAGCGACCACCCGCCGTGAGCTTGAGCTGGGGCAGTAGAGCAATTTCATCCTGGGCATAGAATGCATAATAGGAAAAGTCATTGTGAGTACCCGGGTATACGAAGCTGACGCTTCCAGTGCTGTCCCAATAGCACCCGCTCAAATCGGTCCAGTGGTATTCGTACACCCCGCCGAAAGTCAGCCGATGCTTCTCGAACGGTTGCCAGTTGAACTGTGCCTCGTAGCCCAGCCAGCGATCCAGAGTTTGTTCTTGGTTCAGGGTGAACTCGGGGTCGTCGTAGACGTACTGGCCGTGGTACGGATAATCTTCGAAGTATGCCCGCAGCATGAGCGTCTTGTCGTCGTCCAGCGCGCGTTGCCAGCGCAGCTCGGCGAGGTAATAGGTGTCAGCCGTGAAATTGCGGGGGTCGCCGACGATTGTTCCAAATTGTCCGGTCGGTATCTCTTTCCGGCGGTCGGCGTACCACAATTGTGCGGAGAAATCCTGGTACTTGGCCGACAGATAAACGTCGGCGAGCCGCTCATCGTCGGCATCATGCGCCTTGCCGAAACTTCCGAACGACAAGAAGCGATCTCCTTCATTGTCTTCGTAGTGACCGCTGAAGAACAGGTCCAGTCCATTCGTGAATTGCTGGCCGTAGGTGACGACACCGCGTCCCAGCGGTGACGAGCCGCCCTCGGCTGAAACCAGAGCACCGTTCACGTCCTTGCCGGTGCGTGTGATAATGTTGACGGTGGCGAACAGCGCATCACTCCCGTACAGAGCCGAGGAGGGGCCCTTGACAACTTCGATCCGGTCGACGGCGTCAAGCATGTCCGGCGTCAACTCGATCACGAATTGGTCGAAGTACTTGTCATTCAGCGGCAGGCCGTTGAGTAGAAAGAGCAGCCGCACGTTGTAGTCGCTGGGCAGACCGATTCCCCGCACGCCGACGGACTCGTAAGCACGGTCGTCAGACATGTAGAAACCTGGCACGCTCGCCAGCGCTTGCGCAAGTGTCCGATATCCGTACTTTTGGATATCGTCACGCGTGATGATTGTTACCGCCGCCGGTGCCTCAGAGACAGGCTGCTCATGCCGCGAGGCCGCGTAGACCTTGACCTCAACATTGACCAACTGCTCCAGCGTCAGGTCACTCAAGCTGCTATTGGTCACCGACGCTTGTGTCGCGTCATCAGCCGTGGCGCCAGCCGCTCCCAACGCAAGCCACAAAGTGACAGCAGCCGCGAGCCGAACCGTGTGGCTCGCGGTCGCCAAGCGGCCCACCGCGGTCATCCATTCAGAGGTATGTGGTTTGACGCTCATCAAAATCGGTAGCGGATTGAGACAGCCATTGAGGCTGGCTCCACGCTGAATTCGGACATGCGGAGGATGTAATTGCGTTTTGATAATGTCTGATCCGCCAGTGCCGCGAGATTGTACCCGTCCAGCCGGATCGACCATTTCTCCGACGGGCGGTACTCCAAGCCGAGGTTCACATACAAATTCGGGCCATAAGGCGTCGTATATCCCGGATCGCTCAAGGGCACGGCGGACGGCGGCTTCGATAATGTGGCGGCGTAGTTGGCGTAATCTTGCGCTCCGGGGAATCCCGAGTAGTAAATCACCGAAGAACTGGCGGTCCACTTTTTGGCGAAGTCGTGCACGAGCGCCAGTTTGGTGATCGAGGGCGCCCAGTTCGCCAAGTCGTCCCCATATCCGTACGGCGCCGAGGTGATCCCTTGCCCGGCGGGTGGCAGACTTGCGGGCACGGAGGCATCGACGAGTTTCGACACGCCTTCTGACAACGTCAGGCGCGTGGTTCGGTTGCTGAAGGTCAGCAGGAATTCGCCGCCGGCAATCTGGAAGTGACCGATGGATGCCGAATGGTACAGGCTGGGAATCCAACCAATGGCGTCATAGTCCTCGAAAAACACGTTGTCGCCCACGCGCCATTGATCGGTCAACTTGCGTTCGTACGAAATCTCGTAAGTGCGAAGCGTTTCGGGTTTCGGGATGGTCCCATTGCGTTCCCATTGGCCCCACAGCTCCTCATCCGAGCCGCGGCGGACCGATTGGCCCGCGATGACCTTGAACGTGTCCCGATCCGTCGGCGTGAACACCACCGTACCCCGCGGCGACCACAACCAGTCCGAGAAGGTGTTTTTGTCCGTTCGAAAGCTGAGGAACGTCGTCCAGTGTTGGTCGATCTTCCACTGGTGCTCGGCCATGAAAGAAATCGTGTCGGTCTGCCAGTCGCGCTGCGAAACCACCGGCGCGCTATCCAACGCATAGGAAAACGGCGGATCGTGAAACCATTCGTGGGAGTAATCGGTGCCGAGCGCCACCGAATGGGCGTCGTTCGGAGTCCACGTAGCGAGGGCGCGGCTGAACGACTCCGACTCCCGTCCGTGCTGGAAAGGCTGCGGGTCATCCCCCATCAACTGGTCGTTGTAATACCAAATGCGGTAGCTCTGCACCAACTCCAGGTTCCATTCCGGCGACAGGTCCTTCTTGAAGCGCGCGGTGGTGGTGAGTTCCTGATTCTGGAATTCGCGCCCGCGCGTCCATTCGTCCAGCGATATGTCCGGTGGCCGCGACGCGGTGTAAATATCGCGCATGGGCCGGTCTTGCTCGCCGTCCTGCACGAAACGGGTCCAAAACTCGAGCGGCCCGGCCACGTAACTCCCGTAAACCTTGTACCAGAGATCGCCGAACCCTGCTTCGCCGAGGTTTGCGACCGGCCCGTTGAACGGTTGGCCGGCAACATTCGGGGGCAGGCCGTTGGCGGCCGGATAGGAGTGCCCGATGTAATATGGGGAGTCAGCCCCCTGCACGTCGGCGACACCGGCATACAGGAACACCCCGGACGTATCACTGAATTTGCATCCATAACGCGCCTCCGCCGCACTGTATTGATCCACGGCGCCTTGGCGCACGTTCTCGTCCGCTCCTTGAAACGTCAGTCCGGTGTACGGTTCCACGTCAATGACCCCGATCAGCGCGCCCGAGCCGTGGGTGGCGGAGGCGGGCCCCGACACGACGCTCACCGAGCGGATGTCCCCAAACAACGGCAGATCGCGCTCGATGTCCGCGCCCATCAACGTGGTGTTGTTCAGCGTGATGCCGTCAACTTGGTAAAGGTATTTGTCATCGCGGTCGCTGATGATTCCCCGAAATCCAAGATGCGGCCCCAACTGGTTGTGGTCGGCGAATTGGGCGTTCGGGACGTACATTTCCAGCAAATGATTCAAATCTTTCGTGCCCGACTCTTCGATGTCCTGAGCGTTGAGTTCCGTCACGTCCACCGGCAGGCGGCGGAAATCCGTCGCGGTCAATCCGGCAGGGCTTCGAACCTCCAGATTGACCAACTGCTCCAGCGTCAGGTTGCTCCACTCGTTGGACGGGGAAGATTGTGTCATGTCATCCGCCGCGACGGCAGTCGCTCCCAACGCAAGCCACAAGGCGGCGGCTGCCGCGCCCATCGTCGGCGTTGCGGCGAAAGAACGATGCCGCAGCCATCTCGTGATCCAGACACTACGGTTGCGGGCACGCGAAACCTTTACATTCCCAGTTCTCAGAATGGATCGGGTTCTCATTAATTTGTCCTTCCGAGGCAGAGCCTTGCCGCTTGGAGTAGCATGGCGCGTGCGCGTCTTAGGAGGGGGAAAGCTGTAATTCTGCAATCTGATTCTTTGTCGATATCCGTCACGCAACAGATTGCGTGGAACATGTTCAGCTCAAGGCGGTTCTACGGCAAAGAGAAACTGGCGATCTGATGGATGTGCACGAACCGGCACACAAGAACATTCTGTTCACGCACAACAAATTTGTCATGTTCAGGCTGATCTGCTGATGCCGATTTCATCGCAAGAGGGTGATTGAGTTACCCGCGAATGTCACGCGGCCACAGCGGTATTTCACCGGTGCGGGTCGTTGCATTCACTGAAATCACCACTAAGGCGCTCTAAGCATGAGGGCCACGATGCAGCACGGTGCGTCCACGTGCCATCGGTCGCCTCTGGATGTGCCCGTGTTGCGCTCATCATCTAAATCGTCGAACGTGAGGGCGCGTGATGCTTGAAAGGAAATGGGGCGACTTGCGGACGAAACACATTTCAACGACTGGATCCCTCAAGGAATTTCTTGGTAGGGGTATGGACTGGGTATACGATTTCTCTCAACCACATGTTCAGACTCAAGACCAGACGCCGCAATCGCCTCCGCTCCCAGCCGTTTCCCGGATCTTGGCTGAACATCATCCAGCGAAATGTTCCCTACTACGAGCGGCTGACTCACGCGGAGCAACAGGAGTTGCAGGGAACCATCCAGGTCTTTGTCGCCGAGAAGAACTTCGAAGGCTGCGGCGGTTTGGAGCTGACCGATGAGATCAAGGTCACTCTCGCCGCCTACGCCTGCATTTTGTTGCTCCATCTTGAGCACGATTACTATCCCCATCTGCAATCGATTCTTGTTTATCCCGATGCTTACATGGTTCCAGAGGTGCGAAGAGGCGTCGGAAACACAGTTGTCGAAGGTCATGAAGTCCGCGTGGGCGAATCTTGGCGAACCGGTGCGGTCGTCATCTCTTGGAATCATGTTCTCCACCGCCCCGTTGATCCGAGCGGCAGTCGAAACGTCGCCCTCCATGAATTCGCCCATCAACTTGATCAGGAAAAAGGGGTTGCGGACGGCGCACCGGTGCTGCCGAAGTCATCAATGTACAGAGCTTGGGCGCGGATTCTCGGTCGGGAATACCAAGCGTTGTCTGAGGCTGCCGATGCCGACCGTCCGACACTGCTCGACAAGTACGGCGCGACGAATCCCGCTGAATTCTTTGCCGTCGTCACGGAATATTTCTTTGAACAGCCGCAGCAACTCAAGACACAACATCCGGAGCTTTACGAAGAGTTGAAACTGTATTACCGTCAGAACCCGGTCGGCAAATCTGGGACTTGCTGATATGCGAATTCGAATTTCTTGGGAGAAAGGCGAAGTGTTCGGCGCTCTGGAAAACACGCCGACGGTCGACAAACTGCTCAGGGCACTTCCGTGTTCCTCGAAAGCGAACACTTGGGGAGACGAGGTCTATTTCACGGTGCCCGTGCGCGCCGAACTAGAATCGGATGCCAAGGAAGTTGTGCCGCCGGGTACGATCTGTTTCTGGGCCGAAGGTCAATCGCTCGCTATTCCGTTCGGCCCGACGCCGGTTTCGCAGGGCAACGAATGCCGGCTCGTCACCAAGGTGAATCTGCTGGGAAAACTCGACGGAGATTCTCGCTTGTTGAGATCCATCCGCGACGGCGATGCCATTCGGGTCGAGATTGCGGAACAATAGTGGCCGTCTCGCCTTCTGCAGCAGGAAAGCGTCCTACCGATTCACCGCCTTCATCGCCTCGGCGGGATAACGATCGCCGGCTGTGATGCCGATGGGAACCGCTTCATCAATTCCGCGTAGTTCCTCAGCGCTCAATTGTATCTCCAGCGCGCGGGCATTCTCTTCCACGTAACGCTGCCGTTTCGTGCCGGGGATCGGAACGACATCGTCTCCTTGCGCCAGCAACCATGCAAGTGCCAGTTGGGCGGGAGTGCATTTTTTACGTTTCGCCAAGGCTTCCACCCGCCGCACAATCTCAAGATTCCGGCGCAGGTTCTCGCCGTGAAAGCGGGGCATGTTCAATCGCCAGTCGCCCTGCTGCAAATCTTCCGGTTGTTTGATCCTGGCGCTCAAGAAGCCCCGACCCAACGGGCTGTAGGCAACGAAGGCAGTGCCCATTTCTCGGCAGGTCGACAAAATCTCTTTCTCCACATCCCGCGTGCAGAGCGAATACTCAGTTTGCAAAGCGGTAATCGGATGAATCTTCACGGCTCGGCGAAGAGTTGCCGGCGCGGCCTCGGACATTCCCAGCCAGCGAACTTTACCGGCGTGGACGAGTTCGCTCATAGCCCCAATGGTGTCCTCAATGGGGACATTCGGATCGACCCGATGCTGGTATATAGCCGCGCATAAGTAATTCGACATAATGGGTCAAAAGAAGGGCACCAGGAGGTTGCGAATCTGGGCTGGGTGTCGACAAATATCTTCCAAGGTGCGCAACAAGGTATCGCGTAAC
>Ga0326728_10019473_pt1 | contig 13162 bp, 19 predicted proteins | sample MB3enrmetagenome_FD_207602 | JGI IMG/M metagenome (GOLD analysis project Ga0326728, IMG submission 207602) | Lab enriched peat soil microbial communities from McLean, Ithaca, NY, United States - MB31MN | ecosystem: Environmental > Terrestrial > Soil > Wetlands > Peat | place: USA: New York...
AGGTGAGGACTGGCCAGCAAGTGCTTGATCGTCGTTCCCAGCGTTGTAGCAGCGACCTGCCATGATTATTTCGGTCACCTCCGAGTGGAGTTTCGCACTTCCTGGGGTCCTGACGACCCCAGGTCATGGAGATCGATGAGGACAGTAGGCGGTTGAGACAGCTAACAGGAAGGGGAGGAGATCCACCACCATGAGGAAGCACTATCAAACGCCGGTCGGTTGACACTGCTGAAGTAGCGCTGCCCGGCATGTGAATGGTCGCGATTGTCATGGACTAGTACATCGTTTCATAACAAGGATGGGGTCAAGAAGCTATGGAGACCGACTATAAAAATCTACCGCTACGAGAGTACCGGCCGCAGCCAATGTTGCGGGTCGCGAGCCATGAAGTCGCCTCTGCGGCGACAGCAGTGGTTGACGCCCACAACCACTTGGGCCAAGGCTCACCTTCGCGAGCGCGCGGAATAGGGGAAAACTGGCTGGTCCCAGACGTCGGGGCATTGATCGCGCTGATGGATGAATGCAATATCAGATCAATTATAAATCTCGATGGACGCTGGGGTGCCGAGTTAGAAGCCAACGTGAACCGCTACGACCGGGCACACCCCGGCCGCTTCGCCACGTTTTGTCGGCTCAAGCTGGACGAGTGCCAGCAGCCGGGATGGCCAGCCCGGCTCGTGAAGGTTCTACGCGAGTCAGCCGAGCACGGTGCAGCTGGGATTAAAGTTTTAAAGGATTTGGGGTTGCGCATTCGCGATGAGAAGGAGCAACTTCTTATCTGCGACGACGACCGATTGGCACCGATATGGGATACAGCGGCTGAGTTGCATTTGCCGGTTCTCATCCATGTCGCCGATCCAGCTGCCTTCTTCGAGCCATTGACCGCGCACAACGAGCGATTGGAGCAACTGTTAGCCCGTCCTGAATGGCAGGTCGCTGACCCCAATTTCCCGCGACTGGGCTTCCTATTGGAAGCACTTGAGAACCTCATATCAAGCCACCCCAATGTGACCTTTATTGGAGCTCATGTTGGTTGTTATGCGGAGGATCTATTCTGGGTGAGCCGAATGCTGGAAAGCTATCCGAATTTTTATATTGACATTGCCGGCAGAACTGCCGAGCTTGGACGACAGCCCCGGGCGACTCGACGCTTAGTGTTACGTCATCAAACACGAGTACTATTCGGAACAGATAGATTCCCGCCAACCCGTGAGACGTACTCGATCTACTTTCGCTTCCTTGAAACTGACGACGAGCACTTCCCGTATGGCGAAACGGACCCCCCGGACTCTGGACGCTGGGCTATCTCAGGGATACATCTTCCTGCGGAGGTGTTGCGCGACATTTACACTGACAACGCGCAGCGCATTATTCCGGCGCTGAGTTTTAACTAGTGTTCCACATGGAAAGAACATAAATCCACAAAGCTATTGTGCCGCGCTTTGCGTTATGTCGCCCAGAGGTGAGGTCTCATCCATGTCAGGTCATCAAACAACCGGGAGAATCGCGGGGCCCCTATGTTTTCGGAGGTGAACACGTCGTCGAAGCTGGCGGTGAACTTCGCGTCGCGGTCTCGGATCGAGAACCGGAACGACCGACCGTGCTTAGTGAGATCCCCGGCGAGGTGCCGGGCCACTTTGGTGACGAAGGCCCGCTCGGATGATGGGTAACACCGAGGATGTGCACCACTCGGTTTTCGAGAACAGCACATAGAGCTGGTTGAGACCGATGGTGTCCACGACGAAGAAGTCGGTAGCCAAGATGCCCTCGGCCTGGGCGGTGATGAACTCCTTCATCCGGTGGACGCGGACCAACTCGAGGGCGCGACACGCCAGACGGTAGAGGAACGACAAGGCCACGCCATCATCCTCGCTGGGGCGTCTTGGCACGTCAAACCGGGTGGCTGTAGTGATTGAACCCTTCAAGTAGTCCTCGGCGCCAGCGACGAGTTTGCCAATTATGAGCACCGAATCAGTGCCGTTCCGCGCCGAGGAGCGCCGCGAGTGCCACACGTGGAACGACAACTCGCCGGCCTAGACGGAGGCCGGCAGTTCACCGCGGGCGACGAGCTCGTAGGCGAGCGCCCGGGAGATGCCGAGGAGCTTCGCGACCTTGGTAACGCAGGGGGCGACCCGGTCGCCAACCTCTACGTCGCCGACACCAGCGCCGAGCTCGACCACCGTGCCGGCCGGCTCGTGCCCCAGGAGCGTCGGCACCGGACGCGGGCGGGAGCCGTTGACCACGGACAGGTCCGAGTGCACAGACCAGCCGCGTCGATCTTCACCGACATCTTGCCCGGGCCTGGGGGTCGAGCTCGAGCTCGCTGACAGTGATCGGCCGGCTCACCGTGTACGGCACGCTGCGCCCTATCTCCTCCAGCACTGCTCCCTGGATCCTCATGGATGTCTACCTCTCTCGTAATCCGGAGTCGTCGCGACCCCGATCAACACATCGCGCCTTCGAGCGACCTGCACGAGGAGCATTCACGCCACTTGTAACTGGTGCATCGTGTGTGGTGATGTGGTGATGTGGTGATGTGATGTCTGTCATGCCAACAACCTTCACTGATCGTAAGCGTAGAAGCCGCGACCTGACTTCTTGCCGAGCCAACCCGCCCTCACGTACTTGCGTAGCAACGGACAAGGACGGTACTTGGAGTCCCCGAAGCCCTCGTAGAGCACCTCCATGATCGCCAGGCACGTGTCCAACCCGATGAAATCAGCCAGCGCCAGCGGTCCCATGGGATGGTTCGCACCAAGCTTCATGACTTTGTCGACGCCCGCCGGCGTGGTCACCCCTTCATAAACGCAATACATCGCCTCGTTGATCATCGGGATCAGGACACGGTTCACCACGAAACCGGGGGAGTCGTTGACTTCGACAGGCGTCTTGTCCACGCGCCTGACTAGGTCACACGCCGCCTCATAGGTGTCGTCCTCGGTCTGGAGCCCACGGATGACCTCCACCAGCTTCATGACCGGCACGGGGTTCATGAAATGCATCCCGATGACCTGCCCGGGCCGCTTGGTGATTGCAGCAATCTCGGTGATCGACAGTGAAGAAGTGTTCGACGCAAGAAAAGCGTCTCCTGGAGTGACCCTGTCTAACTCCTCGAAGATCTTTGTCTTGATGTCCATGCTTTCCACCGCTGCCTCGACGGCCAGATCCACGTCCTCGGCATTTTCCAGCGACGTTGACAAGGTGATCTGCTGGAGCACTGCCGATCGCTCTTCCTCGGTCAACCGACCCTTGGCCAAGCTGCGATCGAGGTTCTCGGTGATCGAAGCCAAGCCGCGTTCGGCAAGCTCGGAGGTGACGTCATTCAGCACCACGCCGAGACCGGCCTGCGCCGCCACTTGGGCAATGCCGCTCCCCATCTGCCCGGCACCTACGACAATGATCTTCTCGATACGCTTCATCGACGACCACCTCTCCCAAGTGCTCTCGACTTACCGCTCCACTACGATCGCCGCACCTTCGCCTCCGCCAATGCACAATGCCGCAAGGCCGAAGCGGCTCCCACGCTTCTCCATCTCATACAGCAAAGTGACGAGAATCCGAGTTCCCGATGCCCCGATAGGATGACCCAATGCGATGGCTCCACCGTTAACGTTGACCTTGTCTTCGTCAAAGCCCAGTTGCTGCATCACGAACACGGTTTGCGACGCAAAGGCCTCGTTGATCTCCACGAGGTCCAGGTCAGCTAGCGTCAAGCCCGCTCGCGCGAGGGCCTTTTCTGTCGCGGAGATGGGAGCGATACCCATCACGGCAGGGTCGACGCCAACCGTGGCGTAACTGACGATCCGAGCCGTGGGCTCGAGACCGAGTTCGGCCGCTCTATCGGCGCTTACCACTGCTACCGCCGCGGCGCCGTCATTGATCCCCGACGCGTTGCCGGCCGTCACCGTGCCCCCCTCTTTGAAGGCGGGGCGCAGCTTGGCAAGCACCTCCAGCGTCGTATCCGGGCGCGGGAACTCGTCGGTATCGAAGACCTTGGGGTCACCCTTGCGCTGCGGGATCGACACCGGCAGGATCTCGTCCGTGAAGCGCCCCGCCGCAATGGCAGCACCAGCCTTGCGCTGGCTGGCCGCGGAGAACGCGTCCTGCACCTCCCGGGTGATGTGGTAGCGCTCCGCGACATTCTCTGCGGTGATTCCCATGTGCACGTCGCAGAGGGCGCACCACAGCCCGTCGTGGATCATGCTGTCTCCAACCTTCTGATCCCCCATTCGATAACCACCGCGAGCCTCCGGTAGCAGATAAGGCGCATTTGTCATGCTCTCCATGCCGCCTGCGACCAAGATGTCCGCGTCACCCGCGCGAATGGCCTGGGCTGCGAGTATCACAGCCTTCAAACCCGATCCGCACACCTTGTTGACGGTCATGGACGGCACCGTCTCGGGGACGCCCGCAAGCATGGCGGCCTGTCGCGCCGGGTTCTGGCCGAGTCCCGCTTGCAGCGCGTTACCCATAATAACTTCTTCCACCGCCCCAGCGTCGATGCCAGTTCTCCCGAGGGTCTCCTGGATCACCAGGGAACCCATCTCGGGGGCCGACAGCGGCGTGAGCGAACCGCTGAACTTGCCGATCGGCGTGCGAACGGCCCCCAATATGACAGCCTCTCTTGTCATGCTCTTTTCCTCACAGGATAAGGCGAGATGACTCTCGCTAGGTTTGTCTTGCTCTCCTCCAAACTGTCAAGATCTCAGACATCACTGTTGCCTTTGCTCTGACTGGTTGCTCTCCGCGTGGGATGCACGTGCTCTGCCCTTACTTCCCCGAGTACTCCGCCTTCCGCTTCTCGAGGAAGGCTCTCATCCCAGCCTTCTGGTCCTCAGTCGCGAAGCACAGGCCGAACAGTGCCGATTCGATCGTGAGGCCCTTGTCTTGGTCGAGCCCGGCGCCGTCATAGACGGCTTGCTTCACCATTCGCAACGCTTGTGGTGCCAGCGCCGCCAGCTGTTCCGCGACGTCGCGACCACGCCGGTCCAGCATTTCGGCGGGCACGACCTCAGTGACCAAGCCGATCCGGTACGCCTCCGCGGCGTCGATCGACTGCCCGGAGAGCAGGATCCAAAGGGCCCGCCCTTGCCCGACGAGCCGCGGCAGCCGCTGAGTGCCGCCGAAGCCCGGAATGATCCCGAGCGTCACCTCCGGCTGGCCAAACTTGGTCCCCTCCGCGGCAAGGCGCAGGTCACAGGCCATCGCCAGTTCCATGCCGCCGCCCAGAGCGAACCCTTGCACGAGCGCGATCGTCGGCTGCGGGAGCCGTTCGATCTGCCTGAAGACCAACTGCCCGGCCTGTGAGAACCCTTGGGCTTCGAGCTCGGACAGGTGCTCCATGGACGCGATATCGGCCCCCGCCGCAAAGGCTCTGCCCTCGGCGCGCAGCACAATGGCCCGAACGTCCCGGCGCTCGCCGAGCTCGGCGACCGCCTCACCCAGCTGGCGCAGCACCGTCTCGTCCAGCGTGTTCAGCTGACGCTCTCCCTTCATGGAGATGACGGCGACCTGGTTTTCTGCTTCCCAGTTCACGAATCGTTGCTCTTCCATCGATCATTCCTCCTCGAGCCGGCTTCCCTTGGGCTAGCTGAGACTGAGAACCCAGGTCTCCACAGTGACGTCTTGAACGGGCTTTTTCGAAACAGTCAGGATCTGTTTGAGCCGGGGTATCCGCGGCACATTGAGGTCCGGTAGGACGGTCACGAGACCAGGCAACGATGCTTGCACCACCTCGAACCGGTCACCGAGCTTGCGCTCACACCGGGTCACGTCCCTATCGATGCTCATCTTGTTGACGCACGTGACAACCGGGATCCCCAGCGATTGTTCGCCTGCCGTCGGAGCCACCATCATCAGTCTTTTCGTGGGCGGACTCTACCTCAGGTGCCCTTCCCCGGGCTCATCGGCGCGGGCCTGTCGTCATATGCCCCTGTTGATGGTACTTGCTTGTGAAGGAAAGCACGAATAGGGCCGGATGGCCGCCTCGGTGCCCCGGGCTGATGACCGTCCCCCTGGCCCGCCCTCCCTTGAGTCCCGCCTCGATCCCGCCGATGAACGTCTCGTCCATCTCGACCTTGCCTGTCAGCAGGCGCCGAGGCGGTCAAGAACGCCGTGAAGATCGCCCGGTCCTTCACCGGCCGCCAGGTCGTAGTCGTATTCGACCACACCTTCCACGGCCGGAGCCTGCTCAAGACGTCACTAACCGCTAAGGCGAGGCCCTACAAGTCGGGCTTTGGTGCGTTCGTGAGCCGCGCCCAACACATCGGCGAGATCTTCAAGGCTCGGCTCGGGAACCTTGCCGAACAGGTGCCGGCCGTCGGCGAGGTCCGTGTCATCGGGGCAATGGCCGCGCTCGAGTTCGTGACCAACCGCCAGACCAAAGAGCCTGATCCTTCTGCGGTCTCGAAGATTCTCTCCGCGTGCCACGCCGAGGGCGTCATCTTGTTGAATGCCGGTACCACGGCAACTCCGTGCGCCTTCTCTCGCCGCTCGTGATCTCAGACGAGCTCTTGGATGATGGGCTCTCGGTTCTCGAGAAGGCGGTCAGGGCGCTCTGAGCGGTCCTCAACCGCCGAACAGACCGCTCATTGCATTCGCGAACCGCGAAGCACCCCGATGTCTGCTTGGCGCGAGATGAGGTAGCAGCGCTCGCGACTTGGCGCTAGTGCTGCCGGCGCCATTAGCGTCACAGCCCAATGGAGCGCGTGGATTCCCCGACGGCCCTCGACGGCGTGCTGATAGCCGACTTCTCCCGAGTGCTCGCAGGGCCTTTAGCGACGATGCTTCTCGGTGACCTCGGGGCAGACGTCGTGAAGGTCGAGCGCCCCGGAACCGGCGATGATACGCGCGCCTGGGGACCGCCATATGTCGACGGCGAGAGTGCCTACTACTTGGCGATCAACCGCAACAAGCGCAGCGTTGTACTTGATCTAGGGACTGCCGAAGGCCACCGGGCCGCCCGTCACCTCGCCGAGCGAGCCGATGTCGTGGTTGAGAACTTCAAGCCCGGCACGATGGAGCGCCTAGGCCTCTCCTACGAGGAAGTGTCCACCACGAATCCGGCTGTGGTGTACTGCTCGGTCTCCGGCTTCGGAACAGGAGGGCCAGGGGCCTCGCTTCTCGGCTACGACTTCATCGTTCAGGCCGTCGGGGGGCTCATGGACATAACCGGCCCGGAGGCCGGTGAGCCCACCAAAGTGGGTGTCGCCGTCGTGGACGTGCTCACCGGGCTTTATGGCGCGAACGCGATCCTCGCGGCATTGCTGGCTCGATCGAGGACCGGGATGGGTCAGCGAGTCGAGGTTGACCTCATGTCTTGCCTACTAGCCGGGCTCGTCAATCAGGCCTCAACCTTCGTCACAACAGGCGAGGTGCCACGAGCTATTGGCAATCGCCACCCTGCGATCTCGCCCTATGAGATGTTCACGGCGGCGGACCGACCCCTCGTCGTGGCTGTCGGTAACGACGGCCAGTTTGCCGCGCTCGCCCGGGTGCTCGAGATGGAGTGGCTGGCATCGGACGAACGGTTCGTCAGGAACTCGGCGCGCGTCACACATCGCAAAGAACTGGCCGAGATTATCGAGCGCCGCCTCCGCGAGCAACCGGCGGCTGCGTGGGTAGAGCGCTTTGAGAGTTCCCGAGTCCCGTCAGGGCTCGTGAACGACATCGGCGAAGCCTTCGCGCTCGCCGAGCGGCTCGGCCTCAGTCCCGTCGTGCATGTCGGCGACCCATCGGCCGGAGGCCAAGTCGCCCAAGTAGCCAACCCGATGCGCCTTTTTGCGAGCCCCGTGACCTATCGGCGCCGGCCGCCGCGTCTCGGAGAGCACACCGATGAGGTGCTTCGCGAGCTCGGCCTGTAGGACCTCGGGTGGGCGTGTCCGCGCCCGAGCGGCCCTTCAGTTGGCCACAATATGTGCGACCGCCATGGCGTGCGTGACAGGCAATGGCACGTGCTGAGTCGCTTTCCACCGGCGTGGTCATGGCAGCTCACACGACCCCGGGACACGACTACGACCACCCGCCGGAGGTGAGCACGTCGCCTTGCACGAACTCGGCGACGCGAGCATCCATCAACGGGACACCGCCATGAGACTGTCAGTGACTAGTCGACGTCGCCCTCGCCTGGGTTCAACAACCTGAAGCCGACCCGTCGAGTTCGGTGTGGATGCGGCGTATGGGCGCGGTGCGAGGCTTCGCCCGGCACATGTTCGGGATCGACCCGGCCAATGAGATCCCGCCGCTCGGCCTGGCGACTTTCCGGCGGCGCTGGCGCCAGCCGTTCATCTATGCAGACGCCGACATCGTCGCCCTGATGGAGGAGGTTCCCTGCCTCGGCCCCCACGCCTCTCCGGGCGGCCACCTATCGGGCGATGATCGGTCTCCTCGCCACCACCGGCATGCGCGTCGGCGAAGTCATCGTCTTGACCCGAGCCGATATCGACTGCGGCGAGGCCTCATCACCGTGCTCAACTCGAAGTTCAACAAGAGCCGGGAGCTCCCGCTCGATCCGACCACCGTCGAAGCTCTTCCGCTTCAACAGGCGGAGATCGCGAAGAAGAGGCTTCGTCTTCTACCGGGTGCTTGAACTCGCGATCGACCACGATCCCGTCGGCTACCGCCAGCTCGTGGCCAACCCTCCACCCAAGCCTGCACCTCCGACGCCGCCAGTGGAACGGGGGCACCCGCCGAGCCTGGATCGTCCTCGAGCCAACCGACCATGGCGCGCCGCCTGACCTAGATTCGTCCGGTCAGATGGATAACCCGGAGCCTCATAACCAAGTGTCCCGCCTCCCGGGGGAAGCTCACATGTACTTTAAGCCGCTTGACCCTCTACCCTAGATCTTCTAGGATCGAAACTTACCAGCCAAGCCCACAAGGAAGGAGCAGCAAAAGTGGAGGAGGGTGAAACAAAATTATGAGACTGACCGAGTTTCTCGACCAGTTGGCACGGGGTGGTCTTATGGATCCCGACGGTGAGCAATATCTGGGTCGAGGCCATCTGGACTTTCAAGCTCCTCTTCGGTGTGAGGAGAAATGCACATGAGATTTGGTCTGCGTCTCCCCACTTATATCTTCCCCGAGGGAACAGCAAGCCTGGATACACTGATTGCCTATGCGCAAAAGGCAGAAAGTCATGGCTTCGACTCCCTGTGGGTGATGGACCATTATTTAATTGCCGCGCCGAGCTATAGAGTCGCATACCTAGACCCTCTTTTAGTCCTTGCATCTGTGGCGTCCGCCTCGAACACCTTGCGCCTAGGAACTTCGATATTGCAGGTCCCGCTCAGGCAGCCCGTGATGCTTGCTCAGCAGCTCGCTACTCTCGATTGGCTCTCCGACGGTCGCTTTGACCTCGGAATCGGCGTGGGATGGCAGAAAGAGGAATTCGAAGGCGCCGGTGTGTCCCTGAGGGAGCGGGGGAAACGGCTAGATGAATATTTGGAAGCCATGGTCTGTCTTTGGACGAATGAAACTGCGAGCTACCACGGTCAATTTGTAAACTTCGACGAGATCACGCTTGAGCCTCGTCCAGTTCAGAAGCCATACCCGCCACTGTCCTTCGGAGGCGGTTCCACTGTGGAGATTATATATGCAGATGACCCCACATATCAGACGCCGCAGCCCAACGTGGATCGCGTGTATCGTCGAATTGGGCGTTGGGCGAGCGCATGGCAGGCCACAAGTACCAGTGATCCTCGATTGCTCGAACGCGATTGGGAGCATATAGTTCGATATGCCGAGGAATTTGGTCGAAGTCCAGGCGATATAGAACGGATGCAAACAACCTTTCTTATTATTACGGAAGATTCGGCTGAAGCTCGGGAGTGCTACAACCGGATTGTGGGCTTTGATTTCGATCAATTTATCGCTCAGAGCAGCTATCTGTATGGCCCAGCCGAGAAACTCGTGGAGGAATTGAAGGAGCGAGAGGAGATGGGTATTAGCCGAATGATCTTGACGCCAGTCCGTGGGGAGTTGAGTGAGCTAGACGAATGGGCTGAGAGAATTCTTTCGGCGTTCAAGTGAGCACGAACAGTACGAGGTACAGGAGGATGCCGAGCGTCGCGTCGGCAGCATGCACGGCAGACCGGCGGCTCCATGGGAACGAAGGGCGGCGGCGCAGTCTGTGGTCAGGACCGACGTGCCTCAACAGAGCTATCCCACCTGAGTGGACAACAAAGGCAGAGGTCGGAACAGAGATTCTTTGATACAGGTCCATCGCATATTTCTGTTGGGTCACACCCGCGACGCCTTAAGCCATTTCGACAAGTTTCGGCAACTGGCCAGCGCCTCCCATGGTATGCGCCAGGGCGTTAACTACCTTTGAGATGAAGACGTCGAAGCCCACGCCAGTCTGAGTGATGTACTTCGTTAGCTCCCCTCATTTGCTTGCCGTTGTCCTTGGACAGTTGTGCAGCAGCGCTGGGAGTATGAAGGCAATACTGACCCGAGGCAGGTTTCCACTGAAATCCTGGCCAACGGGGCGGCGGCCTCCAGTTGCCGCGATCGAGCAGCTCGGTGTGTCGCGAGCTGTAACCGGAGCAATCGCAGGAGCGCCAGTTCAGCAACCTCGACTGCGGATGCATTATCGTCTGGCGACGGAGAACACCTGACTAAGGCTCGAGCCATCCGCCTGATATTTCGCCGCCTCTGTGGATCTGGGTAGGGAAGGGCCTTGCGAAGGAGACTTGCTAGTACCGGGTGCGACGTCACTCGCCCAGTTTGACACGACAGCTAACAGCCCTCTGCACACTCGTCCTATCATCGCCGAGCGTTCTTTGTTGCTCTCACCAAGAACATCCCAGGGCCACTTTAGGCCAGCCTTGAAAGCCTGCTGCGATTAATGTGCTCGCCGGGCGGGCATCCTTTTTCACCGAGTATCACAATGTGAGGGTGACCGAAGACGAGTGACTGAAGCTTCTTGGCCGTGTACCGAACTTTCGTGCGGTCGCCGATCTTGACTCCCTTGCGGATCGCATCATGCAGATCGCTGACCGGTGGGACAGACCCCTGGAGGCGGCGTATGGGTTTGTCAACTAGTAGTGGCCCCACTGTGCTCACTCAATTTGGCCCCAGGTCTCGTCCGCGTTCCGCGGGCGCGCGTTGTTCGGAGACGGAACGACTCGGTCCCGGTCTCGATGATGTGAGCGTTGAACGTCAAACGATCGACGATGGCGGCGACAAGGCGGGGATCGCCGATGATGCCGCCCCATTCTGAAAAGGGGAGATTCGAGGCAACGGCTACAGAGGCCCTTTCCTCGCGCTCGGTCAGGATCTGGAACAACAGCTCCGAACCTCGGGTATCGAGCTTGACGTAGCCGAGTTCGTCCAGGCACAAGAGGTCCAAGCGTCCAAAGCGGGCGACGATGCGCGATAGCCGGCGTTCGTCGGCCGCCTCGACGAGCTCGTTCACGAGCTGGGCCGGTGTCACATAGCGGACCTTCCGTCCTTGTTCACAAGCAGCCATGCCGAGGCCGATCAACAGGTGCGACTTGCCGGTGCCGGAGTCGCCCAACAAAACGACGGGCTCGCCGGCTGAGAGGAACGAGCAGCTCGCGAGCATCGAGAACGTGGCCGGGTTGATGGTCGGCGCGGCAGCAAGGTCGAAGTCGCTCAGTCGTTTCACTCTCGGGAAGCGTGCCTCTGTGATCCGTCGCTGGCGGCGGTGGTCGAGCCGCTCGTCGACCTCGGCCGAGAGCACCTCGGCGAGATAGGCGAGATAAGAAAGGCGCCCACGTTCGGCCACCTCTGCGAGGCGTCCGGCGTCTTGACGCACGACAGGCAGGCGCAGCTCTCTTGTCGCCGCCCCGATCGCAGCAAGCGCAGCGGTGTCGGTCATCTTGGTCACTTGCTCACCTCCAAGAGTTCGTCGTAGTGAGAAAGACTCGGTGTCGGACGATCGAAGCGTTTGAGTGCGCTCCCGATCGGCACCACCGACTCGCCTGGTTCGCCCAGAGCGCCGTGCCTTGATAACCACGAGCGCAGGGTCGACAGAGCCGACCGAAAGAGCACTCCTCATGCCAGAGACGACGGCGCGCGCGGGAAGGCTCCGGTGCGAGAGGAGGACCTCGACCATGGCCCTTGTCCCCCCGGCGTCGCCCAAGCGGTGGCGCGCCTCTTTGTAGAAGGCATCGTGGACCTCTGTGAAATGACCAGATGCCCGGGCCTGGTAGAGCGCAGTCGAGCCGGGAAGGGCCCCGGGCTTTAGCTTGAAGACCTCGAGGTAGTGATCGAGGAGGAGCACCTCGACGCCTTTTCCGACGGCTCGTTCGTGGCGGGCGACGACCCTTCCCCGGTCGCGCACCTCAACTGTCTCGGCGCCCACGAAGCGTAGTGGCTGCGCAGCAGGACGAAACGGTCGGACTCTTTGCGGTTGCGGCCCCTAAGAACCCGGGTAACGGCAGGCTTCAAGTTGTCATAGCGGATCCGTCCCGGGACACCGCCCAGGTGCTCAGAGGCGCGTACGTGCCCATCCAAGAAGGCGTCCTGGGACTGGTGGAGGTAGACGCGGTGGAAGCCTTTTCCCGAAGCACAAAGGCGCATGACGAACATCCAGCCGGTGACAGGGCGCGGACCTAGGTAGAACTGGACCTGGCCGAAGTCGACCTCAGCCTCTGCGCCGAGCGGGTGGTGCTGGGGCACGGTCACCTCTTTGATGGGCACGCCGGCTTGGCGTTTTCGCGTCCCGACATAGCGGCGCACGGTCGACTCGCCGACCTCGGCTTCTAAGCTGAGCAGACGATGCGCAGCTGGGCATCAAGATCACCAGCCGCCCCGGCGGCGGCGATGACCCCGGCGTAGACGTCTGCGGCTGTCCTGAGCTGCTCGCTAGTCCAGTCGGGATACGCCTGGGTGTGCTCACATGTTTTGGCCCCACCTAGTGACGTGTCAGCGTGATTGTATAAAGAATTAGGCGGAATCGGGAATTTCCCTACGCGCCAAGCGTTGTGCCTGGTAGAAGCCCCTCGAGAAGGAGCTGCCATGGCGCGTCGCGGACGACCGACCGTTGAGATCACCCTCACCGACGAGGAACGCCGAACCCTCGAAGGTTGGGCGCGGCGGCACTCCTCCGCCCAGTCCCTCGCCCTTCGTTGCCGCATCGTTCTCGGTTGCGCCGACGGGCGCACCGATCGCGAGGTCGCGGCAGAGCTCGGCGTGC
>Ga0326728_10019474_pt1 | contig 13162 bp, 14 predicted proteins | sample MB3enrmetagenome_FD_207602 | JGI IMG/M metagenome (GOLD analysis project Ga0326728, IMG submission 207602) | Lab enriched peat soil microbial communities from McLean, Ithaca, NY, United States - MB31MN | ecosystem: Environmental > Terrestrial > Soil > Wetlands > Peat | place: USA: New York...
TGGCGGGCATTTTCATCCTCAGCCGGCGGCAAAATCCCTCCGGCGTCCACTCTCGACTTGAATTCTGTTCACTTCCTTTTAGTTTTGCAAAAGGCTCTGCTGTATCGCGGGTTTCCAAACCCGCCGGGCGTCCCAGCCACCCGGCAGGCCGCCGACTTGGAAGTCGGCGATACAGCAGGCCTGGAAGCCTGCGCTGCCGGCCCGCGCTGCATCGGGCGCCTGAAACTCATGAAATATCCGGGTTAGCGCTCCTCCGCGACGCAGGCCCTCACCGCTGGACGAGGTGAATGTGCGGAGCTTTAATCAAGGCGGAGACGGCGTCGCCTTGGCCGAGGGACATCTCCTCGCAGGCCTGACGGGTCATCAACGCGGCCAGGGGAAAGCCGCAGTCCAGGTGTACGCGCACCATCGCTCCTTCCGCGGCCAGCGAGCGGACGCTGCCGGCCAGGCAATTGCGGGCGCTGGTGGGCACGACCGGGCCTTTGACCAGGATGACCTCCTCCGCCCGAATACAAACATAGACTGCCTCGGCAGCGCCCTCGAGGTCCACCGCCAGGGCGGTGAGTGTGGCCGGGCCGACGGCGACCGTGGCCAGGCCATCGGTGACCCTCACCAGGCGGCCGGGTTGCACGGTCTCAGTGCCTACAATTGCCGCCGCGTCGGTGTCAACCGGGCGGCTGAACACCTCGGGCGCCGGGCCGCGCTGGAGGAGTTTTCCCCGATGCATCACCCAGAGGGTGTCGCCCAGGGTCAGGGCGTCGGCGCGGTCATGGGTCACCAGCAGAGTGGGGATCGACATCCGCCGCAGCATGGCGCGCAGTTCGTTGCGGACCCGCACGCGCGCCGGGGCATCCAGCGCCGAGAGCGGCTCATCCAGCAGCAACAGGCGCGGACGGGTCACCAGGGCGCGGGCCAAGGCGACCCGTTGTTGCTGGCCGCCCGACAGGGCCGCCGGCCACCGTCGTGCAAGTCCTTCCAGGCCCAGCCAGCGCATGGCCTCGGCCACGCGCGCCCGCGACTCTGCGGCCGGCAGCCCGTGGAGGCCGTAACCGATATTCTCCTCGACCGACAGGTGCGGGAACAAGGCGTAGTCCTGCGGGACGAAACCCACCCGCCGCTTCCGCGGGGGCAGGATATACCCCCCTGCCGAGTCGAACCACAATTCGTCGCCCAAGCGGATGGTGCCGCTATCCGGCTGTTGCAAACCGGCCAGGCAGCGCAGCACGGTGGTCTTGCCGCACCCGGAAGGGCCAAAGAGCACGGTGACCTCCGGGGCGGCGCCGAGCTCGAGGCCGCGCGCCTCGATGACGGCGGCGCCGTCAAAACGCTTGACGAAGGAGGCTAGCAATCTGTCCTGCACGCGTTACGCCCGTGGGCGCCGGGCCAGGCGTTCGCTGGCCCAGATGGCCAGGAAAGCCAGCCCGGCCGAAAGGCCGGCCAGCGCCCAGGCGCGGGAGTCCAACCCAAGTTCGATGGACGAGTAAATGGCCACGGGCAGAGTCGTGGTTTGGCCTGGAATATTGCCGGCGACCACCATGGTCGCCCCAAACTCGCCCAGGGCGCGTCCGAACGCCAACATCGTCCCGGCGAGGATGCCGCGCCGGGCCAGCGGCAGAGTAATGGTGAGGAGCACCCGCCATTCGCCGGCGCCCAGGGTGCGGGCCAGTTGCTCGAAGAGGGGATTGACCTCCTCGAGGGCGGCGCGCGCCGCACGCACGAACAGGGGCAGGGACATCACCGCGAGGGCCAGCACGACGGCCCGCCAGGTGAAGACGACCTCCCAGCCCAGCCCCTGATAAAGCCAGTGCCCGAGCGGTCCTCGCCGGCTGAAAAGCCTCAGCAGCAGCAAGCCGGTGACGACTGGCGGCAGCACCAGCGGCAGCGAAACCAGCGTCTCGACCACGGCCTTGCCCCGCCACCGCGGCCGGGCCAGACACCAGGCCAGCCCAAGGCCAATCGGCAGCATCAGGCAAGTGCCCAGCGCGGCCATCCGCGCGCTAAACCAGAGCAGTTGCCAGTCCTCCGCCCTCATGGCACCGAACCATCCAGGACGACAAAACCGAACTTGCGAAAGACCGCCGCGGCCGGTTCCGAGCCCAGGTGGTCGAGGAACCGCCGGCCGGCCTGCGGTTGGGGCGCATCCGCCAGCAAGGCCGTGGGATAGGAGATGCGCGGCCCCTCCTGGCGCGGCGCCTCCCAGGCGATTCGCACCCTTCTCGAGATGGCGGCATCGGTCTTGTACACGATGCCCGCATCCACATCGCCTCCCCCGACGGCCGCCAGCGCCGCCCGCACGTTTTCCATGGGCACGACCTTCGGCCTGATCGCCGGCCACAGTTTGACCCGCTCGAGGTACTCCCGGGCATATACCCCCGCGGGAACCGCCCGGGGATCGGCCAGGGCCAGCCGTTTGATTCTCGGGCCCGCCAGGTCCCCAGGGGAACTGACTTCGGCCCCACCCTCCGCCGCGACCACGATCACCAGAGTATTGGACAACCGGCTCCGCCGAGTGCCCTTGGCCAGCAACCCCTCGTCCTCGAGCGCCTGCATCCTCGCTTCATCGGCTGAGAAAAAAATGTCCGCCCGCGCCCCGGCCCGCACCTGCATCGCCAGCGTGCTGGACGCCGCCAGATTCAGGATGATCTGGTCACCGGTGCTTTGCTCATATCTGCCCGCGATCTCTTTGAGACAATCAGTCAGGCTGGCGGCCGCAAAAACGATGACCCTGGCGTGGCGCTTGGCGGCCTGCTCGCCACCCCACGCCGCCACCGCCGCCGCCAAGGCCAGCAACAGGGTTGCCATGACTGTCCGCCAGGTACGAAGCTCGCCCACGCCGCCAATTTGGCACACCCTCGCCCCAGCGCAAGGCTTTAACCGGCCACTCGACAGCCCACCCTGTGGTGCCCTCGACCCCAAGGCGGCAGAGGACTGCCTCACTCCACGACGGTTCGCGGGGCGCAGCCGCACCCGACATCGCGCCAGCGTCTTGGAGTGCGGCAGTCCTCTGCCGCTTCCGAGACTTTGTCCCTGGCCCTGGGTGCTGGGGACCAGGGCGACAATTCGGCTTGGGCGACGGACTTTGGCCGGATTATTGCTGTCAGAGGCCCGGAGCCGGGCCTTTTCGCTGTTGACGGGGATCGGAGCCCACCCCTAAGCTGTGGCCAAGTAACTGCTCTGGCGCATGAAGCGCCGGAGCCATAACTGTTTTCTATGCCCGAAGGATACTGCGTCAAGTGCAAGGCCAAGAAGGAAATCGTGGATGCCGTGGAAGAGACCATGAAGAACGGGCGAAAGGCCATCAAAGGCAAATGCCCCACGTGTGGCACGGTGATGTTTAAGATCCTGGGAGGCAAGGCCGCCGCCACCCCCTCGGCCCCGGCGCCGCTTACACCTCAGCCGGCGGCCGCCCCCGACCCGGCCAAGCCTTCCACGACCGCGTGATTTCTTATGCCGCAACAACTTGCCTATGTTATTATCACCCCTTATTCGCTGTACAAATCGCGGACGGGCGGCATCCTCAGCCGGCTGATCACGCGCACCGGGCTGGAATTGGCGGGCGCCCGGATGTTTGCCCCCGGGCCGGAATTGGTCAAGCAATACTCCGATCTGATCATTTCCGCCAACGACCCGCAAGACCCGCATATCCAGAAACTCATTTACGATTACATCGTGCGCAATCTGAGCCCCGACCCCAAGACCGGGCGGCGGCGGCGGGTCATGATGTTGCTCTTCCGGGGCGAAGACGCCGTGCGCAAGACCCGCTCGGTCGTCGGCAATATCAGTGTGGACCGCCGGGGCGGCGAGACCATCCGGGACACTTACGGCGACCTGATCATCGACGAGGACAACCAGGTCCGCTATTTCGAGCCGGCCGTGCTGGCGGCGCCCACCGCCGAGGAGGGCGAATCCAAACTCAAGCTCTGGGCGCGTTATTCGGAGGGCGACGGCGGGGTGCTCGAGAACGTCATCGCCTATCAGCCGGGTGAAAAGCCGCAGCGCACGCTGGTGCTCATCAAACCGGAGAACTTCCGCTTCCCCACCGGGCGGCCGGGCAACATGATTGATTTCTTTTCCCGCACCGGCCTGTTCATCGTCGCCGTCAAGCTCCATCGCATGAGCGTGGCCGAGGCGGTGGAATTCTACGGGCCGGTGCGGGAAACCCTCCGCACCAGGCTCAAGGACGTAGCCGCCGCCAAGGCCAGGGCGGCCATCGAAAAGGAACTGGGCTTCAATATCGGGCCCGAGCGCGAGCGCCGGCTTGGGGAGCTCCTGGGCACCTTGTTCGGCGACCACCAGTTCGAGAACATCGTCCGGTTCATGTCCGGCCGCGCTCCCTCCGAGTGCGCACCCGGGCAGGAAAAGCTGCCCGGCTCCGAAAAGTGCATCGCCCTGGTCTATGAAGGCGTCGAGGCCGTGCGGAAGATACGGGACGTCCTCGGCCCCACCGACCCCTCGAAGGCGCCCCCGGGCTCCATTCGCCGCGAGTTTGGCCAGACCGTGATGATCAATGCCGCCCACGCCAGCGACTCGGAGGAGAACGCCCGGCGCGAGATGCAGATCATCGATGTGGGCCAGAACCTCTTTCGCCAGATCGTCGAGGAGTCATACGGGCAACTCTAAGGAGGCGGTAAGGAATTAAGGTGGCAAGATGGCGTAGCGGTTTTGGCGGCTGGCAAGGCGCGAGCGAGGCGCATAGCCAAGGGCTCAGTAACGAGCGAGCAACGCCGCCAGCCGGCAAAAGAGCCAGCCAGGTTGCCACCTTAATTCCTTACCGCCTCCTAAGAGCACGTCCCACCGGGAGGCTTACTTTGCCTCCTTGCCGCGGCCAAAGAGGTGGTCGAAGGGGATGTCGATCCACCCGCCCAGCCAGAGTGCGGAGTCGGTATTGCGGCCGTCGAAGGTCTTGCGGGCGTGGAAACCAAGGCGGATGTGCTGACGGGTGGTATAGCTAAAGCCGGCGTCCACCGAGTCGCTGATTTCCCGCACGTCGGCCAGGTAAGTGATTCCAGACCAGGGGGGGCCGCCGCCGGGAGCCAGCGTGATGTCCGTGCCGGAGGTGGATTGGAGGTGGCGGAGGCCGGCATCCAGTTCCCAGCCGCGAATCCGCTGGAAGAGGCCCCCGGCGGTGATGTACTGGTCGGTGCCGTTGGTGTGCTCCCAGCGATAGAGCAGGTCGCCCCAGACGCCCAAGCCGGGCCAGCCGACGTGCTTGCGGAAGAGCAAGGACGGTTCGATGGCGGCGGAATGGTTGCCGGGCGCGAAGGCGATGTAGCGGTCGAAGTCGCCCGGCACGATGCCGGCGGCGCGAAACGTCAGGGTGGGCAGCCACTTGGGCAGCCAGACGGCGTTCTCCTTGCCCTCGTTGAAAATCTGATACCTTACCCCCAGCGTCGGGTCCATAACGCCGGTGGTTTGCTGCACCCCGCCGCGGGGGTCGAACGAGCGCCAGCCGACGGTGGTGCCGCCGAAATCCAGGTCGGCCGCCCACCGCTCGGTCAGGCCGTAGTCCAGGGTGAAGTAGCCCTGGCGGACATCGATCCCGTAGCTCTCGCCATTGGAGGCGTGAATGGTGATGTTGTGACGCTGGCCTCCCGCCCAGATGTAATAGGCCTCCGATTGCTCATACAACGTCCCCAACACCAGTTGTCCTTCCGCGGGCACATCCGCCCATTGCGCAAAGGGGCGGCGCGGCTCGTCTTCGGAGGCCAACGCCGTTTGGGCGGCCGCCGCCAAAAGCGCCAGCCCCGCCACTGCCATCGAGCGCCGGCCCAAAGCCGGCATCATTCTTCCAAAGAGTTTCAATTCAAAGGCCACATTCTTGTTCATACTTTCCATGGCATAAAAGCCAAGCGGCGGATGCTAACAACTCCACTCCCCCGGTCAAACAGGATCGCCGCCCGCCAGCCATTGCGCCCAAGGCCGCAGACAAAGTCCCGCGGGCCGCCCCGCCGCCGATTCCGTCGCCGCCCGAAGGCGCCCCCGACGCGTCGCATAGGCGTCAAGCTACGAGGGGCGGCGTGACGCGCCGCTCCCTCAGACGCACCACGAACCAGCGACGCGTGGGCCAGGTCGCGAAGCGCGTGGAGTGCGTCCAGCTTGCTGGCGCTTTAGGACGCCTGGGGGCGGACGAAAGCGGGAGCAAGCTGGACGCCTCCTGGCGCACGCTCGATGGAGCGGGCCGTTGGCCCGCAACCGGCCAAAAAAGGGCGCAAACCCAGGGCTTGCGCCCTGGGCTGGAATGAGCCGGGCCTTTGGCCCGCAATGGCGGGAGGCACCACGGGAACCCCGAGCGCCGCTCGGAAGGTGCGGGCGCGGCCTGTGGGCCGACGAGCACGTGTACCATTAGATGCCCTCAGGGAAATGGGGAGGAGATGTGGGTAATGACAAGGACTTCCAGTCCAGGGACCTGCGGCCCAAGCGCGGCCGCGCTGCGGAGCGACTCTCGAAAACAGGATTCGTTCGGCCGGCCGAAGGCCGTCAGGCGTCGCTCCGCGACGCGCGGCCACGCCCGGGCCCCAAACCGTGGACCGAGGTCCACGGCCACCGTCACGGCGTCGCTGCGCGACGCACGTTTCGCGGCGGCCATGCCGCAGGGGCGGGCGCCAGGCAGAAGACGAAGTCCTCGCAGGAAGGTGCGGCACCTGCTGCGAGGCTGGGCATCGGGGCCAGCAAGAGCGCGGCCAGGAAGGCGGTTTGCACAATCAGGCTTACAATTTCAGCACTTTTTCCCAGGTGGAGCAAGCCGCGGGCGGAAAAGCTGGCGGGAGGAGGGGTTCCGGGCTAGAAAAGCGGCATGATCTACCAGCGAGAGATAAAACTGCAGACCGCGGGGCACCGGCAGATGCACGACCTGACGGAGCAAGTCGCCGAAATTGTGAGCGCGTCGGGGGTGCGTTTCGGGCTGGCGCACGTTTTCAGCATTGGCAGCACCGGCGCGGTGGGAACGATCGAATTCGAGCCGGGCCTGGGGCAGGACCTGCCGGCGATGTTGGACCAGCTTTTGCCGCCGAGCCGGGATTACGGCCACGAGCGCGCGTGGCACGATGGCAACGGCCATTCGCACTTGCAGGCCACGCTGCTCGGGCCTTCGGTGACCGTGCCGATCAAAGACGGCAGGCTCGTGTTGGGGACGTGGCAGCAGGTCTTTCACCTGGAATGCGACATCAAACCGCGCCACCGCACGATTGCCGTTACGGTGATGGGGGAGAGTTGAGGGGGGGATTTGGCCCGGGCGGGGGCGGTGTTCGAGCGGGGCCTGGAATTGCGGCTTGGATAGGCGCAACTTTGGGATAGATTTTGTGTTTAAGAGAGAACGGGATTGGAATTATGCCGCAATTTTCATACAAGGCCCGACGCCGGACAGGCGAGGTGGTCGAGGGGGTATTGGAAGGGGTGGACCGCTCGGCCGCGCTGCTCCAGATCGAGCGGTTGGGTCTGTTCCCCGTGGCCGTGGACGCGGCCAAGGGGGGCGCGAGCGCGGGGGAGCGCGCCCCGAGCGCGGCCAAGACGGACTGGCGGGCCTTGCTGCCGCCGGCGGTGCGCAATGCGCTGGCCAGGCAACGCAAACCCAAACTGCAGGAGTTGGCGACATTCACCCAGCAGTTGGCCAACCTGCTCAAGTCGGGCATGCCCTTGACGGTGGCCCTGAACAGCATGACGCACCTCGAGTCCAAGGGCATCTCGGCCGACGTGAGCCGCGATTTGCGGCGCGACGTCATGGAGGGCCGGAGCCTGTCCGACGCGATGTCCAAGCAGCCCCGGGTCTTTTCGGACCTTTATGTGAACATGGTGCGGGCCGGAGAATCCAGCGGCGCGCTGGTGGAAGTGCTCCGGCGCATGGCCGACCACTTCGAGCGTTTTGCCCAGGTGCAGGCCAAGTTCAGCTCGGCCCTCATTTACCCCGCCTTCGTGGCGGTGGTCGGGGTCAGCATCATGTTTTTCTTCGTGACCTACATGCTGCCCAAGTTCATGAGCATCTTCGAGGGGATGAACATCACGTTGCCCGTGGCGACGCAGATGCTGCTGGCGGTCAGCCACACGCTCGAGACGTATTGGTGGCTGATGTTGGGGCTGATGCTGGCCGGGTACATCCTGTTCAAACGCTTCCAGGCCTCGAGCGAAGGGCGGCGGCGGCTCGACTCCTGGAAGATGAACGCGCCGGTGTTCGGAAAGGTGATCAAGCTCAACCTCTTTGGCCAGTTCGCGCGGACGCTGTCCACCCTGCTGGAAAACGGGGTGCCGGTGCTGACGGCGCTGAAGATCACCGAGCAGATTATGGGCAACAGCATCGTCAAGGAGGCGATCGCCAAGACGCGGGAGGAGGTCACCGACGGCAAGACCATCGCGCAGCCGTTGGCGCGGGGCAAGATCTTCCCCCAACTGATGGTGGACCTGGTGAAGATCGGCGAGGACACCGGGGACGTTCCGGGGGCGTTGAGAAACGTGGCTGACACCTACGAGAACGAACTGAGCATCGCCTTGCGCGTCATGACCAACATGATCGAGCCGGTGATGATCATCGTCATGGCCTTGGGCGTCGGCTTTTTGCTGTTGAGCGTCTTGTCCGCCATGTTCGCCATCACCTCGAATATCGCCGGCCAATGAGGACCGCCCGCGCCGAACCGTGCAGGGAGAGTGGCTTCACGCTCATCGAGATCATGGTGGTGGTGGCGCTGATGGGCATTATCATGGCGATGAGCGTGCCCATGGTTTATCGGCTGTGGCACAAGGCGCCCATGGTCAAGGCCTTGCGGGACGTGACCGAAGTGCTCAGCCGCGCGCGGGCCCAGGCGATCATGCAGAACGCGCCGACCGAAGTGGTCTTCCACCCGCGGGAACGGACGATGGCGGTGGCCGGTTCGATTGGTCGGGCCCCGGAGCGGCAAACCGATGCCGAGGGGCTGGGCGCCCTGGAGGGGACGCCCCCGCCCCCGCCGCGTTCGGGCCTGAACGCCACGCTCGGCTCGTCCATTACCATCGAGATGCTCGACGTCAACCTGAGCGAGTACAAGGACGCCGACGTGGCGCACGTGCGGTTCTTTCCCAACGGCACCTGCGACGAAATGACGCTGATCCTGCGCTCGGACAAGGGGGAGTGGTACAAGATCGCCCTCGAGATCACCACCGGCCTGGCCACGGTCGGGTCGATTTACCAATGAACTCCCGCGCGCGCGCCTTTTCGCTTTTCGAGGTCATGGTCGCCATCGGCATCTTCTTCATGGCGATCTTTTCGATCCTCGCGCTGGTGTCCAGTTCGCTGCGCAGCGCGCGCATCCTCCGGCGCGTGGAGGTCGATGCCGGCATGGTCGCCGCCCAACTGCTCATCCAGACCAACCGCTTCAGCGAAGGCCCGCAGTCGGGTGATTTCGGCCAACTCTATTCCGATTACACCTGGGAGTATGATTGCAACATGGTGGAAACCAATGGCCTGATGCAGTTCGACATCAAGGTATTCAACCGGCGCAGCCGCCAGCCCGTGGACACCATGAGCATCCTGCTGTTCTCGCCCGAGTCGGCGGCTTTGCGATTCCGAGGGCCCGTGTTCCGATGAAGCCCAGTGGCCCAAAGGAGTGCGGAGTGCGGCCTGCCCGCCGTAGCGCGGAGCGCGAAGGCGGGAGTGCGGAGTGCGGAATCCTCCGGGAGCAGCGAACGGCGAAGCCGGCGGGGACGCCGCCGACGTTCCATGCCAGGAAGGAGCGCCGCGGGAGCCCCGGCGCCCGGCATTCCGCACTCCGCACTCCGCACTCCGCCCTCCGCATTCTGCATTCCGCATTCCGCACTCCGCATTCCGCACTTGCCAGCGGCTTCACGCTGTTGGAGATGCTCATCGCCATTGCGATTTTCTCGTTGGTGCTGGTGGCCATCTACTCGAGCTGGACGGCCATCCTGCGCGCGTCCAAATCGGGGCAGCGCGCCGCGGCCACGATGCAGCGCCTGCGGATGGTGGTGCGCGTGCTGGAGGACTCGCTCGGCTCGGCCACGCTCTTTGTCCAGAACTATCAATACTACGGCTTCGTGGCCCAAAACGGCAGCGACCCCATGCTGAGTTTTGTGGCCCGCTTGTCGAGCGATTTCCCGCGCAGCGGGAACTTCGGCGATTTTGACCTCCGCCGGCTGATTTTCACCGTGGAGCCGGGAGCCGATTCCAGCCCGCAATTGGTGATGCGCCAGGTCCCGATCATGATGGACCTCAACTCGAGTTCGGATAACCCGCTGATGGTGGACGAGAAGAACCATCCGGTGGTGCTCGCCAAGAACGTCCGGGAATTCAAGCTCCTGCTGTGGGACCCGCGGCAGTACGATTGGGTGGATGAATGGAAAGAAACCAACCAGCTTCCCAGAGGCATTGTGGTGACCCTGAGACTGGCGGACACCGCGCGCGCCGGCTCGGCGCAGGAAGAGATTACCCGCATCATCAGCCTGCCGGCCAGCGGGGTGCCGCTGATCTGGCAAATGCCCAGGGGCATGCCCGGGATGATGCCTGGGAGGCCGGGTGTGCCGGGCCCGGGCGGAGTGCCGGCGCCCGGCTTGGCCCCGCCGGGGGCGGTGCCTGGCGTGATTCAGCCCAGCCAGTTTCCGGGCAAACCCGGAGGAGGCCCGTAATGAGAAGGCCGACCGGGCTGCGGACCGGCATGGAGCGCAAGGCGCCGGGAGGATGGCGCGTCTGGGGCGCCGCTCGGCATTCGCGGCGGGGCATCGCCCTGATCATCGTCATGATCTCGATCTGTGTCCTGGCGATCCTGGCCGGGGGTTTCGCCTATTCGATGAAGGTCGAGACCAAGCTGGCGCGCAACGTGAACAGCGAGGCCCAACTGGAATGGCTGGGCCGCTCCGGGGTCGAGTACTGCCGCTGGATCCTGTCGGAACAACTGCGCATCCCGGGCGAGCCGTATGACGCCCTGAACCAGATCTGGGCCGGGGGTCCGGGCGGGATTGCCACGACCAACAGCGCGCTGATGGACGTGCAAAGGGAAGTCACCCTGGGCGCCGGCAGTTTCACGTGGAAGATCACCGACCTCGAGCGCAAGTTCAACATCAACACGGCGCCGGAGCCGATCCTTCAGCAGGCGCTGATGCTCATGGGGGTGGACGCCGGCCAGATGACGCCCATCATCAATTGCATCCTCGATTGGATCGATCCGGATGACAACCCGCGCATGCAGGGCGCCGAGAGCGATTATTATCAGTCCTTGCAGCCGCCCTACCTGGCGAAAAACGGGCCGATTGACGACATGTCCGAACTGCTGCTGATCAAGAACATCACCCCCGAGCTCTACTGGGGGGCGGCCTGCACCAACCATCCGCCGGCCGCCTTCCAGCAACGGGCAAACTACTTCGCCGGCGGCGCCGCTATCAGCACGGTCAACTCGGGGCTCGTCGACCTGTTCACTCCCTTGTCCAGCGGGCGCGTCAATCTCAATACCGCCTCCCCGGATGTCCTCCAGCTCATCCCCGGGGTCAATGCCATCGTGGCGGAAGCCATCGCCTCGGCGCGCCAGGGCGAGGACGACGGCAGCGGCCTGACCGGCCCCTATCGCAGCGTTGACCAGGTCCACCGCGTGCCGGAGGTCAACCTCGAAGTCGCGCGCCTGCTCGGCCAATACTGCGACGTGCGCAGCCGCACCTTCCGGGTCCAGATCGATGCCCACGTCGGGGCGGCCAAACGCCAGTTCATCGCCATCCTCGGCCGGATGAGCCCGCGCGACGTGCAGGTGCTGAGCTTCTACTGGAGATAAGGGCCAAGGGGCGGGCGACAGAATTCTCCTCTGCCGCCTTCGGGCGGCAGGATGGACGCTCGAAGGAACCTCTCGCTGGGCTCTGGAGGCGGCCAGGGCGCCAACGCTCTTGCCATTTTCCTGGAGACGCGTATGCTGTGGACGTGAGTCAAAAGTGGAGCAAGTGTCTGCCGTACCTGTTCATGGCGGTGGCGGCGCTGTCGCGGTGGCCCAATTTGTTTCCGCCCAATTTCAGCGCGTTTTACGGGTTGGCCTTTTGCGCCGGGGCGTTCTTCCCGCGGGGCGCAAAATGGTGGCTGCCGCTGGGCACGCTGGTGTTCACCGACCTCGCGTTGAACCTGTATTATTCGGTGCACCTGCACACCAATGCCTTCACCTTGTGGCACTTGGTGAACTATGCGGCCTTTGGCGGCATCATCTGGTTCGGCGCCCGCTTCAGCCGCCGCTCCTCCTTTTTGGGGCTGCTCTCGGGCGGCATCCTTGGCGCGATTTGCTTTTACCTCATCACTAACACGGCCGCCTGGCTGGCCAACCCCGAGTACCCCAAGGACCTGACCGGCTGGCTCATCGCCTTGACCAAGGGCACGAATGGCTACCCCACCACGCTCGAGTTCTTCCGCAATACGCTCCTGAGCGGGGGCCTGTTCACCGGCCTGTTCGCCGGCGCCATGAAGTTGAGCGAAGCCCCGGAACCGGCCGAGGAAAAGGAACCCGAAGAGGAGGAGGAGCCGGAGGGCCAGGAACAGCCCGAGTCGCAGGACGCCTGACGTGAAGATCGGCGTCCTCTCAGATACGCACAATTTCCTGGACGAGAAGCTCCCGCGCCTGTTCGCCGGGGTGCATCATATCCTCCATGCGGGAGACATCGGCCTGCCCTCTGTGCTGATGGAATTGGAGGCCATCGCGCCGGTCTCTGCCGTCTTCGGCAACACCGACGACCCCGCCTCGCACTTCAAGGGAGTGGAAGTGGTGGCACTGGCGGGCCGCAACTTCCTGCTGCAGCACATCGTCAATCCACTCAACCCGAGCGATGCCCTCAAGGCCCGCATCGCGCGCAGCCGGCCGGCGGCGGTGATCTTCGGCCATTCTCACCGGCCATTTTGCCAAACGCGCGAGGGGATTCTCTTTCTCAATCCCGGCTATGCGGGCAAGCCCAGATTTGGGCTGGCCCGCAGCGTGGCCATTCTCCGCGCCGAGGCCGACGGGCTGCGCGCGGAATTCCTGCCGTTGTAAGGAGATCGGGGCCAGGCCGCCTCCGCGGGCTCGGGAGGCCCGAAGATGGGCTCCTCGGAAAAGTTTCTGCCCGCACGCGAACGTTGCGGCGTGGTGTGGCGTGGAGACCTCACCCGCGTGCCGGTGCGGCCTTAGCGGAGCGGCGACCGCGCCGCGCACGTCGCGCCGCGACGCGGTGATGGTAGCCGTGGACC
>Ga0326728_10019475_pt1 | contig 13161 bp, 7 predicted proteins | sample MB3enrmetagenome_FD_207602 | JGI IMG/M metagenome (GOLD analysis project Ga0326728, IMG submission 207602) | Lab enriched peat soil microbial communities from McLean, Ithaca, NY, United States - MB31MN | ecosystem: Environmental > Terrestrial > Soil > Wetlands > Peat | place: USA: New York...
AGCGCCCTGCCTTCCACCGGTGCCACCGTGATTTTCGGAAGCGAAGGCTGGATTTTCGTCAGCCGCGACGGCATCGTGACCCATCCCGAATCCCTGGCGTCGGAAAAGATCGGCCCCAACCAGGTCCAGGTGATCCGCAGCGGCGATCACCGGCGCAACCTCCTGGATGCCATCCGGTCGGGACAGAAGACCATCTGTAATGTGGAGGTCGCGGTGCGCGACCAGACGGTGGTCCAGCAGGAATACATTGCCTTGAGCCTGGGACGAAAGCTGCGCTGGGATCCGGTTGCCGAGCATTTCGTCGACGATCCGGAAGCCAATCGATGGCTTTCGCGTCCGATGCGCAGTCCGTGGCATATGTAAGGGAGTAACGACCGTGAGGAAGACAGCAGTTGTAATGTGCGTGTTCCTGGCGTTCTCGTGCCAGATATTGCCCGCCCAGTCAGCGAGCGTCGACGAACTGCTCGCGCAGGTGGCAAAGTGGCAGTCGGATACCAGCCGCCAGCCTCTGCTGGCGTTGTCCGAGGTGGTCGTAAAGGCGCACGGTTCGGTCCAGCAAACCCGCGCCTTGGAACAGCGGTTCATCGCCTTTTTGAAATCGGATGCCACGCTTGCGGGCAAGGATTTCATCTCGAAGCAACTCAGCCTGGTGGGCTCGGAGGCATCCGTCCCGGTGCTGTCCGGCATGCTCGCCGATCCCAAGACGGCGGAATTGGGGCGCTATGCCCTGGAGCGTATTCCCGGCCTCGCCGTGGACCGCTCGTTGCGCGAGGCGCTGGCTACCACCAGCGGCCGGACGCGCATCGGCGTGATCAATACGCTCGGCGTACGCCGCAGTACGGATTCGGTCGCGGCGCTGCGCCCGTTGGCGCTCGGTTCCGAGGCGCAGGAGGCATCGGCCGCCCTGTTCGCTCTGGCGATGATTGGAAACCCGGCGGCGGTCGACGTGCTGTCGGAAGCGCAGGGCAAGACCACGGGAGCCGCCCAGGCGGCTGCTGCCGAGGCCTGGCTTCAGGCCGCAAACCGCATGGCCGCCAGTGGAAACGCGGCGGCCGCCGTGCCCATTTACAGGAAGCTCTACGCTTCCGGCGCTCCTGCCACGGTGCGCGCCGCCGCGTTACACGGCCTAGGCCTCGCCGGAGGCTCGCAGGCGGTTCCGGTATTGATGGAAGCCCTGCAGGGCAGTGATGGCCGCCTTCAGTTGGTAGCCGCGGGGGCGCTGATTCCAGGCTCGGCAGGCCAGTTGATGGCTGAGATGCCCAAGCTAAGCGAAGCCGCGCAGATTCGCGTTCTCGGTTTGCTCTCGGAGCGCGGCGGCGCTTCCGCGCTTCCTGCCTTCACTACGGCCATGAAGAGTTCCAGCCAACCGGTCCGGATCGCCGCCCTCCAGGGCGTTGGCCCGATCGGCAATGCCTCTACCGTGCCCCTGCTGGCGGAGGCTGCCGCTCGCGGCGACACGGCCGAACAGGCGGCTGCCCGCGCCAGCCTGGCCCGCATCCCCGGCAAGAATGTCGATCAGGCGATCAACGACGCCATCGCCGGCGCGCCGGCCAAGGTGAAGCGCGAACTGATTCACGCTGCCGGCGACCGCGGCGCAACCCTGGCCGCGCCGGCCCTGCTGGCATCCGCTCGTGACAGCGACGACGACGTCCGCCGCGAATCGCTCCGCGCCCTGCACGATGCCGGCGGCGCCGCCCAGATCCCGGGCCTCGTCGCCCTGGTGGTCCAACCCGTGAAGCCCGACGATCGCACCGATGCGGTCCGCAGCCTGGCGGCGGTGCTGCGCCGGTCCGACCCCTCGCGCATCGAGGATGTCCGCTCCGCGTACGCCTCGGCCACGGACGTAGAAGCTCGCTCCGGCCTGATGCAGGTGATGGGACAAAGCGGCAACCCGCAGGTGCTGGGCATTTTGCGGGCGGGTCTCAAGGACCCCAACGCCGATGTACAGCGCGCTGCCATCCAGGCGCTCAGCGCCTGGCCCAATACCACGCCGCTCCCCGACCTGTTCGAAGCCGCCCGCGCCTCCTCCGACCCGGCGCACCGGACGTTGGCCTTCCGCGGCGCCATGCAGTTGATCGCCCTGCCCGCTCCGGAGCGGCCGGCGCGCGAGACGGCAAAGATGCTGGTCGAAGCCATGGGCCTGGCCCGGGACGCCGCGGAGAAAAAGCAGATCCTGGGCTTGTTGCCGAGATACCCGGTGAGGGAGTCCCTGGACCTGGCCAACGCGTACGTCAACGACAGCGAAGTGGCGGCGGAGGCCAAGGCGGCCGTGGCCCGGCTGCAACGGAGCGTGAAGTAAGTCACCCCCATGAAACGAATTCTTCTTTTCCTCTGCGGCGTGGCGCTGGCCTATGGGCAGCAACTCACGCCTGAGCAGCAAAAGCAAATCGATGCCGCGCTCCCGGCGAAGGCTCCAGCGAAACCCAAGAGCCCTCGCCGCATTCTGGTGGTTACCCTTGCCAAGGTCAACGACCGCGTGGTCCGCGGCCATCCGTCCATTCCCGCGGCGAACTATGCCATCGAGCAGATGGGCAAACGCACAGGCGCGTTTGAGGCCGTTTTCAGCAACGACTTCGAGCTGTTCCGGCCGGATAAGATCAAGCAGTTCGACGCGGTCTGTTTCAATAACTCCCAGGGTGTGCTGTGGGACGATGCGGAGCTGAAGAAGTCGCTGCTCGATTTCGTCCGCGGGGGCCACGGCCTGATTGGGTTCCATGCCGCCATCTCCACCTTTGTCCAGCACCCGGTGTACGATCAGTGGCCGGAGTTCGGCCGCATGTTGGGCGGCACGGAAAACGGCGGCCATCCCTGGGGGCCGGAGGATACCTACACCTTCAAGGTGGACGACCCCAAGAGTCCCCTGACCGCCGTCTTCCACGGCAAGGGATTCGAGGTTACCGACGAAGTCAATCAACTCCAGGAACCGGCGCTCCGCGAGCACCTGCATGTGCTCCTCAGCATCGATATGTCCAAGTCCAAACCGACGCATTCGGTCCTTCCGATCCGCCAGCAAGACATGGACTTCCCGCTTACCTGGATTCGCGCCGAGGAAAAAGGGCGGGTGTTCTGCTCGGTGATCGGGCATCAGCCGGCCCCATTCTGGAACCCGGCGCTGCTGGCGCATTTCCTGGCGGGCATTCAGTACGCGCTCGGCGATTTGAAAGCCGACGCCACACCGAGCGCGCGGCTCGCTTCGAAAAATAAGTAAGGTGAGCCTGTCTTCGCCGGGGACCGTTTGCGTATGGCTGCTCGCGGCCGCAGTTCTTCGTTTCCCGATGCTGGACCGCCGGCCGATGCACGCCGACGAGGCTATTCTGGCCGATAAGTTCGGCACCCTGCTCTCCAGCCGGATCTATCCCTACGATCCTGGCGAATACCACGGCCCGGTTCTCGCGTACCTGGCCTGGGTTCCCGCGCACTTGGCCGGCCGGACCACTTATAACGCGCTCACCGAAACCACTCTGCGCATCACGCCCGCCATAGCCGGAGTTCTGGTGGCACTCTCGCCCCTGCTCCTGGCCCCGGCCATCGGCTCCGCCGCGGCGTTTTGGGCGGCGGCGCTCATGGCTGTTTCGCCAGCCATGGTTTATTACAGCCGCGACTTCATCCCGGAAATGCCGTTGGCCTTGTGGACCGCGCTCTTCCTGGCCGCGCTCTCCCGCCCCGGCGCCGGGTGGCGGGCGCTGGCGGGAGTGGCCGCCGGGCTGATGATCGCGACCAAAGAGACTGCGTGGCTGGCGCTCGGGAGCGCCGCCGCCGCGCACGTCGTATGCTCTCGTCCGCGCTGGCCGGGCTGGCGCGCCACGATCGCGTTTGCGGCTGCCGCCGCTGCGGTTGTCTCCTTGCTGCTGGCTCCGCCCTGGAAGTGGGCAACCCTGGTGGAGGCTGCGCTCGCATACGCCAGGAGGGGGACCGGCGGCAGTCTTCACGCGCATCCCTGGTACTCCTATTTCGCGTGGATGGCCGGCTGGCATTACTCGTTGAGCGAGGCGCCGATCCTGGTTCTGGCGGTTGCCGGCCTGGTGGCAGCCAGGAAAACCAAGCTGCCATCTCTTCGTTTTCTGGTGGTCTACGCCATCGCGCTCTTAGCCGTTTATTCCGCGCTGCCGTACAAAACTCCCTGGTGCGCGGTGAGCCTTCTGTACGCCCTGGCGTTGCTCGCGGGAAATGGCATCGCGGCTTTCCTTTCGAGGTGGCGCGCCGCCGCATTCATCCTGGCGGCCGCGGCGGTCGGCGGCCTGGCCTGCGAAGCCTGGATCGCCAGCGTGCCGTATGCCAGCGATCCTCGCAATCCCTGGGTCTATGCGCAGACCGGCGTAGGAGTGTTCACCATCCGCGACCGGATCGAGGAGTTCGCCCGCGCTGCGCCAGAGGGCCACGGCGTTTCGATCGACGTCTATACCACTGAAAACTTCTGGCCGCTGCCCTGGTATTTCCGCCCGTACCCCAATGTGCGCTGGTGGCGGCAGGTCGGCATCCCCGGCCGCGCCGCGCCGGTTGTCCTGCTGTCTCCGGAGATGGAGCCGGATCTGGTCCGCAAACTTTACGAAGGACCGCCGCCGGGTGAACGCGAACTTTACATGAATCTGTTCCCTGGCTATATCGAGCTTCGCCCCCAGGTTGAAGTTCGCGGCTATGTGGCGAAATCGCTTTGGGACCTCGCGGAGCGGCGCCGCTGAGGCGACCTCCGGTCTTGCCATGAATGGGAAAATAGCACCGCTCGGAACCGAGGCTTGCAGATGAGAACGGCAGTCCTGGCGCTGTGTGGAATCGTGTGGGCCGCGGTTGCGCAGGTCGGAAGTGGGCGGCTAGTGTGTTCATTCGAGACACCGGCTGAAGTGCGGGGCATTAGAAGTGCGGGGCAATAAAGGAACCGGGGCAAGCGCGCGGCGCGTGGCGGCGCATGTTACCGAGGGCGGTACGCGCTCGAAGCGCGGTTTGCCGGGTACGCGCATCCATGACCGCCGCTTTTGTCGGGTGCCCGGCGGCGCGCCAAATGTTAACATGCGCGCTGCGCTGCTCCGGAATGCCTGGTAGCAGGTCGTCGGAGCTGGCCGGGATATGAGGTTTTGAGTTAGCTGGAATGGCCGGCAGCCGGTGGTGCGGTCCGTGAGGAGGTTCTCGACATGAAAGTTCTCGTCGCTATCGGGATTGCGTCATGGTCCTTGGTCCTGGCGGGCTGCGCCGCATCCGCCCAGGCCCCTGCCGCGGTGACAGGGCTGCACTGCGAATATCTCGTCAACCCGCTCGGCATCGACGTGGAGAGGCCGCGCCTGAGCTGGATGCTGGCGCCGGGTCCGCGCGGGCGCGCGCAAAGTGCCTACCAGATTCTGGTGGCGAGCAGCCCGGAGAATCTCCAGCGGAACCGCGGCGATCTCTGGGATTCGGGCAAGGTCGGCTCCGCGGAGAGCGCGTTCGTGGTGTACGAGGGACGGCCGCTCGCGTCGGGAACGCCGGCGTGGTGGAAGGTGCGGGTGTGGGACGAGCAGGGGCGTGCGGCGTGGAGCGGGGTGGCGCACTGGTCGATGGGGTTGCTGAAAGAGGCGGATTGGCAGGGGCGGTGGATCGGGCTGCCGCGGCCGGCGGGGGTGAAAGAGGGGACGCCACTGCCGTTTCCCTGGCTGCGCAGGACGTTCACGCTGGAGGAGAAGCCGGCGCGGGCGATGGCCTACGTGAACGCGCTGGGGTATTACGAGCTGTATGTCAACGGGCGGAAGGTGGATGACACGGTGCTGGCGCCGGCGGTGGTGGATTACTCGAAGCGCAACTGGTATCTGACCCACGATATCTCCAGCTATCTGGTGAAAGGGGCGAACGTGGTGGCGCTGTGGCTGGGCCGGGGGTGGTATGTGAAGGGGCATCCGGGGGTGGTGTACGACGGGCCTTTGGTGCGCGCGCAATTGGACATGGTGCTGCCCGGCGGGAAGACCATGGAGGTGGCCACGGATGGGAGTTGGAAGGCGAAAGCCAGCCCGATCACGCCGTTGGGGAAGGGGACGGCATTCGGGGACTACGGGGGTGAGCGGTTCGATGCGCGACAGGACCTGGCGGAGTGGAACGCGGTCGGTTTGGACGACGCGGATTGGGAGGCGGCGGCGGTGTTGGATCCGCCGCGGGTGACGACCTCGGCACAAATCGTGGAGCCGAACCGGATTCTGGAAACGATTCGGGCGGTGAAGATCGACAAGACCTCGAGCGGCTGGCTGATCGACATGGGGAAGAACTTCACCGGCTGGCTGGAACTGCGGCTGCCGGCGAATGTGGCGGCGGGAAAAAACCTGAGGATCGAGTACGCCGACAACCCGCCCACGGGCAACCGCTACATGATCTACAACCAACGCGACGAATATGTGACGCGGGCGGGAGCCGGGCAGACGATGCACTCGCGGTTCAACTATCACGGTTTCCGTTACGCGCATGTGACGGGCTTGAACGAGGCGCCTGCCTTGGGTGATGCCAAGGGTTATTTCATTCGGACGGCATACGCGCGCGCCGGACAGTTCGAGTGTTCCAACGAACTGCTGAATCGCATTTACCGGATGGTCACCTGGACCTACGAATGCCTGACCCTGGGAGGCTACATGGTGGACTGTCCCACGCGCGAACGCCTGGGCTATGGCGATGGCGCCACCGCCCTGGAAACGGGGACATTCAATTTCGATACCGGCGGACTCTACAACCGCTGGTCGGCCAACTGGCGCGACGCGCAGGATCCGGCAACGGGCGATCTGCCGTACACCGCTCCGAACTACCCCGAACAAGGCGGGGGCGGGCCGATGTGGTGCGACATCGTGGTGACGATGCCGTGGCAGGTGTATCTGAACTACGGCGACAAGCGCATGCTGGAGACCAATTATCCAACGATCCAGAAGTGGCTGGCGTTTGCGGAGTCGAAGACCACGGATCACATTCTGGAGCCGTACGTCAGCTTTGGAATCCACGAGCCGCGATGGAACTACCTGGGCGATTGGGTGGCGCCGCGCCGCCCCGGCGGAGGCGACATCGCGCGCGACCCGGTCAGCGGGAGGTTTATCATCAACTGCCACTACCTGTACGTGACGGAGTTGGCCGCGAAAATGGCCGCCCTGCTGGACAAGCCGGCCGACGCGGCTGTCTACCGGCAGCGGGCGGAGGCGCTGCGGCGCGCGCTCCACGAGCGGTTCTTCGACGCCGCGAAGAACAGCTATGCCACGGGCGAGCAGCCGTACCTGGCCTTCCCGCTGCTGATCGGAGTGGTGCCGCAGGCTTTGCGGCCGGCCGTGCTGAAGAACCTCGAAGAGACCATTCGCGTCAAGAATACCGGTCACCTGGACACGGGTATGACCGGCCTGTACTTCATGCTGAAGGAACTGACGGAGGAAGACCGCAACGATCTCATCTACGAAATGGCCACCAAGACGGACTATCCGAGCTGGGGCGACATGCTTGCCAAGGGCGCCACCACCAGTTGGGAGAGCTGGAACGGCGGTTCCCATATGCACTCGTGCTTCCTTTCCATCGGGGCGTGGTTCATTGAGGGCATTGGCGGTATCCGGATCGACGAAAAGTCGCCCGGCTTCCGTCACTTCCTGTTGAAACCGGCGCCGGTGGGCGACCTGACCTTCGCGCGGACGCGGTATCGATCGATTCACGGCGAAATCGTGAGCGATTGGCGGATCGAAAACGGCACGTTGTACGCGTCGGTCACGACGCCGCCGGGGACCACGGCCACGTTGTATCTTCCTAGCGCCGCGCCCGCGGCGGTGACGGAAAGCGGCCGTGCGGCTGCGCAGGCCAAAGGCTTGCGGTATCTCGGAGCGGAAAACGGCAAAGCGGTATTCGAGCTGGCCTCGGGCCATTACGAATTCGCCTCCCGATTGCAGTAGGCGTTTCGCGCTGAAGCACGGTACTAATTGAATATGACGTTGTCAAAATATCTGAGTACGGCCATTGGCGTGGGCCAGATTCATGGTAGAGGCAAGACAACCTTGAACCAGTGGAATCGCCGGGATCTGCTCAAACATGCGTCGCGTTCCGCAGTTGCGACGCTGGGCGCACTATCCACGCGCACCAGCGGGTTTGGCGCCGACGCCGCATCCCCCGTTGTCGAAACGCGCAACGGCAAGGTTCGCGGCATTTCCGCGCGGGGTGTGGCGATGTTCAAGTCCATTCCCTATGGCGGACCGGTGGAGGGCGCGGGACGTTTTCTGCCCCCCTCCAAACCGGCTAAGTGGGCCGGCGTACGGGACGCCACCATGCCCGGACCGAGGTGCAATCAAGGCACCCAGGGAAAGCCGCAAGGCCAGTTCACCAGCCCGATCTATGGCGCGTATATGGCCGGCGGCAACCAGTGGCCCGAACTCGACCAGGAAGGAGAAGAGGAGAACTGCCTCTTTCTGAATGTCGTCACGCCAGGTCTGAAAGGCAAACGCCCCGTGATCGCTTATATCCACGGTGGGGGGTATTCAGGCGGATCGGGACTGCTCACTCTGTTTGCCGGGGCCCATGCGCGGGAGAATGACGTCGTACTGGTCGGCATCACTCACCGCCTGAACGTTTTCGGCTACACATACCTGGGTGGGCTGAGCGAGAGATACGCAGTGGGGAACCCCGGGCAGCTCGATCTGGTGCTGGCGTTGCAGTGGATCCGTGACAATATTGCGCATTTCGGCGGCGATCCCCACAGTGTGACGCTGTGGGGCGATTCGGGTGGGGGCGGCAAGATCTGTGCCCTGATGGCCATGCCGGCGGCGCAGGGATTGTTCCACAAGGCGATCGTGTCCAGCGGCTCCGCGTTGCGGGCTGGCGATGTGGAGCGGAGCACCGCCAGCGCCAAGGCCTTGCTGGCGCAATTCGGGCTTACGACGCAGCAGGTCGACGAGCTTCAGAAGATTCCAGCCGACAAACTCCACGCCGCGGCGCGCGGGGGCGGTGGCCCGGTGGTCGATGGGCATTCGATTCCCCACCAGACATGGGACCCCAAGGCACCGGAGTTCTCCGTCGGCGTTCCGCTGATCATCGGGCACTGTACTCATGAAACGAGCGTGTTTGCGGCGACCCAGCATCCTGAACTGTTGAACCTGGATGACACCGCCTTGCCCGGCAAACTGGCGAGCGCCGGCATTCCGCTGGCTGACGTTGCAAACTTGCTCGCGCTCTACCGGCGGGACCATCCATATGAGACGGCGAGCGGCCTCTATTTCCGGATCTTGGCCGACCGCGGCGCCGGCAGGAACGCGGTGACTCAGGCTGAGCTGAAAATCGAGCAGGGCAAGGCGAGCGTTTATCTGTACCAGTTCAACTGGGCCACGCCGGTGTTCGGCGGCAAGCTCATGGCCTTTCACACGGCCGAGATGCCGCTGGCGGCGCGCATCGTACGATATCCCGAATCCGACGAGCTATCGAGACAGATCAGTTCGGCATATGCGGCCTTTGCCCGCACCGGCAACCCCAGCCACCGCGGAATACCGGAATGGCCCGCATATAACACGACAAAACGGGCCGCCATGTTTTGGGATGTGCCGCAATGCTCGGTGCTGAGCGATCCGGATCCCGAAGAACGAGCGTTCCTGAAGAAATATCCGATGGGGGGGCTTTTATAGAAGCCGGCCGGCAAAGATCGCGCCGCGCAACGCCTCGACAACGTGGGACCGATAGACGGCCCGCTTTGACGGGACTGAGTTTCCGGTCAGGTCCACGCATGATGTTCGATGGGGCCGCAGCGCGGAGCTGATCGGGTCGGAACGCGGCCGGGACGCGTGCGCCCGGGTTAGGGCACCATCGCCGTTCCCACCGCCTGCCACCCCGAGTTGCGCGTGTTGCTGCGCGCCGCCGCGAACATCACCTGGTTGCCCGACAACTTCCCGCTGAAGGTGAGCGCGGTGTGGCTCCATACAGAGTCGAACTTCCGGCTTCCCAACCGCTTGTATCATGCGCCGGAAGAAGCTGTCAACGGCGATTGCCCTGGGGTGTCGGCAGGCTGGACAGATTCCATCGCCTTTCGGAAAGACAGTCCAGCCTGGTGGATATCCGCGTTCGCAGCCATTGATCGGGACGGTGAAGCCGTAGTACGATTCCTGAGAAGTAGGTGGACATGAATCGCCGGAAATTCACCCGGGCAATCGCGGCGGGTCTCGGGGCTGCGGCTTTGCCGTTCGCCCGCGCCGCCGCCCCCCGCAATTTGAAGATCGGATATACCTGCATCACGTGGGGTTCCTTTCCCCGCAATGACGCGTCCAGTCAAACGCTGGAAGCCGCAGTCAAAGATATTTCGGGCCTCGGCTTCTATTCGTTTGAGACATTTCCCGAAATCCTGGATTACTGGGACGCCAAGGGCGCTCTCCGGGGACTGATCGATCGATACCAGCTTCCTCTGAAATCGGGCTATTTCACGACCGTGCTGATGGATGCTTCCAAGCGGAAAGAGAGCGTGGACCGGGTCATCAAGCTGGGCAAGACGGTCACCAAGTATGGCGGCACGTTCGCCGTGGTTCAGCCCGAATCCGTCAAGCGCGACGGCTACAACTTCAAGGAATACCGGGCCAACATCATCGCCGGCCTGAACGACCATGCCATGGCGCTCACCGACCTGGGGCTGCCCACGGGCCTGCACCAGCATACCGGCACCTGTATCGAAACCCACGATGAAGTGTACGATGTGATGAATTCCGCGAACACGAAGTATCTGAAGTTCGCGCCCGACGTAGGCCAGCTTCAGAGGGGCGGCTCCGACCCGGTCCAGGTCTGCAAGGACTTCCTGCCTCTGCTGAAGCATATGCACCTGAAAGATTTCGCCAGTGGCGAACGTACCGGCTACGTTCCGCTGGGGATGGGCAAGGTGGACATCCCGGCGATCCTGGACATGCTGGAGACCGGCGGCCAGGAACCGGACGTCATGGTGGAACTGGACTACTCCCCCAGACTCGGTATGACGCCTCTCGAGACCGCCCAGGTAAGCAAGGTCTATCTGCTGAAGATGGGGTACAAGTTCCGGTAGGCGAAACATGAGAAACTGCGCCGTCGTTCTGATGATGCTTGCAGGGGCGGCGATCGCCTTTCCGCAAACGCCCGCTCCTGCGCCACCGGCGGGCGGCCGCGGCCAAAACACCGCCGCTGGGCGCGGCGCTCCGCCGGTGCCATCCATCTCAAAACGGCCGCCCGCGGGCTTGGGCACGATCCGTCTGGGAGCCTCCGACAACCTCTGGTTTGGCTGGCGCGTGGGTATTCCCAGCGCGGCCTTCAAACAACTGACTTTCTCAGAGGCCCTGGTTCATGCCGACACACTGCTGGTGACGTGCGTGGAAGCATCCAGCACACAAACGGTCAGTCCGGAAGTGCCTAAAATGCTCGACTATCGGCTGCAGACGGGCGAGCGGGCGGCGGTGAACTACCGGCTCCGCGAGTTGAACCAACAAATCTGGGCGTACCGCGTCGACAACGTCCCCACCGCCCAGGATTCGCGCCGCGACATGTTCGCGTTCGCCAAGGCTGTCAATGCGCGCATGATCATCGTGCCCGAGACGGCTCCCCTGGCGGATCTCGACAAGCTGGCGGATGAATTCGAAGTCAACGTGGCGGTGGAAAGCCGGAAAGACCCGAAGAGTGTGATGGCCGCGATCGGCGGCCTGGGGAAACGAACGGGCGTTGCCGCGAACCTGGGCGGATGGATGCACGAGAGCGTCAAGCCGGTGGATGGACTGGCCGTGGTGAAAGACCGGCTGATGGCGATAAGTGTAACCGACCGCAGCGCGCCCGGCGCCAAGGGCCACGATGTCGCGCTGGGCACGGGCGCAGCCGGACTGCCGGACTTCTTCCTGGCGTTGTTCCAGGCGGGAGTCAAGCCGCTGTACATTTCCGTGGATGCCACGGGCGCTCCGGACACCTACGCCGATCTGCAGAAGTCTCTTTCGGGATTCGAAAAAGCGATGTTGCCGGCGATGGCGGCGCGGGTGCGGCAGGTGGTGGATTCGCCGGCGGGGAAGATTCGCGGTCCCGAGCGTTTGAGCGCCGAACTCAAGGCCAAGATCGACGACGCCGCGCCGCGCGAGGCCATCGTAAAGCCCAAGAAGCCGCATAAGCTGCTGGTCACCGATCTCCAGATGTACGGCGGCCCCCACCCGCTGGCCCAGGGCAACCTGATGCTCGAATTGATGGGCAAATACACGGGCGCTTTCGATCCCGTGTTCAGCAATGACCTGGAGCTTCTCAAGTATCCCAAGATCAAGGAATTCGACGGCATATGGCTGAACGACGTCTGCGGCATGGTGCACAACGATCCGGAGGTTCGTGAGGGCATCCTTCGGTTCGTGCGCGAAGGCGGCGGCATTGGCGGCCATCATGCAGTGACGTTCTCCGACAACAACTGGCCCGAGTTCGCCGAGATGATGGGAGGCTGGTCGGGGCAGCATCACATTGAAAAGCAGGCGATCAAGGTCGACGATCCGTCGAGCCCGCTCACCCGGATGTTCGGCGCCGCCAGCTTCGAGCACGTCGACGAGTTTTACCAGTTCCCACCCTATTCCCCCTACTCGCGCCAAAAGCAGCACGTTCTACTCAGCATCGACGTCGAGAAATCGGACCGGGCGACCGGCGGCCGGTTCTGCGAGTTGTGCACGCGTCCAGATCAGGATTACGGCCTGGCCTGGATCAAAACTTACGGCAAGGGCCGGACCTATTTCACGCCGCTAGGACACACGGACACGTTTTACACGGACAAGCGTTGGACCGCGCACATTTTGGCGGCCGTGCAGTATATTCTGGGCGACCTGGATGCCGATGCCACGCCCAGCGCCAGGTTGAGTAAACGCTGAGCAAGGGAAAAGACGAGCCAAAGCGGGCGTCGCACAGTATTGCAGCTTCCATGAATACAGGCGCGAAGCTGATGATGCGGAACTCTTCGGCGCCGCGTCTAGTCTAGCTCCGGCTGGCCGCGATGAGCGCGGCGGCCAACGGAATTAGCTACGATCAGCGGGTGGGCAGAGCGCAACGCGGGGCAGCACCCGCACCGCGCGCACGACCGGCGGCGAGGCTCACGATGAGCGCTGCTGGAAGACAACATATCGCTCAGGCGACGGTGACGCCTTCGGCCGGACCGCGTATCTGGATCTGGTAAGCCACCACCTCATTGCGGGCGGCGGAGAGGTGAACGCGGCCGGTGCCGGCAGCAGGAATGTGCGTCGCGTG
>Ga0326728_10019480_pt1 | contig 13157 bp, 23 predicted proteins | sample MB3enrmetagenome_FD_207602 | JGI IMG/M metagenome (GOLD analysis project Ga0326728, IMG submission 207602) | Lab enriched peat soil microbial communities from McLean, Ithaca, NY, United States - MB31MN | ecosystem: Environmental > Terrestrial > Soil > Wetlands > Peat | place: USA: New York...
GCGTTGCCACCTTCCGCGAGCGGCTGGCCCGAGGCGTCCCCGAGATCAGGTGGAGCGGCTACGTGCACGAGTGCCTCGTCGGGTTCGAGGCCAGGAAGGTCGCGCAGGTCGACGGGAGCCTCGTCGTGCGCGACATGCGGGACAGCGAGGGCACGGGCATACGGATCCCCGGGCGGAACCTGAAGGTCCTCTACTACCACGCCCGCCGGCGCGCCTGGCAGATCACGCCGCGTGAGATGGTCTACCTCGCCGCCGAGTCGCGCGTCGTCATGCCCCGGCTCGCGGCCAAGCTCATAGAGCTGTACCTGCCCGCGTCCAGGTGGCCGGAAGAGCAGTCTTGGGCCGCCTCCATCATGGGCGAGATCTACGAGAACGAGGAGGACTACGTCTCCGCCTCGCACTGGTACGAGAGGTCGCACGAGCTGTACCCGAGCGTCCTGCCCAACATGCGCCTGGCGCGCTCCCGCTTCCGCCAGGGGCTCTGGGCCGAGGCGGTCGCCGCCTACGAGCGGGGGATCGCGCTGAGAGACAAGATCCAGCTGCTCGACGGGGGCGAGGCCCACGAGAGCGCGACCCAGGTGCTGGTGGCGGCCTGCCTGCGCAAGCTGGGCCGGGTCGAGGAGGCAGCGAGGATGTGCGAGGAGGCGAGGTCGAAGTACCCCCACGTGGCGGCCCTCAGGGAGATGCACGAAGATCTCGTGCGGGACCGGGCCAGGATGGGCGGCTCCACCGCGCCGGGAGGCCGGTCGTGATCGAGAAGCTCGTCATGGACTGCATCGTCGCTGTCGAGTCAGCGGCGATAGTCCTGATCTATATGCGGAGCGTCGTCCGCGGCCGGCGCGCGAGGAGGGCGCTCGGCACCCCGGGCGCCGCCCCGGATCCGACTGGCGAGCCCGCGAAGGCTTCGATCTCGGTAGAGGTAGAGCTCGCCGACGCCGACCTCTGGCAACTCGCGCGCGACCTCGTGAGCGGCCAGAAGTACGTCTCCGCCAACAGGCTCGAGACCGTGGAGAGACTCTACAGACGCAAGGACCCCAAGGAGATCGCCGACGTCGACCTGTGGGGGCCGCTCGTGACCGTCGGCGACCGCATAGAAGAACTGAAGTCCGAGCTGGACAAATGGAACAGGTTGATCTTCCTCACCGACGAGATCGCGTCGAAGCTGAGAAGAGCGTCGGGAAAGAAATGAGGAGATGATCGTGGCGGGCTTCTTGACGAGCTTCCTGGAGTCACTCGACGAGTGGCTGTGGGAGAGGGAGACGCGCGCGTGACCGCCGCCGCCCTCGCCAAGATGCTGTGCCTGGCCTCCGGGGCGTTCGGCAGGCCGGCCTGGGACCAGGCGAGGTGCGACGAGAGGGCCGAGGTGATCCTGGCGGCCGCCGCGCGCCACTCCGTGGACCCGGTGGTCATGACGGCGATTGACGTGATCGAGTGCGACCTCGACGACCGGGACGCCCCGGTCTACGAGGTGCGGCGCGGCCGCAGGCGCCTGGTGGGGTGGGACGCCTGCCCCATGGGGATGCGGATCCGGGGACCCGAGCGGCGCGGGCAGCTCGGCGCCGCCGACCTGGTCGAGCTGGCGGCGTCCGACCTGGGCAGGTCCTACGCCTTATGTCGCGCTGAGCATAGGTCTAGATCGCGCGCGGAGCCTGCCGGCTCGGCCGGCAGCGCAGGGTCAGCGACCCGGGCGTCGCGGGAGCGTCTGGGACCAGGGTCCCCATCCAGATCGGAGTGCGAGTGGCGGGCGGTGGCCAGGCGTAACCTCCGCAGCCGCGACTACGCGGCCCAGGTCCTGGCCGTGGCGGGAGCCCTGCGGGGCAAGAGACTCGAGGGAGGCTCGCTCAGGTCGCGCCCCCTGACCGAGCGCACGGCGGAGATCGTGCGGCGGCTGCTCAGGATATTCAGGCGGAACACGTAGGAGGACGAGATGACCGACGACAAGCTGCCAGCACGGACCGGCGCTCGGACGTACTACCTGGAGGCGACGCCCGGCGCAGGCGGCCGCTACGCCTACTCCAAGAGCGGGCTCTCCTGCCGAAAGCTAGGTACGGGGAGGTGGCAGGTGCGGCGCGCGGACGGCCGGCCGCTCGACCAGGTGACGATCCAGGTCTCGGTCAAGGAGCCCTGGGCCTCGGAGGTCGGCAGCTGCATATTCGCCAGTTGCGCGACCCACGGCGACGACTGCCCCCCGGACGGCGCAGACTGCCGCTCCGTGAACCGCGTCGGCTCGGCGAGCCGGTGGATAACCCTGGTCAAGGCCGAGGCGACGCCCCTATACCTCTTCGAGGTGCACCTCATGCAGATACCGAAGCTGCCGCGCGATCCTGGACGCCAGGAGGAGCACCTCGAGGCCCGCGAGTGGATCGCGGCCAACATCAGGCTCGCCGACGGCGCGGGGTTCGTCGTCGTGCTCGCGTCGGGGTCGTGATGGTCGCGCAATTGAGGCGCATGGACGTCCGAGTTCGGGAGCTGCGGGCCGCGCTCTCGAAGGTCCTGGACCTCGGTCAGGCCGACCCGTTCTCCAGGGTGTGCGTGCTGGCCCGCGAGGCCCTCGTCCGCGACGCCTCCCTCGAGCAGACCCTCGATGTCCCGGACCGCGGCGCCGCGGACGAGGTCGCCGGGTCCGGCCGCGGAGACCTGACGGAGGTGGGCGAGCTGGTCCTGGTGAGCGACCTCGGAGAGTGGGTCCCCGCCGAGGTCGCGGAGCGCGCCCGCGGCTGCTTCCGCGACGCTCGAGGCAACTGGTACCGCGAGAGCGACGAGTGGCTCACGTGGAAGAAGGTGCCCAGGGAGGAGCAGGCCGAGCGGTACCTCAGGTGCGCCCAGTGCGGGAGGCAATGCCCGGTCGACCCCACGTCTCCTACCAACCTCTACTGCGCGAGCTGTCGAGAGAAGACCATCGCCGACCTCGAGGAGAAGCTGGCGGCGTGGCGCACCTGGGCGGTTCGCATGGTGAAGACGCTCGGCGGGCTGCCCGGCAAGGAGGCGACGGACGGCGAGGTCCGAGACGCGGTCGGCTTCCTGGCGAACGTCCTCCTGGACGAGCTCGGCGTCTTGCGCGTGAAGGAGCAGGGATGAAGACGATATTGTCGATAGACGGCGGAGGGATCCGGGGGATCATCCCCGCCAGGGTGCTGGCCGAGGTCGAGTCGCGCACCGGGTGGCCCACGTCCCAGCTGTTCGACTACGTGGCGGGGACCTCCACCGGCGGGATACTCGCGGTCGGGCTCACGTGCGCCACCGGGACGGGCAGGGGGGCCTACACGGCCGAGGCGATGGCTCAGCTCTACGCCAAGGAGGGAGCCTCCATATTCAGTCGCTCCCTCTGGCATCGCATCAAGAGTCTCGGGAGCCTGGCCGGGCCGAAATACGACAGTCAGGGCGGCGCGGTGGTGTTCCAGCACTACTTCGAGCTGTCGGAGCTCAAGGACGCGTGCGCTCGCCTGCTCGTCACCGCGTACGAGATCGAGAGCCGCACCCCGTACTTCTTCAAGAGCTGGGAGGCGAAGAGCGCGAGCAAGAACTTCTACATGCGCGACGTCGCGGCCGCCACTTCTGCCGCTCCCACTTACTTCGCTCCCCACCGGGCGTGGCCCGCCTGCGACGACGTCGGCCGCCTGGGACGCCCGGGCGTCTTCGTCGACGGGGGAGTGTTCGCCAACAACCCGGCCATGTGTATCTTAGCCGAAGTCCGGAAGCTCCACCCCGACGAGGAGCTCCTGGTCGTCTCCATCGGGACGGGCAACGCGGACAAGCCGATCTACTACCGCGACTCCCGGAAGTGGGGCGTCGCGGGGTGGGCCGTGCCGCTGCTCGATACCCTGATCGACGGGGTGAGCGACACGGTCGACTACCAGGCCGCTTTGATGACCACGTCCGGTCCCAAGCCGGGGCGTTATTATCGCTTACAGACCGACCTGCCTCGCGAGATGCAGGAGATGGACGACGTCCGCCCCAGGACCATCAGCGCGCTCCTGGCCTGGGCGGACCGCCTGATCGAGAGGCAGAGCGGCGAGATCGACGAGATCTGCAAGTTGCTCGAGTCGAGGAGGAGCCGCGATGCTTGACAGGATCACGTTCACGGGGGCGGACGGCACCCACCTTTGTGTTTGGTATGGAAAGCTCGTCACCATCGAGCACTGAGGACAACATGCTTGACAGGATCACGTTCACGGGGGCAGACGGCACCCACCTTTGTGTTTGGTATGGAAAGCTCGTCATCATCGAGCACTGAGGACAACATGCTTGACAGGATCACGTTCACGGGGGCGGACGACAGTACCGACCACGAGGGGCTGTTCGCCCTGCTCGACGCCTACCCGCTCGCGGAGGCGGGGATACTGCTGGGCAACCACGAGGAGGTGCCCCGGTTCCCCGGGCTCGCCTGGCTCAGTAAGCTACCCGAGCACTGCCGGGAGAATGAGACGAGGCGCCGCAGGCTGGCGCTCCACCTGTGCGGCCGCTGGACCGAGATGTTCCTGAGCAGCCGGCTGAGCTCGGACTGCAAGCTGGACGAGCTGCTCGTCCGCCACGCTGACGTGTTCGGGCGCCTGCAGCTCAACACCCACGGGGTGATCCACGCCGTCCGCATGCCGGACCTGCTCCGCAACCTGTTCCACGTCGCCGACAGGCGCATCGAGGTGATATTCCAGCGGGACGGCGTCAACGACGACGTGTTCGACTGGGTCCGCTGGCAGTCATCCCGCGGGAAGGCCCACGGACGCCTGGAGGCGAGTGCCCTATTTGACCTCTCCCACGGCGCGGGGAAGCAGGCCGCTAAGCTAGAAAAACCCCTTCCGGGAGTCTACTGCGGGTACGCCGGCGGGTTCTCGCCGGAGAACGTCGGCGAGAACCTGCGACAGATCGACGCGCTGACAGCCCAGCACGGCGCCTCGAGGTACTGGGTCGACGCCGAGACCTGGCTGATGGACCCGGACGTCCACCACCTGAGCCTGCAGCGCGCGGGACAGTACCTGGAGATCGCGAGTCGCCACGTCGACCGGCAAGTCCGGGCCGAGCTGGAGCGGATCCGGTCGAGGAGGCCAGACGATGTTGAGTAGGCTGGCGTGCCTCGTGCTCGGCCACCTCCCCTGGAGGACGGTCGCCGAGACCCTGCGCCCCGTGACGCCCGTAAAGAGCTTCGAGATGGGAGAGTTCCGAGGATCCTCATCGGCCTACGCGCACGTGACGTCGCAGATGATCGCGCTCCAGAAGGCGTCGCGAGGCGGGAAGATCGTAACGCTCACCTGCGACAGGTGCGGGAAGCTCGTGACCGTAGAGCACTGAGGGCGATCATGATGACGTGCAAGGAGATGCTGCGGGAAGGCTGGGACGCGACGAAGGACCTGGTCAGGTCCACGGCCGGCGTCGCCCGGGTGAGCTGGCGGGAGGCCTTCAAGTTGTTCCGGAAGTCGGTGGTGCCCGCCATCTTGGAGCGGATCGTGGGCCTCTTCATATTCGGCCTGGTCTGCGCGTTCCTGGTGGTTCTCTTCAAGATCTGGTACGGACTGATGAGGATCTCGAAGTAGATGCGGCGCTTCTGGATGATAGCCTGCAAGATGATGGTCCTCAACTGCGCCGGCTTCGCGGTAGAGCTGGAGAAGCTGACGGGGTGGACCGGCGCTCTGGCGCGCACGATCCTGGTCATGACGGCGGTGGGCTTGTGGAAGCTCAACGAGTGGATCCGAGACGAAGTACGAAAGGACGACACTAGATGATCGCGAAGCTGCAGATATCGGACCTGCACCTCGGGGACCCGAGGTCGGCCCTGTCATGTCCCGAGATCGCCGCCGCGGTGGTCGCCGACGTCGCGCGGCTGTCGGACGGACACGTCGGTACTCTGATAGTCGCCGGCGACGCGCACGAGGAGAGCGTCCCGGGCGACATGACCAAGCTGGTGGACGGCGTGGCCTCGTCGGTCGCCGAGGCCTCTGCCTCCTTCTTCGGCGAGCTCTTCAAGCAGGTGTGGGTAAACCGCGTCGTGGTGGTGCCCGGCAACCACGACCTCTGCACCTGGGACTGGTACTGCAAGGCCCACAAGATCTCCACCGTCACGCCGTACGGGGGCGTCCGGGTCTCGTCGACGGTCTGGCCCTGGGGCCTCCTCTACCCGGGCGCGCCCGCGGAGCTCACGTTCGCCTACCCGCTCTACTGCGACGAGCCGGAGTCGGGCGACTACCCGATCCACGTGGTCACCCACGGCCACCTGCTCGACCCCCTCGTGCTCGGGTGGGACCCCGCCTACGAGTACGCCTTCCTCGACGCGCTCGGGTGCAAGAGGCCCAACGTGCCGCTCGACGGAGCGGGGGTACAGTCCGTCAAGGACCTCGCCTCGCGCACCCTCGACTTCGTGCTCGCGCTCTGGAAGCGGTACTCGCCGCGCAACTACGACTACTCGAACTACGTCATGAGGCGCCTGACCTTCCCGCAGTCTTGCCCCTGGCAGACCCTCTTCCCCGAGTGCGGGACGTTCAGGCTCATGCCCGGCGACGACGAGCCTCCTCCTTCACAGGGTTACCTCGCGCAGGTGCCCTGGCTCCTGCAGGTCGTCGTGATGGACCCGGAGCTGCCTACTCCCGTGGGGTCCCTGCGGCAGGGACCTCCCAGCCCGGCGTTCACCACCCCGTCGTGCCTCTCATTCGGCCACGACCACCTGGGGATATTCACCACGGTGAACGCGTGCGGCGTGCCGTTCGCGGTCGCCGACTCCGGGGGCTGGACCTCGGAGCACGACGGCCACCTGCCCCACTCCCACGTCCTGGTCTGGGACGGTCCCGGCGACGTCGTGCCGCATCCCTACTTCTTCAAGGCCCGCTCGAAGGACGGAGGAGTGCTCGGGTGACAGCGGCGTTCGCTCAGAGGTGCGGCGCTTACGACGAGGCGGCTCGCGCCTACAAGTCGGCCAAGGTCAACCAGGCGGCGCGGGAGAGCTTTGGCGAGATGAAGCGAGTGCGGAGCGAGATCGAGGGGCTGGTCGAGTCGAGCATGAAGTTCCTGCGGGGAGACCCGCGGACCAGGGACGTCACCGCGCGGGTCGCGGTCGAGACCCTGGCGTACTTCAACGCGTGGATGTTCAACCGGGGAGGCTGGTGCTAGTCGTGGCCAACCAGGCTCCGAGAGGCGACGCCTCCCTGCTGTCAGCCGACCTGGACGCGTTCCTGGACGCGGCCGGCGCCCGCGGCATGGATCCCCGGCGGACGTGCGTGACCGCGTGCTCGATCGTGTTCGGGGTGTGGAGGTCATGCCCGGCCTACCGGTCCCTCATACGGTCCATGGTCCGGAAGCTCGCGGACGACGTGGGCGCCCGCGGCCCGGCCGACCCGACCATGCCCCCGCGAGGCGACTGACATGACGACGGAGGATCACCATGCCCTACACCGATCACAACGCAACGTTACGCTGCGCCCTGGAGCAGGCCGGTCACTGCGTGGCCGAAGCCCTCAGCGTGGTGCTGCACGACGAGAGCCCCGGCTGCGCGCTGAACGACGTCCGCCTGGCGATCGCCCTGCTGGAGGGCAAGGTGGCGGTCGAGCTGGAGGTCATGGCGAGGACTCCGCGCCCCGACCCCGCGGCCGACCGTAAAAAATGATTTTTGACACCTGGTGAATTTTGTCCTTGCTTTCATATCTTGACACTGCGAGAATGATGCGTGCTCGTCAGGGCGCGCATCTCAACTATCTCGACGGAGGCGACATGCGACACATAAGGCGGTACGCGAACCGGAAGCTCTACGACGTGGCCGACAGCGGGTACGTCACCCTGTCCGGCCTCGCCGGGGCGATCCAGGGAGGCGAGGAGATCGAGGTGATCGACAGGGAGACCGGCCGGGACATCACGGGCCTGGTGCTGGCCCAGGTCGTGGAGACGCTGCAGAAGGAGGCTCCGCACCTGAAGGCGGAGTCCCTGGTGGCCCTGATCCGCGAGCACGGGCTGTCGGCGAAGGCGGCGGTAGAACAATCGGGGCCGACCGCGGCCTGACCTCCGGGTGGACCTGTAAAAACCTGGTAAAAACCTGGTAGAAACGAGGCGAGAGACATGGGCGACGCCCGGCGACGCAAGCTGGCCCTCGAGGCCGGCAGACACTGGGAAGAAGACGAGCGCGGCCCCTCGGGAGACGAGGTGCTCGGAGCGCAGACCCTGAAGGTGGGCGAGCGCCCGCGGCCCGCCCGGAGGGGTATGACGTTCGCGCAGTGCCTCGCCGTCCTGGCCGCCGCCCAGGCGGAGGCCGTGCTGGAGCCTCCCCCTCACGTCGGGCGCAAGAAGGTGAGGAAGCCATGACGACCGTCGAGGAGGTCCCGGCGTCTAAGGAGCGAGACCGCCTGGCCGCGGATCTCGGCCCCTGGGTAGAGCGGAACGTGGTGAGCCCGAACGCGGCTTACTGCGGGCGCTGCTATGACGTCGTCCTGCGCCGCTTTAACGACTCGCCTGCTTGCCAGACGGTCATCAAGAAGCTCACGTTCATGGGAGAGTTCTCCGATCAGCCAGAGCTGTCCTGCAAGATCGACAAGACCGCCTGGATCCTGAGCTCTGTCCTCGAGGCGGCCCTGCGGGACGCGGAGAAGCAACACTCGGTCCGGGCCACGCTGTACGGCCTCTACGCCCGCTACACCAAGGACGATGCCTACGTGGCGCGCGAGTTGTTCAGGATCTACCCCCTCGCCGACTCGGCTGACTCCGATCAGCCACTGGTCGCGCGGGTCAAGCACGTGGGAAAAACTTGCGTGGTGCAGACCGGCAGGAAGGGTCGGATGGCGACGCGGGTCGTCCTGGTCTTCGAGAACGAGGAAGACGCGGCCGAGTTCGAGCGGGTGCTGCGGGCGGCCCGCCGGCCGTGCTCGCGCGTGCGGAGCCAGCCGGCTCAGCCGGCTGCGGAGGGTCAGCGACCCGGGCGTCGCGGGAGGGTTTGGGGCCAGGGTTCCCATCGCAAATCTAGATCGGATAAGAAGTGACCGAACCGTCTTCCATCCGCTGCCGGGCCTGCGGGCACCTCGCCCACTTCGGCAGGACGTGCGACGAGAAGATCAGGTCTGTCGACGTCCACCAGATCGGGACGCGGAAGGTGATGTTCTTGAGGCGCCGCCCGTGCGACTGCCGCGTCTCCTACTCCTACGCGCTCCGCCTGCCGGGGCGCGGTCCTTCTTGCTGAGAGGCAATAAGACATGAAGATCGTGTTCTGGATCGGAGGATCGTTCGAGTCGTGGGGTCCGCGGAGCCTCGAGACCGGCATCGGAGGGTCGGAGGTCGCTGCCGCGAGGATGGCGGAGCACCTCACCCGGCAGGGTCACGAGGTCGCGGTGTGGGGGAAGGTGAAGGACGAATCGGTCACGTACGGCGGCAGGCCAGTGTGCTACCTGGCTGCGGGCCCCGGCACGCACAGGGAGGGCGCCCGCGTGACGCTCGACTGCGACGTGCTGGTGAGCTCGCGCGACCTGGGGGCCATCTCCCACCTCAGGTGGAAGGACCGCAGGCCCCTGTCGGTGCTCTGGGTCCACGACGTCCACGTGGGCGACGACTGGCACGACACCATGTCGTCGTACGACGTCGTCTTCTGTCTCTCGCGGTGGGCCCGTAACGCGCTCATGCACTACTACCCCGACGTGCCGGTGGAGAAGCTCGTGGTAACGCGCAACGGGATAGAGCCGTCTCTCTTCCTGCGCGAGGGCGAGACCGTAGAGAAGCTGGGACCCGCGGAGGGCCTCCCGGGCGGGCCGCTCCGCAAGCGTCCCCACAGGTGCATATACTCGTCGTCTCCCGACAGGGGGCTCGTACGCCTGCTCGACCTCTGGCCCCGCATCAGGCAGGAGGTGCCGGACGCCGACCTGGGCGTGTTCTACGGCACCGAGAGCGCGCGGGCGGCGGCCGCGCTCCACCCCGGGCCGCGGTCCAGGGACGTGGTACTCCAGCTCGACTACCTCGAGCACCGCATGGCCAGGATGGAGCCCGACGGCGTCCACTACCTGGGCCGCTGCGGGCAGTCCGTCCTCGCCCAGGCCTTCCTGGAGAGCGGCCTGTGGCTCTACCCCACCTCCTTCTGCGAGACGAGCTGCATAAGCGCCCTGGAGGCGCAGGCGGCGGGTTGTTATCCGATCACGTCGAGCATCGGGGCCCTGCCCGAGACTGTGCGGCGAGGTGTGATAATCGCCCACCCCGAGTACGCGGGCTACGACGACGCCTTCGTCGACGCGATCGCGGGAGCCGTCGGGCCGCGCGCCGCGGAGGTCGCGGGCGACGTCGCGCAGAACCGACGCGAGGTCCTGGCGGAGTGCTCGTGGGAGAAGGTGGCGGCGGAGTGGGTGAAGATGTTCGAGGAGAGGATCTCAACATGACCACGAGGAGAGCTGACGAGTTCAACCACCACGGCTTCGGGGTCTCGGCCATCGAGCACATAGCCGCCGCCCTCAACCACGACATCGGAGGATGCGGCGACTGCGATCCGGACGCCACCGGCGAGCCCTGCGTGGACGAGCACTTCTACCCGTTCGCGGAGTCGGCCCTGCGGGGACTGCGGGCTCTCATGCCCCCTCTGGAGGTCACTGATCGAGATCGACGCATCATGGCCAGCGAGCCGACCCCCGCGGACCACCAGGAGTGCCTCGAGGAGGCGACGGCGTTGCTCGAGCTGATCTCGCAGGAGACTCCCCACGTCTACCTCAAGCCCGTCCACGCTCGGTGCCTGGGGGCAGAGCTCTTCTTGAGATCTCAGCGAGCAACCGCGGAGGACGCCCGTGCGCGAACCAAAGAAGAAAGCAAGAACCAAGAGTAATCCCGTCCAGCTCCCGAGCCTGTGCATCGTCAGGGGCTGCGTACAGCGCGCCGCCGAGCACGGGTGCCTGTGCCTCGGGTGCCACACCTACTTGACCACCGGCGACCGGGACGCTCCCCTGGCCAGGCGATCCCGCGCCCGGCGGCTCGCCGCCGAAGACGTCGCTAACAGGCTCACGGACAGGCTGCGCAACTTGATGATCGATGAGTCATGATGGAGTTGAAATTTAATTCTTGACACCTGGTTCTTTGTGGCTCAATATCAGTAATCGAAGGATCGACATGACCAAAGTCTCGAAGAAGGTGAAGAGCGTAAAGTCTCCGCGGCGAGCTAGCAGTCCCACACCGTCGTACGCGCGCTGGGAGGCACGCTCGAAGGTCATGAAGACCCTGCGCCGGACCGGCGAGTCTGCTGCAGCAGGCGTCCCAGTCGTGCTCCACGTCGAGCACATGACCGTCGTGCTCGACGAGAAGATACGGGCGGCCGCCCGCGCCGCCTCGGCCTTCGTGGACGTGGGCCGGATCCTGCGCGACCTGTGCGAGCTGTGCCTCGAGTCCGACCGCGCGGGCAGGCTGTCCAGCGCGCTGTCCAGGCCGGTCCGGGGACTGGGTCACGGCATGGCAGAGGTCGAGAGGCTGCTCGACCTGGCCCCGGCTCCCTCGCAGGACGTCCGCTCCCTGGTGAGCCGCGCCTGCCTGGAAGATCAGCTCCTGCGGCGCGGGTCGCTCTTCTACGCAAAATATCAGCGCTCCTGCCGGAACCGCGTCAACAACATGGTGCTGTACGCGCGGCGGATCCGGCGCGAGCACGGCCTCGCCGCCGCCGCGCGATCCGCCCGAGAGTGCCTGGCTGACGCGGGCGAGGAGGCGCCGTGGTTCCGCCGGGCGGTCGAGCTGGTGCTGGCGGCGTGGCGGGTGCGAGATCCCAGGCTCGTGAGTATTATGCAAGGTGTAAAACCCGAGGTGTCAGGTGCGCGGCAGAGGTGAGCGGGCGAGCCGGCCCGCGCGGCCCTCGGACCGGGTGGAGGCCATCCCGCACCGCGAGCGCGAGGTCCTGGCCGTGGTGGGCATCTTCCAGCGCCTGGGCGTGGGCTCCGACGACATCTACGTCCAGCCCGTGCAGGTCGAGGACGGGGCCTGGGTCCCCGCCGTGGTGGCGAAGACGAGCGGTCCCCACTGGCCGACGTGGGTGGTCTCGGTGTTCGGCACGGTCCCGTCGATAGAGGCGGTCGAGGCCGAGTGGACCCACGCCGCGAACGCGTGGAACCGGCTACCGGCGTGCGACAGGGAGCGGCTCGTCGAGGGGAGCACCTCCCGCCTCTACGTGGTCAATTTCATCACTTCTTGCGCCGCCAGGGGCATCACGTTCCCGGACGACGCGGACGCTTCCCCGCCGGCCGCGCCAGGGTCGGGGAGGCTGCCGTCGTGAGCGGCGCGAAGGACGACGCTCGACCCGAGGGTCTGCGACCCGAGGTAGTGCGCTGCCCCGCCTGCAGGCACCCGACCCACTCGGGCGAGAAGTGCTCCGCGATGGTCTGCGCGACGTCGCTCGAGCGGGTGCCCGGCCTGGGTCAGGTGACTACCGTCGACTCGCGTCGCTGCCCGTGCACCTACGGGCGGGAGGCGAAGCCGTGCTGAGGCGACTCGGGTACTGCGCGGCCGCCATCTGCACGTTGCCGTGCATCATCCTGACCGTCCCGGTCTCCCTCTTCGAGGTCCTGGTGCTCGGCTCCAGCGGCGAGGGGGGATCCCGGCTAGCCAGTCCGTTCTTGTGGGCTCACGACCGCGCCCGCGGCCTCTCTCGCGGCCGCGCGCTCGACAACTCAGGAGAAAAACCATAACTGCCCTCGGCGGACCGACCGTCCACGACCTGTGCAGGTCGGTCAACGACACGATCGACAGGTTCCTGCGGAAGTCGCCTAACGTGGAGTTCGAGAGGGACGAGGTGAACTGATGCTGTGCTCCGTACACATGATGGTGCGCGACGCCTCCGTCGTCGCGAGGCGGGCCCTCGGCTTCCTGCGTAAGATACCCGAGGCGAGTCAGTGCTTCGAGGTGTGCTTCGTCGACACCGGGTCGGCGGACGGCACGCCCGACGCGATCATGCGCGAGTGCGCCGCGCTCGGGGTCCGCTGCGAGGGAACGGCGATCTCGTCCACGTCGCGGCCCGACCTGTACTTCCCCGACGTGGCCTCTTCCTACGAGCCGCACGTCGTGCCGTTCCCGACCGGCCAGATGCTGCTCAGCGACTGGGCGGCGGCGCGCAACCTCGGGCTCGACATGTGCCGGGGCGAGTGGGTCATGAAGCTCGACGCCGACGACGTGGTGCTGCGGCCCGATAACATCCTGCCGGGGATCCGGTCGCTCTCCGCCACCAGGCGCGACGTCGAGATAGT
>Ga0326728_10019481_pt1 | contig 13156 bp, 9 predicted proteins | sample MB3enrmetagenome_FD_207602 | JGI IMG/M metagenome (GOLD analysis project Ga0326728, IMG submission 207602) | Lab enriched peat soil microbial communities from McLean, Ithaca, NY, United States - MB31MN | ecosystem: Environmental > Terrestrial > Soil > Wetlands > Peat | place: USA: New York...
CCGATTTCTCAGATATTTACAAATATTCCGCCCGAACCGTTGGACAGCGATCCTGCTATCCAATTGCATTTGTTCAAGTAACAATGGGACAGTCGTGATACCGCGTCATTTTCACGGATCGCAGTTCCAGCATGGGCGGGGACATCGTCCCGCAAAATATTCTTCTTGACATTCATCTTTTAGTACCCTATAATTCTCTAGGCTCGTTCTTGGACCAGTAGCAGCCGGGCTCGAAAGAAAAAAGGCTCCGTCTGCCGGGCCTCTGGCACGGAAGGAGAGCGCGGTCATTGCCGATTGCTGACTGCTGATTGCCGATTGAAAGGCGGCCAGTGCGCAGCAAGCGGGTTCGGAGATCAGGTTTCGGGATTTCGCAGAGAAGAGCCGGCTTGGGTTCGGGGTTCGCGAAGAAAAGCGGAACTCGGGACTCGGGACCCCGGCAGGAGTCGGCCATGCTCATCCGATGGCAGGAGTCGAGCGCCCGCCAAGTTGAACGGCTGGTGAGGCTCCTCACCGATCCGCGAGATCGGGACCAGACGGCAGCTCAACTCGTCCCTAGGAAAGATGGAAGGGGAGGAAATGAGACAAACTAATCGAAAACGAGGGAGGAACCCACTATGTTATTGAAAACAAAGGGCGAGGCGAAATAAAGGCGAAGCTACCCCACTATATTGCTGAAGACAAGACGGAATAGCTGGATTAGGGGTAAGGGCAGCGCCCGGGACCCGACGGGTTCGAGAACCATAGCGGGGAGAAAAGGGCTTCCCTCAGAGCTGGTGAGCAAGTCGATGCACTTTCCGACGAATACTCGCGGCGCGGACGAGCTTGGGACATGGCCCTGACCCGACACGCTCTTAATTTTGACGGAACAAAGCCGAGCTTCGTTGATGGCAAAGGACATTATGGGTTCGGTTTTCGGAACAAAGCCAATTTCCCGCCGGCACGGTGCCGGCTTGGCCAACGCCAAGGCGATGGATGTGGAGTCTTAGGGGCTTCACAATTCACAATATTCTGAGCATTTCCAGCCTTGCCTCCGCCCGTAGGCTTGGGGGCTCTTCAGCGGAATAATATGATTGACAACTCTCGTAGGCTATGGGATGCCGGATTTCCTGGGAACGTCGATCCGAGACGGATCAAACTGCACATGGCTAAGCCGCTTTGTTTCAATGCGATAAGTCACTTTTGGGCGGATCAAACGGCACGAGATAGAAGTTTATGATTCTAAACCAGATAACTATGAAAAAGGGCCGTTTGTCAGGAAAAATTGGTTCGATGGCCACTTCCCGATTGCTGAATTGGGCCGAAGAGCCCAGGCATGGTCGAACAGCGAGGGGCTCAGAGCAGGAAGTGGGACAGGGAGCGAAGCTGGAATGTCATTTGAAATCAATTTGTTAAGGCGTGCGGGTCCTCCGCCTAAGCCCAACACAGATTCGACCCATCCCGGGTTCGACCGCCGGGAGGATCAGGAGACGACGGAGGCCATGGCCCGGCAGCTATGGTGTACCCAGGGGCTGCTTCGAACGCCGCCCTTCAGCGCCTGCCCTGAGCGAAGCCAAGTGGCGGCCAATGCCGGGCTAAAGCCCGGCGCTACAGGCATCGGCGGGAGGAATTTACCAGCAAACCTACGATGTCCTTTAGAATCAGCAGATCTGAAAATATCCGTCCGACCAGGAATTCGGGCGACAACCGGATTGAATCCACAGATTATGCAGATTTCACAAACTCAGAGCACGAAAGGCGGGAGAAGCGAATTGTGCTGCGTTTATTCTGTGTAATCTGTATTACTGACCCCGAACTTCCTCGCAGCGCGCGAACATTCTTCTTGCTCGTCACTCGCCACTCGTCACTTGTCACTCGCCGCCAGTTTGGTTGCGGCCACGGGCCGGGCTATGTGATCTATGGATTCTTCCCACTTCTTTGTCATGCACTGCCGCTTACGAGTCTCGACCTTCAACCGACGAGGACATGGTAAGCTATGATTTTGCCGACGCGGGTTCGGAGGCTGCCTCGAATGTCAGATCGGGAAATGCGGGAATGCTGCAGGCCCTTGTTGGCGACTGTCCTCGTGGCAGCCTGCCTCGCGCTCCTCCCGGCTTGCGGGAAAAAGAAGAAGGAAGTTGCGGCGGCGCCCGCGCAGGTGGGCATGACGGTGCCGGTAACAGTCGCCACCGCGGTCGAAAGGACGGTTCCGGTGGAAGTCCGCAACATCGGCACCGTCGAAGCCTATTCCACCGTGACGGTGAAGGCGCAGATCGATGGCGCCTTGGAGCGCGCCTATTTCGGGCAGGGTCAGGACGTCAGGAAAGGTCAACTTCTCTACACCATCGACCGCCGGCCTTTCCAAGCGGCGCTCGACCAAGCCGAGGCGAATCTCGCCCGCGACTCCGCTCAGGCGAAGAACGCGGAGACGCAAGCCAAGCGCTATGCGGAGCTCAACCAGCAAGGCGTTGTCTCGAACGACCAGTACGAACAGTTCAGGACCAATGCGGAAGCCCTGGACGCTGCCGCGCGCGCCGACCGGGCGGCGGTGGAGAACGCCAAGATCAACCTCGGTTACTGCTCCATCTACTCCCCCATGGATGGGCGCAGCGGAAGCCTGCTGGTCCAGCCCGGCAACCTCGTGAAGAACAACGACACCAGTCTTGTGGTCATTAACCAGACTACTCCCATCTACGTGGACTTTTCCGTGCCCGAGAAATACTTAGCGGAGATCCGAAGCTACAGGACGCACGGGCAGTTGCGCGTGACGGCCACTATTCCCGGCCAGGAGAATGGGCCGCTTGAAGGCGCACTCAACTTCATCAACAATGCCGTTGACAGCACTACGGGGACGATCCTACTGAAGGGAACGTTCGCCAACGAGGGGAAGCGGCTGTGGCCGGGTCAGTTTGTCAACGTGGTCTTGCAGCTTTCGTCGCTCGCGAACGCGACGGTGGTTCCTTACCAGGCCGTCCAGACCGGCCAGGCTGGCCAGTACACCTTTGTCGTCAAACCCGACAAGAGCGTGGAAATGCGGCCGGTGGTAATCGGCCCCACGGTTAGCGGTGAGACGGTGATCGAGAGAGGCATCACGCCGGGGACGGTGGTGGTGACCGACGGCCAGCTCATGCTGTTTCCGGGGGCCAAGGTGGCGATCAAGAAGGGTAATCAGTAGTGCTGGGTAACACCGGGGTACAGAACATTTGCTGAATTGATAGCGGCGAGGAAATTCACGGACATGACCCCTTTCAGGGAAGCGAGGATTTAATGCAAGACCCCGTCGTCAAGGCTGCTCAGAGTGCGTTGCGCGCCAGGCTTGAAGGTTCGCCTAACATTTCTGATTGCACCAAGTACGCTCAGGCCATAGCGAAGGCATGGCGTCGCGCTGTGCATGACTTGGATCCTCATCGGTTTCAGATTGAAGCTATGGTGGTTCCTGAGTTGGACCAGAAAATTGACGTCGTAGACTTGGAAAAAGCGTGTGCGTATGAGTTTAAGGTGTCAGGCAAAAACGCTACGGCCGAGTTTTACAAGGATGTGGTAAAAGTCATTCTGTGGAATCAAGAACCCAGCAAGGACAAGCTGTCCAGTTTGGTCTTCATCACAGAAGAGAAGTACGGGCAACGGCTTCTTGATGCTCCCATGCCAAGGGTGTACATCAAATACCTGGCGCAGCAGGGTTTGAAGGTGAACGTCGAGTATGTGCGGCACCCCCAAGCCCAGGGAGAGCTCGTGGCGAAACCTGCGGCAGGGATAGGGCCTGATCGGCCTGCGAAAGGGCACGGGCTTATCCTTGCCAGAAAGCCTGACCTCAGACCCGGGGGCCAGGCGGCCCTCGTCTACGAGGCACTCGTTGGGCTTGGCAAGGAGAAGGAGAGCGTGACCCGCAAGGACGTCGTTGAGGCGGTTGCCGCGACCGGACGGTTGGTCAGCCGCCAGCCGGTGGAGCGGGTAGTAGGCTACTACCTGGCCCAGTTTAAGGCTAAGGGTTGGCTTAAGGAAGCATGATGGGTAAAACGCCGGATTGGCTATCAGCGATCACCTGTCAGCAAGGAGCGTCCGTTTTGCTGATAGCTGAGGGCTGACGGCTGAGGGCTGAAAGCTTAAGTCATCATGAATCTAGCTGAAGTGTTCATCCGCCGCCCCATCATGACCACGCTGGTCACGTCGGCGATCCTTATCTTCGGGATCATGGCTTACCGCGTCCTGCCGGTGAACGACTTGCCCAACGTGGACTATCCGACCATCCAGGTGCAGGCTGCCCTGCCGGGGGCCAGCCCTGAGACGATGGCCTCCGCCGTAGCCACGCCCCTGGAGCGCCAGTTTTCCACCATTGCCGGCCTCGACTCGATGACCTCCATGAACACGCTGGGTGGAACGCAAATTACCCTGCAGTTCACCTTGAGCCGGAACCTCGACGCCGCCGCGCAGGACGTGCAGTCGATGATCACCGCAGCGGGGGGACAACTGCCGCAGGGGATGCCGAGTCCTCCTTCCTACCGGAAAGTCAACCCGGCAGACCAGCCCATCCTTTACATGGCGTTAAGCTCGGACACGCTGCCGCTTTCTACCGTCGACGAGTACGCCGAAACGCTGATGGCGGAACGCATCTCCATGGTCAGCGGCGTGGCCCAGGTCGCGGTCTACGGCGCGCAGAAGTATGCAGTGCGGGTGCGGCTTGATCCCAAGGCACTAGCGACACGCAAGATCGGCATCGACGAGGTCGTGCAGGCGGTTCAGAACGCCAACGTCGACCTGCCCACCGGCACCCTCGACGGCTCGCACAAATCGTTTGTGGTCCAGGCCACCGGCCAGCTCTTCGACGCGGCGGCCTTCCGGCCCTTGATCGTCGCCTACCGGAGCGGTTCGCCGGTGCGCCTGAATGAGATCGGCAATGCCATCGACAGCGTCCAGAACGACAAGGTTGCGAGTTGGTTCAACGGCGTGCGCGCCATGGTGCTGGCGATCCAGCGCCAGCCGGGCACGAACACTATCGAAGTAGTGGACAACATCAACAAGCTTCTTCCCACCTTCAAGGCGCAGATGCCCGCCTCGGTGCACCTCGACACGCTTTATGACCGGTCCAAGTCCATCCGCGCCTCCCTCAACGACGTGAAGTTCACGCTTTATCTCACCATCTGCCTGGTGGTGCTGGTCATCTTTCTTTTCCTGCGCAACATCTCGGCCACCATCATCCCCAGCCTGGCGCTGCCCATGTCTATCATCGGCACCTTTGCCATGATGTACCTGCTGGGCTACACGGTGGACAATCTGTCGATGATGGCGCTGACGCTCTCGGTGGGTTTCGTGGTGGACGACGCCATCGTTATGCTCGAGAACATCGTCCGCCACATGGAGATGGGCGAAGCCGTGCTCGAAGCCGCCCTCAACGGCTCGAAAGAAATCAGCTTCACCATTTTGTCGATGACGCTCTCGCTCGCCGCCGTGTTTATCCCCGTGCTTTTCATGGGCGGCATCATCGGGCGGCTGCTGCACGAGTTCGCCGTCACGATCGGCGTAGCCATTCTGGTTTCGGGCTTTGTCTCACTGACCCTGACGCCGATGCTCTGTAGCCGCTTCCTGCGCCCCTCGCGGTCACAGCATCACGGGAGGTTCTACGCCGTCACCGAGCGCGGCTTCGAGCGCCTGCGCGGCGGATACGACTGGAGCCTGCAGGGAGTGCTGCGTCACCGCCTGGCTGCGCTGCTCGGGTCGTTTGTGCTGATCGGTGCGACGGCCTACCTCTTCATCAGGATCCCGATGGGCTTCCTGCCCAGTGAAGACTCCGGCCTGGTCTTCGGCATCAGCCTCGCCCAGCAGGGCATCTCGGTTGACGCGATGCGCGCCCATCAACAGCAGTTGATGGCCATCGTCAACAGCGATCCCAACATGGAAACCAGTATGTCGTTCGCCGGCGCCGGGGGACCGGGCGGAGGAGGAAACTCCGGCTTCTTTTTCCTGAGCCTGAAGGATCCCAAAGATCGTCAGATTGCGATCTCCCATCCGCCCGACTGGCTCCGAAAAACGCCCGGTGGAATGCTGATTTTCCGCCTCTTCAACAAGCTTCGCCCTACGCCGCACGTGTCGACCGACGACGTCATTGATGAGTTGAGGCCCAAGCTGATGTCGATCCCGGGCATCATCGCCTTCATGCAGAACCCGCCTCCCATCCGCATCGGAGGCCAACTGACGAAGGCCAAGTACCAATACACCCTGCAAGGCCCGGATACCAAAGAGCTGTGGCGGGACTCGTTCCAGATGATTGCCAGGATGAGCAAGCTGCCAGGCCTGCTGGACGTCAACACCGACCTTCAAATCGCCAACCCGCAGGTGAATGTTGAGATTGACCGCGACAAAGCCTCGGCGCTCGGGGTGACGCCTTTCCAGATCGAGGACGCCCTTTCGTCCGCCTATGGCGACAGGCAGGTTTCGACCATCTACACGCCCAATAACGAGTACTGGGTTATCGTCGAGCTCGAGCCGCAGTACCAGCTCGATCCCTCGGCGCTCGCCATGCTGTACATCCGGTCGTCCAGTGGCCAGCTTGTCCCCTTGAGCTCCGTGACGGATTTGACCCAGAGTCTGGGTCCGCTTTCGGTGAATCACTCCGGGCAGCTTCCGTCCGTCACGATTTCGTTCAACCTGGCGCCCGGCGTGGCCCTGGGTGACGCCGTCAACGAGATTAAGCAGATCGCCCAGGAAACAGTCCCCGCCACCATCAGCGGCAGCTTCGCGGGTGAAGCGCAGGAGTTCCAAAACTCCATGGTGGGACTCGGCGTGCTGCTGCTCCTGGCGGTGGTGGTGATCTACATCGTACTGGGCGTTCTCTACGAGAGCTTCATCCACCCACTGACTATTCTCTCCGGTCTGCCCTCGGCCGGCTTCGGCGCGCTGGTGACGCTGATGGCGTTCCATTACGAACTCAACCTCTACGGCTTCGTCGGCATCATCATGCTGATCGGAATTGTGAAGAAGAATGCCATCATGATGATCGACTTCGCCCTCGAAGCGGAGCGGAAGGAAGGTAAGAACACGGCGGACGCGATCTACGAAGGCTGCCTCATCCGCTTCCGTCCCATCATGATGACCACCATGGCGGCGCTGATGGGTACGCTGCCCATCGCCATGGGCGTGGGCGCCGGGGCCGAATCGCGGCGTCCGCTGGGACTGGCGGTGGTGGGCGGGTTGGTGGTCTCGCAGTTCATTACCCTGTATATTACCCCGGTGTATTACACCTATTTGGATTCGTTCCAGAAGTGGCTCGGCAGCCTCTTTGGACGTCGCAAGGCCGAACTGGCGCCCGAGCTTCCCTTCGGCGAGCCGGGACAAGTTCCCGAGCGCGAGACCGCGAACCACGTGCTGCGCTAGTGTTCTGTAACGCTTGAGATTTGACAATGGAGAAGTGGCTAGTAATGAGTGGCTAGTGGCTGGTGAAGACAAAGTGGAAAGCTCTTCGCTAGCCACTAGCCACTCGCCACTCGCCACTCGTCGCCACTACTCGCGCTCGAGAAACCGGCGGCGTGGTTTATGCGGAGTCGCTGCCGCCGCGGGTTCGAGCGAACGCGCGAGTTGCACGGCCTCGAAGCCGAATCGATCACGGACCTGGTCGGCAGCGTGAAGGAGCCGGTCGAGCTTGTCACGTTGCGGAGCTTCCAGCAGGTTACGCTGGAAGACAGGGCGTTCCAGGTTGGAGGCACGCACACCCACCAGGCGCACCTTCAGCTTTTTGTTCCACGCCTTCTCAAACAACCCAAGGACGTTGGCAAAGATCACGTAGTCGAGCTGCGTGGGCTCGTCCAAAGTCACGTCGCGGGTGAGGGTGCGGAAGTCGGCGTAACGCAGCTTGAGGCCGACGGTGCGCGCGTAAAGCCCGTGGTCGCGCAGCCGGCGTCCCACAAGTTGCGCCAGATACGAGAGAGTCCTCCCGAGTTCGTCGGCGTCCTTCGTGTCGCTGTCAAACGTGGTTTCGTGGCTGATCGACTTCGGCTCTTCCTCGTAGGCGTAAGCGTCGATCTCCTGGCCGCGGGCCTTTCGATAGAGCCACTCGCCGTACTTGCCGAACCGCTGCTCCAGGCCTTCTCGGCTCCACTGCTGCAAGTCGCCGATTGTGTGGATGCCCAGCGCGTTGAGCTCGGGCTCGGTCACCTTGCCGATGCCCGGCATGCGGCGGACAGGAAGCGGGGCGAGGAACTTCGCCTCGCAGCCAGGGAGCACGTAGAGCAGGCCGTGCGGCTTGGCTTGATCAGAGGCGATTTTCGAAACCAGGTGTGAGGTCGAGCCGCCGACGGAGCAGTTGAGGCCGGTCCGTTCCTTCACCGCGCGGATCAAGCGGTCGGCCGCGGCCAGTGGCGGACCTAGCAGGCGCTCCGTGCCCGTGAGGTCAAGGTAGGCTTCGTCAATCGAAACCATCTCGACCACCGGCGTGAACTCTTCTAGGATCCTATGAATCCTGCCGGAGTAGGTCCTGTACTTGGCGTGATCGCCGCGCAGGAATATCGCCTGCGGACATAATTTCCTGGCCTGCTGGATGGGCTGCGCCGAGTGGACGCCGAACTTGCGGGCCTCGTAGCTGGCGGCCGCCACCACGCCGCGCCCATCCGGATCAGCGCCCACCACGACGGCCTTGCCCTTGAGGGAAGGATTCTCCAGCTCTTCAACGGAAACGAAGAACGCGTCCATGTCGACGTGGAGAACACAGCGAATTGGCTGATCGGGTGATCGGGTCATTGAGCGATTGAAAGACGAAGGGAGCTGATCATGTGGGACATCCACTCACCAGACTCCGGGAACCAGACGGTAGCGGGCGACGGCCGTGTATTCCTCATATCCAGGCAGCTCCCGGCGAAGGGTGCGGTCCTCCATCGCTGTGCGCCAGATGAGCAGGATCACGCTCAGGGCCGCCGTCGCCAGTGCCCACAGCGAGCCCAGCACGAAAGCTATAGCCGGGTACATCAGGATTGCTCCCACGTAGAAGGGATGCCGCACGACGCGATACGGACCCGAAGTAATGACGGTGTGGCCGCGGTCCGACTGAATACGGACCGTACTCTCCGCGTGCGGGTTCACTGACAGCGTCCAAGTGACGAGTATCATCGCCATAATGAAGAGAACGATGCCCGGATAAACCGTCGCAAAGGGGATGGACGACCAGCCAAACCGCGCGTCCAAGCCGGCAACGGCCGGCTGGATGAACGCGAGAGGAAGATAGAGGGCGAGAAAAACCTTGTCGAACGGCTTGGTATCCTTGCGCCGCCATTTTGCGCGCGCCTTCACCAAAACGGGGTTCGAGCGTTGCACGAGCAACCCAGCAACGGTCAGGCTGATGACATAAGCGGCCGCCGCGATCCAGCCGCGCGTCCAATCGAGCCGGCCGGCGCAAACAAAAAGCGCCGCCATCCACAGGATCATGGTCGCGGCAGATTGGATTACTGCTCTTATTCCGAGGCTGGAGCCCTTCGGCGTCTCCATCTTTGCTTCTCCAACCGATGCGTCTGGCACGTCGCTGCCTCCTACGAACACCTGACTACGGACGTTTCCTTGCAAGAACCACGCGCGGAATCCCGCTGAGATCAGGCCGAGCTTCCCTTTCCGTCCAGCCGTCAGCGAGCAACGCGAGCACCTTGTCGCGCATCGTGTAGCCAATCTCCACCACGAGGTGTCCTCCCGGCTTCAAGGCTTCCAGCGCCTGCCGAAACAACCGGCGGTAAATGGCGCCGCCGTCCTCGACTCCGCCCCAGGCGACTCGCGGCTCAAACTCGCGGACCTCGCGCTGCACGGAATCCAACTCGGCGATCCCCACGTAGGGCGGATTCGAGACGACGAAATCGAACGTGCCCCCGAGCCTCTCCTCGAGCAGAGGCGTGAGGAGGTCACCAGCGAGGAACTCGACGCGATGCGCCATGCCGAGCCGAGCCGCGTTGCGCCGAGCCACGACGAGCGTTGCGGGTGAAATGTCGGTGGCGAAGATTCGAGCGCCGGGCAACTCGGAGGCGAGCGCCAACGCAATGCACCCGGATCCGGTGCCCACGTCGACGATCCGCATCTTCGAATTGACGATTGTCGATTTTCGATTTTCGATTGAAAGCGAGGACCGTGCTGCCGACCCCGTGTCCGCAAGCTGTAGAACTGCTTCCACCACGTGTTCGGTCTCGGGCCGCGGGATCAGAACGTCGGGCGTGACCTCGAAATCGAGGCCCCAGAACTCCTGATGTCCGGTGATGTACTGCGTGGGCCTGCCTGTGGAGCGCTCGCCGATCAGCTCGAAGTAGCGGCGCGTCGCCGCCTCCGAAAGGTCCGCTTCAGGATAGGTGTAGAGGTAAGCGCGGTCACGGCCGAGGACGTACATCAGCAGCAACTCGGCCGCAAGGTCCGGCGACGGCACATCGCCCGCCAAGAGCACCTTCAAGCCCTGATGAAGCGCTTCACGGAGCTGCATCGAACCACGTCGTCATCCGTTCGACCGGCAATGAACCCGCCGAGAGACGAGTTCCTCAAGCCGCCGGCGCTGATCCCGGCCCATCCCTCTCCCAAAAACTACGCTAGTTAACTAGACTGAGAAGATCTCCTTCAGGCTGAGGGAGGCCCCCCCTTCCCAGCCCACGATCCTCACGCGGCTTCGTCCGATTCCCCTTTCAGCTTCTCGGTCTGATAATAGCCAATCAGCGCTTCGATAACATCTTCAATCTTACCATCCATCACCCGGTCAAGCTGGTGGAGGGTGAGGCCGATGCGATGGTCGGTGAGGCGGTTCTGGGGAAAATTGTAGGTGCGAATCTTCTCGCTGCGGTCGCCGCTGCCGATTTGCGAGCGGCGCTCCTCGGTGATCTGCTTCTGCTGCTCCTCCAGCTCTTTCTCATAGAGGCGCGAGCGCAGCACGCGCATGCCTTTGGCGCGGTTCTTGATCTGCGACTTCTCGTCCTGGCAGGAAACGACGATGCCGGTGGGCAGGTGGGTGATGCGCACCGCCGAGTAGGTGGTGTTCACGGACTGCCCCCCGGGCCCCGACGAACAAAAGGTGTCGATGCGAATGTCCTTGGGGTCGATCTTCACTTCCACCTCGTCGGCTTCGGGAAGCACGGCCACGGTGACGGCGGAGGTGTGAATGCGGCCCTGCTGCTCGGTGGCGGGGACGCGTTGCACGCGGTGCACGCCGCTTTCGTACTTGAGCTTCGAGTAGACCTTCTGGCCTTCGATCACCGCCACCACTTCTTTCAGGCCGCCCACGGCGGAGAGGCTGCTGGAGAGCACCTCGACGCGCCACTTCTGCGACTCCGCGTAGCGGCTGTACATGCGGAAGATTTCCTCGGCAAACAGCGTCGCCTCGTCGCCGCCGGTCCCGGCGCGGATTTCCAGCACCACGTTCTTCTCGTCGTTGGGGTCTCTCGGCAGCAGCAGGACCTTCAGTTTCGCCTCCGTCTCCGATTGTTCGCGCTCCAGCTTCTCGACCTCCTCATACGCCAGCGCCTTCATCTCCGGATCGCCGTCGGAGTCGACTGCCAGCGCCTTCGCCTCGCTCAATGACTTCTGATTGCCTTTCCACTGGCGGTAAGTTTCCACAATCTCCCGAAGGTCGGCGTGGGCCTTGGCGGTCTTCTGGTAGACGGAGTTATCCGCGAACACCTTCGGGTCGCTCAGTTGCGCCTCGAGGTCTTGGTACTTCTTCTCGGTTTCGGCCAGCTTCTCTAGAAACTGCATGCGTCACACGAATAGTGAATTGTGAATTCAAGAGTGAATTGTGGATTGTGAATTCAAGGTGCCCGAACCCTCGGGGGTTGTCTTTTATTCACCATTCACTATTCACAATTGCCCTCTACCCTTCAGAGAGCCCTACTGTCAGGCCACGACTAGCTCCCCACCATGGACCTTTTCCAGTTCCATCGCGCCTTCGAGCGCCTTGATGGCGATCTCGAGCTGGCTGTCGTCCGGCTCGCGGGTGGTGATCCTTTGCAGCCACAGACCCGGTTGTGCCGCCCACTTCCACAGCCTTCCCTGCGACTTTGCCGCGTAGCGGATGAATTCATACGAGACGCCGGCAATCACCGGCAGCAGCGCAATGCGCGAGACCAACCGCCACAAGAAGGACTGGAAGGGAAGAAACAGATAGAGCAGCAGCGCGATGGCCATCACCACCAGCAGAAAGCTGGTGCCGCAGCGCGGGTGGAAGCGGGTGCAGGCGCGCGCCGTGGGCAGGTCCACGCGGCCCTTCTCAAACGCCCACACCACCTTGTGCTCAGCCCCGTGGTATTCAAAGAGGCGCTTGATCTCCTTCCATTGCGCGATCAGCCACAGAAAGCCGAGAAACAGAACGATGCGAATGATGCCGTCACCAAGGTTGAATAGAACAATGTTGCTGAAAGCGTTGTAATGGCGCCGCAGCAGCGTCACCAGGTAGAGGGGCACAAATTTGTAGAAGAAGAGAAAGAAACCGAGCGAGATGGCCAGGTTCACGGCCAGCAGCCAATTGCTCAACTCCGGCTTTTTCGCTAGACCCGACGACGGGCCTGTAGCAGCTTCTCTCTCCCCATTGGTTGGATTATCCAGTTTTCTCTGTGCCTCCGTGCCTCTGTGGCTCATTCCTGTCGCCGCCGGAGCCTCGCTGGGTTTCGAGCCGTCCGCTTCCGCCAGCGCCGCTTCAGCCGAATAGCGCAGCGCCCGGATCCCCAGCACCATGGCCTGGCCCAGCACTCCCAGCCCGCGCAGCCCCGGCTTCTTCAGCCACGGGTGCTTCTCCGACGGCCGGTCGAGAAAGTCCTGCTTGATGCTGATGCCGCCGCCCGGCTGCCGCACGGCAACGGCAAAGGAGTGCGGCGAGCGCATCATCACCCCTTCAATCACCGCCTGGCCGCCAATCAGGATCTCCTCCGGCCCCTGGAGAAACGGCAAAAGGGCCAGCCGTGTCGCCCTCCTTCCTAATCGGCGAACTCTATCTCCGATTTGTGACAACAACATTAGAATAGCCATCCTCTTAGAGCCAGAGTTTTCAGCCCTCAGCTTTCAGCCCTCAGCAAGAAAAGCCGTTTGTCTTGCTGATAGCTGATGGCTGATAGCTTTCCGTGCCGGCCTTCTATTTGATGCGTTTCTCCCAATCTTGTCTAAGCATAACCCCTGGCCGACCGGGGTGTCAATGTGATGCGATGAAGAACCGGGGTGCTAGGCGCGATCCGATTCCTGCCCAATCTCG
>Ga0326728_10019482_pt1 | contig 13155 bp, 8 predicted proteins | sample MB3enrmetagenome_FD_207602 | JGI IMG/M metagenome (GOLD analysis project Ga0326728, IMG submission 207602) | Lab enriched peat soil microbial communities from McLean, Ithaca, NY, United States - MB31MN | ecosystem: Environmental > Terrestrial > Soil > Wetlands > Peat | place: USA: New York...
CAATATGAATCCAGATCCACTTATCGGCAAATCGATCCTGCATTACACCATTCTTCGCCAACTGGGTTCAGGCGGGATGGGCGTAGTGTACGAAGCGCAGGACGGGCAGCTTGACCGTCACGTTGCCCTCAAGTTCCTTCCGCCGGAGATGGCCAGGGACACCCAGTTGCTGGAGCGCTTTCAACGCGAGGCACGGGCGGCGTCGTCGCTGAATCACCCGAATATCTGCACTATCCATACCATTGAGCAGCACGAACTGCAGCACTTCATCGTGATGGAGTTGCTGGTGGGGCAGACGCTAGCGGAAAGGATGAGGGGCCAGCCGATGGACGTGGCGACGATCCTGCCGCTTGCAATCCAGATTGCCGATGCGCTGGAGTCGGCCCATGCCAAGGGCATCGTGCACCGTGACATCAAGCCGGCGAACCTGTTTCTGACGGAACGCGGGCAGCTGAAGATCCTGGATTTCGGGCTGGCCAAGATAACGCAGGGCCAGACGACGCAGGTGGCGGACGGAGGCAGGACACTGACCGCGGGCGACGAGTTGACCTCACCGGGCTCGGCGGTAGGCACCATCTCTTATATGTCGCCGGAGCAGGCGCGCGGGCAACTGGTGGATGCGCGCACCGACCTCTTTTCGACGGGCACGGTCCTCTACCAGATGGCCACCGGCAGTCTACCCTTTCCGGGAGACACGTCGGCAGTGATCTTCGACGCCATCCTCAACCGCGAACCTCAATCGGCTGCAGAGATCAATCCCTCGTTGCCTCCGGAGTTTGTGCGCATCCTGGAGAAGTGCATTGAAAAGGACCGAACGCTGCGCTGCCAGACGGCGACGGATCTGAAAACCGACCTAAACCGGTTGAAGCGCAACCTCGAGTCGGACAGGAACCGCGCGAAGGCGAAGACCGATTCGGATTCCGGTTCCCACAAGCAGAGGAAATCGGTCGCCGTGCTCTACTTCGAGAATCTGAGCGGCGCCAAGGAAGACGAATACCTGCGCGACGGCATCACGGAAGACGTGATTACGGAGCTATCGAAGATTCGTGGACTGAATGTTTTCTCACGCCCCACAGTGCTGGCCTTCCGGGACCAGGCGGTGACCCCGCTGCAGGTGGGGCAGAAGTTGGGCGCCGCGTGCGTGCTGACGGGCACACTGCGCCGCTCCGGCGCGCGGCTGCGCATCAGCGCGCAACTGGTGGATGCGCAAACCGATTTTCCGTTGTGGTCGGAGCGCTTCGACCGCGAGATGAAAGACGTTTTCGAAGTGCAGGACGAGATGGCGCGCAAGATCGCCGAAGCGCTGCGGGTCACGCTTTCGCCGGAAGAACTGGAAGCCATGGCGGTGAAGCCGACGGAGAACCTGCAAGCCTACGACCTCTATCTTCGCGGCAAGAGCTACGCGCGGCGGCAAACGCGGCAAGACCTGGAGTTCGCGTTGCAGATGTTCGAAAACGGAGTGGCCACTGACCCCAGTTTCGCGCTGGCCTATGCCGCATCTGCAAACGCCTGCGCGATGCTTTACTACTACAGCCGCGATCAGAGGTGGTTGGAGCGCGCGCGCGAGGCTTCTGGCAAGGCCGTAGCCCTGCGCTGGGATCTGCCGGAAGTGCAGGTGAGCCAGGCGTGGGTGCTCTATGCGGCGTCACTGTACGACGAGGCTGTGCGCATGGTGAAGAAGGCCATCGAGCGCAAGCGCGACTCCGAAGGAGCGTATTACCTGCTGTGCCGGGCGCTGTTTGCAGCAGGACGCTACCAGGAAGTACTGGACATTGCAGAAGCCGCCATCGAGGCCAGCGGCGAAGACTACAACGTTTACGTGCCGATCGTGAACTCGATGGGCGCGCTGGGCAAGACGGAAGCCGAGCGCAACATGATCCAACGCCGGATCGCGGCTTTTGAAAACCACCTGAAGCAAGTGCCCGAAGACGCGCGGGCTCGTATTCTGCTGGGCTCGGACTACGCCCGCCTTGCGCGGACCGACGACGCACTGCGGGAACTGAAGATGGCCGTAACTTTGCGCGCCGATGAGGCATTGATTTTGTACAACGCGGCCTGCCTTTATTGCGTTCTGGATAGAAAAGCGGAGGCTTTGGACGCGCTGAGCAAGGCCTGGGAAGTGGGATATCGCGACTCGGGGTGGGCGCGCCGCGACCCCGACCTGCTGAAGCTCCACGACGACCCGGAGTTCAACCGCCTATTTCCGGAATCTGTAGGGTAGACGATGAAGATGGCTTCACCGCAGAGAGCTTCATCCGTGTGTCCAACCCTATCGTAGAGAGCGGCGCATGGGCCCGCGATTTGCGGCGCACCCAGAATCCAAAATCAGCGCCGTTCATCACCGCCCCCGCCGCCTCAGCCGTCTATACTCTCTTCTGTCTGTTTTTCAAATTGGAGTGTTCCAATGTCTTCATCTGCCGTTGACCATGCCCGCCAAAACCATCCTCGTTATCTCGAAGATCTAAAGGCGCTGCTTCGCATTCCCTCCGTCTCCACGTCGCCCGAGCACGCGACCGACTGCCGCAAAGCCGCCAAGTCGCTGCTTGCCGACCTCAAGCGCATCGGCATGGAGCACGCTTGCCTCATTGAGACCGAAGGCCATCCGCTGGTCTACGCCGACTGGCTCCATGCCGCCGGGAAGCCTACTGCGCTCATCTACGGCCACTACGATGTTCAGCCGCCTGACCCGCTCGAAGAGTGGCTCACGCCGCCTTTCGAACCCACAGAGCGCAATGGAAATCTCTACGCTCGGGGCGCAGTGGACGACAAAGGACAGGTGGTCGCGCAGGTGAAGGCGCTGGAGTCGCTCATGGCCGTGGATCACGCTTTGCCGCTCAACGTCCGCGTTCTTTTCGAAGGCGAAGAAGAGGTGGGAGGGGAGGGAATTGCGAACTATGTTGCTTCGAAGCCTGCCGACCTCAAAGCCGACTTTGCGTTGGTTTGCGACTCCGAGCTCTTTGCTCCCGGCCTTCCCACGCTTTGCGTCGGCTTGCGCGGCATGATCTACACCGAGATCGAAGTGCGCGGCGCAAAAACCGATCTTCATTCCGGCATGTACGGCGGCGCGGCGCCTAATCCGTTCTTTGCCCTCGCGCACATCATTGCCAAACTCAAAGACGAGAACGGGAACATTCTCATTCCTGGCTTCTTTGACGACGTTGTCTCTCCCAGCGCCGAGGAGCTTGCCGCGTGGCGCGAGCTACCTTTCGACGAAGAGGAGTACCGCAGGAATGAGGTCGGCTCAAAACAACTGATCGGCGAACCCGGATACAGCGTGCTCGAGCGGACGTGGGCCCGTCCTTCGCTGGATGTCCACGGGATGCCCGGCGGCTTTATCGGCGCCGGCGCCAAGACCGTGATCCCCGCCAAGGCGCAAGCCAAGATTTCAATGCGTCTGGTTCCCAACCAGACGCCCGCCAAAACCTTCGCTCTTTACAAGAGCTACGTTGAGAAGATCGTTCCTCCGGGCGTGAGCGTGGACGTGCGACTGATTCACACCGGTGACGCGTGCCTGATCTCTGTCGACAACCAATACGTCATGGCAGCTAAGCGCGCACTTCACGAGGTCTGGGGCAAGGACACGGTCTTCATCCGCTCCGGCGGGTCGATCCCCATCGTCGGCGACATCGAACGTCACCTCGGCATACCCAGCGTACTGATGGGCTTCGGATTGCCCGACGACAATATTCACGCTCCGAATGAAAAGTTCAACCTGAGGAATTTTGAGCTAGGTATCGAGTCGTTGATTGGGTTCCTGGAAGAGGTGGGAAAGACGGGGGCTAGAGACTAGGGACCAAGAGACTAGGGACTAAGGGACTAGGGACGAGGGACTCAGGGACCAAGGCGGGAATCGATGCAGTAAGCTACTGCGCAGGATGACAGAGCGACTGGCCCCAACAGACGAGGCGGACGCGGCAGGCTTTGTCCTCGCCGGCGGGCAATCGAGCCGCATGGGCCGCGATAAGGCGCTCTTGGCCTTTGGCGGCAGGCCTCTCATCGCGCATGCGCTCGCCACATTGCGTGCGGCTGGTCTTCCGGCGGCGATCGCTGGGACCGACCCGACCGCCAACTCTACGCTCGCCACGTATGCGCCGATCGTTCCCGATTCGCGGCCTGGCCTGGGACCATTGGCCGGGATTTGTGCCGCGCTGGAGGCCGCCTCCGCGCGCTTCGTCGTTTTTCTCCCCACTGATGTGCCACTCCTGCCAGCCTCTCTCGTCGCGTATCTGCTCCATCACGCGCGAATCACCGGCCGCGCCGTCACCGTTCCATCCGTTAACGGCTTTAACCAGACCTTCCCCGTAGTTCTCGAGCGATCCGCTCTTCCAGCTCTCCAATTCGAGCTGCACTCTGGAAAACGTGGCTGCTTTTCCGCTTTCCAGGCTGCAGCGAAAAGCCTCGGCCAGCCGATTTCCGGCATTGCGGTCGAGATGCTGGCTCAGTCAGGGCAGGTCGCGCATCCTCTCGGCCTGGCTCCCTTGCTCTGGTTCCTCAATGTAAATTCTCCTCCGGACCTTCAGCGGGCAGAGGCGCTTTGGCTACCAGGGTGTATCGACCTATACGAGCGGGCGGCGACGGGACCGTATAGGTCGCTACACCCTAGTCATCGCGTAAGCTGAATGCATGGCGCTGTTCGAAAATCCCGCTGACCCCGACTCTTTGGAGCCACTCGACGCCGAACTGGACGCGCTCGCCGAGCCGAATCGCGATGAGCCGCTTCTCGAAAAGGCGTCTGCTCAGGATTCCGGGAGGCCAATCATCGTATTCGACGATGTCTCAATCTCCTTCGACGGCCGCGCTGTCCTCGAGCATGTCAGCTTTTCTGTGAATCGCGGAGAGACGCTGTGCATCCTCGGGCGCAGCGGCGTCGGCAAGTCCGTTTCGCTGCGGTTGCTGATGGGCTTTCTCAAACCCGACTCCGGATCGATCCAGGTCGAAGGGCAGGAGATCACGGGACTCGATGAAGAAGGCCTTCGTGCCGTTCGCAAACGGGTCACGATGGTGTTCCAAAACGGCGCCTTGTTCGACTCGCTAAGCGTGCGCGAGAACGTCGCCTTTCCTTTGCGCGAGAAGGGCGGCCTGGCCGATGACCAGGTGGATCAGATTGTCGGCAGGCTCATCGGCCTCACTGGCGCTGACGACGTGGCCGACTCTTTTCCGGGAAGCCTGTCTACGGGGCGCAAACGCGCTGTCGCCATGGCTCGCGCGCTGGCCGCTCAACCGGAGATTGTCCTGTACGATGAGCCCACGACCATGGTCGATCCCATCACTGCGCGGCGCCTTGGGGGACTCATTCAGCGCCTCAAGCTGCAGCTCGGATTCACCAGCATCGTGGTCACACACGATACGCGTTTCGCTGAAGAGCTCGCCGACTCAGTGCTATTCTTGCATCAGGGTCGGGCGGAATTCTTCGGTCCCCTTAGTGGCTTTCTTGAGTCCCTCGATCCACCTATCCGTCAGTTCCTAACCCTGGACGCCTATGTATTACCGTTAGATTAAAAGAGTTATGGATTTTTTGCCCTTTCAAGCTAAAATAGACTTATCAGCCAGAATCCTTCTCTGGTAACCAATTCGTTGCATTCGCCCGTAATCTGTCAGCGGTATGATTCTCTTGCTATCTGTTTCCCCTTTGGGCCAAGCTGGAGTCAAGCGATTGCACCCGACATTGCGTCGAATTCGGCAGCGCAAGCTACGCTCAGGATCTTTCGCGCGTTTAAATGAGAAAGATTTCAGTCTTTATCTTGTCTTCACTGCACCTCCTTTCTTAAAACGCAGGCGACTGCGCAATCCGGGCCTGAAGTTCGAGCCATTGCATAATTTGGGAAAGCTCAATCTACATCTGCTTGCCGCTCCACAGAGGGATACGTGTATCTTCTCGGAGGATAAAGCGGTTCCACAGTTGGGGTGCCCCGAACAGCCATCGAGTGCGGCCTTTTTCTTGAAGGAAGAGCCGGCCGTTGAGAGGCCGGAAAGGCACGGCGAATTGTTGACTCGCTCCGGGCCGAATTCCGTGTGTTTCAGGGTGACACTTGGTAAAGCACCGGTCACAGAAGCTCGTCGTAAGAAGTCGCTCACACTTGTTCCCGTTTTCTTTGAACCTTGTTTCTTTCGTGTTGCACGTCAACCCCAGCAGCCCGTAGTCGAGGCTCTTAAGAAGATTTGAGGTCTGCGTAGACCCTATGGCGAGTTCGGATTTCTGGCAAAAGCTGTCATCGTCTTTGACCGCTTCGGCTGAATGGGATGCCGGAGCCGGAGGCAACTCCGTTCGACCTTCGAGGGGCACGGCTAAGCTGTGGATGGCGATGGATGCCCTCACCGTCTTCCTGGCCGCAGTGATAGCTACGCTCTATCGATTCCGCGCGAACCCCATGACTGGCGCACGAAAGTTTCTTGACGGCACCATGTTTTACGGCCTGTCGGTGTGGATCCTGCTGGCCCTCTTGTGCGGCTTCACGATCGCTCTCATTGTCACCAGCCGGCGCTTACATCTCTACACGCCGATGCACATGACAAACTTTCTCCACGAACAGAGAATGAGCGCCCAGGCCTGCCTGACTTCCGGCCTGCTCCTCACCGGTGCGCTCTATCTGGTCAGAGCTGAAACTATTTCCCGCGGCATTGTGCTTGAAACGATCGGCCTTGTGGCCATCGGCCTGGGCCTCCGCCGCTTCATCTATCGCATTTTGCTTTACCAGCGCTTCGATCGCGGGCTCGATACCCGCAATGTGCTCATCGTAGGCACGGGACCTGAGGCGAACGCGCTCCGCCAGCATCTCGAGAAGATTCGCCATCTGGGCTACACATTCAAGGGGTTTATTGAGTTGCCTGGTTGTTCGCCGCACAAGGACGTCTCTGAAGCCATCGTTGGCAACCTCGAAACTCTCTTCCAGCACACGCGCAAGCAGTTCATTGACGAGATTTTCTTCACCACCCCCTGCGAGCGCGGCATTGTCCAGAGTGTTCTGGAGCAGGCTCGCGTGCACGGGGTGGATCTGCGCGTGATTCCCGACCTCTACGACGGTTTGGCGTGGAACAGCCCCATCGAATACATCGGCCAGTTTCCCACCATCCCCCTGCATCGAGGTGCGGTGCCTGAAATCGGCCTGATTTTCAAGCGCGTCTTCGACACCGTGTTTTCCGCCTTGATTCTCGTTGCCCTGTCGCCTCTTCTGCTGGCGATCGCCATCGCCGTCAAGTTCGATTCCCCGGGTTCGGTCTTCTACTCTTCTGAGCGTATTGGCAAGAAAGGCGTCGTCTTCCGTTGCATCAAGTTCCGGACCATGGTCCGCGATGCCGACAGCCGCCGCGCCGAGATCATGCACATGAATGAGCGCGACGACGTGCTCTTCAAGGTTTCAAACGATCCCCGTGTCACGCGCCTGGGCCGGTTTCTTCGCAAGTATTCGCTGGATGAGCTGCCCCAGTTCATCAATGTTCTTCGCGGCGAAATGAGCATTGTGGGGCCGCGTCCGCCTCTGGCCGGCGAAGTGCGCAAATACGATCTCGACCACCTGCGCCGTCTTGACGTTACACCCGGCATCACAGGCCTGTGGCAGGTACAGGGCCGTCAGGATCCGTCCTTCGCCAGCTACGTCTCGCTCGACGTCACCTACATCGACAACTGGAGTATCTGGCTGGACTTCAAAATCATTATGCGCACCGTTGCTGTAGTCTTTTCCGGCACCGGCACGTAGGCGCGTGTTCAGGTTTGAGAATTGGCGAAGCGGAGCCGATCGAATTTCGAGGGGCTGCTAGACCAAGCCGGGGCTCTGCTTGATTTCGACGTTCTGGAACTCATGGGCTGAGTCCACCGGCTTCTTCGCTTCAATGGCCACGGCGGGTGCAATTGCTTGCACCGTCCGCTCCATTCGGGGCTCTGCATTCCGCCGCACCCGCAGGTTGTTGACGGCGTACTCGACGTAAGGCGACTTCAGCTCTGGCCTCTTGTCCAGGAAACGGCATGTCGCCGTCACCTGCTCAACGATGAAGGTGGGTTGGAAACCGGCGAGTTCGAGTCCCTTTTCTTTCGTGATCAAGTACACAATGAAATTGAAGACTTCGTCGCTGAGAGTCAGACCGTTCCGTGCACACTCCATTTGGAAGATGCGGTGGAATTGGTCCAGGCCCGGCGGCCCCACTTCAATCTTGTAGGGTAGGCGGCGCAGAAATGCCGGGTCCATCAGGTCTTCCGGATTCAAGTTGGTAGCGAAGATCACAATTTCTTCAAAAGGAATGTTGAAGCTTGCGCCAGACCGCAACTTCAAGTAGTCGACCCGGCTTTCCATGGGTACGATCCACCGGTTTAGAAGGTCTCTGGGGCTGACGAACTGCCGTCCAAAGTCGTCGATGAGGAAGCAACCGCCCAGCGCCTTCATATGCAGCGGCGCTTCATAGTAGTGCCCCTTCTCGTCGTAACGCAGGTCGAGCATTTCCAGAGTCAGTTCGCCTCCGGCGACGACGAACGGCCGCCGGCAAGTGACCCAGCGCTTGTCGCGCGTGTCACGCAGAAAGCCCGTAGCCTCAGGGATCTCTTCCTTTTCCGCTGGAAGGTTCGCCGGGAGATGGAGCCGTGGGTCGAAATAGCGGATGATCTGTCCCTCAATTGTGATCGCGTACGGCACGTGAATCACATCTTGAAAGACGCTTGCGAAACTCAGCGCAACTGAAGTCTTGCCGTTTCCCGGCGGCCCGTAGAGCAGAATCGCACGGCCGGAGTTCAGCGCCGGTCCTGCCTGTTCCACGATGGTTTCGTCGATCGTCAATTCCTTGATAGCCTTGTGTACTTGTTCCAGCGTCACACGCTCGTTAGTCGGCTTCTGCATGTTGACGCGATCAATGAATTCCGCCAATGTGACCGGCGCGGGGCCAATGTATCCCGATCTCTGCAGCGCTTCAAGTGTCCATCGCTTGCCTTCATCGGTCATCGCATAGCGCATGTCCAGCACGCTGTCCGAACTCATCGCACCCAGCGTATAAATCAGCTGCCGCTCAATGGCGACATTCGCCAAATCCATCACGATGTGCTGAGGGAGCTTGATTCCATCCGCAATCTGGCCGATTTTTTCCAAACGAGAGGAAAACATCAGCTTCATGAAAAGAGAAAGCAGATCGGTGTCGGCGATACCGGTGCTTTCGATGTCAGCGGGTTCTTGCGGAACGCGATGGATGAACCGGTGGATCGTACGCGCATCGATCAACCCCAGCGCGACCAGATTGTCGCCCAGGGTTCCACCCTGCGACACCTGGCGCTGAAGGGCAGCGCTAATGTCCTTCTCCGTGACCAGGTTGGCACGGATCAGCAACTCGCCCAGTTTCATTTGCGTTCCGATGGCGTTCCCCCGACAAATAATCTGTCTTCAGCAGATTTCGTCGACCGTCCCCCGCCGCGCCTTTAGGGATAGGTCAATTCGTTAAGGATTTGATTCTAGGCAGTGACTTTCGTTTAAAGAAATCCCCCATTTGGGGATAGTGGCATAAAGCCTTGCTATTCATTGACTTAGTTTTCTAGATTGTTGCCCAATCCACCTGAAGTTCTCCGTTCAAGGATCCTCCATCTCCGGTGTTTCCCCTAGGCCCCGTGGATCCATGAGCTCCAGACCCCTTCCATTTACACTGATTTTGTGAAGATCGCGCTGGCGCAGATCGATCCCACGGTCGGGGATTTCACCGGAAATCTGCAAAAAATCGTCGCTTTCAGCCGGCGCGCCGCCGATTCGGGCGCTCGCCTGACCGTCTTCTCCGAGCTCGCGATCTGCGGCTACCCTCCCGCCGACCTTCTTGAGAAGCCCAGCTTCCTTGCCCGCTGCCGGACGGCAGTTGACGAGCTTCGAGCCGCCACATTCGATTTGCCCACCGCGGTCCTGGCCGGCGTCGCGCTGCCAGCCGGCGGCGCGGATGGCAAACCCGCCTTCAACGCCGCCGTCCTCCTCGATCGCGGTAATCTGATCCTCGAACAACACAAGTGCCTCCTGCCGTTCTACGACGTTTTCGACGAACAGCGCTACTTTTCGCCGTCCGGGCCGCAGAGGGTGATCGAGCTCGATGGCAAGCGGCTGGCAATCACCATCTGCGAGGACGCGTGGAACGATAAGAACTTTTGGCAGCGCCGCCTTTACTCCGTCGATCCTGTGGAAGAGCTCATGCGCCAAAGCCCGGCGCTGCATATCAACCTCTCTTCCTCGCCGTTCTGGCACGGCAAGCGCACCGTCCGCCGCGAGATGCTGGCCGCCATCGCGCGCCGCGATAAGATCCCAGTGTTGATGTCGAACCAGGTCGGCGGCAATGACAGCCTCATCTTCGATGGTTCTTCGCTGGCTCTCGATGCGCGCGGCGAGCTGATAGCGCAGGCTGCCTCGTTCGAAGAAGACATGGTCATCGTCGATCCTTTCAATTCTTCGCCCGTGCCGCTGCCCGAGGACGACGAAACCGAAGCCGCCTACCGCGCGCTCGTGTTGGGAACGCGCGACTACATACGCAAGTGCGGATTCAGCAAAGTGGTCATCGCCCTCAGTGGCGGCATTGATTCAGCGCTCGTGGCAGCCATCGCCGCTGAAGCTCTCGGCGCGGAAAATGTGACCGGCATCGGCATGCCGAGTCCGTATTCCTCGTCAGGCTCTGTCGATGACAGCCGCAAGCTGGCCTCGAACCTTGGCATCCGTTTTGAAACGATCTCCATTAGTGAGCTATTCTCCGATTTCAATCGTGCGCTGGCCCCACTTTTCACTGGATTGCCGCCCGACACAACTGAAGAAAACATCCAGCCTCGCATTCGTGGCACCATCCTGATGGCCCTCTCGAATAAATTGGGCGCTCTGGTGCTCACCACGGGAAACAAATCCGAAATGGCCGTCGGATATTGCACGCTTTACGGCGATATGGTGGGCGCGCTCGCGGTGATCGGCGACCTGGTGAAGACGCGGGTTTATGCCGTATGCAATTGGCTCAACCGAGACCAGGAAAGAATTCCCGCGGCCATTCTTTCCAAGCCCCCATCGGCAGAGTTGCGGCCCGGCCAGATGGATACCGACTCGCTTCCGCCATATGAACTGCTCGATCCCATCGTTGAAGCCTACGTCGAGCGCTACGAAACTCCGGAGTGCATCGCTGAGAAGCGCGGTTTTCCACTCGAACTCGTCCAACAGGTGGTGCACCTCATTGAGCGGTCGGAATACAAACGTCAGCAGGCCGCTCCCGTTCTGAAAGTTACGTCGAAGTCATTCGGCATGGGCCGCAGATTTCCCATCGCCGTCAAAGTCCAGGTGTGAAGGTGGACTTCGTTCTGCGGCGTGGAATCTGCCAGCCGGGTGGATGACCGGCACCGCGTTATAAGCTAGAGAAAGGGAGTTTTCCCTTGAATGAAGGAGAGAAGCTTGATCCGTCTGTCAACCAGATTCATAGGCGCCGCCGCGCTGATTGCCTTATTCGTTCCCGTACTTCAAGCTGTTGCGCAGCAGCACGTGCCGCCCGCGCCCGATACCACCTCCGAGCCCTCGGCGCCCACTCAGCAGCCCTCGGACACGGCTCCAGGGGACCAGCAGCCTGGGGCACCGCCCGCCGCGCCGGCTCCTTCGGGTCCTCCGGTGTTTCCCAAGCCCGATCCTGCCAACTTCACTGCTGTGGCTCCGACCAAGGAAGTCGTCGACGGCTTTCTTCAGGCCAATTGGGGTTACGACGCGGACCGGATGTGGCAGGTGCAGGCCATTCTGAAAACGCCTGCTGACGGTGTCAGCAAGGTCATTGTTCTCATCGGCGATAAGACCGGCAAGCAAAAACCACAGGTCCTCTCTTTCTTCGCTCTTCCGGATGGAAAGCACATCATCAGCGGTGAAGACATCATCAACTTCGGCGCGAATCCGTTTGCCGATGCCCGGCAGCAGTTGCAGCAGCACGCCAACGGCCCCTACCGCGGAGCCGCTTCGAAGGATCTGGAATTGGTCGAGTTTGCCGATTTCCAATGCCCGCATTGCAAAGAAGCCCAGGCCAACATGGAAAAGCTGGCCGCGGATTATCCCAAGGCGCGCATTGTCTTCGAGAACTATCCGATTCCTGCAGCTCACCCGCAGGCTTTGAACGCGGCGGAGTACGGTGTCTGCGTGACCAAACTGGGCGGCAGCTCGGCATTCTTCCAGTTCGCGTCCGCGGTTTTTGACGGTCAGGATGGCCTGGCGACACCCGACGGCGCAACGCTCACGCTCAACAGCGCCACCACGAAGGCCGGCCTCGATCCTGCCAAGGTCGCGGCATGCGCCGCGACGCCTGAGGTCAAGGCTGACGTCGAAGCGTCCCTCCAATTGGGAAAGGATCTGGGTGTAAACGAAGTGCCCACGCTCATGATCAATGGGCGCGCCCTTCCTGTTGCCGCTATTCCCTATGACCTGCTGAAGAAGATCATCGATTACCAAGCCAAGGCTGACGGCGTAAGCGGCCAGTAATTGAACTTCTGGCCCGGATGAATGGAGCGGGCGCGCAACTACTGCGTGCCCCGCTCTACCCGCATCATCGCCGTGTGTCCGGCCGCCTGCGTCCCGCGGATGACATGGGGCGTCATGACAATCACCAATGTCGCATAGTTCCGTTGCAAATCCTTGCTGGAGATGTCGTTCATCCCTGGAATCTCGCTGATTCCCGGCGTTCCACTGATCGCCAGGCTCTGCGACTTGTCCATCTCCGTGGCCACCACTGCAGCTTCACCTGCTCTCAGCGTGACCACCCCGGAATACGCCCGATTATCCAGTATGGGGTTTCCATCGATCGAGGACCCCGCTAGCGCATCGAGTTTGAGGTCGATGGCCAGCGCTACGTCGCCATCGCGCAATACCCTGGGATTGACCTTCAGATTCAATCCCAGGTCCTGGTACTGCACCATGGGAATATTCGGTACCGAAGACGTGAGCGATGACAGAAGCGATGACAGGGAGCTCGAGCTTCCCGCCCCTGTCAATCCGGGAATTTTTGGAATGTTGGACGAGAGGTTCCCGTACGAAGCCGTTTGAATGGGGTACCGTTCTCCCTCTTTGATCGTCTCGTCCTGACCGTCCTCCATGCGCAGTTCAATCTGGTCAAGCTCCCGCGAATCGGAGGTATTGAGGCTCAGGTTGAACGTCGCCGCGCCGGGCACCAGAGCCGATTCGGTCAGTCCGCCGCCGAACAAGGCAA
>Ga0326728_10019485_pt1 | contig 13153 bp, 10 predicted proteins | sample MB3enrmetagenome_FD_207602 | JGI IMG/M metagenome (GOLD analysis project Ga0326728, IMG submission 207602) | Lab enriched peat soil microbial communities from McLean, Ithaca, NY, United States - MB31MN | ecosystem: Environmental > Terrestrial > Soil > Wetlands > Peat | place: USA: New York...
ACTGGCTGTACAATTACGATTCGCTGGGCCAGGTCATCAGTGGCCATAAGTTCCTCGGGGATCAAACACCAGCAGCTGGCCAGCAGTTCGATTACACCTTCGACACTATCGGCAATCGCAGGCAAACCCTGGCCGGCGGAGACCAAAATGGCGGCAACCAACGGTCAGCCAGCTACACCATCACTAATCTGAACCAATATACCCAGCGCACTGTTCCCGGGTATGCCGACCTCATGGGGCTCAGTTTCGCCACCAACACGGTGACCGTAGGCGGCCAGACTGCCTACCGCAAGGGCGAATACTTCCGGGACCAACTTCCCGTCAGCAACGGCTCCACGCCTGTCTGGACCAACATCGTCGTTTCAGGCACGGGCCAAACCTCAGTGACCGGCGGTGTTTTTGTCGCGCAGAGCCCGGAGCACTTCAGCTATGACGCTGATGGTAATCTCATTCAGGATGGCCGCTGGATTTACGGGTGGGATGCAGAAAATCGGCTAGTCAGCCTGACACCCAGTACAACAGTTGGCCCACAGATTTCACTCAAGTTCGAGTATGATTCGCAGGGACGGCGGATTCACAAGCAGGTCTGGCCTCCAGGCGGCAGCAACCCGACAAACGATGTGCTCTTCCTTTACGATGGATGGAACCAAGTCGCCGAGTTGAATGCGACTAACGGCGCCATCATCCGGTCGTTTATGTGGGGCCTCGACGTGTCCGGTTCCACTCAGGGCGCCGGCGGCGTGGGCGGCTTGCTGAAAGTCACCTACAACGGGACCCAGACGACCAACTGCCTCGTCGCGTTTGACGGAAACGGAAACCTCTCCGCACTAGTGAATGCCAGCGACGGGACTGCGGTTGCCCAGTACGAATACGGCCCCTTCGGGGAACTCCTCCGGGCTACCGGCCCCATGGCCAAGGCCAATCCGTTTAGATTTTCCACGCAGTATCAGGACGATGAAACCGACTTGCTGATGTATCTGCACCGGCCCTACAGCGCGTCCACGGGGCGTTTCTTGTCCCGCGATCCGATCGGAGAACCGGGGTTTGAGTTGCTTAGGAGGAAGATCCCGTCAGCAGTTGCTGGCGGACCCAATCGCTACCTTTTCGTCAACAACGATCCGGTTGATAAGTCAGACGCCCTGGGATTGCAGATATGGACGGGGACAACCATCGACATGGCAATAAACACATGCCTACAGGGACCCAACCCCGCCGCGTGTTTGGCTGAGTTGTTGGAGGATGCTGACCTCACCGCCGCGCAGAGAGCGGTCATTAAGGGCTTGATGGAAAAGGCGAAGAGGGTCGGTGCCTGCTACGCCATCTATGCTGAATACAAGGCAGCCGAAAAGATAGGCGCGGGGTGCGTGGCTGGCCTAACATGCGAGGAATACAAGAAGAAGGTGGCTGGTATCACTGCTGAGGTTGCTGGAAGGGCCGCATGGCTCGGAAGGAAATGCGATGACGTGTGCCCGGGGAGCATCAAATCGAAGGGGGGATCAAAGGGCAGTGCCGCCGGCCATGCTAAGGAGCTTGCCGAAAAGACTGTGTATTTAGGTAAGTGTGCCGCACTAATGAAAGCCGCATGCGGGGAGGAGTGAAAGGAAGTATGTCCGCAGGTAACGCCCTCAAGCCTCGTGGCAGATTTTCAGAGAGAGACTACCTACGTTTTTTGGCGGGAAAGGCATCCTCGGGATGGTCTGCTGAGCTTACCGCTGATGGCGGAGTTGACTTGGACTTGAGTCCGATTTTCAACGCGGAAGACCTTCTCGAACCACTTAAGACGCTGGCATTTCCGGTGGAAGAAATTCAAGACCTCGACTCCCTCTTGGTATCCTTTGTAATTAGCTATTCTTTAGAGGAAGCGGAAGCAATCAATGCCTTCAAAGTCATTTATATCGCTTCACTGTATCTCTACTGCCACGCGATAACGCCCGAAGTCACTGGCATTGCAAGCTTGGCGTGCGCCTTAATCGCAAAACACAGCGTAAAGTTATCGGCTAAGGAAAAACTCCAAATTGTTGAATTCCTTCTATGGATTTACGCCAAGGAGGAAGCGAACAGAAAACAGCGTTTGGAGTATTCGAAGGCGTCACTCTTCCTTTGCGCCTATCTTGTCAACCCGAACCCGATGGAATCGCTTTTGGAAAAAGCGAACGCGACGTTTCGAGCGGAACTTGCATCTGTCGGACCGCCGCCGGATAAGACTGCAATCCAGGCATCGTTGGAAGCGGTCGCGAAGACGGAGCCGAATTTCGACGCGAAACTGGTTATGGAACAAATGGGAGACGCAGTGCCATCTCACGAAACCAGCATTAAGATTTTCAGAAGTGTGCTTCACGAGTTGAACCTGGATGCGACCAGGGTTGCCATGCTGAGTTCAACGGAGTGAGGTGTCCGTTTAGGGCGGTCCCGCCAGGTAAGGCCAATCACTACGCCGCCCCTGTTCTCAGCACCACCGCATCCCCAGCACCGGGCCGAGCCGACCCGGAATGGGGTTCTACCAGACATAGTGGTTACCCCCCCGTCGCCAAGACATGCCGGCTTTCGCGCTCCCTGCTACCCCGCGTCGCGAAACACGGCAAGACTTGGCTCCCCCCGCTGAGGCTCCCTCGTGAGCTTTCTTAGCGCCGCCACTGCGCTACGCTTTTTGCCCTAGCCGCTAATCCGCGACCCTTATCCCCTACGCGGGCGGCCAGGCCAAACGCTCCGTTGCGCTCACGGCTGGCAGAAACTCCCGAGAGAGCCACAGACAGAATTAGCTCGCTGGCGCTCGAAAGGCGGGGGACACGCGCCCGGAGAGCCGCCGCCGCGTTGCTTGGCGGCAGCCGCCGAATCATCCCGGAGGCAGACCGGCGCAGCGTTGGCGCAGACCGAGGCGTACATTATAGGCGCGTGCGGGGCGCTTTGGGGAAAAAAGCGCGGCGCGGTGGACACCGCAAAAATCTTCTGCGGCCCGCTCTACAATCGAAGTGTGGTTACGATCAAAGACCAGACTTCGCCGCAGGATGCCGCCCGCTATTTTCGGGAGCACCTGACCCGCGACGACTACTACGCCGACCGGCAGCAGACGGCGGGGCGTTGGTTTGGGCGGGGCGGCCAGGCTTTGGGCATGGACGACCAGGCCACGGTGAAGCAGCAGGACTTCGTTGCCTTGTGCAAAGGGTTGCGGCCCGACGACCACAGCCGGCTGACTCAGCGCACCAAGGCCAACCGCCGCTGTCTCTATGACTTCACCGTATCGGCCCCCAAGTCCGTTTCGCTCATGGCGCTGTTGGCCGGAGACGAGCGGCTGCTGGCGGCGCACGAGCGGGCAGTGACGGCGACGCTGGACGCCGCCGAGAAAATCGCCGCCGTGCGCGTGCGCAAGGGCGCGGCGGTGGACACCCAGCAGAGCCGGCAGACGGGTAACATCGTTGCCGCCCGTTTCCTTCACCGGGAGAGCCGCGCTCTTGACCCGCAGTTGCACACGCACTGCGTCATTTTCAACGTCACCTTTGACCCGGTGGAGAAACGGTTGAAGGCGTTGGAAGCCCGACCGCTTTACGACCAGGCCAGGGACCTGACCGGGTTGTATCGGGAGCACCTGAGCCGGGAGTTGCACGCGCTGGGTTATGAGACCTGCCAGGACCGGCAGCGTTGCGTGCAGATACGCGGAGTGAGTCCCGAACTCATGGCGCAGTTTTCCAAACGCGCCGCGCAGCGTGACGCGCTGGTGGCGTTGAAGGAGCAGCAGTTAGGCCGGCCCCTGACCAAGCGTGAAGTGGCCAGGGTGGTACACGAGCACCGGGCCAAGAAGCAGAAGCGCATTGACCCGGAAGCGTTGCGCAAGGTGCAGCTTGAGCAGTTGACGCCGGCAGGCCGGCAGACTTTGGAGCAGTTGAAAGAGCGGGCGCTGGCCGCTTGCGCTGGCGACCGCCAGCCGGTTGCGCCGGCCCGGCAGCCGGCCTCAGTGGCGCGGCCCGCAGCGGGCTTTAACTGGCTTGCGGTTGTGCGGCTGGCGCTGCTGGCCAACCGCGCCACGAAGCTCGACTACTACCTGTTTAGCCCGCGCCTGTCGTTGCCGGAACGGGTGTGCTGGGCGGCCCGGTTCTTTGCCCAGGCGCAGCGGGCGGGCCACGTGCTGCGCCACGGCCAGCGGCGCGGCAGACCATACCAATCCCTTAGCCGGTAAATCCGACGCCGGCCACACCGATTTATGAACGACGAAAAGAAACCCTGTTACGAGACCGCCGAGCAGAACCTGTTCACGCGGTTTGAAACCGAGAAGCACGGCCACTATGCGCTGCCCTATGTGGGGCTGTTGTATGCGCACCAGTCGCCGCCCGGCAACGCCGCCGACACGCTCACGCTCTTTTACGTGACGCATACCGTGACCATCCGGGGAGCGCAGCTTGCGTCCTTGCTCATGGTCATTCAGAAGGGCCGGGCCGAGACCATTCGAGTGGGCGGCGGCCAGGCCGGCGGAGCCACGAGCGGCCCGACCGTGCGGGAAATCCGCGTAGCCGAAGGCGGCCACCAAGCGGAGAGCGGCCTATGAGCGGCATTGTCCTTAAACGCAACCCCCAGCTTTACCAGTTGCTGGCCAGCGCCATTCAGGAGGGCGACCCGGAGACGGCCGCTTTGGCGGCGGCTTTGCGCAACCGCACCCGGCCGCTGGACTTGCCCGCGTTGGAGCAGTTGAGCGAGCGCATTCTGGCCGGCGACAACGCCTGGCTGATCTACTGCCTCACCACTTATTACCTGAGCAACTCAATCCTGTATCGGCTGGATCAGTTGCCCCGGCAGCCGAAAGGCTGGCGGAAGCTCTCGGCCTGGGCGGAGCAGAAGTTTTTGGGAGTCAAGCCAAAGCCGGTTTGGACAGTGATCGGTTTTGGAGAGGGAGAGAAAGAGGGGGACACCATCTCCTAACGCTCCGGCGTTAGGAAAACGGCGGTAGCGGCGCAGCAGCGCCGCTGCCGCCAACAGAACAAAGTCAGTCAGACACGAAAGGAAAAAGAGTTATGAATCAAAGCAACCTCGATGCTGCCAGACAGCAGCTTCGCCAGTGCATCAAAACCTATCAGCGCCCGTTGCGCGGCAAGCTGGCCTTGCTCGCGCCGTTGCGCGACGAGCTGATCGAACTGGACAGGAAGGGAGCCACCGGCGCGGAGATCGCGGCCATGCTGGCGCAGTCGCAAATCGCAGTGTCGAAAGACACCGTATGCCGGTTCTTGCGTGCGGAGACGGCCAGGGAGCGCAGCGCCCGCGCCCGGAAGGCCGGCCCCGACGCGCCGGCTTCCGGCAATGCCGGCGCACCGGCCAGGCCGATGCAGCCGCGCGGCTTGAGCAACGACTAAGGGCAACCCGAAGCGAAAGGAACAAACCACCATGAGTATTTTGAACTGGTTTTGGAAGCCGTTGGACCTTTGGGATGAACGGCGAGTGTTGGTCCAGTGGAACAACGCCGAGCCGTGGACCATCGGCGACTCGTTTGAAGGGGTGCAGGTTTTTGGCGACACCGGCTCCGGCAAGACCTCGACCAGCGGGCGGGTGTTGTCGGCGGCGATGTTGCGGGCCGGCTACGGCGGGCTGGTGTTGACGGTCAAACCGGAGGACGCGGCGCAGTGGCGGCGCGACCTGGACGAGAACGGGCGCAAGGCGGACGGTCTTTTCTTTGGCCCGGAGGAAGGCAGTTGCTTTAACTTTTTGGATTACGAGTTGAGGCATGGGGCGGGGCTGGGGCTGGGCAGCAAGAACGCCACCCGCATTCTGGTGGAAATGGTGAGCATGGCGCAGCGCGACGCCGGAGCGGGCGACCCGTTTTGGCGGCAATCGGCGGAAGTGCTGATTGGCCACACGCTGGACTTGATGAGCGCGGCGCAGGCCGTGCCGAGCATGGTTCTGGCCAATGAGATTATCCAATCCGGCCCCTTCTTCGCCGACCAGGTGAAAGACACGCAATGGCGGGAGCGGTCCAAGTGCTGGGAACTGATTAGGCGCGGCAGAGAGCGGGCGCGGGACACGCACGACTTTCAACAGGCCGAGGCGTACTGGTTGCGGGACTTTCCGCTGTTGCCGGAGAAGACGCGCCAAAGCATTGTGGCGACGTTCACGGCGGCAGTGGCGCACCACTTTTGCAGCCAGGCCATGCACCAGATGTTTGGGGGGAGCACGACCGTCAGCCCGGCGGATATTTTTGACGGCAGAATCCTGGTCATCAATCTGCCGCTGTTGAAGTATGGGCCGGCAGGCCGGTTTGCTTCCATTGTTTGGAAGTATTGCACGCAGTTGGCGTTGGAGCGGCGGACCGACCGGCGCCGCCCGGTGTTCATCTTTTCGGACGAGTGCCATTACTTTTTGACCGGGCACGACCAGCTTTTCCAGACCACGGCCCGGAGCGCCCGTTGCGCGGTGGTATATCTCACGCAAAACCGCAGCAACTATTACGCGGAGTCGCCGGGGAGCGCCGGCCAGCACCGGGTGGACTCCATGTGTGCCTGCTTGAAAACGCAAATCATGCACCAGTGCAGTCACGAGGCGACGCGAAAGGCTTTTGCGGACGCCATCGGGAAGCGGCGCATTGCCCGGCCCAGCGTGACGCACAGCTTTGGCAGCGGCAAACCCACCCACACGGAAACCGAGCACTGGGTTGACGAGTATTGGGTGTTGCCGGACGAGGCGACCAAGTTGAAGACCGGAGGCGAGCGCCACAACTGCCAGGTGACGGCCATTGTCACCAGGGCGGGCAAACGGTTCAGGAACGGCAAGCCGGCGCTGCTGGCCCGGTTCGATCAGCGCACTTTTGAGCCGAGTTATTGGACCAGCCGGACGGTCGCCATCGCCAAGCCGCAGCAGCAGGAGTGAAGCGGTTCACGCGCCGTTCTGGTGTCCGGCCACGAAGGTCTCGACGACATCCACAATCTTTTGCTGGTGGTGTCGCGGCAGCTTGCTCACCGCCTCAAAGGCCCGGCGTGCTTTGCCTGTCGGGCCACTGCCGCGCTTTTTGGCGGTTGGCACCCCCAGCAAGTGATCCGTGCTCACGCCCAAGGCAGTGGCCAACTGCGCCACTTGTTCGGGCCGTAACGCGACCGGCTCGCGTTCCCACCAACTTAGCGCACGTTGTGTGATGCCGAGCTTGTCGGCCAGTTCGCGCTGGCTCAGGCCTGCTTCCTCGCGCATGGCAACGAGACGTTCACCGAAGGCTGTCCGCTTTCGGCTGCTTGGTCTGCCCATATTTGGCATGAGCCAAGGATAATCCGACTTTGCCGCAATGTGAGAAAGTGCTTGCACAGATTAACGTAATACGTGAAACTCACCCACATGTCAAAATCTTCCAGAAGCCGCTTGACGGGTTCCCGCAAAACCCGCCGCCCGGCCAGGCCCGCAGCGGAGACTTTCCCTTACGCCCCAGCAGGTACTGGTATGCCCGAGACAGGCTACACCGTCTCCGGGGCGGGTGCTGACCGCAAGGCGGCACCCGCCCCGCACGGCGCAGCCCCGGCAGAGACTTTTCCACGCACCCCGCAAAAAGCACCGCGAAGCGCCGGGACGGGTGCTGTCGCAGGACAGCACCCGTTTCCACTGCGCTGGAACAACTTTCCTCGCCCCTCAGCGGCTCCGGGAAGCGCCAAGGCCGCAGGGCAGGTGTGGCTCGCAAGAGCGCACCTGCCCTGACGGTGAAATGTTCCCATGAACACCGTTGACCTTGCCAAACTCAAGCAGAGCGTTGACCTCGTTGCCGTAGTGCAGTCCCGAGGGGTGAAGCTCACGCGCCAGGGCAAGGATTACGTTGGCCTGTGCCCCTTCCACGAGGAAAAGACGCCGAGCTTTCACGTCACGCCGGCCAGGAACCTGTTTAACTGTCTGGGCTGCCATGTCGGCGGCAGCGTGATTGACTTCGTAATGCGCCAGGACGGCCTGACCAAGAGCCAGGCCATTGCGTGGCTCAAAGAGCAGAGCGGCGCGGTCTTTGCGCGGACCCCGCCGCCGCCCGCAGCGCCGGCCAGGGTGTTGAAGCCCGAAGACGCCGCCGCATTGTTGCAGCGCGTGGCCAACTTTTACGCCCGGACGTTGCGCAAGGACGAGGCGGGCATGAGCTACTTGAACAAGCGCAACCTGTCCGGCCCGACGTTGTTGGAAGTGTTCAGCGTTGGCTACAGCAACGGCACGTTGCACCAGGCGCTGCCCAAAGCGGGCGACCTTATCCGCAATCTGAAAACGCTGGGCGTGTTGAACGCGAAGGGGCGGGAGCACTTTCGCGGCTGCATCACCGTGCCGGTGTTCGACAGCGCCGGGAAGGTTGTCGGCCTCTACGGCAGGCGCACGAGCGACGGCGAGCCGAGGCACCTGTATCTGCCCGGCCCGCATCGCGGAGTGTGGAACGCCGTTGCCGCCCGGACGAATCAAACGCTGTTTATCACCGAGGCGATCCTGGACGGCATGAGTCTTTGGCAGGCCGGGTTCAGGAACGTGATTGCGTTGTATGGCACCAACGGCTGGACGCCCCACCACCAGCAGCTTTTGCAGGAGACCGGCACGACCGAGGTTTACCTGTGCCTCGACAACGACAAAGGCGGCGAGGAAGCGACGGCCCGGCTTGAGAAAGAAGTGTTGCCGCCGCTGGTGAAGCAAATCCGCGTTGTGCGCTGGCCGGAAGGCGTGAAGGACGCCAACGATTTTTTCCTCAGCCGCTCGCCGACCGATTTTGAAAAGCAGTGCCTTGAGCCGTTGAAGCCGGCGCAGCCGCCCCGGAGCGAAGTCGCCGAGAAGCTGGCCGGCGAGAAAATCGAAATGACGCCGGACGGCTTTGTTGCCTGCTACGGCAATCGCCGCTACGAGCTTCGCGCCCTTGAGCAGCAGAAGCAGGCCCGGTTGCGGGCGACCGTGAAGGCCGTCAGCACCGACGCGGCGAGCGCCGGACGCTTCCACATAGACACGGTGGATTTTTACGTCAGCCGCAGCCGGCGCATGTTCATGGGCGAAGCGGCCCGGCTGTTTCGTGAAACGGTGGAAGTCATTGAAGCCGACGTAAACCGGCTTATCGGCCAGGTCGAAGCCTACGTGCAAAAGCAACTCACCGAGACCAAGGGGCAGGTGGTTTTGGTGTCCGACACCGACAAGGCCGAGGCGTTGAAACTTGGCAAGCACCCCGATCTTGCCGGAGAGATTTTGCGCGACATGGACAAGCTCGGCATGGTGCGGGAGGCGACCAACAAGCTGATTGGCTACCTGGTGATGACCAGCCGGAAGATGCCCGACCCGCTGGCGTTGATGACGCTTTCGGGCAGCGGCTCCGGCAAGAGCCACTTGCAGGACACCGTGCTTTCGCTCTGCCCGGACGAGGACTTAATCAAACTGACTTCGCTGACCGACCGGGCGTTGTTTTACAAGGGCGAGGACTCGTTGCGTCACAAGGTGCTGGCCGTCGAGGAACTGGCCGGGGCGCAGGGAGCCGATTACGCCATCAGGAACCTGATTAGCGCCAAGAAGCTGGTCATTGAATCCACCACCAAGAACTCGCTCACCGGCAAACTCGAAACGCAGATGAACACGGTTTACGGACCAACGGCGGTCTTTCAGACCACGACCGACCCGCGCACCGACGCCGAGACGCGCAGCCGGTTTATCCTCATCAGCGTGGACGAGTCGTTGGAGCAGACCCGCGCCATTTTGGAAGCGCAGCGCCACAGCCACACCCGCGAGGGGTGGAAACGGCGGCTGGCGTGCGAGGCGATTTTGAAACGGCATCACGCCTTTCAGCGGTTGCTCAAACCGTTGAAAGTCCTCAATCCGTTCGAGCCGCTTTTGACTTACCCCGACGACTCGCTGCTAGTGCGCCGCGACCATCCCAAGTATCTGAATCTGATTTTGGCCGTGACGTTCCTCTATCAGTTGCAGCGGCCCGTCCACACCGACGACGAGCTTGGCGAATACATTGAGACCACGCTGGACGACCTGGCCGTTGCCAACGAACTGGCGCACCAGTTGTTTGGCCACAGCCTGGATGACCTGTCCCGGCCAGGGCGGGAGTTGTTGCGCCTGACCTATCAGTACGTGCAGCGCCGCGCCGGGGGAAAGCACGCCGGGCACGTCACGTTCAACCGGCGCGAACTGCGCGAGGCGTTCAAGTGGGGCGACACCCGGTTGCGCACGCACCTGGACGAACTGCTTGAAATGGAATACGCGCTGCCGCTCTCAGGCCGCAACGGGCAGACCTACCAGTACCGCTTGCTCTACGAACCGGAGCAGCACGACAAAGGCGGCAAGTTTTTGGCGGGCATCAAATCGGTGGAGCAAGTGCGCCGGGAAGCCAACCTTGCAGGCATTTTGACCCACCCCGCAGGTAAAAACGGCCACCTTGCACCCACCCCGCAGGGGGAAAAACGCAAGGTTAAAAACGGCGCAAACGCCGATGAACAAAGGGTTTTGCCGTTGTCACCGGCCAACCTTGCGCCTTTTTCGGGGGAACATGTACCGGAAACGCACGGCGGGAGGGACCGCTTATGACCCCGCCAACCGTTTTAGAAGACTATCTGGAATCGTTGCGTGTGCGCCATTACTCCGCCGGCACACTGGCCACGCGCCGGCAGTCGTTGCGCATCTTTTTCGCTTACCTGAAAACCACCGGCCAGGATGACTTGCGCGAAGTCAGCCGCCAGACCATTGAAGACTTTCAGCGGGAGATGTTGCACCGCTACGGAGTGATGACCGCCCGGCTTCACATGGCCAATGTGCGCTACTTCTTCGCCCACCTGGAAAGCGCCGACGCGATTTTGCTCAATCCCTGTGTGAGCGTGCCGTTGCCCAGGGTGGAACGCGCCTTGCCCAAGCGCATTATGAAGCCGTCCGAAGTGCGCCGGATGCTGGCCGCGCCGGACGCCACGACGCCGACCGGACTCCGGGACCAGGCCCTTTTGGAACTGTTTTACTCCAGCGGCATCCGCCGCGAGGAAATGGCCCGGCTCACGCTGCCGGACCTGGACATTGCCAACGGCTTTGTGCGCGTCACACGCGGCAAGGGCGGCAAAGACCGGGTTGTGCCCATCGGGCAAAGCGCGTGCGAGGCGCTGGCCCGGTATCTCAGACAAGCCCGGAGCGCATGGCTCAAAGCCCAGCGCGAGCCGGCCTGGACGGACGCGCTTTGGCTGTCGGCCATCCAGCCGCACGGCCCGGTCAAAGTGACGGCCATTGCGCAGATCATCGAACGCTATGCCTTGCGCGTGCTGGGCCGGAAAGTACCGCCGCACGTCTGGCGGCACACGTGCGCCAGCCATTTGGTCAGCAACGGCGCGAACATCATGTACGTGCAGCGGTTGCTGGGGCACGAGTCGCTGACCACCACGCAGATTTATACGCGCGTCACTGTGCCGGAGTTGAAAAAGACCTTCCAACGCGCCCACCCACGCACGCGGCGGACAGCCACGCCGCCACCGCTGACGCGCGAGGACGCCGCCCAAATGCACAGCGGCCATAAACTGCAATCCCGCCGATAACGGTTGAACTCATGTCCGAACCGCTCACCATCGAAGACCTGTTCAGCCGCTACTTGCAGCAGCTTGAATCGCTTAACTTCTCGCCGCGCACGTTGGAAGTGCAGCGGTTCTACTTCAAACGCTTCGCCGAGTTTTTGGCCGAAACCAAAATCACGGACGTTCACACCATCACGGCGGCGCGGCTGCAAGACTTCCAACGCTGGCTCTTTCATCAGCCGACCATTAAAGGCACGGCCCGCACGGTCGGCTCGCAGAATCACATCCTCTGCGGCGTAAAAAACTTTTTCGCCTTCTTGGCGCGTGACGGCTATCTGGCCCGCGACCCGGCCCAGGGCTTGCGCCTGTCCCGCGAGCCGGACTCGCTGCCCAAGAATGTTCTCACGCCCGACGAAGCCCGCAAACTCATCGAAGCGCCCGACACTCACACGCTGACCGGCTACCGCGACCGGACGCTGCTTGAAGTCCTTTACGCCACCGGCGTACGCAAGAGCGAGTTGCGCGGCTTGAACGTGGAGGACGTGAACCTTGAGGAAGAACTGTTGCGCGTGAACCGAGGCAAGGGAGCCAAAGACCGGGTGGTGCCCTTGAGCAGCATCGCCTGCCAGTTCCTTGAGAACTACATCAAAGCCATCCGGCCCGAACTGTTAAAGGGCCATCAGAGCGACAAGCTTTTTATCTCGCACCGGGACGGCCTGCCCATCGGGGTGCATGGCATCAAACGGCTGATTGACAAATACGTTCGCCAAGTCCGGCTCAAAAAGCGCGTCACCTGCCACCTGTGGCGGCACAGTTGCGCCACGCACCTGCTAAAGAACAACGCCAACTTGCGCCACGTTCAGGAAATGCTGGGGCACCGCTCGCTGGCGACCACGGAACGCTACTTGCGGCTGACCATCACCGACTTGAAGGAAGCGCACCGCAAGTTCCACCCCAGGGAGCAGCAGCAGCGGCGCAGGGAAGCGCAGGGATGAAGCGCCAGGGCCAGCCAGGGCGACCAGGACGGGCAGCGCCGGCATCCATTGAATCAATGAACGCCTGCCTTTTTTCGATTAGCAGGGGGGAGCTAAATCGCCTATGCTGGCCCCCGGTGAGAACGACACCGCAGCGCGGTCAGACAGGCTTTTGCCCTAGCCGGCCAGGCCGCCGGTACATCCGGGACCGGCAGCCAGGAAAAAGGCAGCGGACCCCTGTAAACAGGAGGTTTTGCGCGAGTTGGCAGAGCGGCCCTTTCCAAACCGATGTGGACCATAATCAGATTATGGACCTGTCCTTTGGGGGAGCGGACAACACGTCGCTGGTCCGCCCCTATGTCCACTGGGTGAACAACAATTACGACCGCTGGGATCATGACGGAATATTTTACACCCCGGAACAAGACGACCAGCAAACTGCCTCACAGCCCGATTGCAACTACACCGATAACTATGGCAATCGAATTATTCCCTGCACGCGCGACTTGGAGGATTATGCCCGGCTCTGGCTTTGCGGCATCACCTCCAATTTGCTGGCGGCCCTGCCGATTGGCGGTTCCATAACCTTGAGTTGGGGCGATGTGGGCAATCCCAACCCCGCCAATCCAACCATTGATTTGTTCCAGGCCGCCGACCCCGATGGCGGCATCGGCTATCTGACCAACGAAACCATCGCGGTGCAACAGACGAACGTCACCCTCTGTCCCTACA
>Ga0326728_10019486_pt1 | contig 13152 bp, 13 predicted proteins | sample MB3enrmetagenome_FD_207602 | JGI IMG/M metagenome (GOLD analysis project Ga0326728, IMG submission 207602) | Lab enriched peat soil microbial communities from McLean, Ithaca, NY, United States - MB31MN | ecosystem: Environmental > Terrestrial > Soil > Wetlands > Peat | place: USA: New York...
AACCTCGAATTGGGCGGAAAGGCCCCCGCCATCGTCATGGCCGATGCCGATATGGCGCTCGCCGTCGAAGCCGTCAAGGCTTCCCGCGTCATCAACAGCGGCCAGGTCTGCAACTGCGCCGAGCGTGTGTACGTCGAGCGCAGCGTCGCCGATCAGTTTGTGGACAAGCTGACCGCGGCCATGAAGGCCACCCGCTTCGGCGACCCGCTGGCCGATGAATCCGTCGACTACGGTCCGCTCATCAACCAGGCGGGCTTCCGGAAAGTCGATGCGCTGGTGCGCGGCGCGGTGGCGGCCGGCGCTACCCTCACCACCGGCGGCGGGCGCGGCGCGGGCGAGGGCGGCTACTTTTACCAGCCCACGGTGCTCACGGGTTGCCGCCAGGAAATGGAGATTATCCGCCGCGAAGTATTCGGCCCGGTGATCCCGGTCGTGACCTTCGACGGCCTGGACGAAGCCATCGCCTGCGCCAACGATTCCGACTACGGGCTGACCTCGTCGATTTACACGCGCGACCTCGACGCCGCCCTCAGGGCCTGCCGCGAGATCCGTTTCGGCGAGACTTATATCAACCGCGAGAACTTCGAAGCCATGCAGGGCTTCCACGCCGGCTGGCGCAAAAGCGGCATCGGAGGCGCGGATGGCAAGCACGGCCTGTATGAGTTCACGCAAACCCATGTCGTCTACATCCAACGGCGTTAGCCGGAAAGATCGACAGATCTGTGCTGAGAGAATGGTACGGGCCGTCAGTCCACAGGGTGATGCGATCCGATCGACAACCACGGTCGTGTCGGACGGCAAGCGCGGGGGCTTCCAGCGGACGGCCCAGTCGGAAATCGAGGCTCCCGGTTTCTAACTCCTTGTCCTGCTGGGAACGGGAGTAGAATGAGTAACAGCCATGGACTCTGTCGGGTTGGATCGGCGCGCTTTTCGAGTGGACTCTCTTGGCGACGAGTCTGACGAGAAGGCGTATTGGAAGTCCAAGACACCCCTGGAACGGATGGAAAACCTCGAGTTCATGCGGCAGGTCAACTATGGCTACGATCCTGCTACCGCCCGACTTCAAAGAGTTCTTGAGGTTGTTGAACTCGCATGAAGTAGAGTACCTGGTCATTGGCGGCTATGCCGTGAACTACCAAGGCTATCCGCGCGCCACCGGTGACATCGACATCTGGATGGGCATCGGCGCCGGCAACGCGGAGAAGATGGCCGCGGTGTTGCGGGAGTTTGGATTCCCCCGAGCGGCGCCGGAACTGTTCACGGAACCAGGCAAGGTTGTTCGGATGGGACTGCCTCCCCTTCGGATCGGGGTTCTCACATCGATCTCGGGTGTCGAGTTCCCGCAGTGCTTTCGGAACCGCGTCATCGCCGACATGGGAGGAGTTCCGGTCAACCTGATCGGCATGGAGGATCTGAGAGCCAACAAGAAGGCTAGCGGCCGGTTGAAGGACCTCGCCGATCTGGAGCAGTTGGACTAAGAACCCTCACTCACCACCGCTGATGCACGCCCGCCCTGATCTTCGCGTCATAGATGCCGCGGATGGCTTCCATTGTCTGATCGGGTAGCGGCGGCAGGTCCGATGCCGCGCAGTTGTCCGCCACCTGCGAGGGGCGCTTGGCGCCGGGGATGGCGCACGTGACGGCGTCGAACATCAGAATCCACCGTAGGGCGAACTGCGCCATACTGGCGCCCGGCGGCAGCCATCGCCGCATCTCTTCGACGGCTTCCAGCGCGGTTTCGTAATCCACCCCCGAGAAGGTCTCACCCACGTCGAAGGCCTCGCCATGGCGGTTGAAGTTGCGATGATCGTCGGCGGCGAATTGCGAATTGCGCGTGAGCTTGCCGGTGAGCATGCCGCTCGCCAGCGGGACCCGCGCCAGAATCCCAACCTGCTTCTTGCTGGCTTGCTCGAAGAACAGGTCTGCGGGTCGGTGGCGGAAGCAGTTGAAGATGATCTGCACCGTCTGGACATTAGGAAACTCGATGGCTTTCAGGGCTTCCTCGACCCGCTCGACACTCACGCCGTAGTAGCGGATCTTGCCCGCCTCCACCAGGCGGTCGAGCGCGCCGAACACCTCGGGCGTGTAATAGACGTCGGTGGGCGGGCAGTGCAACTGCACCAGGTCCAGGCAATCGGTCGCCAGGTTTTTGAGACTGTCTTCGATGAACGCCGCCAGGTTCTTGTAGTTGTAGCCGCCGGTGGTGTGCGGCTCCAGCCGACGGCCCGCCTTGGTGGCGACGACGATCTGTTCCTTGCGCTCGCGCTTGAGCTGCGCGATGAGGCGCTCGCTGTGGCCCATGCCGTAGACGTCGGCGGTGTCGATGAAGTTCACGCCGCAATCGATGGCCTTCTCAAGCGCGGCGAGAGATTCGGCGTCGTCCACGCTGCCCCAGGCGCTGCCAATGGCCCAAGCGCCAAAACTGATCTCGGAAACCTTCCAGCCGGTCCGGCCCAGCGTTCGATAGCGCATGGGAAGCCTGCTATCTCACGCGAATGGGTTTTCGTCGGCGCTGGGGCCGTAAATCGACGGCACCGGCACCTCCAGCAGGCGCAGGTAGACGGTGAGCTGGCCGCGGTGGTGGTAGAGATGGTTGAGCAGAATGGTGCGATACACGCCGATGCGAGGAATGGTCATGATGGGGTTGCCACCCATCTTAAAGGACCAGTCCTTCATCATGGCGGCGTCATCGGTGGCGGCCAGTTCGGCCTTCGCCTGGGCTACGCTTTCATCGAAGGCGGCGACGATGGCGGCCGTCGTTTCTAGCTGAGGCGGCTCTGTGAACTTCTCCACGTCGTAGCTGTCAAGCCTGGCCATGCTGGAGATATTGCCGGGTATGGTGGCGACGTGCTGGGCGAGCCGGCCCAGGCTCATGGACTTGACGTGCGGCTTCCAGGTGAGCTTGTCTTCGGGAACGCGCTCCAGCACCCTGCGCGTGGTCTGGGCTTCCCGTTCGAGTTCCATAATGAGCGTATCGGCGATGGTCATGAGTTAACCCTCCTTTCGAGAATGATATCAAACCGGTTGGGGGCGCGCCGGCTGGTCAATTGTCGGGGACTTCCACCGTCAGTTGCCGCCGGGCTTGCCGGCCCTTTTTCCCGGTCACTGTCAAGGTGTAGGTGGTGGTCTTCCCGGGCGACACATAGAAGTTGCCATAGGGAGCGCCGTGCAGAGTGGGGAAGGCCGGGGGATCGATGTCCACCAATTCGCCGTTCTGTTGGCTGAAAGTGAGCGAAAAAATGTGGCGGCCGTGGTCGATCTGGTGGTTGGCAATGCGAAATGACGTGATCTTCGGCAGCGTGGTGGGATCGGGTCTCACTTTGAGGACAAAAGACTGCGAGACCACGTGCCCGTCGTTGCCTTCCGCGGTCAGGGTGTACCGCGTGTCCCGTTCGGGCGCCACCTCGACGCAGCGGTTGAGAGAGACCGAGACGCCCTCCACGGGAGGCTCAATGCGAACCGATCTGGCGTTCGCCAGGCCGTAGCAGAGCACGGTTGTGGAGCCTTCGAACAGAGTCCCTTCGCGCGAATAGATCTGGACGATCTTGACTTCGCTTCCGCCGTATGCGCGCTCGAACTCCGCGGGGATGGCGGGATGCTGCCGCTGCTGCTCGCTCTGGCGGTCGGCAATGCGCCGGTTTACGATCACCAAGGCCGTGTACGCCACGACGACGATGGCCGCCATCTGTACAAAGAGAAAGACTTGCCGCACAAACGCCCTTCCGGAGGTAGAGACGCCGCGGGGCGGGAAATTGTTCCGCGGCCGCTATGCTAACTTGAAAATTCATGATTACGGAATGGAGGCCGGATTCCTGGCGCCAGCGCCCCATCCTGCAACAGCCGGAGTACCCCGACGCCGCCGCTCTGGAGCGGACGCTGGACGAACTGCGGCGGCTGCCGCCCCTGGTGACGAGCTGGGAGATCCTCGACCTGCGGGAGCAACTGGCGGAAGCCGCCGTGGGGCGCCGCTTCGTCCTCCAAGGCGGCGATTGCGCCGAGCGTTTCGAGGGCTGCACTTCCGGACGCATCACCAACGCGCTCAAGGTCCTCTTGCAGATGAGCCTGGTGCTGGTGGTGGGCGCGAAGAGGCCGGTGACGCGCATCGGCCGGATCGCCGGCCAATATGCCAAACCGCGCTCGGAGGAGTACGAAACGCGCGGCGATGTGCGGCTCCCCTCCTACCGGGGCGACATTGTCAACCGCGCCGAGTTCACCCCCGAGGCGCGCACGCCCGATCCGCAGCTCCTGTTGCGCGGCTATGAGCGCGCGGCACTGACGCTGAATTTCATTCGCGCGCTGGTCAAGGGCGGGTTCGCGGACCTGCACCATCCCGAGTACTTCGACCTGGACTGGGTGCGGCACTCGCCGCTGGCCGAAGAGTATCACCGCATGGCGGCCACCATAAGCGATGCCTTGCGCTTCATGGAAAACGTGCTGGGAGTGCGGGCGGGCGAGTCGGACCGCATCGATTTCTTCACCGCGCACGAGGCGCTGCACCTGGGTTACGAATCGGCGCAGACCCGCCGCGTGCCGCGCCGTCCCGGTTGGTTCAATCTCTCGACGCACTACCCGTGGGCGGGCTTCCGCACCAACCAGGCGGATGGCGCGCACATCGAGTACCTGCGCGGCATCGAGAACCCCGTGGGCGTGAAAGTGGGTGCTCCGGTAGTCCGGGATCAAGTGGCGCGGTGGCTCGATATTCTGGATCCGCGGCGGACGCTGGGGCGGCTGTCGCTGATCCATCGCTTCGGCGCACGCCGGATCGCCGAGGAGCTGCCCGGGCTGATCGAGAGCGTGCGAGCCGAGGGCGGGAAGGTCGTGTGGATCTGCGACGCCATGCACGGCAACACGCAGTTGACGGCGGGCGGGGTGAAGACGCGCCGCTTCGAGGACATCCGTTCGGAGGTCGAGCAGGCCTTCGACATTCACCGGGAGATGGGCCAGGCGTTGGGCGGCGTCCACCTCGAAATGACCGGCGAGGACGTCACCGAATGCACCGGCGGCGCGCGGGGCCTGAGCGAAAAGGACCTGACGCGGGCCTACGATTCCGAGGTTGATCCGCGTCTCAACTACGAGCAATCGCTGGAGCTGGCTTTCCTGATCGCCCGCAAGATGCAGAACGGCGCAGAAGGGCGATAATATCGGGCCGCTAACCAAGGTCAACTTGTACTGAGCGGGAGCCGGGCGCTAGCTTCCAATTAACGTTCCTTTCTACTGACCTCGGGCCCGTTCGGCGGCGATCTTCCGGCGGGCCCACCCGGAAGCCGGGGTAGCCCGGCAGGCGCACTTTCGATTCCGCCAAAAATGTGAGATTCTGGAATCAGCCCGGCACCATTTTATAGACGTGGCCCAATGTATGCCGGGCCGGGAAGGCGCCTATGTTTCCAGAGTTCTTACTCCCGGAAACGACGGTTCGCGAAGCCGGAGCCGGGCCGGAAATCAGCCTTGGCAATCAACAGGGTGAATCGCTGATCCTCACCCTCGGCATCACGCGGATCATCGAACAGGAAAGCCTCGACCTCTCAATCTGGGGCTCGGCGGACGGGTCGGATTGGGGCGCCAGGCCGTTGGTGTCATTTCCGCAGAAGTTTTACTGCGGCACGTACCAGATGACGATCGACCTCTCGCAGCATCCGGATGTGAAGTACCTGCGGGCGAAATGGCAGGTGAATCGCTGGGGCAAGGGCGATTCCAGGCCGCTGTTTGGCATCTACCTGTTTGTGCAGGCCACGGACCGCCGGATGGCCGCCGTCGGCGCCTGATCAATCCAGCGCCTTTTTGTGCATGGTCAACAGCAAGATAACCGGCGTGTGCGCGGCGATTCCGTGCTGAAGCTTGGGCGGCATGTGCACGAAGCACCCCGCGCCGACTTGGCGGACATCTTCTCCGAGCGTCAGTTGGGCTTCGCCGCGAACGAAGTACAGGGACGCGGCCATGGGAGCGGTATGCGCCGAAAGCTCCTGCCCGGGGGCGAAGCCAAAGATCACGACCTTGAGATGATCGTCATTGTAAAGGGTGCGGCTGAGAATGCCGTTTTCCGGGATTTGCACCTCGGCTTCCAGGTTGGGATAGAAGGCGTAGCTCATGCTTTCAGGGTACCGCCGGCGGCGGAACGCCCGATGCGGATCTTGCCGCCGGTGCCTTTCGCGGCGCTCGAAAAAGGTGAAACGGAGCTGTAGAGTCGAATATCTCTTGATTTCCGTGCCGCTTGCCCGTAAAATTACTCTTTTCTGTATTTTGCGTACGGCGGAGGCAATTCATGCGCTTGCGGAACTTGTTGATTCTCCTTCTGAGCGTTGGCGCGCTCATGCAGGCTCCGGCGCTCGCGGGCACGGTTATCATCGCGCACAATGGCGAAACCGACCCCACAACGGAAGGTTTCACGCTGTATAGCGGCGACGTTTACCCAGTCCCCGGCGTTCCTCCAGCCTGGCACATCGATGGCAGTTGGTCCTCCTCCCAGTACTATTCCAACGCCTCCGCTCCTTCGGGAGATTGGGTCATGACTGCCTACCTCAGCAATGGCACTACATCCAGCCAATCGGGATACGAAACCGGACCGTGGGTCACCTATATGACGCCTTTGGGCGTGCGCTTCGACATCGACTTGTACAGCGACGGTGAGGGCGACCAGATACTCGAAGCCAATCCGTTTGGCGCAGGTCCGACCTACCCCATCTACGGACTGGGTTCGGGGTTCGTCCTGGTGCAGGTCGCCTACTCCGCCGCCAACGGTTCCGCCGACTACTACGTCAACGGCCAAGAGGTCATCTCCGGGTACACCGGAGAGGACCACTATTTCTACACCGGTTTCGTCTTCGGCGCCGATAATGGCGATTTCAACCTGGTGCAACTGCAAAGCGGCGATCTGGGTACGCCGGAACCGGCATCGGCAGTCCTCACTCTGGCCGCGCTCGCCGGTCTTGTGTGGCGCCGCAGCCGGGCGGCCTGAAGCCGCTTCCTCTCCTGAAAATCTTTGCTATCTTGGAATTACCGCCTGGGTTCCGGTATGATCACTCGCGCAGAAGCGCTCGATTTGTTCCGTTCGGATGACCTGATCGGCATCGGCATGGAGGCCGACGCCATCCGCCGCCAGTGGCATCCCGAGGGCATCGTCTCTTACATCATCGACCGCAACATCAACTACACCAACTTCTGCACCGAGTATTGCAGCTTCTGCGCGTTCTACCGCCCCATGGGGCACGCGGAAGGGTATGTGCTGCCCAAGGAGACGATCTTCGAAAAAATCCAGGAGACGCTGGACCTGGGGGGGACCGGCGTGCTGATGCAGGGGGGTCTGCACCCCGATCTCAAAATCGAGTGGTACGAGGACCTCTTCCGCGGCATCAAGGAGCGCTTCCCCATCCACCTGCACTGCCTCTCCGGGCCGGAAGTGGCCAATGTCGCGGAGGTCAGCGGCCTCGACCTGCGCGAGACCATCCGGCGGTTGATGGCTGCGGGGCTCGATTCCATTCCGGGCGGCGGGGCGGAGATTCTGGATGACGCCGTGCGCCACCGCATCAGCCGCCTCAAGTGCTCCACCGAAGAATGGATCGACGTGCACCGCACCGCGCACCAGCTCGGCATGCGCACCACCGCGACCATGATGTTCGGCTGCGGCGAAACCATCGAGCAGCGCATGAACCACCTCGAGCTGGTCCGCAATTTACAGGAGGAGACCGGCGGGTTCACGGCGTTCATCCCGTGGACGTACCAGCGCGCCAACACCGCGCTGGCCAGCTCTGTGAAGGAAGAAGCCACGGCGGTGGAATACCTCGAAACGCTGGCCATTTCGCGCATCTACCTGGCGAACATCGAGAACGTGCAATCGTCCTGGGTGACGCAGGGGCTGAAGACCTGCCAGTTGGGACTGCGCTTCGGCGGCAACGACGTGGGCAGCATCATGATCGAGGAGAACGTGGTGGCGGCGGCCGGGACGCACCACTGCACCACGGAAGAGGAGCTGCGGCGCATCATCCGCGACGCGGGGTTCATTCCCAAGCAGCGGGATACGCTGTACCGGACCTACTTTCTGAACTAGCGGGTTTCGAGGGATTCCTCCAGGTCCGTCAGCTTGCGGATGGCGCGAACCGCCAGTCCGCGGACCGCGGCACGATAGTCCGGCTCGAGGGGGCGGCGGGTCATCGCGGAGATCTCTTCGATGAGCGCGTCCAGGCGCACCTGCCAGTGGACGATGCTGTGCATGGCCGGCTGGCTGGCGGCGCGGGCCTGCTTCAGTTGCGCGCGCAGCGTCTGAATGGCGGCGCGGATCTTGGGGCCGTTTTCGGGAATCAAAGCCAATTTCCCGCCGTCGAATTCGAGGCCCTCGTCCGAAATCTGGCCGGCGATCTGCCGGTAGACTTCCGGCGAGATGCGAGCGATCTCGGAAAGACGGAAATAGGCGTCACCGAACTCCTCATGCTGCCGGATGAGTCGGTCGGCGTTCTCGCGACTGATGCCGGCGTACTCTTTGCAGAACTCCTCCCAGGTCAATTCGACCTTCTCAAACAAGCGAGTCTCCCGTACCTGCTTCAGGCACAGCGCCTGCGCAGCCGAGCACTTGTTGGCGATCACGGCGAACGCCTGCTGGCGTCCCACCCAGGCGCCCGCGTCGATCCATTCTCTTGGTGTTTCCATAAACGGTATGTGACGGTCAATCTGACCGGAAAAACGAGGTACCCTTGTTGGAAATAAATGGGTTAGTCGTCTGTTTCCGGTCAGATCCGACCGAGTTTTCCTCCTTCTCCTACCTTCATTGTTGCCCGCGAGGGTCAAAAAACCGGCCGGCGCGGAGGACGGTTTGCCGTCCAACTTGTGTAGCATGAGTGGATTACAAATGTTGTAGAAAGTTGTGACCGGGATTCAACCACAGCGCAGCGCGACCGTTGGTTCGACGCGGGTGGCGCGGCGCACGGGAAGGAAACTCGCCACCAGGGTGACCAACCTATCTTTTTTCGCTGTTTTGCCATCTAATGTCCCTAGGAGGCTCCATGCGCGTTCTGATCGCCATATTGCTATGTGCCGCCGCGCTGCCGGCGCAGAAGCCCCTCTCCGAACAAGAGGTTCGGGCTTCGATGCAAGCCAAGGAGCGCGAAAGAAAGCACCTGTGGGAGACCAAGGACTACCGGGCGGCGGTTCGTCTTCTCGAGGGGTTGGTCGCCGACCCCGAACTGCGGCGCTATCCCGATCTTCTCCTGGGCAACCTCTACAACCTCGCCTGCGGTTACGCGCTCACCGGGGACTCAGCCAAAGCAGTGGCCCGGTTGCGGGAGATTCTCGATCTTGGTTATCACAACGTGGCCAACATCCAGCGAGACACCGATTTCGATTCCATCCGAAACGACCCGGGCTTCCTTGCCGTGATCGCGGAAATGAAAGCTGTTCCCGATTTCTGGGACGGCCCCGCGTGGCGGACTCCCTACCAGCCCGATCTCCCGGAAGACCAGAAAATCGCCGGCCTCTCCCGCTTCTGGTCGGAAGTCAAATATAACTTCGCCTGGTTCGAGCACCTGCCGCGCGATTTCGATTGGGACGCGCTCTACGTCGCCTACATCCCCAAGGTGCGAGCCACGCGCTCCACGCTCGAGTACTACCGCGTGCTGCAGGAGCTCTGCGCTCGCCTCAAAGACGCCCACACCAGTGTCAGCTTCCCCAGCGCGTTGGGGAGGGAAGTCTTGGCCATACCGGGGGTGAGCACGCGCTTCATCGAAGGCCACGTGCTGCTCTCCGAGGTCTGGGACCCGCCGCTGAAACAGGACGGTATCGTGCCCGGCCTCGAAATCGTCGCCATCGATGGCGTGCCGGTCAAACAGTACGGCGCCGAACGCGTCTCGCCCTACCTGAGCGCGTCCACCGCGCAGTCTCTGGACGTCCAAACCTTCGAACAAAGCCTGCTCCGGGGAAAGATGGGTGTGGCAGTGGAACTCACGCTGCTCGCGCCCGATGGCAGCACGTTGCGGCGCTCGCTCCCGCGGGGGACCAGCAACGGGGCGGCGCCCCAGCGCCTGCCCGACTTCGAATTCAGAATGCTTCCCGGCGGCATCGCCTATGTGGCGCTGAATACTTTCGGCACCGCCACGGCACAGAAGGAGTTCGAACGCCAGTTCGACGACATCGCGAAATCCCGCGCGCTGATTTTCGACGTGCGCAACAATAGCGGCGGCAACAGCGGATACGGCACCGCGATCCTCTCGCACCTCATCGAGGAACCCACGCCGGCCGAGGAATGGCGCAGCCGCCAGTACGTCCCGGCGCAGCGCGCGTGGGGCAATCCGCCCGGCTGGACCGGCGGCAAGCCGATGACGGAGCCGAGCGCCGGCCAGCGCTATCGCAATCCCGTGGTGGTGCTCACCAGCCCGCGCACGTTCTCCGCCGCCGAGGATTTCACCATCGATTTCGAGCTTATGGGCCGAGGCAAGATCATCGGCGAGCCGACCGGCGGCAGCACCGGGCAACCGCTCTTCTTCCCGCTGCCCGGAGGCGGCTCGGCGCGCGTTTGCGCCAAGCAGAATTTGTATCCCGATGGCCGCCAGTTCGTGGGCGTGGGCATTCAGCCGCAGATCCTGGTCCGTCCCACGGTGGCCGATTTCCGCGCCGGCCGCGACACGGTTCTGGAGGGCGCCCTGGAATACTTGCGAAGCGCACTGGTTCCCTGACCGCGAGATTCGGTGCGGTCGCCGGCGCTACGCGTTCAGGTGCGTCTCGATGCGCTCGATGGCCTCGTCGATTTCAGCGGGGCTTTTGTAGCCGATGGTGATCGCATCCACCACGCCCAGGCCCATTACGTACTGGATTGACGCGTCGCGGTCTTCCGGCGTGGTGAAGCGGCCCTCGCCTATGATCTTCATGCCGAGCACGCCGGTGCCCTGGGCGTGAATCTCGCGGAGGTGAGCGGTTACCTCGGGGACGTCTCCGGGCGTCTGGGCGTCGCCGCGCATGTTGTCCATCATGGTGCCGTTGTGGTTGATGCGGCACAGGGCCACGTCCAGCCACTGGGCGCCGGGACAGGTGCGGAGCGGCACCAGGCCATGGACGGAAGCGCCGTGAGCCAGAACGATCTTCTTCTGTTTGGCGGCGGAGAGCGCGTCGCGGGTCTGCTCCCTCTCTTGCGCCCACTCCGCGGTGCGGAGGGCGTGCAACAGCACAATGTCGATGTATTCCGAGCCCAGGGCGGTGCGCAGCCTGTCGATGGAGGCGGCGGGGTCGGGTTGGCGCGGTCCCATTTTGGTCATGAGCCGGTAGGTATCGCGCGGAATCCCCTTCAAGGCGATGGCTAGCATCTCGGGCATCCCCTGGTAGGAATCGGCGGTCTCGAAGAACCGGATACCGCGGTCGTAGGCGTGCCGGACCAGGCGCGTGAAGTCGTCCTGGCCAAGCTGGCGTTGGATCATTCCGCCGCGCGTGCCGGTGCCGAAAGCCAGGCGGGTCACTTTGACCCCGGAATTGCCCAGCGTCACCCAGTCCGTGGCGGAGCGTTTGGCGGCGGCCGCGGTGAGCGCCCCTCCCGATGCCGCAACCGCCGAAACGGCCATGGTGGTCTTCAAGAAATCACGTCGAGTAAATTGGGACATTTTCCCTCCAGTTTGGTGGATCTGGTGTCTAGTATATCCCGGTTTTCACTTTGGCGCTTGGATGGCGAAATCCCAGGTTTGGATGTTCAGTTTGCCCTCGGTGTACTCGACGACCGCGTATTCGCCGGGCTCCAGGGCCTCCTTGGGCCAGATCTTGTAGAGGCCGTCGGCAAGCTGCGTCTGGAAGGTCTCCACCAGGGCGGGTTCTTCCACAACCTCTTTGGTGACCGGCATGAAGGTGAGGTTCTCGACGATTCGCACGGCGCCCTTGGAGGTGAGTTTGGCGATGCCGAAGCGCTCGGTCTCGGAAAGCTGGATATAGAGCTCCTGCTCGCGGTTGGTGAAGACGTTGGGCGAGTGCGCTCCTTCCAATTCCAGGGTGCCTTTGCCAGGGACCATGGGAATGGGCGAGAGGGCTTTCAGTATCGACCGGCCCTTATTGGTGTGGATGGTGGATTGGGCAATCTTGATGACCCTGGCCTGGTTGCCTTCCAGCCAGTAGACGCCGGGGTCCTGCGGGATGCGGCTGGTTTCCCGCGCCAGATCGCGCTCCGCCTTCTCCTCTTCGGCGACCGCTTGGGAGTCTTTTTCCAACTGGGTCTGGCGTTCGGCGACCTCGGCTTCGGTGCGCTTCAGGTCCACCAGATCCAGGGGGATATCTTCCCACTGGCTCCGCTCGACGCTGTAGAAGTGGACGCGGTCGGATTGCACCTGGTACTCGCGGACAATGTGATAGCTGCCGTCCTTCAAGTACAGCTTGAGGTTCGCCGCCCAAGCCGTGAAGACCAGCAAAAGGAGCGCCAGCAGGTACTTGCGCATGTTTCTAATGACTACTGTAACGCGGGGCGGGCCGGGCGTGCCCGGCCCCTACTAATTCCGGGCAGGCCCACTCGTCATAGAATTTATCGAACGCGCGCCGGGGTTCGCACGTATATCAGCCATAATGGTTTTTTGAGGTTCTTGACGATTATGCCCTTTGCCAGATCAGTTGTCGCTATTCTTCTTTGTTGCGCGGTGGCCCTGCCGGGCTTCGCGCAGACGCCAGAGGTTACCAGAGGCCCCAGCCACGGCATCATGGGGTGGTTCGAGGGGAACTACGTGGCCCACCAGCTCCCCAAGGTCAGCTTCGAAGATTCGCCGCGCATCGACAAGCTGATGCGCGCCGGCAACGTTTACCTGTCGCTGCGCGATGCCATCGCGCTGGCGCTGGAGAACAACCTGGATATCGAATACGCCCGCTACAACCCCAAGCTGGCGGACGCCAACTCGCTGCGCGTCAGCGCCGGCGCGTTGCTGCGCACTGTTTCGAGCAGCGTTTCCAGCGGGCCGTCCTCGGCCACCCTGGGCGTGGCCGCCCAGTCCTCGCTGGGCTCCGCCGGCACCGCTCCCAGCGTTAGCAGCGGCGGCCAGGGCGGCGTGCTCAGCGGGCTGAGTGTGCAGTTGGCGGGCACGAGCATTCCCAACCTGGATCCTCTGGTCTACATCGCCGGCCAATTTTCGCACTCCACCCAAATCGAGACTGCCACCAACATCACCGGCACGAACTATCTGGTGTCGCAATCCAAATCGGCGACTTATGGAA
>Ga0326728_10019489_pt1 | contig 13151 bp, 14 predicted proteins | sample MB3enrmetagenome_FD_207602 | JGI IMG/M metagenome (GOLD analysis project Ga0326728, IMG submission 207602) | Lab enriched peat soil microbial communities from McLean, Ithaca, NY, United States - MB31MN | ecosystem: Environmental > Terrestrial > Soil > Wetlands > Peat | place: USA: New York...
TGACAGCCTCAAAACTTCGGAAAAAAGAGGCTTCCATGAGGTCGACGGCGCTCCCCGCCAAGCTGGCGCCGCCAATGATGCAATGCGTATCCTGTCCCCGAAAATCCAGGCCCGCCTGCGGCCTGCTAAATTGTGACCGACGCTGAAATTCGAGTTTTTCAACACAATCGACCCAAACCGGCCGTCCGGTATCTTGCAAGAATTGAATCAGGATGGTTCCCTCACCCGGCGGTCACAGTCGTGCGCAGCTTCAGCGGCGAATCGATCCTGCTGAGTTTCTCGAAACTGCTCCCCGTGCCGCGGATCGTCACATTGCCGTAGTTGAATAGTCGGCCGATCAGCGTCTGATCGACGTCGACGCTTTCAACCTTCTGCATATTCATTTCGAGCGTATGCCGGCGTATCAGGCCGCGCTTGAGTATGACGCGGCGATCGGTGACGGCGATTTCCGTCGTCCAGCGGCGAAACCAGGCGGGAAGAAACGCGACGATGGCCGCGACGGCGAAGACGATTGCGGCGAACCAGCTGATATTCACCATTTCGGCATAGTTCGCCCCGGCGAGCAGCGACGCCAGCGCGCAAATCGCCAGGAGAATCGCCGGCGTGTAAATCGTCCAGCTGACGGTGGTGTGGTAGCGGATCTGCTCGCCCGGTTCGAGGATGCTGTTGATATAGCTCATCGCGGGCGCTTCCTTAGCGGACATCCTTCGGACTGACCTGCACGAGCCACACTCGAGCGGGTGAATTGGCGCGCTCGCCTCATGCAGATGAGGCCGCCGAGTTCCCCGGCGGCGATCTCGCGATCAGCCACGTTCGGTCATGCTGCGATAGGCCCTTGCCGGCCACGCGGCCGCATTGGGCAGAGCCTGCGCGACGCTTGCGGCGAGGTCTGACACCGAAGCGTTATTCCATTTGGTCCCGATCGTGGGCGATAGCGCGACGCCGACGCCGACGAGATAGATGATCACTGTCAAAGCAATTAGCGCGCGCATCGATCCGTTCTCCGAATGTCCCGTTGCGGGAGGCAGAATATGGCAATAGCGGCGACGCGATAGGATCGGAATCTACTTATTCGCCAGCACCGCCGCGACCATCGCGCGATGGCGGCGAGCATCTCGTCATCCAGATGACGCGCGACGAGCCGGCGTAACCGATCGCGACCAAAAAGCCCCGCGCCGAAAACCGCGCCACGGGGGTTGGGGCTCCCGACTAAGTCTTGCGCGTCGCCGCTTGTGTGCATCTGCCGCAGCGTCTCGTCATAGGCCGGCCCGAGAAACGCGAAGGGGGCGATCAACGCCCCGGTCGAAACGCCGGAGACGACGGTGAACCCGGGGCGCGCAGCGGATTCCGTCCAACCATTGAGAAGGCCCGCTCCCTAGGCGCCGCTCCCACCGCCGGCGGATAGGGCAAGATAGATGAACGGTCGTCCTTTCTGGACGGCGGCGTGTCGCGCAGTGTCCTGGAATGCGCTCGCCGTCACGTCGGCCCCATACGGAATACTGGGCTTGCCAACGGGAAGCGCCGCCATCCGTTCGGCCTCGGTAAAGGGAGTGCGTGGCTCGTTCGCGCAACCGCCGAGCGAGACCGCGCACAACGCCAGCGCGAGAAATGCATGTTTGAGCTTTATGGACTGGCGATCCCGTAAATCGGCCTTAGGGGCTTTGCGTTTTACTTCGACCGCGGGATCGCTCCTCGGTCAATTCGGGCAGTTTGTGGTCTGCGTTGTGCTGCTGCCGTTATTGTCGGTCGTCTGCGTCGTTGTTGAATTGCATGGCGCGCCTTGCGGTCCGGTAGCCGCGCCGCCGATCACGCCGCCCGCGGCGCCGCCAATGACCGCGCCGACCGGGCCGCCTACAACCGCGCCGGCCACGGCGCCGCCAACCAAACCGGTGACCGCGCCGTCGCCGTCCGCAAAAGCGATTTGGGGTAAGCAAATGAGCGCCGCAGCGGCCAAAAGAGCAAGAATATTGCGATGCATGGGAACCTCCTGTCGCTCGACGATCCATGCAGCGACTGCAGAATTCACCATAGCTGCTAGAGGCTTAGCGGCCTGCGACTTTGCACGATAGCGTCGGAATCTACTTAGCAGGCCGTTGCAATGCCGGTCCAGCGCCCTGGACGCACTCTCAACTTCGCGCCGCGGCGGCGGGTTCACGCCTCTTCAAACGGCGGCGTTTGCGATTCCGCTTCTCAGTTCAAAGCCGACCGGCGAGGAGCAAGACGACGAGGATGATCAGGATGACGCCGATCACGCCGATGCCGCCATGACCATAGCCGTAGCCGTAGCCGCCAAACCGTCCACTGAAGCCGCCAAACAGGAATACGACGAGAATGATGATGAGTACGAGTCCAATCGACATGAACAGTCTCCCGATCGGCTAGGCGGCCAGCTGAGCCGCAGCGACCAATATCAGAACACGGCGTCTTGGTATTATCACAAGTGGGACGATGGGGTAGATTCGGAAACTACGCAGTGCCGATCCAAGTGAAGAACGGATTCACGAGCAGGGGCTTGGCTTGGCCAGTCGGTTGACCATGAAAAGGATCATGGCGAGCCGCGAAGGCGGCGACCGTTTCCAAACTGGGAACGGCCGCTTTGCACCGATTGTGTTGAAAAACTCGGAAAATGGGCGGTCGCGAAAATTCCGACTTCTTGCGCCGAACGTCGCCGGTGCGGTTCATCGTCACGGCAAGGCGTCTACGAGGACCACACGCGGCAAAACCAGTCGTCTGGCCGAGCCCCCTGGCGGAATTCTAATCAGGCCCGCCTGCGGCCTCCTAAATTGTGATCGACGCTGAAATTCGAGTTTTTCAACACAATCCACCCAGTGCGGACCTATCCATCGGCCGCCGAGGGTGTGATGCTATCCCCTACCGCACCCTGACCGGCATGACCTCGACGGAGAGCCGCACTTCGTCGCCGAGCCCATAGGCGTAATAGGCGGGCCGCGAAATCAGGCGCAGGAACACGAACAGGCGGAACCGCAGGCGCCTGAGGATGTTCATGCGCTTGGCCGGCAGCAGGTTTTCGTGCGCGACGTGGACGACCCACTGCGTCGGATCGGTCGGCAGGTCGATCCGCCGGTGGCGCGCCATCTCCTCGACAAAGCGCTCGACGTTCGGCTCCTCCATGAAGCCGAAACGAAGCTCGACGCCGATGACGCTGCCTTTGTCGCGGTCGCGGTCGAACACGGTCACGCGATAGCGGTTGTCCCTGATATAGGGGACCTTGGGGTGGGTTGCTTCGACGAAGATCATGTTGCGCGGCAGCGCGCCGCTGCGCTCCCACAGCAGCGCCGCCAGCGCCGGCGCGCGGTCGCGTGGATGGCGCAACGGACGAGACGCCATCAACAGCGCGTTGCGTTCGAGGAAAAACCTGGCGTCGCGATGGAGTGCGATCAGCTCGGCCATCGTCATCGTCGATTTCGCCGCGTAGGCGGCGAAGGTCGCCTTGCGGCCCCAGCGCCAGGTCGCCATCACGGCTCCGCCTGTCGCTCATCGTGGGGACCTAAGCGAGCGCATTGGCGAACCTTTTCCTGCCGCCCGATTCGACGCAAGCGCCTTCCTTCGTGACCCGGCCGCACGCCCCGCGTCAATGAGAAGATCAACCGAGACGGCGATCGCGAGTGGAGAGACGCGCGGCCGCCTCGTTCGGTCCGCGAGCGGTTCTTGGAGCGAAAAGCCGGAGTCGGCTTCCGCGCGCTCGGCCGCCCCTCGCCGGCCTTGCCAAGTGAAGAATTCAGTCGCCTCGCCACGCAGACGGCCGATCTTGCGATTCGTGAAAGACCCGCAGGATTTCAACGCGATCGTCCACGACGCGGTAGGGTAGAAGATAAGGGAGCCGCGCGACTTGCCATTCGTGAACGCCGGCGGCGCTTTCGGAGGGGCGACCGAGATAAGGGGTATCGATCAAATATTCGGCGCTGTGGACGATGCGATGAACGATTCGATTGCCGACGTCCTTGCTCGCCACAGACTCGAAGCAGCCCAATATCTCCAAGAGATCGCGCTGGGCGAGCGGCAGCCAGACGATCTTCACGGCGCCTTGCCGCGCGCGACGACATCGGGCCTGGGCGGGCTAAGCTCCGCGTCCGAGCCGAGCGAGTCCGCCCATGCGGCCATCGCTTCGTGCGAGATGAAGGCGCCTTTGTCCGCCTCGGCGATCGCCTCGTGCAGCTCCTTGGCGCGCCATGCGTTCTTCTTGACGTATTCGCCCAGCGCCTCGACGGCGAGATAGGCTTTGGAACGTTTCGTCGAGCGCGCGAGAAATTCGAGTCGCTCCTTGAGCTCCTCGGGAACGCGGACAGAAAGCACCGTCGTCATGAAATCCCTCGGCCTGTTGACATTTGCAGCGAATGTATACATATCAGCGAAGCCGTCAAGGCGTGGGCGTGTGGTTTCGCGCCGTCCGCGCCTTGTTCGAACGGTTGCTTCCCCCTAGATTGGCTCAAGCTTCCCGCGCCGAACGCGCAAAGCTCTCTTTAGCCATCCATTCAAGAAATCACATTGTCACAAAGCATCAAACCCCGGCGCGTCTCCCGCGCCAGCCCCGCGCGCGCCAAGCCTAAGCGCGCGGCCGCCCCGACGGGCGCCCTGCCCTCGCGCGACGAACTCATCTCCTTCATTTCCGGCGAGGCCGCGCCGAGCGGCGAAAAACCGACCGGCCGCGTCAGCAAGCGCGAGATCGCGCGCGCCTTCGGCGTCAAGGGCGAGGCCAGAGGCGAGCTGAAGCGGCTGATCAAGGACCTCGAAACGGACGGCGCGATCGTCCGCGGCCGCAAGACCCTGGTCCGGCAGGGCCGGCTGCCGGCGATGGTGGTCGCCGAAATCGTCGCGCGGGGCCGCGACGGCGAACTGATCGCGCGCCCCGCCGACTGGAGCGAATCCGGCGAAGCGCCGCGCATTCTGGTGCGCCGCGCGAAGTCGAAGCGCGAGGGCGCGCCCGCGCCGGCCTTGGGGGCGCGCGTGCTGATGCGCGTCGAATTCGACGCCGAAGCCGGCCCCAAAGAGCCGGCCTACGGCGGGCGCGTGGTCAAGATTCTCGACAAGGCGCGCGAGCGGGCGCTCGGCGTCTATCGCGAACTGGAGAACGGCGCGGGGCGCGCACAGCCGATCGACAAGCGCGGCGCCGCGCGCGAGATCTTCATCCCCCAGGGGCTGAGCGCCGACGCCGCCGAAGGCGATCTCGTCGCGCTGGAAATGCTGCGCGAGGGCCGCTTCGGCCTGCCCTCGGCGCGCGTCGTCGAACGCCTCGGCTCCGTTGCTTCCGAGCGCGCGATCAGCCTCATCGCGCTCGCCGCCCACGCCATCCCGCACGTGTTTTCGCCCGCCGCGCTCGCCGACGCCGAAGCGGCGCCGCCGGCGACGATGGCTTTTCGCGAGGACTGGCGCGATCTGCCGCTGGTGACCATCGATCCGCCCGACGCCAAGGACCACGACGACGCGGTTCACGCCGCGCCCGATCCGGACCCGGCCAATCCCGGCGGCTTCGTCCTCACCGTGGCGATCGCCGACGTCGCAATTTACGTGCGCGCGGGCTCGGCGCTCGACAAGGAGGCCGAAGAGCGCGGCAATTCGGTCTATTTCCCCGACCGCGTGGTGCCGATGCTGCCCGAGCGCATCTCCAACGATCTGTGCTCGCTGCGCCCCGGGGAGGACCGTCCGGCGCTGGCGGTGCGCATGATCCTCGGCGCCGACGGGCGCAAGCGGCGCCATACGTTCCATCGCGTCATGATGCGCTCGGCCGCCAAGCTTTCCTACGAGCAGGCGCAACGCGCGATCGACGGTCAGCCTGACGAGGCGACGGCGCCGCTGTTGGAGGCCGTGCTGAAGCCGCTCTACGCCGCCCATCGCGTCGTCAAGATCGAGCGCTCTCAGCGTGGTCCCCTCGATCTCGACCTGCCCGAGCGCAAGCTGATCCTCGACGCCGAAGGCAAGCTCGTCGGCGTGCGCTGGCCGGAACGGCTGGAGGCGCACAAGTTGATCGAGGAATTCATGATCCTCGCCAATGTCGCGGCGGCCGAGACGCTGGAGGCCGCGCACTCGCCGCTGATCTATCGCGCCCACGACGCGCCGAGCCAGGAGAAGATCGGCGAGCTGAGCGAGTTCCTCTCGACCCTCGGCGTCAAGCTGGCCAAGGGCGAGCGCATGCGGCCGGCGCAATTCAACAGCGTCCTGTCGCGGGTGAAGGGCGAGCCCGCGGAGGCGCTGGTCAACGAAGTGGTCTTACGCGCGCAGGCGCAGGCCGAATACACCCACGAGAATTACGGCCATTTCGGCCTCAACCTGCGCCGCTACGCGCATTTCACCTCGCCGATCCGCCGCTACGCCGATCTCGTCGTGCATCGCGCGCTGATCCGGGCGATGAAGCTCGGGCCGGGCGGGCTCGAAGAAACGCGCGAGCGGCAACTCGCCGACGTCGCCGAACGCATTTCCGGCGCCGAACGGCGCGCGATGGCGGCCGAACGCGAAACCATGGATCGGCTGGTCGCCGCCCATCTGGCCGCGCAGATCGGCGCGCATTTTAGCGCGCGCATCGCCGGCGTCACCCGCGCCGGCCTGTTCGTGCGCCTGAAGGACACCGGCGCCGACGGATTCATTCCCGCCGGCAGCCTCGGCGCCGATTATTTCCGCTTCGAAGAGGCGAACCGCTCGCTGGTGGGAACGCGCACCGGCGAAACGTTCCGGCTCGGCGATGCGGTCGAGGTCAGGCTGGTCGAAGCCGCGCCCTTCGCCGGCGCCCTGCGTTTCGAGATGCTCTCCAAGGGCGGCGCCCGCGCCCCGCGAGCTAAGAGGGATCGTCGGCGATGACGCGATCGCCGCCAGCGCGCGCCGGCCGTTCGGGTATGGACCGGTCTCGCAAGCGCCCCTTCTGTCGCGAACTGCACGGAGAAATCTGGCGCGGCGAACTCTGACGCCGTTTCCGGGCGATAGGCTCGCGATCCGCGGAAACGCCGGGTCGCGAGCGAGCGATCGGGAAACGGCGCGAAAGTTCAGGCCGCCTGGCCGGCCGGCGCCAGGCCTTCGGCCAATTCGATCAGCGCGAGGCGATACCCCTTGGCGAGGCGCGCGCAGCGCTGGAAACGCGCGTTGACGATTTCATGCAGTTCCACCAGGGTCCCGGCGTCCGCGGCGGCGACGCAGGCGAGGCCGAGGCCGAGCCCTTTGAGCGTGACGCCGAGTTCGAGTCGCAGAACCTCGAATTTGCCCATATCGCCGGCGATCAGGGCGCGCCAGACCCGGCAATGCTGGCGAGCCAGCTTCCCTGCCAGTTCTTCCTCGGCGACGTAGTCGCGATAGGTTTCGCGCAAACGGTCGAAAATCACCGGCTCCGACCATTCGAGCATGCCTAAACGGCCATCCGCCGCGCCAAAGTCCGGCAATGTCTTCACCCTCGAAAAAGAGGGAATGTGGCGCCATTCATGCGACACGACTCATGTTAATTCCGGGCGACTTGCGGCGCAAGTCGATACCAGAAATTAGTCTTCCGTTAGGCGAAGCGAACCCAATCGCGGGCGCTTCAGGCGCGCGCGGGGAACTCGGCGGGGCGCCGCTCGCGCGCCAGGGCGTCGAGCACCGCGTTGATCATGCCGCTCTCCTCGCGGCCGAAAAACGCGCCGGCGACGTCGACGTATTCGGCGATGACGACCCGCGCGGGCACGTCGGGCCGGCCTTTGAGTTCGTAATAGGCGGCGCGCAGGATCGCGCGCATCAGCGCTTCGACGCGCCTCAGCGGCCACCCCTTGGCGAGCGCGTCGTCGAGCCCGCGGTCGATCGCGCGTTGATCCTTCAGCACGCCGGAGACGACGTCGCGGAAGAACGCCAATTCGGCGGGATTATATTGATCGCCCTCGACCTCGCGGCCGATCCAGTGCGCCTCGAACTCGGCGAGGATGTCGGCGAGCCCTTTGTCGGCGACTTCCATCTCGTAGAGCGCCTGGGCGGCGGCGAGCCGGGCGGCGGCGCGGCGATCGGCCTTGCTCATCGTGCGCCGAGGCTCCGCTTGAGCGCGGCTAGAGTCAGCGCCGCGCGCGCCGCCTCGCCGCCTTTGTCGCCGCGTTTCGGATCGGCGCGCTGCTCGGCCTGGGCGAGCGTATCGACGGTGAGAACGCCGTTGCCCAGCGCGAGCCTGCGCGCGACCGACATGTCCATCAGCGCGCGCGAGGACTCGCCGGCGGCGATCTCGAAGTGAAAGGTCTCGCCGCGGATGACGCAGCCGAGCGCCACCGCGCCGTCGTACGGGCGCCCCGCCGCGCTCGCGGCGTCGAGCGCGATGGCGAGGCCGGCGGGAATCTCCAGCGCGCCGGCCACGCCGATCGCTTCGCAGGTCGCGCCGGCCTTTTCGATCGCGGCGCGGGCGCCCGCGAGCAGCATGGCGGCGATCGGCTCGTAATAGCGCGCCTCGACGATCAGAATGCGCCCGCCCGCCAATCGGGGCGCGGCGACGCGAGCGCGCTGCGGTTCGGCCATGTCGTTCCTGTTCGCGAAAGGGCGGCCCTTGCCATAGAGGGGACGCGAGCGCGAGGCAAGGCTGAGCGCGGCGACGATGGCCCGCCCGTCCGATCAGCCGCCGAGCAGGCGGGCGGCCGACCCAAACGCGAAATAGGCCATCAGCGCGCCGGTGGCGAGATCGACGCCGAAGGCCCACCAGCGGCCGGAATCGCCGGAACTGGCGCGCCGGCCGAGCAGCGTGACCGAACTTGCCCAGATGATCCCCCAGGTCAACGCGCCGGCGAGCACCGCCGCCGCCATCGTCAGCAGTTCGGCCAGGCGGTAGCCGGCCATCTCCGGCCGACCGATCGCCGCGAGCCAGAAGGCGACGTTCCACGGGCTGGTCAGCGCCATTCCGGCGCCAAGCAGGTAACCGGCGCGCCGCGAGTCGAAGCGCGGCGGCTCCGCGGCGGCGGGGCGTGGCGCATTCAGCGCGCGCCGGGCGCCGCGCAGGAAGATGAAGCTCAAGGCGACCAGCAGCGCGACGCTGACGACGCCCATGATCGTGCGCGCCAGCGGGGCGACAAACAGAAAGCCGATTCCGAGCGAGACCAGCACCGCCCACAACGCGTCGCCCGAGCAGGCGCCGAGCAACAGCGAGAAGCCCGCCCAGAAGCCGCCGGCGAGGCAGCGGCGCGCGCTCTCGGCGTTGATCGGCCCCGGCGGCCAGGCGACCGACCAGCCGAGCAGGAAGCCGGTCGCGAGGAGCGGCCAAAGGGGCGCGTTCATGGCCGAGGGGGACCATATGAGGCCGCCGCCGTCAAGAATGGGCGCGAGCGCGACGGAAACGGGCTCGAAATCCCGGCTCATATCCGACACATTCGCAATGACGAATGTTGATTTGGGAGTGGTCCCCGCGCCCCTTTTCGCCTGCCGCCGCCGCGCCTGCGGCGAGGAATTCCAGACGCTGGTGACAGCCGGCGAAACGCCGCTCTGCAAGGCGTGCGGGAGCGCCGACCTCGAGCGGCGGCTCTCGCTCATCGCCTCGCCGAACAAGGGCGGCGAAACAGCGCAGGAGAGGACGGCGACATCGCGGCGTGCGGCGCCGAAATGGGCGCCTGTTGCGGCGGCGGCGCCTGCGGGGCCTTCGCCGACGCCTGAGGGCGCTTGGCGGTCAGCGCGCGGGGAACTTCGCCTTCAGCGCGGCTACGACGTTGGGCGGCGCGAACGGCGCGACGTTCCCGCCCATCGCCGCGATCTGGCGCACCAGCGTCGCGGTGATCGGGCGCACCGGCGAGGAGGCCGGCAGGAACACGGTGCGGATTTCCGGCGCCAAGGCGCCGTTCATGCCCGCCATCTGCATTTCGAAATCGAAATCGGTGGAATCGCGCAGGCCCCGCACGATGATCGAAGCGCCCGCCGCCCGCGCCGCCTCGATCGCCAGGCCGGAGATTGCGACCGTCTCCAGCGCACAGCCGACGCGCTCCACCGCCGGCGCCGCCGCGTCGCGGATCATCGCGACCCGCTCCTCGATCGAGAACAGCGCCGCCTTGTTGGGATTGGTTCCGACGCCGACCACCAGCCGGTCGCACAACGCCGCCGCGCGCTCGATGACGTCGAGATGGCCGTTGGTGAGCGGATCGAACGAGCCGGAATAGAATGCGGTGCGCGCCATGGCTTCAGCGTTAGCCCGCCGCCTCGGCCGCGGCAAGAGCGCGACGCGCGAAGCGCGCCCTATTCCCCGCCCTCGCCCGCCTCCTCCTCGCCCTCCGGCTCGGAAATGCGCTCGACCGAAACGACGCGCTCCTGCTCGGCGGTGTCGAACACGATGACGCCTTGGGCGGCGCGGCCGGCGACCCTGATGCCCTCGACCGGGCAGCGGATGAGCTGGCCGCCGTCGGTCACCAGCATGATTTCGTCGCCGTGCTCGACGGGGAAGGAGGCGACCAGCTTGCCGTTGCGGGCGTTGACCGCCATCGCGACGATGCCCTTGCCGCCGCGCCCGGCCAGACGATACTCGAACGACGAAGTGCGCTTGCCGTAACCGTGCTCGGAAATCGTCAGGATGAACTGCTCGGCGGCCGACATCGCGGCGTAGCGCTCAGGCGCCAGCGCCGCGGTCGCCTGCGTCTCGGCTTCGCCTTCCGCTTCGCCGTTGGCTTCTTCGGCCGTCTCGCCCGCCATCGCGCGGCGCATCTTGAGATAGGCGGCGCGCTCCTCGCTCGCAGCGTCGAACTCGCGCAGGATCGCCATCGAGATGACGGCGTCGCCCTCCGCCAGGCTGACGCCGCGCACGCCCATCGAATCGCGGCCCTTGAAGACGCGCACGTCCGCGACGGCGAAACGGATGCACTGGCCCAGCGCCGTCGTCAGCAGCACGTCGTCCTTTTCCGAGCAGATCTGCACGTCGACGATGTTCTCGCCCTCGTCGAGCTTCATCGCGATTTTCCCGGCGCGATTGACCTGGGCGAAGTCCGACAGTTTGTTGCGCCGCACGGCGCCATTCGTGGTGGCGAACATCACGTCGAGCGACTCCCAGCTCGCTTCGTCCTCGGGCAGCGGCATGATGGTGGTGATGCGCTCGCCCGGTTCGAGCGGCAGCAGATTGACCAGCGCCTTGCCGCGCGATTGCGGCGCCGACAACGGCAGCCGCCACACCTTCTCCTTGTAGACCTGCCCCTTGGAGGAGAAGTAGAGCACCGGCTGATGGGTCGAAGCGACGAACAGCCGCGCGACGAAGTCCTCCTCGCGCGTCGCCATGCCCGAACGGCCCTTGCCGCCGCGCCGCTGGGCGCGATAGGTCGAAAGCGCAATGCGCTTGATGTAGCCGCCGTGGCTCACCAGCACCACCATGTCCTCGCGCTGGATGAGGTCCTCGTCCTCCATGTCGGCTTCGCTGTCGAGAATTTCGGTGCGGCGCGGATCGGCGAAGACGGCCTTCACCGCCGTCAGCTCGTCGCGGATGATGCCCATCAGGCGCGCGCGCGAGCTTAAGATTTCGAGATAGTCGGCGATCTCCGCCGCCAGCTTGTTCAGCGCCTCGGCGATCTCGTCGCGCCCGAGCGCGGTGAGGCGCGCCAGACGCAGCTCCAGGATGGCGCGCGCCTGCGCGTCGGAGAGGCGCATCGCGCCGTCTTCGCCGAGGCTGTGGCGCGGATCGGCGATCAGCGCGACCAACGGCGCCATGTCGCGCGCCGGCCAGGCGCGCTCCATCAGCGCGGCGCGCGCGGCGGTCGTATCGGGCGAAGTGCGGATCAGGCGGATCACCTCGTCGATATTGGCCACCGCGATGGCGAGGCCGACCTGCAGATGGGCGTCGTCGCGCGCCTTGGCGAGCAGGTGCTTGGTGCGCCGCGTCACGACGTCCTCGCGGAAGTCGAGGAAGGCGACCAGCATGTCCTTGAGCGTCATCATCTCCGGCCGGCCGCCGTTCAGCGCGATCATGTTGGCGCCGAAGCTCGACTGCATCGCGGTGAAGCGCCAGAGCTGGTTGAGCACGACGTCGGCGACCGCGTCGCGCTTCAATTCGATGACGATGCGCATGCCGTCGCGATCGGATTCGTCGCGCAGATCGCCGATGCCCTCGATGCGCTTCTCGCGCACCAGCTCGGCGATTCTTTCGATCAGCGTCGCCTTGTTGACCTGATAGGGGATCTCGGTGACGATCAGCGCCTCGCGATCCCGGCGCGACGACTCCACCGTGACCTTGGCGCGCATGACGATCGAGCCGCGCCCGGTCGCATAGGCCGAACGAATGCCGCCCCGCCCGAGGATCGCCGCCCCGGTGGGGAAATCCGGCCCGGGGATATGCTCCATCAATTCTTCGAGCGAAATGTCGGGCCTGTCCATCAGCGCCAGAACGCCGTCGATCGTCTCGCCGAGATTGTGCGGCGGGATGTTGGTCGCCATGCCCACCGCGATGCCGCCCGCGCCGTTGACCAGCAGATTGGGAAAGCGCGCCGGCAGGACGACCGGCTCCTGCTCCTTCTCGTCGTAATTGGGGCGGAAATCGACGGCGTCCTTGTCGAGGTCGTCGAGCATCGTCATCGCGATCTTTTCCAGGCGCGACTCGGTGTAGCGGTCGGCGGCGGGCGGATCGCCGTCGACCGAGCCGAAATTGCCCTGGCCGTCGATGAGCGGCGCGCGCATGGAGAAATCCTGCGCCATGCGCACCAGCGCGTCGTAGATCGCCAGATTGCCGTGCGGGTGGAACTTGCCCATCGTCTCGCCGACGGTGCGCGCCGATTTGTTATAGCCCTTGTCGGGGGTGAACTTGAGCTCGTGCATCGCATAGAGAATGCGCCGATGCACCGGCTTCAACCCGTCGCGCGCGTCGGGCAGCGCGCGGCTGACGATCACGCTCATCGCGTAGTCGAGATAGCTGCGCTTCATTTCGTCGAGGATCGAAACCGGCTTGATGTCGGCGGAGCCGCCGGGCGCGGGCCGCTCGTCCTTTTCGTCGGTCAATTCGGGGGCATCCTGAGGCGAATCTCGATCGCCTAGGTGTAGCCGATTCCGCCGCGCCGCGCCATAGCCGCGGCGCTGCCGCGCGCATTGATTTTCGGCTTTTCCTTCAATGCGTTATGTGTATTGTGGCGTAACCGGGGCAGATTTCCGGGCGGAGGGGGGAGTCAAGGCCGAGAAAATGTGATTCAAGCTTTGGATGGCGGCGCGCATCCCTGATTCGCTTGAGCGACTTTCGCATGACGACCTGATCGGCG
>Ga0326728_10019490_pt1 | contig 13151 bp, 7 predicted proteins | sample MB3enrmetagenome_FD_207602 | JGI IMG/M metagenome (GOLD analysis project Ga0326728, IMG submission 207602) | Lab enriched peat soil microbial communities from McLean, Ithaca, NY, United States - MB31MN | ecosystem: Environmental > Terrestrial > Soil > Wetlands > Peat | place: USA: New York...
TCAACTGCGTCAAATCAGAGGGTTACAAAAACCGCCGGTGGAAAAAAAGTAAAATCACCCTCCCAACTGACGAACTTGGGCTAACACTAAAAGACCGTATCCATGGTCAACCGCCCCCGTCCTCGCCGCCGTCCACACTGGTCAAACTTCCCGCGCCGGAAGGCCGCCAGGACCCCTTGCGGATGAGAAATGAGGAAAATGAGAAGAATCCAGGATGATGTTCCAGCCGGCCCAAAATCGCCGCGCCGGCGAGGGATTACGAAGCCCTCCCCCACTGTCTGAATTACAGCAGTCCTTGAGATTCCCGATCCAGCTTGGCCGGGTCCCAGCCGCCTTGCCGGCGCCGCCAGGCGCGGCGCGCCCGCGCAATGTCCGCAATGTTTAATTGCCGGCGGCCGTCTTGTAACCCAGGGCGGAAAGCATCTTCCCGGCATATCGCTTTCCGAACTCCCGGTAGCCGGCCGGGGTGAAATGCAAATGGTCCGGCCGGCAGGCGCAGCCTTTTGAGGAAACAACCTGGCAGTTGGGAATTGTCTTGGGCAGCTCGTCAATGATGGCATTCATGCTCGCACATGCGCCTTGCTGATCCGCATGGACGACTTCCCCCGCAAGCAGAGGCACGTCTGCGGCCTGGAGATGCAAGTCCTGGATCAGATTGTCGTAGATGCCCTTTACTTTGTTGGGCCATTCCTTGTCGTTCGTGTTTGACTCCCCCTGATGCAGCAGAATGCCTTTGATGACGCCATCTTTCTGGGCCAGTTTTCCCATCTCCACAAGGTATGCGTAAGGATTTCCGCCGTAGGTGTTGATGATGTCTTTCATCCATGAGGCTGCGGTTGACGCGTAGGTCTGATAATTGGTCTTCTCGAACAGTTCGATTTTGCAGCCGGCTACGGAAACATTGACGATGCCCACCTTGATGTTTGGCGGAAGATTGAAAACCATCGTTCTCCCAAAATAATCAGCCGGGCAAAGACCCGTGGAGGGCCGGCACAACGGAGGGCCGGCTGCATACCAATTCCCCTTTTTTCTGCCCAGGCTTGGAAAATCAACCGCTGCCAGGGCTTGAAAACGATCATCCACCGGCGCCTTGTCCTGTGGTTCAACTCCAGGAAAGCCCTCCATGTTTGACTGTCCAAAGCACAGGAAAATGAAAAAGTTCGTATCCTGAGAAAAGGCGTTCACGCTGAACAAGAGCAATCCGGCGAGCACGAGCAATCGCGGTGTTTTTTTCATAATGGTTCGATACGATAGCATGTTGAATGGCGGCGCAAGGTTCTTCCGGGAAAATGTTTTATTCGATCCGTCCCCAGGCTCCGGGAATTTGAAGTCCTGAAGAACTTGGGTGGCGGAAGATTCGGTTCGGCAGTTCAATTCGTGGTGTCACTCAAGGTCAGAGTGAGGTTCTTGACGGGCTTATCCTCCGCGTCGAGAAACCGGGCGCAAAAGTCGGTGGCGCCGCCTTGGTTGTGGACGGCGCAACGTATGACATTAGGTCCCTTTTTGAGGGTGAGTTTTTTCGAGACCCCGTCGTCAATGACGGTCTGGCGGTCTCCATAGATGCCAATGACCTCCTGGCCGTTGACCCACCAGACGGAAGCGTCGTTGGAACCGACGGCCAGACGAACGCCGCGCATTTCTTCCGGGCAGTTGACGATGGTGACGGCCCAAAACAGGACGTTGGAGGACGGCTTGTTCAGCGCGTAGGCGAAGTGATAGAGGTTCACGTTGTAATTGAGGGTGTCCACGGCGTGCCAGGTGAGTTCCGCCTCGCCAGCAGTCACCTTGTCGCCGTCGTGCGGAATGACGGTGAACTGGTTGGGAAAGTACTCCTTCTGGACCGCCGCCTGGACGGCGCTCTGGGTGACTCCGCTGGCGGGGATCGGCTCGAGAATGAGCCACCGCGGCAGGAATCCTTGGGCATCGGGGGCTTTTTGTGCGGAGTCGGGAGGGTGCAAGGTGGCGGGTGCGGGACCCCGCGCGGCGCCGCCTTGGGCGGCCACAACTTCAACCCACGCCGAGCCAACCAGCAAGGCGAGAGCGGACATCAGGAGGTTGCGGGACTTGATCATATCAGAGGTTTGGCGGAACGGTTGATTTTGAGAATGGATTGGAGTTGCTCGAAGGCCGCTCAGGGCGCCTTGAAAACCCAACGGTGCTTGTCGCTTTCCGGTTCAAATTTGGAGAGCGTTGCGAAACTGCTGCCGATGGCCGAAAGAGCGGCCGATTCGTTACTCTTCGGCCCGGCCTTGGGCATGATGCGATAGCTGCCGTCGGCCAGTTGATCAATGCGCCACAGTTGCTCGGGTTTGCCGGTGAAGGCAGGGAGCGTCACCAGTTCGCCGTCCTCGGTCGCAGCCAGCGCGCGGTCCGTTCCGGCGACGGTGATCTTGAAGTAGGGCGAGCCGGGGTAGCCGCCGGCATTGGTGACGGCGGTCAGAGTCCATTTCTGCTGAGCCTGGTCCAGGTAGTTGGCGAGGCGCGGGTCAATGTTCCCCGCCGGCCAATTGGTCGAGACCTGCGCGACATCCTGCGGTGGAATCACGCCACCTTGGCCGGCGAATAAGCCCCGGCCGCCGCCGCCGCCGCCTCGCGCGCCTCTTCCGCCGGCGGCGTTGGTTTCACCGGTCCCGCCGACGGCGCCTTGGCCCCCAAGTCTGCTGCCCAGTCCGCCTCGGCCAAACCCTCCAGCGCCTCCCCGGCCGCGCCGGCCGCCCACCGGCAGACCTTCGACCGCAAGTTCCAGCGCCGTGCCGGTGCGGACGGACTCGATTTCGTAGGTGCCTTCCTTGAAGTTGTCACCGGCCACGGGCCAGCCGTCTTTCCATAGCAGCGGCCGAATGTCGAGCACACTGGCGCCGCCCCGATCCAAGTCGGCTTCATAATGACAGGAGAATTTCTGCACACCGTCGCCGAGGTCCAGCAGCCCGAAGTGGCCGGGACCGACAACGCGGCCGCCGGAGCCGACGAACAGCTTGCCGCCGCCTTGGAGCATATCCACGCCCATGTTGTCGAAGAAGGGGCCGGTCACTTTTTGCGCGCGGCCCACGCGGATGTTGTAGCCCGAGGCCGCCCCGGCGCAGCAGGAGCCGTGGTCGGCCAGAAGGTAGTACCACCCGTCGTGACAGATCATTTCCGAGGCTTCGCAGTTGATGGCGATATTATACGGCGTGCTGTTCGGGTCCACCCGCTTGCCGGTTTTTGGATCAAGCTGCACGAGGCGGATGAAGCCAATATACGAGCCGTAGGTCATCCACAACTTGCCGTCGGCAGGGTCCAGCAGGAGGGACGGGTCAATCGCATTGCAATCCAGGTCACCCGTGGCGACGACGCTGTCGTCCTGAAATCCGAAGTCGGGGGAGTTGGGGTCAAGCGTCTTGGTCCACATCGTGTGGACCCCGCTTCCGGCATAAGTGACGAGGTAGCGATCACCAAGGTGGATGACGTCGGGAGCCACTCCGCCGCCGGGACGCACGGCCCCGCCGCGCCAAGTCCAGCCGTCGTCGGAAATCAAGCCTCCGCCGCCGGTGCCGAAAACATAGTACTTGCCATCGCATTGGATGACCGTCGAGGGGTCATGGATTCCAACTTGGCCGTCCAGCGCGCGCGCCGTTAAGGCCAGGGGGAGTATTGCCGCTGCCGCCAGCAGGATTTTCATAAGAGTATTATTTCGATGGATCGGGAACCCGTGCTTTCATTCAGTTTGGTTTGATGTCACTTTCCAGTTTTGCGCCCCCACTTCAATCCTCCGAGAGTCAGATGAGGTTACTTCGTCACGTTCTTGCCCAAGCCCACATCAAGAATCGCCTGCAACGCCGGCTTGGGTTGCAGTTGGGCGTCAAATACCAGCGGCCTCTGGCTCGAACGCCATGAGCGCCGGTCGCTGATGCCCCAGAACGTCACCCGCGAGATGGTTTTGGCATGCCGGTTGAAGATGTCAAATAATTTGGCATACACCTGCGCTTGCTGCTGGAAGGCCTCGGCGGACACGGTCCCGCCACCGCCGCGGGTGGGGAAAGCGCCGCTGTTGCCTCCCGTGACGGTCACATCCAGTTCGCTGATGCTGACCTTCAGCCCCAGGGACTCATAATCGGCAATCGCCTTTTCCACGTCGGCGATGCTAGTGTTCAGATTCCAGTGCCCCTGGATGCCCACGCCGTTAATCGGCGCGCCGTCCTTGAGGAGGCGCTGGAGCAGCAGCATCGAGCTGGCGTGTTTGCCATTGTTTTGCACGGCCCCCTGTTCGATATTGTAGTCGTTGTAATACAGTTGGGCCTCCGGGTCGGCCTCATGCGCCCACTTGAAGGCGAGGGTCAGGTAGTCCGGCCCGATCAGCCGATACCAACTGGAATTGCGCAGGTTTTCCGTCTCGCTGTTGCCGCCGTCGTTGATTGCTTCATTGACCACATCCCATCCCATGAGGCGCCCTTTGTAGTGGCCGACCACCGTCAAGATATGGTTCTTCAACCGCGCCATCACCAGGTCGCGCGTCACGGGCTGGCCGTCGGCCCCCGGCTGGAAGAACCAGTTTGGCGTCTGCGAGTGCCAGCAGAGGTTGTGGCCCCAGACCTTGATGTTGTTGTCCTGGCACCATTGGACAAGCGCATCGGGGGCCGTCCAGTTGTACGTGTCCTCCGAGGGATGGATTGGCTGGGGCTTCATGCAGTTTTCCGGAGTGATGACGTTGTAGTTGGCCTTGATGTTCGCCAGCTCGACCTCCGAGTAACCCCTGGGGACATCCCCCGCCGCGCCCATGAGGAATTTCCCGGCGAACGCCTCCCTAAGCCCGATGGAGGGCGCGGTTGCCGGCGGCTGCGACGCCGCCAGGCCCGAATTCGTTTGCGCCGCCACCCCCGGCGTGGTGCCGCCGGTGTATTGAGCGTTGACGGTTGCCGCCAGCATCGCACACGCGATCAGGCCCGATATAACAATTCTATTTATCATACGTTCTGGATTTTCCAATTCATGTTGTAGTGTTGAAGCGCCATTGATCGGATTACTTGGCGGCGAAAGCCATATACGAGTGTGGCAGCACGGTGAAGGTGAAGGAGGGGCGCGGCAGTCGGGGGGCCGGGCCGCGACCGCCAAATCCGCCGAACCCGCGCCCGCCTGCTGGCGCGGGGGTGATGTCCTTGCCGCTCAACAGGTCATGGATTTGCGTTACGGCGCCCTCGACGGAGACCGTGACCTCTGCCGCCGTGGGAAGGTAGTTCTGCACGATAAAGGCATTGTTGTCGTAACGGAATAAGGCGACCTGCGCCGGAGCGCTCTCGATGCGAACAGGCTCGGCTGCGCCCAGCGCGGCCCGGATGACGGAGAGAACGGCGGGCGGGAGGGCGTAGAGGTCGGCGGGATCATTGGGGATGGTCAGGACGTAGAATTTGCCCTTGGAGTAATCGCAGGAGAGGACCATGGGGTAGGTCGTGCCGCCGGGAGAGATGCCCATGGCGTCGCCCCACGCATCGTGGGTCAGGACGTTGAGGTACTTGATTTCGGGAATGAGGATGTCGCGCGGGGCTTCGAAGGGGTCCGGGGCCGGAGTCGCGCCGGCTGGCGGTGAAGCGCCGGGGCCTCGGCCGAGGCCACGCCCGCCCCGCAATGGCGCGCCGGGGCCGCCGGCGAAGGCAAAGCGCCGCACCGGCACGGTCGCGCCAGTGGCTTCGATTTCGCAGATGTCTTCAATGCCCTTGCCTTTCATGGCGCCCACGAAGCCGGAGGTGACACAGACCGATTTGCCGGCTTCGAGCTGGGCTTGGATTTTGTGGATGATGTCCGGATCGGATTTGGCCTGCTCCGTCAGCAAGACCATGCCGGCTTCGGCGGGGAATTGCGGGAAGATGTCCATGGGCAGGCCGATCATGCCCAGGTAATCGTGGAGGAATTCATCGCCGGTGGCGTGATAGGGAGTGTAGCATTTGATGCCGGCGGGTTTGCCGACATGGACGAGCGCCTTGTCGGCTTCCCCGAGGGTGTAGGCGGCGATGTCGGCGAAGGTTGGATTGCTGTCATTGGCGCCCAGGGTTTTCAAGACCTCGGTGAAGTTGAGGCTGGTGGGCTGGCCGGCCCAGGCGCGGTTGGTGAAGGCGTTGGGCCGGATGGCGCCCAGCATCCCGGCGTAATGGAAGCAGCACATCTCGGGGCAGCGCGAAAAGACGGTATCCAGAAGTTGCTCGGAGTAGCGATCAATCGGATTGGCGCCGCCCTGGTCCACCCAGCCGCCCTTGTTCACGCCGGGCTTGAGGTTGTCCATGAACCGCATGATGTCGTAGCTGAGGTAGGGCTGGAGGTGCTGTTCCTGTCCGACCCAGAGACGGGATTCGGTGCCGGAGAACATGCCGTCGGCGATGAGCGGGACTTGTTCGGTGTCGTTGCCCATGCCGGCGTATTGGTCGTACCAGTTGGCCATTTTGATGATGACTTTGCATTTCGGGTTGACGGCTTTGGCGGCGCCGACGATGAGGTCCTGGGTGACCTCGCGCATGGTTTCGAGGCGATACTGGGTCCAGGATTTGTTCCCTTTGGCCTTTATGTCGTAGTCGGTCTTGCGGTCGAAGAAGTAGTAATCGTCGAGGAGAATTTCATCGAAATGACGGGCGGCCATTTCCGCGGCTTTTTTGGCGAAGTCGCGGTTTTCCGGGTCAGAGTAGTCGAAGCCCTGGTAGCCGTTGGCCTCGCTCACGCTGTAGGCCAAACCGCCGCAGACCTGGACGCCCTGGTCCTGGTAAAACTTCTTGAGTTTTTCCAGGCCGGCTTCATTGACGAGGGTGTGGTTGCGCATGACCTCGATATAGATTTTGTCTATCTTGAGGTTGCGCGTCAGGTTGGACCAGGACGCGGCGGGGTCGGGATTGCCGTTCATGAGCCCCTGCACGGTTCCCTGAATCGCATAGGTGGAGACGATGAAGCTCTGGTAATGGCCCTGGGCCTGGACGGGAAGGACAAACGTTGCGAATGCCAGAAGGGCGGACAGCGTTGGCAGGTGTTTTTTCATTGGTTGACAAAGGCCATAATTCAGGGTGGGAGCACGGTGAATTGCTCTTGGGAATTTCCTCGGATTATGGGGTGGTTACTTCGTGGAAAATCTGATCACGGTGACGGTATTGCCCGGGAATTCGCGGACAAATTTCGCGCTGGCGGCGATGGTGGAACTCTTCGGCGCAACCTTCATCGGTTCGCTGACGCTGTTCACGTCCGTCAGGCCCCCGGTGAGCACTTCCATCCTGGCCGTATTGCCAAGCTTCGGCGCGCCTTCCAGGCTGATTTCCACCTGCTGCGGCGTCTCCACCGCGTTGATGACCTTCAGGATCACATCGCCCGTCGTTTCATCGAGCGACGAGGAGGCAAACATAGTCTGCGTCGGAGCGCTCGGGCCGCGACCGCGACCGCCAAAGCCGCCCGGCCCGCCTGCCGGCGCGGCGTTGATGGCGGCGGAAGCTGGCTCGATCTGCGGCGTCAGCGAAATCGGCAGCACCACATCTCCCTTGTTGTTGTAAAACATTTTTTGCACATAGTACGAAGGCGAGCCGAAGGCAGTCATGGTATCGTAGCCGATCAAATCGGTGGCCCATTGCTGACCGCCCGGGTTGACGTTGACGAACAGCGGCGCGTAGCAGGACATGATGACCAGATCGGCATTGCGCTCCAGGCCGGTGAGGAAGGCGGCGTCGGTCAGCGCGCAGTGGAATGAAGGCGTGGGGTTGTTGTCGCGCGTGGCCCATTCGCCCACGAAGATTCTGGGCACAGGCGCCCCCAACTGATTGGTGCGCGGGCGGTTGTCATACATATGGGCGTTGTTCAAGGCGCTGTTGAAGTTCATGTAGTAGTGTTCGTCAATGACATCGGGTGGGTAGTTGCCGAAACCGTTGCGTGTCGTGGAAATGATTTGCAGGTTGGGATACTTGGCCTTGATGGTGAGATAGAAAATGGCGAATCGCTGGGCGTAGGTCGCAGGCTGGCCCCCTCTGCCGCCGGCGGGATCCTCGTTGCCGATTTCCACATAGGTCAGTTTGAAGGGGGCGGGGTGGCCATCCTTGGCGCGTTGCGCTCCCCATTTGGTGTTCACGTCGCCGATGGCATATTCAATTTCGTCCACCGCCTCCTGGGCGAACCGGGCGTATTCCCCGGTGTAGCTCTGGCCGTTGAGCGTGTAGGCGGCGAAGACGGCCAAGACTGGCTCCATGTTGAGGTCTTCGCACCATTCCAGGTATTCCAGAAGGCCCATGCCATCCGTCGAGCGATAGCCCCAGGGGCTATTATGGGTAGGACGCTCCTCCAGCGGCCCAATCGTCCGCGGCCAGTCCCAACGGTTGGCGTAATCACTGCCTTCGACATAGTTGCCGCCGGGGAAGCGCAGGAAAGCCGGCTTCATGTCGGCCAGCAGTTGGCTGATATCCAGGCGGTTGCCATTGGGGCGGTTCTTGTAGGTCGGCGGGAACAGGGACACAAGGTTTAGGTGGACGGTGCCCTTTGCGGCGCCCGAAATGACGAACCGGCTGCCGGCCGAGGGATCCAACGGGCCGGTTTTCAAGGTGACATTGTATTTCTCCCAGGCATCGGTGATCTTGGGCACCGTCGCGGAGACGTGGATGGTCGCGCCGTCGTTGGATTCGATGTCCACAGTCAGAGGGCCGGTGAAGCCGCCTGACCCCTTGGCGTAGAACGAAGCTTGATAGGTGATATAGGGCCGCGTGGGAATGCCCCAGTAGCCGTCGTTGGCCACGCCGACGCGGCCTCCAGGGGCCACGGAGGTGATGTCCAGCTTGAGGCTGGTGGTCAGGGCAACCGTGTTGACCGGGTTGTTGGTGTCCAGTGAAATTTCCCCCTGTGCGCCCTCAGAATGGACCACGGACCAGTGGGGGATCGCCGGGACTGCCGGGGCCGGCGTGTTGGCCTCCGGCGGGCCGCCGCGTCCGCGTCCTCCGCGAGGAGGAGGGTTCTTGAAGATGCGGTTTTGGATCAGTTCCCCGTAGAGGCCGCCATCGTACGAGTAATTGATCTCCTCGGTCATCAGGCCGTAGAAGGTCGGGCTGATTTTCGCGCCGGGTTTGTCAACTTGGACGACGATCTTGCCGGGATCGGCTGCGGATACTTGGCTGGTGAAGACCAGGCCCGCGCTCAGGGCGGCCAGCCCGAAGAGGACACGGCGAGAAACAAGACGGAAGGGAGGATTCTTAGGGGATTTCATGTGAGGAGCATAGCTGAGGTTGTGGAAAACGCAAGTTGTCACTTGCCGGATGGTGGCGTTGATCACGTTCATGATTTTTCTTTTGATGGAACCTTGTGATAGCGGTCGGCGATGATCGTTCCGGGCGGTTTGATAGATGAACCGGTTGGAAACTGCGGCAGTATTTCATTCGACTATCTTCCACTTGAACTCGGCGCCGCCCTTGCGGGCCGGGCTTGGACCGGTGGCGGTTGCGGTGACCGGTCCTGGTGCATTCGGCTTGGTGGCCAGATAACGGTGATTCGTCAGCACCATGAGCATGGTGTCGCCGCGCATCAGGTTGATCCATTGGAACGACTCCGCCTCACCCGGCGCTTGGCCCGCAAGATCTTTCAATGTGACTCCCGCCTCAGCGGCAGAGACGAACCGGCCGTTGGCAACCTTCAACGCCACGCGCCCCGTGCCGAGGTCAACGACTTGGAAGCGCACAACGGACGTCTGTGCGTCGGCTGAATCCGCCGCCACATTGACCAAGACATTGCTTCGCATGTCGGCGGCCAGGAAGCTGCCGTCAGCGCCGCTGGTCAGCGTGATGGTCTTGCCCATGGGAATCTCACGTTCGATGCCCCGCGCTCGCGGCTCGTCCACTCTGTAGTTGTCGAAGTCGGCATAGCCACCGGGCTGGCCGGAGGTGTTGAAGTTGAACAGGGCGGGACGCACGCCCTGGAAGGTCGTCAATTGGAAGGTCATGGTGAAAGGACTGCCCAGCGGCGTGAATTGCTTGCCGTCGGCGCTCCAACTGAAGATGGCCCCGTCCGTGTCAAAGTTGCAAGCGACACGCAACCACAGGTGGCTCGGGGGATTGGGTGGACCCAGGGCAGGCGTACTGCTTGGAGCAGCGGCTCCACGACGGCGCCCGCCACCACCTGAGCCTTGGAGCATCTGCAGCGTGGCGCCTTCGGCGGTTCTCACCACGCCAATCCAGGCATAGGGAGTGCTCAACAGCGCCAAACCCGCCGTGTCGCCGGCAACCATGCCGCCCGTGTCCATTTCGACGGTCATGATGGACTCGGGCCCCGGCGGCCGCTGGCAGAGGCTGTTGCGGGCGTTGTAAAAGTCCGTGGCGGGCAGCGAATGCAGGCGAAGCACACCGGGTTTTTCGGTGAGGGACCACTTGCTGTCATCGGGAACGTGATTCCACTGCCAAAGCGGATTGAGCTTGCCGCTGTCGAAGTTGTCGTCATGGACAAACGCCGGCTTGGGATCCTGGGCATAGCCGGTGTTGGGTTTGATCCAGGTATTGGGCGCCTTGCGCAAATTGCCCGGCAGGCCAATGAGTGGAAAACCATTGTCCCAGGTGATCGGAACCAGCGCAACCATGCGTCCGGCGCTGCCGTGGTCCGACATGATGACGCTCCACCACTCGCCCGAGGGCGTATCGCACATGCCGCCCTGATGTATGGTCAGACCGCGGTCATTCGGTTGCGCGCGCGCTGGCGCCACGGTTGTCACACCCAGCGACTCACCCTGAACCATGCGTTCGACCGTCCAGGGTCCGTCAATCGAATCAGCCCGCGCAACCATCTGATCCACGGTGGCGCCGGGGATGGCCGAAAGGTCATAGTACTTGCCATTGATTTTGTAGAGGTGGTGGCCTTCGCCCATCCTGCCGGCCAGTTGATGGCGGGCGTCCGGGACGAAGGACTTGAGGTCCGGCGCCAGTTCATCAATCGGATAGGGACTGCTGGCGCCGGAAATGATGTAGATCTTGCCGTCGTCATCGAAGAGGACCGACAGGTCGTGCCTTCCCGGCAACTGGTTCCACTCCCAAGGACCCTGAATTGACTTGGACCGGAAAACCATCAGGCCGGCGCCGTTGACGTTGGAGAAAATGTAGAACACGCCGTTGTGATAGCGGATGCAGGGCGCCCAGATGCCCCGGCCATAGATATTACCGCCTTCCAGGCGATAGGCCGGGCCAAGATCGAGCTTGTTCGTGCAATAGCCGGCCAGTTCCCAGTTCACCAGGTCCTTGGAATGCATGATCTGAACCGCGGGGTTCATGTGCATGGTCGTGCCGGCGAGGTAGTAGTCGTCGCCCACGCGGATGGGGTCCGGGTCCTCAAACTCCTCGTAGAACAATGGGTTCGAGTAAGTGCCGTTCCCGTTGTCGGCAGCCCAGTTCCGGTCTGCGGTCGGGGAAGTCGCGGCGGCGTCCGCCGAGGCGGCTGCAAGGATTGAGAGCACGCTGCCATTTAACAGCAGTGCAATCGCGGCAAGCGAAAGGGCGGATTTGTTCATGGGTTGTTCTTTACGATTGCGGCACAAGCTCAATCGCGTTGATTTCCGGATTTTCTACGTTGCTGCTGAAAGAAATGGTGAATTTCCCGTGGTCGCGTGCGATTTCCGCGGCCGAAACCGTGGCTCACGGTTCGATTGGTTCAGTTGAAGATCTTTTGCGCGAATTGATACAGATCAGCCTTCCAAACGGGAAACTCGTGGCCGCCGGAATCCAGGTGCCAGATGTGCGGGACGTTGTGCTCCTTGAGATAGGCATGCGTGCGCTGGCCGATGTTGATCAACCCGTCGCGGTCGCCGTCGGAAATCCAGAGCAACTTGAGCATCCGGGTGGCTTTGGCCGGATCGGGCACGAGCTGCTCGGGCGCTTCGGTGTTCGGCGCGCAGGAGAAGCCGCCGATCCAGGCGAAGCTGTCCAAATGGCCCAGGCCAAAGTTGAGCGATTGCCCGCCGCCCATGGAAAGCCCGGCCAGCGCGCGGTTCTCGCGATTGGTCAGCGTCGAGTAATTCGATTGGATGAACGGAATGAGGTCGTTGAGCAGGTCCTGCTCGAAGCGGGCAAAGGCGGGCGCCGACCCCATGCCGGTGCTGGCGCGGTCGTCGGCCTGGGCGCGGCCGTTGGGCAGGACGATAATCATGGGCACGGCCTTCTTATCCGCGATGAGATTGTCGAGAATGACTTCCGGATGGCCTTGGCCGTGCCACTCCTCTTCGTCGCCGCCGATGCCATGCAGCAGGTAGAGGACGGGATACTTCTTGTCAGCGGAGTATCCGGGCGGCAAATAGACGTTGGTCTTGCGTTTGGTGCCAACCGTTGTGGAATTGTATTCCACCTTCTCGACCTTGCCGTGGGCGATGCCTTCGCGCGGCCTGTCGTAACCTGCCGGCGCCGGCGGAAAGGCCGGTTTGTCGTCCGGCCCGAGCACGATAGCGCCGCCAAATCCACCACGACCGCCGCGACCACCGCGACCGCCGCGCGCACCGATTGCTTCAGGATTCGCCGGCGCAGGTTGCGCCTGGGGGGCTGCGGCAGGCGCGGGCGTTGCCGCGCTGGTCTCGCCCGCTGTCTGCGGGATGATCTCAATCGCGTTGATCTCCGGGTTCTCGATCTGGCTCGTGAAGACAATGCGGAATTCTCCGTTGGTCACTTCCACCGGCACCGATTCGATGTAGGCGCGATTCGGGCCGCCCGCCTTTACCCAAAGGTCCAAGTCCTTGAACTCATGCCCCTGCACTTTGAAGGAGAACACGCGCTGACCGGGGCCGGTAATGCCCTCGTACGTCTCCGCAAAGTAAAGTTTCGCCAGATACTTGCCGTTGGGAAGTTTGCAGGAAAACGAGTCCATTGAGTAATGCTCATTGAGAAACAAGCCCGGATCCTTGGTCCCGGCAATCGCCGTCCCCGGATCGCGATCAATTGTCGAGCCTCCCTCGAAACCTTGCTCCGCCAACCAGACGTTGCCGCTCGAATCCGTAAAGGGCGTGGATTGGCCGGCCTTGATCCGGAGAGTCTTCGCGGCAGGCGCGGGCGTTGCCGCAGTGGTCTCGCCCGCTGTCTGCGGAATGATCTCAATCGCGTTGATCTCCGGGTTCTCGATCTGGCTCGTGAAGACAATGCGGAATTCTCCGTTGGTCACTTCCACCGGCACCGATTCGATGTAGGCGCGATTCGGGCCGCCCGCCTTTACCC